>Ga0209118_1000637_pt1 | contig 18287 bp, 14 predicted proteins | sample BlaSpr_A8_Ref_M1_FD_187988 | JGI IMG/M metagenome (GOLD analysis project Ga0209118, IMG submission 187988) | Forest soil microbial communities from Thunder Bay, Ontario, Canada - Black Spruce, Ontario site 2_A8_Ref_M1 (SPAdes) (version 2) | ecosystem: Environmental > Terrestrial > Soil > Boreal...
CGTCCGTCTGGCGCTCGACCGCCTGGCGGAAGACGCGATCGAGCTCGCTGATCGTCGGCAGCGTCGGCAGCGTCGGCGCCGTCGGTAGCGTTCGCCGCGGCAGCAGCGCCGGCCGCGCCGGTTGCCTTGGCAGAGCCAATGATGCCGGCGACGCCGGCGGATTCGCTGCCGGGTCCGGGGACGGGGCCGCCACCGGCGCCGGGTGGCCCGCCGGCGCCGGGTGGCCCACCGGCGTCAAGCGCGGCGGCGCCGGACCTGCCGTCCGCCAGCGCCAGTAGCGCCCGCGCCGGACACCGCCCGCTTCGATCACCACCCGCTCTCCCGGCCCCACCTTCTGCGCTCCCACGAAGGGCGTGCGCGGCACCGCGAAGCAGCCGTAGCGGAGATAGTGAGCGAGCGCCTCGAGGTCGGCGGCGGGCCCGGCGGGCCCGGCGGGCACGGCGGGAAGGCCTGGAGCCAGCGCCGCCAGCTCGGTGGCGAACAGCGCCCGGCTGAGGCCCGCGCCGGGTGCCGCCTCGGCGCGAAAGAACAGCGGCTTCTCGCCGGCGCGGTCGCGGACCAGCATCAGCCGCCGCTGCCGCGGGTCCCAGAGGCCGATGGCAAAGGCGCCGACCAGCACCTCCGGGAACGCCTCGCCGAGCTCGAGATAGAGGCCTGGGATCACCGCGACGTCGGTCGCCTGCGCCACCGGCCGGCCGCGCTCCGCCAGCCAGGCCTTGAGCTCCCGGTAGTTGTCGATCTCGCCGTTGCAGACCGCGACCACGCCGCTCGCGCCGTCGACCAGCGGCTGCCGCCCGTCCACCAGCCCGCGAATGGCCAGCCGCGTCGCGCCGAGCACGGCGGAGCCGGCGGCGTGCAGCGCCGATGCGTCCGGGCCGCGATGGGCGAGCGCCCCAAGCATCGCTTCCACCCGGCCGGCTGCCTCCGGGCCGAGGAGGCCCTGGCGGAAGCTGACGTAGCCGCAGATGCCGCACATACCGGGAGCGATTCTACCCTGCGCCGGCGCTCGGCGCCTCGCCGCAGGCCGCCAGCGCCGCCGCGATCTCGGCGCGCACGCGCTGGTTGCCTTCGCCCTCGAGCGCGGCGGCGAGCGACTCCCGCGCCGCCGCCCCGCCCATCCGCCCGAGCGCCCAGGCGGCATGCCCCCGCACCACCGCCGACTCGGCGGCGCCGAGCGCCGCGGCCAGCGCCGGCACGTAGCGGCGGTCGCCGCAGTTGCCCATGGCGACGGCGGCGTTGCGCTGCAGCCCCTCTTGCTTGGCCCGTTTCATCGGGCTGCCGCGGAAACGCGCCACGTAGCCGTCGCGGTCCAGCCGCAGCAATCCCACCAGGTCGAGCCCGCCGCGCTCCGCCGGTAGGCCGAGCTCGGGGTGCGCGGCGCCCGCCGCCTTGAAGTTCCACGGGCAGACCTCCTGGCAGATGTCGCAGCCGAACACCCAGTCGCCCACCAGCTCGCGCGCCGCCGGCGGCAGCTCGCCGCGGTGCTCGATCGTCCAGTAGCTGATGCAGCGGCGGCTGTCCAGACGGTAGGGTTCCGGCAGCGCGCCGGTCGGGCAGGCTTCGAGGCACCGCGTGCAGCGCCCGCACAGGTCCGCCACCGGCGCGTCCGGGGCCAGGTCGAGAGTGAGGAACAGCTCGCCGAGCAGGAACCACGACCCCGCCTGCCGGTGCAGCAGATTGGTGTTCTTGCCGATCGCCCCCAACCCGGCGCGTGCCGCCAGCTCGCGTTCCAGCACCGGACCGGTGTCGACGTAGGGCCTGCTTGCCGTCCCCGGAAACGCCGCCGCGATCCGCGCCGCCAGCGCGCGCAGGCGCTCCCCCATGACCTCGTGATAGTCGCGTCCGCGCGCATACCGCGCCACCCGCGGCCACAGGTCGCCCGCCGGTTCCCGCTCCCCGTCCAGCGGGTGGTATTGCAGCGCCACGCAGAGCGCCGCCCGCGCCCCCGCCAGCACCGTCGCCGGCTGCATCCGGGCCTCGAGGCGGCGCTCCAGGTAGCGCATGCCGGCCAGGTCGCCGCGCGCCAGCCAGCGCACGAACGCCTCTCCCGTCCGTGCGGGCTCCAGCGCCGCCACCCCCGCGCGGTCGAACCCGGCCTCGACCGCCCAGCCCTTGAGCAGTGTCGCCAGCTCCCGCGGCGTTCGTGGCTCGCCTTCCATCCTCGGGATCTTAGCCCGCATCACTACGGCAGCGGCGAGGCCCCGCCCGGGCCGCACCCTCGAGGGTGCCTGAGGTAGACTCGGCCGCGCGGGCGGGACTGGTAGGCCGGCCCGCGCCAACCGGCCAACCTCGGTGCACTGCGTCGTAAATCCCGCATCCCATTCGCCGGCCCTCCGGCCCCCTGGCGGCGTTGCGACTCCTCGACATAGTTTCGACTATGCCTGCGTCGGCGCGCCTGGCCAGGAGCCCGGATGGCTCGGCGACTGAGACACTGGATTTACGACGCAGTACACTAGGCCGGGACTCGTCCGCCGCGCCTCCCTGGCGCCGGCACCCGCAAGGAGCCGCGATGTCCGAGCAACCCGAATGGGTCGAAGAGGGCCAGAGCGCACCCGACTTCACCCTGCGTGCCGATGACGGCAAGGAAGTCCGGCTCTCCGCCCTGCGCGGCCAGCCGGTCGTGCTGTATTTCTACCCCAAGGACGACACCCCGGGATGCACCCGCGAGGCCTGCGCCTTCCGCGACCGCAAGTCCGAGCTCGCCGCCCACGGCGCCGCCGTGCTCGGCGTCTCGCCCGACGACGTCGCCAGCCACGGCAAGTTCCGCGACAAGTTCAGCCTCAACTTCCCGCTGCTCGCCGACCCCGGCCACCAGGTCGCCGAGGCCTACGGCGCCTGGCGCGAGAAGAACCTCTACGGCAAGAAATCGATGGGCGTGCAGCGCTCGACTTTCCTCGTCGACCGCGCCGGCAAGGTGCGCAAGGTCTGGAAGCGGGTCAACGTCGACGGCCACGACGCCGAGGTGCTCGCCGCCCTCGCGGCGCTCTAGCGCGATGGAGCTCTTCCAGCAGATGGCGGGCATGGGCCACGAGCGAGTGCTCTTCTGCTCGAACCCGGCGGTCGGACTGCGGGCCATCATTGCCGTGCATTCGACCGTCCTCGGACCGGGGTTGGGCGGGGTGCGGATGTGGCCCTACGCCAGCATGGACGAAGCGCTGACCGACGTGCTGCGGCTGTCCCGTGGCATGACCTACAAGGCGGCCGCGGCCGGCCTTCACCTGGGCGGCGGCAAGGCGGTGATCCTGGGCGACCCGAAGCAGGACAAGTCGGAGGCGCTCCTGCGCAGCTTCGGCCGTTACGTCGAATCGCTCGGCGGCCTCTACATCACCGCCGAGGACGTCGGCACCGACATGGACGACATGGAGCAGATCCTCGCCGAGACGCGCTGGGTCACCGGGCTGTCCCTCGCCCAGGGCGGCGGCGGCGATCCATCGCCGGTGACCGCGTTCGGGGTGTTGCAGGGGATCAAGGCCGCCGCCGCCTGGCAACTCGGCAGCCCGCGGCTCGCCGGCCACACGGTCGCCATCCAGGGGCTCGGCAGCGTCGGCTTCGCTCTCGCGCGCTATCTCCGCGACGAGGGGGCCAGGGTGCTCGCCGCCGACATCGACCCCGACGCGGCGGCCCGAGCGCGCGACCAGCTCGCGGTCGAGGTCCTGGCGCCTGCCGAGGTGCTCGAGGCGGAGTGCGACGTCCTGGCCCCCTGCGCCCTGGGCGCCGTGCTCGACGACCACAGCATCCCGAAGCTGCGCTGCAAGATCGTGGCGGGGGCCGCCAACAACCAGCTGGCGGACGAGGAGCGCCACGGCCAGGCGCTCCACGACCGCGGCATCCTCTATGCTCCCGACTTCGTGCTCAACGCCGGCGGCCTGTTCAACGTCTACAGCGAGCTGACCGGCTACAACCGCGAGACTGCCTTGAGCATGGCGCGCGGCCTGTACCAGAACACCACCCGTATCTTCGAGATGTCGCGGGCGCACGCCATCCCCACCAGCGTCGCCGCCCACCGCATTGCCGAGGACCGCATCGCCAGCGTGACCTCGATGCGCTCCCACTTCTGGGCGCGGAAGATGCGGGCGCTGAGGGACGCCCCTGCCTGAGGAGCCCGCGACGCCCGCGACCATCAGCATCGTCATCCCTGATCTCGACTCGCCGCTGATCGACCGCACCCTGGCCGCGCTGCGCGAGCAGGGCGCGCCGGGGCCCGGCGTCGAGGTCCTGGTGGTGGGCAGCGACGCCCCGGGCCGGGTGCCGCGCGACGGCGCGGTGCGCTTGCTCGAGACCGCCGAGCGCCTCAACCCGGCGGCGGCGCGCAACCGCGGCGTCGCCGCCGCGCGCGGCGAGCGCCTGCTGTTCACCGACGCCGACTGCCGGCCTGCCGCCGGCTGGGTGCGGCAGCTGGCGGCGGCGCTCGACGATGCCCCGGTGGCCGGCGGCGCGGTAACCTTTCCGCGTTGTCCGCCCCGTGGTGGGTCCCGGACCGAGCGCACCGACCGCGATGCGGGCCTCTGGGCGCTTGCCGACAACATCGCCTCGTTCCATCCGCTGCTCGGCGACCGCCCGGCCGAGGCCGACACCCGGCGTCCGCTCGGCAGCTTGAACCTGGCGATGAGACGCGCCGCCTGGGAGCGCGTCGGGCCGTTCGACGTGGGCCTGCCGACCAGCGAAGACCACGATTGGGTCCTGCGCGCCCGCGCCGCCGGGCTCGCCACCGCCTTCGTGCCTGCCGCCGTGGTCGAGCACGCCGCCGTGCGCGCCACCCGCCGCGACGTCGAAGCCCACGCCGCGTGGTATGGCGCGCATTTCCGGCAGTTCCTCGACCGCCACCCGGGCGCCTTCGCCGGCGGCCCCACCTGGGCGACCCGCCGCCGCCTGCGCCGCGCCGCCCCGCTCAAAGCCTGGACCGGCGCCGCCGCCATTTTCCTCCGGCACCCCTCCCTCCTGCCCTGCTGGCGGGCTCTGCCGGCCGTCGCCGCCTTCCGCCGCGCCTGGTACCAGGCGATCCTGGACGCCTGGACCTAGCCTCAGGAAATCCCCCCCGGCCGGCCCCTCGCCTCCGCCCCTTCGGCCAAGCCTGCTCTCCGGCCACCAGTACCTCGAGAGAGCCCGGAGCCGGCGGGAGATCCGGGAGATGACAGAATCCGCCGCATGCGCTCCTCCGAGCGGCGCTTCCTGCACTCCACGTTCGCGGCGTACGGCAGCCAGCTCGGCCGGGTGCTCATCCGAGCCGCCAGCGACCTGGCGCTGGCGCGCATCATCCTGCCCGAGGCGATCGGCCTCTACGACCTTGCTCTCGCCTTCGCGGTGATCGCCGCCATCGTCCGCGATCTCGGCCTGCCCTACGAGCTGGTGCGCCACCCCCGGCGCCCCTTCGGCGCGGTGCTGGCATGGGAGGCCGGCGCGGGCCTGGTACTGAGCGTGGTGCTGGCGCTGGCGGCGCCGGCCACCGCCGGTCTCGACCCGCGGCTACCGGCGGTGCTGGCGGTCTACGCCTGGTGGGTGCTGCTCGACGGTCTGGCGGTGGTGCCGCGGGTCTACTACGAGTGCGAGCTGCAGGTGGGCCGCCTGGTGGCGCCGGAGATCGCCCGCGGCGCCGCCATCGCCGCGGTGTCGATCGCCCTGGCCGCGGCCGGCGCCGGCGTCTGGGCCCTGGTCGCCGGGCAGCTGGTGGGTGCCGCGCTCTTCGCCGTCCTGCTGTGGCGCCGCGTCTGGGGCCGCATCCCGCTGCGCCTCACCCGCACCGACCTCGAGGCCCTGCCGTCGATGATCGGCCGCAGCTACTTCCTCTTTCTGATCGCGCTCGCCGCGCTGCCGCTGCCGCAGGTGAGCAAGCTGATCGTCGGCTCCGGCCTGGGAGTGGCCGCCGGCGCCTTCTGGACCGCCCAATACAACAAGGCGCGCGAGTGGGGCTTCCGCCTGCAGGAGCTGGTGATGCCGGCGGTGGCGCGGGTGCTCTACCCGGCGCTGATCGAGTACCGCAAGCACGGCGATCGCCAGCGCTACCTCGCCGCCTACCGGCTCGGCACCGTGACGCTGCTCGGCCTGCAGACCCTGGGCGGCTACTTCCTGGCGTTCAATGCCGAGGTCGTGCTGGTGCGGATCCTGATCGGCCCGCGGTGGGCTCCGGCGGTGCCGCTGGTGCAGGTGCTCTGCTTCGCGCCGCTCGCCGATCCCCTGTCGCCGCTCGGCGGCGAGCTGCTCAAGACCGAGGGGCAGGACCGCGCCTGGTTCGCCGTCGTCGCCCTCAACATCGCTTCGCTGACCCTGTTCGGCATCCTGCTCACCCGGCGCCTGGGCGCCGTCGGCATGGCCTGGGCCAACTTCCTGCTGCTCGGCAGCCTGCTGATGACCTGGCGCGTCTACCGCATCCTGGGCGGCGCCGAGCTCGGCCGGCTGGCGCGCGACCTCCTGTATCTCTACCTGGTGCCGCTGCCGCTCTTCGCGCTGGTCGCCTGGTGGTTGCCGGCGCCCACCTGGTGGCGGCTGGGCGCCTCCGTCCCGGCCGCGGCGGCGGCCCTCGCGCTCTACGTGGCGCGCTTCCGCGGCCCCTTCCGCGCTTTCTTCGCCGCCGCGGCCGAGCCCTCCCCGGCGGCGGTGGCCGCCGGCCTCGCCGACCTCGCCGGCCTCCCAGGGGACACTGCGCCGCTGCCGGGCGACCCGCCGGGGGACTTCGCCGCCACCAAGCCGCCGCCGGAGCCGTGATGCGCGTCGCGTTCGTGATGTCCGGAGTGGGCGTGGTGCAGCGCGGCGCCGAGGCCTTCGTCGTCGAGCTGTGCCAGGGCCTGGGGGCGCTGCCCGGCTTCGAGGTGCACCTCTTCTGCCGCGGCCCGGCGCCGGTGCCGCACACCCGTATTCACGCCCTGCCGCGGGACCAACCGCTGATCGGCGCCCTCTACCGCGCCACGCGCCTCAGCCGCAAGGCGCTCGACAGCCTCTTCCTCGATCCACTGAGTCTCGAGTGGGCCACGGCGGCGCTGTCGGCCCTGCCGCACCTCTGGCGCGGCGGTTTCGATGTGGTGGTGATGGAGGGTGGCCTGGTCGGCGCCTGGCTCTGCCGGCTGCTCCGCCGGCGGCGGGGGGTGCCGTTCGTCGACATCGCCCACGGCGTCGACCCGAAGTGGGAAGGGGCCTTCGCCCGCCAGCGACCCGACCGCGTGGTGACCTTCACCGCCGCCGCCGCCGAGATGGTGCGCCGAGAAGCCCCGGGCGCGGCGATCGTGGTCATCCCGCATGGCATCGACCTCGAGCGCTGGCGGCGGCCGCCGCCCGCCGAGCCGCCGCCGGCAGCGCCTGGGGGGCCGCCGCCGCTGCCCCATCCGCGGGTGCTCTGCGTCGGCGCGATCGACGCTTTGAAGCGGATGCACCTGGCCGTCGAGGCAGTGGCGCGGCTGCCGGCGGGCGGCAGTTTGACGGTGCTCGGCGAGGGGCCGGACGCGGCGGCGCTCGATCGCCTCGCTGCCGAGCGGCTCGGCGCCGGCCGTTATCTGCGGCGAGTGGTGCCGCGTGACGAGATGCCGGCCTGGTACGCGGCGGCCGATTGCTTTACCCTACCGTCGCGCACCGAGTCGTTCGGCCTGGTCCACCTCGAGGCGCTGGCGTGCGGCGTGCCGGTGGTCGCCCCGGACGACGCGGTGCGGCGCGAGGTGATCGGCGACGCCGGCATGCTCTGCGAGGTGACCGATCCCGCCGTCTACTCCGGAGCGCTGGCCGCCGCGCTGGCTCGCGACTGGGGCGAGCTGCCGCGCCGCCGCGCCGAGCGTTTCCCGATTGCCGCCACCATGACCGCCTACGCCGAGCTGCTGAGCTCCCTGCGGACCGCCCGGACACTCCGGCCATGACCGGGCTGCGCGTTCCGGTGCTGATGTTCCATCACGTGGAGGCGGTGCCGGCCGCCGACTTGGTGCCGCCGCCGCTGCATCCCGACAGCTATCTCGCCCGCCCGAAGCTCGCCGCCGTGCTCGACACCCTGGCCTATCACGGCCACCGCACGATGACGCTGGCCGAGGCCGCCGCACGCAGCCGCGCCGGACGCCGGTTGCCCCGCCGCGCCGTCGTGCTCACTTTCGATGACGGCTGCCGCTGCTTCCGCGAACAGGTGATGCCCGAGCTGGCGGCGCGCGGCATGACCGCGACCCTGTTCGCGGTCAGCGGCGAGCTTGGCGGCTCGAATCGCTGGGACAGGCCGCCCGGCAAACCCGGCGAGCGCCGGGAAGAGCTGCTCGACGCGGCGGCGCTGCGCGCGCTGATCGCCGCCGGCGTCGAGGTCGGGTCGCACGGGCGCCGCCACCTCGACCTCACCGCCTGCGACGACGCCACCCTGGCCGGCGAGGTCGCGGGCTCGCGGGAAGACCTCGCGGCCGCCATCGGATCGCCGGTCGCCACCTTCTGCTATCCCTACGGCCGCCTCGACGCGCGCGTCCGCGCGGCCGCCGCGGGCGCCGGCTATGCCGCCGCCGCCGCCATCCACGGCGTCTCGGAGGCGCGCTCGGGCGATCTTTTCGCGCTGCCCCGCCTCGCGGTGAACCCGCGCGACGGCCGGTTCGAGTTGCTGCTCAAGGCCAGCGGCGCCTACCGCTGGTGGAGCCGCCTGCCGCGCCTGGGGCTGCTGCAAGTGCTGCGCCGCGGCGCCGCCGGTGGCGCCGGCGTGGCGCCCGCGGCCTCCGCGAAGCCGTCCAGCAGCCAGGAGGTGCCGCACGATGAGCAGTGAGCCGCCGCGCGCGCCGGCACCGGCGCCGGCCGCCGCCGGTGCCGTGCGCCGAGGCACCACCACTCCCCCGCCGCCGCCGCCGCGCCTGCCGCTCGGCCCGCTGCTGGCGCGGGACTTTCGCCGTTTGCGCCAGGTCAAGGGGCGCGGCTTCTGGGTGACGCTGCTCGACGCTCTCCTCCTCGACTCCGGCTTCCAGGCGCTGGTCGCCTACCGTCTCGGCCACACGCTGCTAAGCTGGCGCGTACCGGTGTTGCCGGCGGTCTGCCGGCGCTGGGCGATCGGCGCCTGCGGCGTCGACATCCTGCCGCGGGCCGAGATTGGCGGCGGTTGCATCATCGCTCACGGCGTCGGCCTGGTGGTCGGGGGCTACACGGTGATCGGCGAGGACTGCACCTTGCTGCACGGCGTGACCCTCGGCGAGGCCCGCTTCGACGAGTTGGACTATCCGCGGGTCGGCGACCGCGTGACCATCAGCGCCGGCGCGCTGGTGCTGGGCGGCGTCACCGTCGGCGACGACGCGACCATCGCCGCGGGCGCTGTGGTGGTCGCCGACGTGCCGGCAGGCGCCACGGCCGCCGGCGTGCCGGCGCGCCTCGTCCGCACGGCAGCCCCAGCCGGTGCTGCCGCTCCGGATGCCTCTCCTGCCGGGAGTGGCGCCAAGCATCCCGAGCCGCCCCCTGAAGCGCGCTGACGCGCCCGCGACCTGAACCCGGGCTGGAGGAAACGAGCATGGAACACTGCAGCTCCCCGTCGCCTCGCCCTTGCGCCGCGCACGGCAGCCGGGTCGCACGCTCCATGGAACACCGCAGCTCCCCATCGCCTCGCCCTTGCGCCGCGCACGGCAGCCAGGTCGCCCGATCTGTCGTTTTCGCCCCTGCTCTCTCCCTCACCGCGGCTTGCGCTCTCGCCGCCGCGCTGGCCGCCGCTCCCGCCGCCCTGGCCGCCGCCCCCGCCTCGCCGGTCTCCGCGGGGACCGCGGTGACTGCCCGTGACGCCAGGGCCGCGGGGTCCGCCGCCAGCGGCGCCATTTGCGACTCGAGCACCGCGCTCACGGTCATCGGCATGGACACCGACGCCGGGAGCGTGCTGATCGCGGTGGCCGGATCTGGCGGCGGGGCCGGTTCCTGGATCGTCGCGCTGCACAGCGCCGGTGCCCCCGTCCCCGGCGCCGGCACCGGAGGCACCGGAGGCGCCGCGGGGGCCGGCGCCGCCCGCGAGGCCCACGCCTATCCGGAGCAGCCGGAAGGCCGCTTCGGTGGCTCGGTCGGCCCGGGACCGGTGCTGGCGCTGCAACCCTGCGGCGCCAACTGCGTGCAGCCGGTGCGGTTCGACCGTGGCCGCTGGCAGCCGCTCGGCGAGCCCGTGTACCTGCCCAGCGCCAGCACGGCGGCTGCGACGTACGATGCCAGCGGCGCTCCCTGGCTGGTGGCGCACACCGCCGCCAACCAGGAGGGCCAGGTCCGGGCTCTCTCCTTCCGCTACGAAGGGGGCGCATGGAAAAGCCGCGGCGGCCTCGCGGTGACCGCGGTCGCCCAGCCGCAAGTCGTGCCGGCGCCGCACCGGCGCGACGGCGTGGTCAGCGGCACCGGCCTGTTCTCGGCCAGCGGTCCGCCAAGCACCTGGGTCCTGGGCCTCCCCGGCGTCGCGCCCGCCCGCCGCGGCCAGCTGCTGGCGGTGACCAGCACCGACGCCGCCTACCTCTCGGCCGACGGCGTCGCCTACCTGTCCGCCGACGCCGGCAAGACCTGGCGCCGCTCGATCTGGACCCCCTGGGGGAGCGGCGACACCACCGGGATATGGCGTCAGGGCACTGACTACACGATCGACCTGCCGTTCGGCGACCGCCGCGGCGCGCTGCAGCTCGTCTGGTTCGATCGCCGCAGCGCAACCGCCGAACGGGTGGTGCTCACCAGCCTCGGCGCGGGCGGCGCCTGGACCGAGCTCGCCGCGGCACCGGTCGACGTCACCTCACGCAACGGCGAGCATCTGCCGGTCACCCAGGTGCTCATCCCGCGCAGCGACACCTGGATCCTCCTCTCCGGCTGCGCCGCCACCGCCACCGGCTCCGGCCTGGTCCTCCGCACCTTCGAGCACGGCCAGCTCTCCGAGCCCCGCTTCGTCCCCATCGTCCTCGAACCCAAGTCACCGTCCGGTCGGCCCTGATCTGCTTCCAGCGCCTGGTCCAGGGGCCAGACATGGGTGCTACGATCCATGCCATGGCTGGAATCGACGAGCAGATCGCTCGTGCCGTGGAGGCGATCCCAGGGATCGCGGCCCTGGCCGTCTTCGGCTCTCGGGCGAGCGGCTTGGCCCGGTCGGATAGCGATCTCGACGTGGCAATTCTGCCATCCCGCGACGGCAGGATCTCTCGTCGCACCCTCCAGGTTTCGGTCGCTGTGGCCCTTGCTGACCTCGCTCCCGAAGGGCGGGTAGATGTGGTCCTGCTCGACGAGGCGCCCGAGCTGCTCCGGCACCAGGTGCTATCCACCGGCCGCCTCGTCCTCTGCCGCGACGGCCAGGCGTGGCGAGACCTGCGGGTCGAGACCATGCGCGAGCACGGCGACCGAGAATGGGCGCGCGACCTCCTGCGCCGTGCCCAGCGACGGCGACTCGAAAAGGGGGAGACAGGTGGTCGATCGGGACGCGCTGTCCAGTCGCTTAGACGCACTCGAAACCTACCTCGCTGAGCTCAGGGCGTTCTCGATTGGAAGCCGCGGCCAGTTCGTGCGTGAGCCGTCCCTTCATCACCTGGCGGAGCGCTACCTTCACCTTGCTTGTGAATCAGTGCTCGACATATCCCATCACCTCATCGCAGACAAGGGTTATCGGCAGCCCGGCAGCTACAAGGATGCGATCGACGTTCTACAACAGGAGGGCGTGCTGGACGCCGACCTGGCAGGACGCCTGAAGCGCTGGATGGGCCTGCGCAATCTCTTGGTCCATCTTTACCTGGAGATCGACCACGGGCGGACCTTTGATGCGATCTCAGAGGATCTGGGTGACCTCGCTGCCTTTGCCTCGCTCATGGCTCGGATGCTCGGACCGTGATCACTCGGTAACCACGCTCGATCTCAGCCAGCATCTGATCGATATCGGCCGTGGGAGCAGCGTACTCGCAAGCCTTGTGGATCGCCGCGAGCTTGCGCTCCAAGCTGGCTTGGGACCGAAGGTGACGCACCTCGCGCAGGGCTCGGCGCACCCATTCGGCGACCGTCAACCGCTCTCGCCGCGCGGCTCGCCGGATTACTTGCAGCTCGTCTTCTTCGAGTAAGACCTGCAACCGTTTCCTCATCATGGGAGCCTTGTCGAATCATCTCTACGAGTCAAGAGACTCTGCCACCGCTCACCCTCCGCCGCTGTGAGGCCAGTAGCGTTGGCGGACTCGCAATCGGAGCTCGGTAACCTCGGTCCGCCGGTAACGGTAGGAAGCATCGGGACTGATCGCAGGACCCGACACTCGGAAGGAGGTCTCCACGTGCGCCCATTCGAGCTGCTGGCCGCCACCGTGCAGGATATCCGCTTCGCCGCCAGGATGCTGCGCCGCAACCCCGGCTTCACCGCCGTCGCGGTGCTGACCCTGGGGCTGGGCATCGGCGCCAGCACCGCGGTGTTCAGCGTCGTCGAGTCGGTGCTGGTGCGCCAGCCGCCGCTCGGCGATCCCGACCGCCTGGTCATGGTCTGGCTGGACGATCATCAGCATGGCTTCCCGCGCGACGAGATGTCCTTTCCGCGCTTCGCCGACACCCGCCGGCTCAGCGCCACCCTGGCCGGGGCCGCCGCCTTCGAGCGGCAATCCTTCGTCCTCACCGGCGGCGGCGACGAGCCCGAACAGCTGCGCGGCCTCGCCGCCAGCGCCAGCCTGTTCTCGGTGCTCGGGGTCCATGCCGCCCTCGGCCGCACTTTCGTCGAGGGCGAGGACGTTCCGGGCAACGACCGCGTCGTGGTGCTGAGCCACGCCCTCTGGGTGCGACGCTTCGGCGCCGATCCCGCCATCGTCGGCCGCCGCCTGCAGATCAACTCCCAGCCCTATGTCGTGGCCGGCGTCATGCCTGCCACGTTCGTCTTTCCGGAACGCCAGGAGGAGCTCTGGGTGCCCCTCGCTCCGGATGCCGAGGGGCGCGCGAGCCGCGACGCGATCTGGCTGTCGGTTGTCGCCCGCCTGCGCCCGCACGTCAGCATCGCTCAGGCGACCGCCGAGCTCGACGCCTTGAACCGCCGCTTTGGCGAGCAGTTCCCGCGCACCGACCTGCGCGCCGGCACCGTCCTGGTGAAGCTGCGGGACCAGACTGCCGAGCCCCTGCGCGGCGGCTTGCTGGTGCTGGCCGCCGCGGTGCTGGGCGTGCTGCTGGTGGCCTGCACCAACGTCGCCAGCCTGCAGCTGGCGCGGGCGATCGGACGCGAGCGCGAGGTGGCGGCGCGCCTGGCGTTGGGCGCCGGACCGGGACGGCTGGTGCGCCAGCTGCTGGCCGAGAGCCTGACGCTCGCCGCACTGGGCGCCGCGCTCGGCCTGCTGCTCGCGGCTTGGGGAGTGCGCGGCCTTCCCGCCCTTGCACCCGCGGAGCTCGAGCCGCTCCGCGGCGTGCGTCTCGACCCCGGGGCCGCTCTCTTCGCGATCGCCGCCGGCGCCGCCGCCGGTCTCGCCGCCGGCCTCTACCCGGCCTTGCGCCTGTTGCGGCACGATCTGCTGTCCGGGCTGCGCCAGCGCACCGCCGGCGCCGCGGCCGGCAGCCATCGCCTGCGGCAGGCGCTGGTGGCGGCGCAGCTGGCGCTCGCGGTCGTGCTGCTGACCGGCTCCGGCCTGCTCCTCCACAGCCTGCTGCGCCTCGAGGGCATGGACCCTGGCTTCCGCCCCGACCACCTGCTGGGCGCCAGGGTGTCGCTCCCCGCGGCCCGCTACTCCCAAGGCGCAGGGCGCCAGCAGTTCTTCGACCGCCTCGAAGAGCGCCTGCGGGCCGATCCGCGAGTGCGGGCGGTGGGCTCGATCGAGAGCCTGCTGCTCGGACCGCTGCCCAACGCCGCCGGCTCGTTCACCATCGCCGGCCGGCCGGCGGAGACCGCTTACGTCGCCGAGCCCCTCACCCGCGATGCGATCACTCCCGGAGCGCTGCGCACACTCGGTTTGCCGCTGCTCCAGGGCCGCGCCTTCACCGCCGCCGATGGCCCCGCGGCGCCGCCGGCGGTGATCGTCAATGCCACCATGGCGAAGCGCTTCTGGCCCGCCGGCAACGCAGTCGGCCAGCGCATCGCCTACGGCCGGCGCGAGCCGTCGAACCCCTGGTTGACGATCGTCGGTGTCGTCGCCGACAGCCGCCGCGCGGCGCCGGGCTCTCGCGTCTGGCTGGAGTCGTTCCTGCCCGAGGCGCAGTACCCGCGCCGCAGCCTGATGGTGACGTTGCGCACCGGCGGCGACCCCCTGGCCCTCGCCGCCGCCGTGCGTCTCGAGGTCCACCGCCTCGATCCCGACCAGCCCATTGCCTGGACCTCAACCGTCGAGCGCCTGCTCGCCGACCGCCTGGCGCCGCAGCGCTTCAACGCCACGCTCCTCGGCTGCTTCGCCGCTGCGGCGCTGCTCATGGCGGCGGTCGGCCTGTATGGCGTCATGTCGTACCTGGTGACGCTGCGCACCCAGGAGATCGGCCTCCGGATGGCGCTCGGCGCCCGCCGCGCCGACGTGCTGCGCCTGGTCGCCGGCCGCGCGGCATCTCTTGCCGCCGCCGGCGCCGCGGCCGGCACTCTCGCCGCGCTGGCCCTCGCCCGCTGGGTGGCAAGCCTCCTCTACGACATCGGCGCGCTCGATCCGGCAGCCTTCACCCTGGCGCCGCTGCTGCTGGCGCTGGCGGCAGCCGTCGCCGCCGGCGTGCCGGTCTACCGCGCGACTCGTGTCGATCCGATGAGCGCGCTGCGCCGCGAGTGAAGGCCAGGAGCCTGTCTGATTAACCGTGGCCGATGAGCCCGATGGCCGGAGGGGATTCCCCGAAGGCTCTAGTGCCCGCCCGCTCCGAAACGGCGGCCGAGGATCATCTTGACCAGCAGGCGATCGGTCGCGTGGGTGACCCCGAACGCGACGCCGAAGTTGAATTCCCAGTCCGGGCCGAGGTTGAGGTCGAGCGACGGCACGATCTGGTGCTGCTGCCGGGCAACCGGGTCGAAGCCCGAGAGCGGCCCCAGCGTGCCGTAGTACTCGAGCCCGGCGTTGATCTTCTTGGTGATGTCGTAGCCCACCTTGAAGTCGGGCGAGAAGACCACCCCCTGGCTGGTGCCCGGACCGTGAAACGAGCGGCCAAGCGTCGGGTTCAAGGCGAGGTACCAGCGGCCCAGTTGCTTGTCGACGATGGGCCGTAGCTCGAGCGTCCAGGTGTCGGCCGAGAAGACTCGCCGCTGGTAGCCGAACTCGGTCGACAGGCTGACGCCGACCGGCCAGTCCCAGGCCGCCGGCACCCTGCCCCGCATCCGCAGGTGATTGCCCACCCAGTCCCACCCGTAGCCTGCCTGCGCGCTGGTGAAGGTGTAGAGCGCGGCCTCGAACCAAGGCGAGAAGCCGTGCGTGATCTCGAGCGTCTCGTGCAACGCGTGCGCTGTCGGCCGCACCCCTTGCTCGGCCTCGTTGCCGCCGCGGAAGGTGAAGTTGCTGTGCAGCTCGACCATGGTGCTGCCGGGCGGCACCGTGTCGGCGCCATAGACCTGGATCTCGTAGTTGTCCTGCGCCGCCGCCGGAGCGGGCGCCACCGCGGCTGCCGCTCCCGCCGCCAGCACCGCGGCCAGGACCGCGCCACTCGGCGAGCAGCCATCGCAACCTCGGCGAAGGGAAAGCAAGGGCATCGGAACGGCCGGAGGTTTATGTATCAGCATCGCCGCGCACGCCGCAAGGCCTGCAGCGGGCGGCGAACTCTTCCATCCCCTTCCCAGTCTCCCGCATCCGCCGGGTTCCTACCCGGCGGTGCGGGGGGAAGGGGACGCCCTCGCCTCCCCCTCATCAAAGTGGAGTCTTTCCCCAATTGCCTGCCGCGCGAAGCGTGGACTAGACTGACCGCCGATGCCCAGCAGCACCGTCGAGAACTACGTCAAACGCTTGTACATGGAGCAGCAGCGCTCGCCGGAGCGCCTGGTGCCGATGGGCCGCCTCGCTGCCGTGATGGGCGTCGTGCCGGGCACCGTGACCACGATGGTCAAGGCCCTCGACGAGGAGCGCCTGGTCCATTACGAGCCCCGTTCCGGCGTCCGGCTCACCCGCAGCGGCGAGAAGCTCGCCTTGCACGTGCTCCGCCGCCACCGCCTGGTCGAGCTCTTCCTGGTCAAGGCGCTGGGGCTCGATTGGAGCGAGGTCCACGAAGAAGCGGAGGTCCTCGAGCACGCCGTCTCCGAGAAGGTGCTGCAACGGATCGACGATCTGCTCGGCCATCCCACCGCCGACCCCCATGGCGATCCCATCCCGGACGCCGCCGGGGCGGTGGTCCACCGCCAGGTGCAGACCCTGGCCGACTTCGCCGCCGGCCAGGAGGTCCAGGTCGCCCGCGTCGAGTCCGAGGACCCGCAGTTCCTGAAGTTCGCCGACGAGCACGGCCTGGTGCCGGGGAGCCTGGTGGTGGTCGAGAGCCACGATCACGCCGCCGACGCGGTGACTCTGCGCGCCGCCGGCCACCCTCCGCTGGTGATCGGCGCCAGGGCAGCACGCCGCATCCACGCCGGCATCCCGCGCTAAGCTCCGCGCCGGCAGGTGCACTTCGGCCGCCGAGGCGTTAGGAACCTGGGCTTCTTGGAGCGCGCAACTGGGGTTCCGCTGGCGTTCCAGCTCCGGCCCGTTCTTCGTCCTTCTTCCTCCGCAGCAGGCTCCTCACGACTATGTCCGGCTACGACAGCCTCGGGCGACTGGCAAACGACCAAGACCCCGTCGGTGGCTTCTCGCAGCTCTCGCGCACCGGCAGCGGCGGCACCTATCGGGTCGCGCTCACCACGGCGCTCGCCCGCACGACGGCGTATTCGGTGCAACAACTCGCCGGAGGAAGTCAGGTGCGGGTCAACACCTACTCTCCAGGCATCCAGGAGACCAGCCTCATCGCCCAGGACGGCAGCACGACCAAGACCACGCCGGACGGCTCCGTGTCGTCGTTCGTCACTGCTCCTGACCCGCGCTTCGGCATCACGGCGCCGCTGCCGGCAAGCGGCCAGCTGACCACCCCGTCGGGACTGACCGCCAGCTTCACTCGCACCAGCAGCGTGACCTTGACCGATCCGACACAGCCGCTGAGCCTGCGGGCGGCGCAGGAGACCTTGGTCCTCAATGGTCACATCCAGACCCGCCTCTTCGACAAGGCCACCAACACCTTGACCTTCATCACACCGGCCGGGCGTCAGTATGGCGCTACTTTTGACGCCCAGGGACATCCGGCCGTGCTCCAGGCGGCGGGTCTCGACCCGATCATCGTATCGCGCGACGCTAACGGCAGGCCGATCGGATTGGCGCAGGGTGCGGGCGGCAACCAGCGCACGCTGACCATCGGCTACGACGCCGCAGGGTTTGCCAACCGCATCTCCGACCCTGTCTCGCGATCCATGGTGTTGCTGCGCGATGGCGCCGGCAGGCCCCTCAAGCAGAGCCTGTCCTGGGGAAGCACGCTCGCGGTGGGCTACGACGCTAACGGCGACACCACCTCCCTGACGCCTCCCGGCGAGGGCGCTCATGGCTTCAGCTACAGCGCGGTCGATGACCTCCTCACCTATGTGCCGCCAGCTGTTGCCGGCGCCGGCGCCACGACCTACAGCTACAACCAGGACCGGCAGCTCATCGGCATCGCCAAACCGGACGGCCAAGCCGTGGCTCTCAGCTATGACTCCGGCGGCCGCCTGAGCACCGTCAGCTCGCCCGCCGGTCAGATCACCTATGCCTACCAGCCGGGCACCGGCAACCTGCTGGGGGCCGCGTCGTCTGCCGGGGAGAGCCTTGGCTACGCCTACGACGGGTTCCTGCTCACCCAGACCTCGTGGTCGGGCACCGTTGCGGGCAGCGTCCAGCGGAGCTACAACCGCGACTTCCGGGTGAGCTCCGTGCTGGTCGACGGCGCCAACCCGATCGGCTTCCAGTACGACCCGGACGGACCGCTGACCCAGGCCGGAGCGGAAGGGATCGCGGTTGATCCCACCAGCGGCCTACCGGTCGAGAGTGTCCTCGGCCAGGTCGTGACCACCGTCACTTACAACACCTTCGGCGAGGTCGCTTCATTCACCGCCAACGCCGGCACGAGCGCTCTGCTGTCGCTGCAGTACAGCCGTGACAACCTCGGCCGGATCGTTCACAAGGTCGAATCGGTCGGCGGCTCCGGTGACGCCTATGACTACGGCTACGACGGTGCGGGTCGCCTGACGACCGTGGCAAAGAACGGCACTACTGTGGCGCAATACAGCTACGACGCCAATGGCAATCGGACACAGGCTGTCGAAGGGTCCTCTACCAGCATGGCCAGCTACGACGCTCAAGAGCGGCTGACCCACGAACTCCATCACCTGTGCGAACAGCGTCTTGCCCACGTTCATGCGTCACCTCGGGTCGGTCTGACCCGAGAGCATCGCAAATCGGCTGCTCAACATG
>Ga0209118_1000638_pt1 | contig 18272 bp, 14 predicted proteins | sample BlaSpr_A8_Ref_M1_FD_187988 | JGI IMG/M metagenome (GOLD analysis project Ga0209118, IMG submission 187988) | Forest soil microbial communities from Thunder Bay, Ontario, Canada - Black Spruce, Ontario site 2_A8_Ref_M1 (SPAdes) (version 2) | ecosystem: Environmental > Terrestrial > Soil > Boreal...
CCCGCCTGTGCGCCAGCGCCGCCTGGTCCCAGGCCGGCCCTTGGGCGGCCCAGGCGACCCTCACCTCGCTGCCGCTCAACTTGATGAAGCCTTTCCTGCCGCCCGACCTGACCATCACCGGCGACATCAACGGCAAGGCGGAGGCCCACGGCGGCAGCCGCGGCATCGCCGGCGCCGACATCGACCTCGCGCCGGGACCCGGCGACTTGCGCTTCCCCGCCGAGGAAGGCCGCACCGTGGCGGTGCACTTCGAGCGCGGCACCCTGCGCGCCCAGGCCGGCCCGGCGGGCGGCACTGCCACGGCCGCCCTGGCGTTCACCAACGTCGGCACCGTCAACGCGGACCTGCGGCTACCGCGTCTGACCCAGGGCGTCGTGCTGAGCAGCCAGCCGGTCGGAGGCTCGATCGCCGTCCACTTGCGCGACTTGACGTTCCTCGAAGGATTCGAGCCCGAGCTCCGGCGCCTCGCCGGCTCGCTCAACGCCGACCTGAGCCTCGCCGGCACCGCCGCCGCGCCGCGCCTGACCGGCCAGGCGCGCCTGGAGGGCGGCCGCGTGCAGGTGCCGCTCTACGGCATCGACCTCAAGGACATCCGCCTCGCCGCCACCGCCAGCGGCGGCACCACGCTGGCCATCGATGGCGGCGCGACCTCAGGTCCCGGTTCGATCCGGATCACCGGCACCTCAGGCCTGATGCCGAGCGCCGCGGCGCCGGTCCATCTCGCCCTCACCGGCAGCCGCTTCGAGGTGATGGGCACGCGCGACATCCGCATCCTGGTGACGCCGGACCTCAAGGTCGACTACCAGGGGACGGAGGCCAGGGTCACCGGCCAGGTCACCGTGCCGGAGGCCCACATCCAGGTCCGCAAGACCCCCAAGGGCGGCCCGATCGAGCCCTCCAAGGACGTGGTGTTCGTGGGCGGCCTCAAACCGCAGGCACAGCAGGTGCCGAAAACACCGCTAGCGCTCTACACCCGCGTGCGCCTGGTCATACCGAATCCGGCGATCGAGCTCGATGCCTTTGGCCTCAAGGGACAGCCCTACGGCTCGCTGCTGCTGGTCGAGAACCCGGGCAGCACGACCGCCAGGGGCACCGGCGAGCTCGACATCGCCCCGGGCGGGACCTTCCAGGCCTACGGCCAGGACCTCACTATCGAGCGCGGCCGCCTGATCTTCGGCGGCCCGCTCGACGATCCGGCGCTCGACATCCGCGCGTCGCGGGTCTCCGACGACCGCACGGTGACCGCCGGCATCGAAGCCAAGGGCACCTTAAAGGAACCCCAGTTCTCCGTCTGGTCCAACCCGGCCATGGGCCAGAGCGACGCCCTAGCCTACGTAATGCTCGGCCACGGCCTCAACAGCGCCAACCAGCAAGAAGGCAACCGTGTCGCCAACGCCGCCGGCGCTCTGGGCCTGGCCGGCGCCGGCATGCTGGCCAAGAGCATCGGCGCCCGTTTCGGCCTGGAGGAAGCCTCGATCGAGAGCAAGGGCAACTGGAACCAGGCCTCCCTGATGCTAGGCAAGTACCTGGCCCCCCATCTCTACGTGATCTACGGCATCGGCCTCTTCCAGCCCGTAAGCACCTTCCGAGTCCGCTACATCATCAACAGCAAGTGGACCCTCCAAGCCGAGAGCAGCAACGAGACCGGAGCCGACATCCTCTACACCCTAGAGCGCGGCCGGACGAAGTAGCGGCGTGGTCCAGAAGGTCCCCAGGCCTGGGCGCCGCCGGTCCTCGGATCGCGTACAATACCGAGCGGGTGGCGCACCTCCACGGAGCGCCGAACCCAAAGCCCAGGAGCACGCATGAAGCTCACATTGGAGCTCCCAGACGAGATCGAAGAGAGACTCCGCGCCGGATGGTCTGATCTTCCACGGCAGGCTCTCGAAGCTCTAGCGGTCGAGGCCTATCGGTCCGAGATCCTCAGCGCCTCAGAGGTGCAGAAGATGCTCGGGCTGACATCACGCTGGGAAACCGACGCTTTCCTGAAGAAGGCCCAGGCATACCTTCATTACTCAGCAGAGGATCTGGCGCGGGATCTGGAGACGCTCCGGACGGTCGGCCTGCGGTGAAAGTCGTCTCGGACACCTCGCCCATTCTCTATCTAATCCTGATCGACGCATCTCACCTGCTCCCGACCCTGTTCGGGCGGATCATCATTCCAACAACCGTAGAGAGGGAGTTGGTCCATCCATCGGCCGCAGAAGCTGTCCGTCACACCATCTCGGAGCGCCCAGCTTGGCTTGAAGTCAGACCTTCTCCCTCAGCTGCGGCTTCTGATGAGCTCACGCCCCTTCATACAGGGGAACGCGACGCCATTCTCCTGGCTGATTCGATCTCCGCCGACCTGTTGATCCTGGATGAGAGGAGGGCGCGACGCGCCGCAATTCAGCGGGGTCAGAAGGTTATCGGCCTGCTCGGCATTCTCATGCAGGGAGCGAAGCGGGGTTTGGTGGACCTCGACGATGCCATCACTCGACTGCAAGCCACCAACTTCCGCCTGGACCCAGCCCTCATCGATATGGTTCGGCCACGGTCGTCTTGATTCTACCGGTGGTGGCTGTCACCCTGTCCTGCAGGCAAGCTGATCGGCGGTCTCGCTGTCGGCGGGCGTGAGCAGCGTGCGCCCGAAGCACGTTGGATCACCACGCCTTCTCCGCGACGCCCGGCCTGGGATTTGTGGCGAGCAGGGGGAGCGGACAAGCCGAGCCGACCACATGACGATGTGTGGCGTGTCCCCCCGGAAGCCATGTTTCAGCTGGTGATCATCAGCACCGCAGCGTCGATTAGGCTTCGTGCTCGCCGACTATATGCCGGTGATCACGCCGCGCGGCTTTGTGAGCACCTCCCTGCCCTTGCTGCTCTGGATCGGCATCGCCTTGGTCAAGGTCTCGGCACTCTCAATCGAACTCAGGTCTCATCCCGAAGAGATAGGGGAAGAACGATATGCAAACTTGTGCACAGTGCTTGACAACAAGCTCAATTGGGCGCAAGATCCGAGATGCCGCCCTTACCCGGCGCTGCTAGCCGACGGAAAAGCCGTCGGCCGGGCGCTTACTGGCATCCGTCGCTACGGGGGAGCCAACTCCGTCTAGCATTGGAGGGCCTGATGTTTGCCAGCTGTCTTCGGTGGGCGCCGACGCCGATCTACGAGGCAGAGCCAACGGCTGCGTTGAGGATGGAGCAAAGCCAAAGGGGCCCTGCGATTCGTAGATTCGTAGCGAATCATGATGCTCCCTGGACCGCCAACCGCCATCGAGATCCGTTTCATCATGGCAGGCTCGGCGGTATTGACTTGTGATGGCGGCCCGCGCGATCCCTCCACGGTCTTCGTCGCGTTACGCGGCTCAGTACTCATCCTGCTTTGATCCGCAGCGCATGCTGGAGATCTTCACGGACTCCCAGAAGATAGCGCTTAACTCGAAAAATTCAGACACCGCGCAAAGCAGATTCGAACTGGCGGTAGAGGCCTACTATCAGCTCATGTCCCTACGGCTGCCGGCTGATCTCGGCGCGAAAGCACAGAGACTTATGGAAGAGCTCGCGAGTGCGTTCCCGACGCAGATGCGTGTGAATGAAGCTCTCGGTCTCTGGGCCAAAGCGGACAAGCTGAAGACGGTTAGCCGGAAACTCGAGTATCTTGATCGCGCTCGTGACATCTTGTCTCCGTCCCTGCCGTCAGGGTCTGACGGGGCCGCGGTTCAAGACCTGCTCGTTAGAGTCCTCGCCGCGATCACAGAGCTTGAGGCTGCTCCTCGCAACTAGCCTCCTTTCGCGTGCTTTGCTCAGACGCGGCGTCGGCAGGACCGGATGAAGCACTTCGACTTAAACATCGACAAAATCCTTGAGGACTGGGAAACGCATCACGCCATCCGAGAGTTGATCGCGAACGCGCTCGACGAACGGACTCTCACTGGAACGGTCGAGCCGCAGGTCACAAAGGACAGTGCCGGCTGGTGGCACATCCGGGACTTCGGTCGCGGCCTCCGCCAGGAGAATCTAATTCAAAGCGAGAACCCCGAGAAGCTGTCGCACCCGAATATCATCGGAAAGTTTGGCATCGGACTCAAGGACGCGCTCGCTACTTTGGAGCGCAAGGGAGTCAGGGTTCTAATTCGCTCCCGCCACGGAGACATAAGCCTCGCGAGGGTCGCAAAGCACGAATTCGAGGAGTTTACGACCCTTCACGCGACGGTTTCAGAGCCTTCGCTACAGCTCTTGGTGGGGACGGACTGTTGCCTTTATGGCGTGCTGGACGCTCAAGTCGAAAGTGCGAAACGGTTGTTCTTGGCCTTCGACTCCGCTCGTCCCCTCGCCGAGACACGCTATGGTTCGATCTATACTCGAGGTGAAGGGCCTGCCGCGATTTACATTAACGGCATGAAAGTGGCAGAGGAACCGAACTTCCTCTTCAGCTACAACATCACATCGATCAACGCCGCCATCAGGAAAGCGCTGAACCGGGAACGCCAGAACCTTGGAAGAACCGCCTTCTCAGACCGAGTCCGGACGATTCTTCTGGAGTCTGAGTCCGATTCGGTCGCGGAGCTGATTGTACAGGACCTTGAGCGACTCTCTGCAGGAAACGCGCACGACGAGTTGGGCTGGCTCGATGTCCAGGAGCATGCGGTTCGCATACTGAGCGCCAAGCGCCAAGTCGTGTTCTTGAACAGTGCAACGGTTATGGGGCGACCCGACATCATCGATAGCGCGCGCTCGAGCGGGTTCGAGGTTGTCATCGTTTCCGATGCCCTTGCGAGAAAGGTAGATGGATTGTCCGACATCGCTGGGCACCCCGTTGTCGCGCTCGGCGAGTTTCTACGGCGGCAGAACGAATCGTTTGAGTTTCGCTGGGTGTCGCTTCGCGATATGTCAGAACGAGAACAGATGGTCTGGGGCCAGCGAGACGCGATCCTCGCTCTGATCGGAGGCCTTCCGAGTGTTGTGAAGGAGGTCCGTATATCGGAAACCATGTGCGCGACGATACAGATTAACCAAGGCAATGTAGGCCTTTGGGATGGAGCCCAAGGTTGGATCATCTTGAAGCGCTCGGTGCTCGAAAGCTTGGAGGGATTCGCCGGCACGCTGCTTCATGAAGCTCTTCATGCAAAGTACGGAGTCTCAGACGTGTCGCGCGAGTTCGAATACCACCTAACAGAAGTCTGCGGGAGGCTCGCAGCGACCGTAGTGCGGCTCCTCCCGTCGAAACGAACGCCATCCTGATCCGCGGGTTGCAACAGTTACAAACCTGTCATACGCAGGTACCTATGCACTATACCTCGCTGATACTGTCGCCGTCCGAACATCGTCCCGTCCCGTGAGCCTCCATCCCTTCAATCGGCGCCTCCTGGCCGAGGACCTTGTTCGCGTTCGACGTCCGGACGACCGGGAGCGTTACGCGGCGTCGCAGCGCCAGGCGCGCATTGACCCCAATCCGCACCAGATCGACGCTGTGATCTTCGCGCTCCGGCGGCTCCGGGAGGGCGGTTGCATTCTCGCGGATGAGGTTGGCCTCGGGAAGACGATCGAGGCCGGGCTGGTCATTGCCCAGAGTCGCGCCGAAGGGGCGCAGCGGATCCTGCTGATTGTGCCGAAGTCGCTCATCGGCCAGTGGCAGAACGAGCTGTTCAACCTCTTCGGCATCCAGACGCGAGAGGACCAGGCCAGTTTTCTCGGTCACGGAGTATACCTGGTGGGCCGCGAATTTGCGGGCAGCGAGCGCGGCAGTGCGCTACTCGGCGCAGCGCCGCCCTTCGACCTAGTCGTCATCGACGAAGCCCACGAGGTCTTCGCCGGCCTGCACCGCCGCTACGGGAGCGACGGCGTCTATGATGAGGCCTCGGAGGATGCAATTATGGCGCACCGCGTTCGCGGCTTCCTGCGCTCTGCGCCGGTTCTGCTGCTCACCGCGACGCCGATGCAAAACTCCCTGGCCGAGTTGTGGGGACTGGTGCAGTACGTCGAGCCCACCGGCACTCTGCTCGGCGACATTACCACGTTCCGCCGGGTCTTCTGCCCCGACGACGACCGCACGCTCATCCCCGGCCAGGAGCACGAGCTTCAGCGGCGCCTCGCTATGGTGCTCCAACGCACGCTCCGCCGGCAGGCCCAAGAGTTTCTCGATCGGCCATTCACGAAGCGGCGGTGCCGACTCTACGAATACGCGATGAGCGAAGGGGAACGATCGCTCTACGACGATGTCACCGAGTACCTGCTCCAGCCATCACTGTTCGCGTTCTCCGGCAGTCAGCGACGTCTCCTGCTGATCGGATTCCACCGACGCATGGCCTCGTCGATTCCAGCGCTTGCCGCGAGCTTGGAGAACGTCGCCGCCCGACTCCGCCGCCTCGGTGCCGGTCAAGGATCCGGAGATACAGTAGGCGAGATGCTCCGCGACCTGGAAGAGGACGACGAGAGGGAGGAGGCGCCTAGCGACGCGTTTGTTCCTCACGATCGGGCTGCGCTAGCGGCGGAGCTGGCATGCGTCGAGGATTTCGTCATTCGCGCGCGCTCGCTTCCAGACGATGCCAAAGCGCGCTCGTTCAAAGAAGCGATTCGGGTGGTACTCGACCTCGGCCGCGACGGCCGCGGCAGTGGCCAAGCTGTCGTTTTTACCGAATCTATCACAACCCAGGAATACCTGCGAACGCTGCTCCTTGACATGGGTCTCCAAGACGAGGAGGTCACGCTCTTCCGCGGCGTCAACGACCACGAACGCGTCGACCAGGCCTACGTTCGCTGGCAACAGGAAGAGGCCGCTCAGCTTGCTCGCGGGTCAAGGCCGAGTCGCGATGTCGGCGTGCGGTTGGCCCTGGTCCATGAGTTCCGCACGCGCTCCAAGGTCTTCGTCTGTACGGAGGCCGGCGCCAAGGGGCTCAACCTTCAGTTTTGCGACACAGTTATAAACTACGATCTTCCCTGGAACCCGCAGCGCATCGAACAGCGCATCGGGCGTTGCCACCGTTACAGCCAGGAACGCGACGTCACCGTCGTCAACTTCATCAACCGCGACAACGAGGCACACCGTCTCACTTTTGAGATCCTAAGCCAGAAGCTCGATCTGTTCGGCCGGGTCCTCGATGCGTCCGACACCGTCCTGCACGAGCCGCGCACAGACGCGCCCGAGATCACCGTTTCGGCTGTGTCGGTCGAATTCGAGAACGACCTGCGGAGGATCTACAGTCGGTCCCGCACGGTTGATGAGATGACGCGCGAGATAGCTGCTCTTCGCGACAAAATCTCGGAACGGCGGGACGCCTATGAGAAGGAGTATGAGCGGACGTCGCAGATCATCGAATCGCGGTTCGACGACGATGTGCGGAAGGTATTCAAGCGTCTGCGTGACGACCTGCCTGACGCTCTCGCCCAGCTCGACCGCGACGTCGCCGAGCTGGTGGACAGCTACTTGGCGAGCCGGGGTACCGAGTACCGCCGATCGGACGTAGGTGGTCGCGCCGTATTCGACCTCGCCTCGGCGCGCGGGCTACCTGCTGAACTTGGCGAGGGGCGGCGGTTCGCAACCGGCGACGCGCGTGGCTTGGTGGATGCCGAATCGTTGAATTTGGTCCATCCACTCGTGAAAGCAGCCATCGCTGACGCCCGGAGCTGGCCGGGCGGGCCGGTTGCGCTCCTGATACCGCCCAATGCCCCGCCCGATCTCGCCGCGCTGGCCGGCAAGACCGGCGTTATCGCGGTGGCGCTCGCGGACTATGGCGGCTTCGAGCCCGTGCACCGGGTGGTCGCGGCGGCGGTGGTAGACGGCGATCCGATCGATCCATCACTTGCGACCCGCATCTCTCGCTTGCTCGCCGTGGAGGGTCCGCGGTTCGAGGTCGTTGTGGACCCGCCGTGGCTCGACGACGCCTTGGACGAGGCCTTGTTTGTCGATCAGCGGCATGTAGAGGAAGGCGAGCAGAAGCACTTCGAGCAAGCTCTCAGCCAACTTGAGCGGTTCATCGACGACAAGGTCCTAGTGTCGCGCCGGGAGCGGGCGAGCCTCGCCCAGAAGCTGCGCGCCGCTCGCAACCGCCGCGACGAAGTGGTCGGAGCGAGTGCACGCGAGCGCGTCGAGGCCGAGCTCGCCCGTCTCGCCACCCGAGACGAAATGCTCGAACGTCGAATCAACTCCCTGGAGTCCAGGGAGGAAGGGGTCTATCGGAAATGGCGAGACCAGTACCACCAGCTTCGATACCAGGCGCCGAGGGTGTCCTATCTATTCCGAGCGACGTTTCGGATCGAACTCCCGGGATCGAGGACGTCGTGCTGAGGTTGCTGCATACGGCAGATTGGCACCTGGGAAGGCGGTTTCCTTCCTTTCCCGAGGACGCACAGAAAAAGCTGTCCCGTGCGCGGATTGAGGTCGTTGCCAGAATCTTCGACGTCGCGAGGCGCAACGCAGTGAAAGCCGTGCTCTGCGCGGGAGATCTGTTCGACGATCCGACGCCAAGTCAGGACTTCTGGGAAGGACTGGCCAAGATCCTCCGTAATAGTTCTCCGGACGCCCCTGTATTCCTATTGCCAGGCAATCACGACCCTCTCACTCCGGAATCAGTGTGGGCTTCCCCGCATCCGTTTCGTGCCCTGCTCCCACCGTGGGTGCACGTCGTCGACCGGGACGACTTCGTCTACGAGATCGCGTCCGAGGCGGTTATCTACGCACGGCCGTGCCACTCCAAAGCTGGAACAAGCGACCTGACGATTGCAATTCCGGTGCGCGAGCCCGGCGATTTACGACTCCGCATCGGTTGCGTTCATGGCAGCACCTTCGATGTCGCGGGCTACCAGACGAACTTCCCAATTGGCCGGGATGCGGGTGTTCAGTGCGGGCTTGACTACCTCGCCATCGGCGACACTCATTCGTTTCGCGACGTCACGGCGAATCTGCCAGTGCCGACCGTCTATCCAGGTACACCGGAGCCGACGAATTTCGATGAGCCCGGCGCCGGCAAGGTCGCACTTGTGGCCTTGTTCCGGCACGGAACGCGCCCCCGCGTCGAGTCGGAGTCAGTGGCCTTTTGGCATTGGCTCGACAAACGATGCCGCGATTTGAACGAGCTGCGAGCCCTGCTGGCCACCCATGATCTCGAGCGCCATGTTGTAAGGCTGCACCTGGACATGACTGTCTCGCTGGCAGAGGAGAGCGAGCTTGAGCGGATCGTCCGCGACCTCCAAGGGACCGACGCGACCCACGGCCGCGCAGGCGTCCTGCTCGTGGACCGCGCGAATCTGCGCTTGCAGGTGGGTTCCGCAGATGCGTTCCCCGAAGATCTTCCACCCGTGCTCAAGGCAACGGTCGCTCGCCTCGATCGGCTCGTTGCTGAGGCCGTGGACGACGCTGAGAAGGCGAAGGCGACCCGGGCGCTAGCACACCTTTACAAACTGCTACAGCGGCAAAATGAGCCGATGGGACGGGCGCGATGAAGCTCCACCGGCTGCAGGTCCACAACTTCGCCGTAATCCGGGACGCGAATCTCGCTTTTGGTCCGGGACTGAATGTTCTCTACGGCCCAAACGATCTCGGGAAATCGACGCTTGCGGACGCGATCCGTCTGGCGCTCCTGCTTCCCCACACCTCGACGCACTACAATGAATATATGCCGTGGTCAGAAATCCACGAGGCCGTAGTCGAGTTGACGTTCCAGACGGAGGACCAGCGCTTCTGGCGTATCCGGAAGCAGTTCGGTAGGGGTGGCTCGTCGCAGCTCGAGGAGTCCAGGAACGGCCTGGACTTCGATAACGCCGAGCGCGGACGGGGGGTCGATGCGAAGCTCCGAGAAATCCTGGGCTGGGGCATACCCGAGCCCGGTGGCGGGGGTGCCGGAAAGGGCCTACCGACGAGCTTCCTGGCGACCGCCCTGCTGTCGACGCAAGCGGAGGTGACCGATGTTCTCGACGGCAGCCTGGACCGCGATCCCATTGCGAGCGGCAAGGAGCGCATAGCCTCCGCCTTGCAAGCGGTAGCGCAGGATCCGCTTTTCGTCGCATTACTTAGGGAAGCTCAGGCCCGCCGGGATGAAGCCTACACCGATAAGGGGGCGAAAAAGACCGCGCGGGGAAGCGTGTTCAAGGCCGCCGCGGATCGGCTGAAGGAGGCGCGGGACGAAAAGGAGCGCCTGCAAAAAATCGCCGAGGAATCGGAAGGCGTTGAGGAGCGCTTGCGGACGTTGACCGAACAACGATGGCGGGTCACCGAGCAATGTGCAGCGGCGACGGAGCGTCTGGCAACGGTTGAACGGCTCGCTGAGCAGGCGGCGCAATGTTCCTCGGCCGCGGAGCAGGTTCGCATCGCACGTAATGTGGTGGTGCGCATCCAACAGATGGATCACGAGGTGGCAGAGGCGGAAAGGAAGGTTGCGCAGCTTACCGACCTGAAGGACCACGCAGAACACTCGCTGAACGAGGCTCAAACTGCTGAGGCAATAGCCGTCGATGAGCTGAACGCCGCCGAAGAGGCCGCGCGGTCGATTGGATTGGACTCCGACCTGGCCAACACTGTGGCAAGTCAATCGCTCGAGCTACGCAGGATAGCGGCCGACCGGGCGGCCCAGGAAGCCCAACAGAGCATCGACGCCGCGACCGCCGCACAGCGGCTAGTCGATGAGGCCATCCACGCCGACCAGGACCACCGGAACCAGAAGGCGGAGGCTATCTGCACGCGTGAGAAACTGGCCGAGGCTACCGAGACAGAACAGGCAGCGGAACGCAAACTTCGCGTCTGCGATCTGCTTGAGCTTGCTTGGGAAACCCGTGCCGCAGAGCAGCGGGTCGCAAGCGCCCGGGCTGACGTAGAACGGGAAGCCGCTCTCAAGATGGAGTGGACCAGGGTGCGGGAGCACCGGACCGCCGCGGCCGAACGTCGGGCAGCGATTGTCGTGCCGTTGCCGGGAAGCCTAGCGGCCATGCGGAAGCTCGCCAACGATCTCGCCAGCGGGCGTGGAGCCCTGGAGGTAGGTCTCGTCATGACGGTGACGCCGGCCGCACTAGTCGATGTCGAGGTCCGCAAAGACGGCGTTGCGGCCGATCGAGGCGTCATCGCAGAGCCGCTGGAGATTGAAGCCAACGCCGAGGTCGAAGTCCGCATCGCCCAGCTCGCGTCCGTCCGCGTCCAAGGTGGGCGGCGCGAGGCGCAGGACAGGCTCCGATCGCTGGAAGAGCGTTGGAACGGCGAGGTCCTGCCGCATCTCGCGGCGGCCGGCGTCGTGGACCTCGACACGCTAGAAGCCAAGGTGGTCGAGGCCAGGGAGCTGGATTCGCGTGTCAATGGTTTAGAAGGCGATCTCGAAGCTCTGGGGCACCAGATCGCCGCTCTCGCCAACGCGGCCGAGACGCTGCGCCACGCCTCCGCGCATGCGGCCGCCTGCCACCTTGCCCTCGGAGACGCGTCGCTCGAAACGCTGGCCGCCGATCTCGACGCGCTCGGCCCGGATCCCAGAGGAGCGATCCGCATGCGCCGGCAGCAGGCCTTGCGAGACTTGGAGGCAGCCAGGACGACCGTCCATGAGGCAGCCACCGGCCAGGTCCTCGCGGAGGAGCGAGAGCAGAATTTGCTGGCGCGAATTAGGGCAGCGGCGGCGGCGCGGGACGCCGTTCTCGCTACATTTGCATTTGGTGTAGCCGCAGGAGCCTCGGCCGCCGAAGAGAGCTTGCAGGCTTCCCTCACCGAGCAGGAGGACGTGAAGACCGAGCTCGCTACTTTGCAGAGCACGATCGATGTGCGACGGCAACAATGCGAGAGAGTTATCGGCGGCGCGAGGGAGGTTGCAGGAAAAGCTCGCAGTCAGGTAGAAGCGGCGCGGGAGAGTTGCACCAACGCTATTAGAGATCTTGCTTCGGAAGAGCGGGGCCTCGCCGAACTGCTGAAGCTGCGCCTCGCTGCAGATTTCTCTGCCGCGGAGCGCGCGTCGCGTGAGGCGGCCGAGCGGCATGACGCTCTGCCAGTGCCAGAACGATCTGTCACCTTCGAAGAGGTCGCAGCTACGCGTAACGCCCTAGCGGAGGCCAGACGGAGCTTCGACACGATCGACCGTGATGTCCATATCGCACAAGGTGCGCTCCAACAGGTAGGCGGTGCGGTGGCGCGCGACCGGTTGCGCGATGCGGCCGAGGCCTTTGATCTAGCGGAGCGTCAAGAGACTGAGACTGAGGCGGACTACGAGGCATGGAGACTGCTGCTCGAGCAGATGAAGGAGGCCGACGCAGAGCAGGCAAGCAACCTGGGCCAGGTGCTCGCCCCCGCCATCGCGGATCGCTTCCGGGCCTTGACCCAGCAGCGTTACGAGAGCATCCAGCTCACCGCGCAACTGGGCACTGATGGCGTAGTCGTCGCCGGGGAAGTGCGACCTCCGGATCGGATCTCCGTTGGCACGCGCGAACAGCTATCCACCTTATACCGACTCTGCCTGGGAGAGTACCTCCAGACAACGATCGTCCTCGATGACCAGCTCGTCCAGAGCGACCCCAACCGAATGGACTGGTTTCGCATCCTGCTCGCCGAAAGAGCCCGCAGCTTCCAGATCGTCGTCTTCACCTGCCGGCCAGACGACTATCTAGCCGCGGCGGCCATGGTGCCCGACGGACTTGACTACCTCGACACCGACGAGGGGTTTGTGCGCGCCATCGACCTAAGTCGAGCGGTGCACTGATTTAGGGATTGACGATGTGGCTCCTTGTGGCTACATTCTCAGCCATGAAGAGCGTGGGCATTCGGGAGCTGAAGAACAGGCTTAGCGAATACGTGCGGGAGGTACGAGACGGGGAGAAATTTTCGGTTACCGACCGCGGCGTGGTGGTGGCAGAGCTGTGGCCACCGACGCTGCCGGAGGCGCGAGTTTCGATCCATCCCGGCTTGGCCGCTCTGGCTCGCCGCGGCATGGTCGTACTCGGCAGAGCCAACAGCCCTGATCTCTACGCTTCCCTCCCGCCGATCATGGTTGGCGGCAGCGCCACGGAGCTCTTGGCGGAGGATCGGGATGGCCAGTGATGAACCTTCAGGCGGAGCCCTCCGCGGTCCTCAGCTGGATCTTCGGCCCAAGTTAAGAGCCTGACCCGGCAAGCCGCGCATCGCCCGATCGAGAGTGGTTGAGCTACAATAGGGTCCAGCATCCAAGCGCCGAAGAGGGAGCCAAGCCGTGGCATTGCCAACCATCAAAAACCAAATCTTGAGCGACCTGGACAAGCTCTCGCCCGAACAACAGAAACGGGCCGCCGAGCTCGTCCATGGACTCGTCGCCCCGTTGCCCAAGGGCGCTTCCGTTGAGGATCTACTCAGCGTCGCTGGGACGTTGGACGATCAGGCTGCCCGCGAGATGATGCAGGCCATAGAAGAGGGCTGCGAGCGGGTGGATTTCGATGAGTGGTAGATATCTTCTCGATACGAATGTAGCGATCCGAGTTCTCAATCAGGAAGTAGACCTTGGAGCCCGCATCGGTACGGGTCTGGAGACATTCCTCTGCTTGACGGTCGTTGGCGAGTTGTACTTCGGCGCAGAGAAGTCCCGCAAGGCCGTCGCCAACCGCGCCAAGATCGATCGCTTGATCGAGCTATGCCCGCTCGCTCCGCTGGATCTCGTCACAGCAGGTCGATACGGTGCTCTCAAAGAAGCACTCCGGCAAAAGGGGCGACCGATCCCAGAGAACGATCTCTGGATTGCAGCCTGCGCACTCCAACATGGCTTGATACTCGCCACTCGCGACCGCCATTTTGAACAGGTGGCAGAACTGCAAATCGAGGGCTGGTAGGAACCAGAGCGCTCAGCGGCCCCTTGCATCGGTCCTTCGAAGTATCGAGACCCGTCAGCGCCGGCGGCGCTCGCGCTTGTGGTCGTACTCGGGATCGAAGGCGAACGTGCCGAATGCGCGTACAGCTGCCAAGCGCTTGCGCCTCGCGATGTACTCGCTCAGGGCTTCGTTCTCGCTTCGTGCTGTGACCACCTAGCCTGAAGGCCTCGGCTAGGAGATCGTCGTCGAGCGTAACTCTGGTCGGCATTCGGTTATAGCTCCTCCAGCCAGCTCTTGATTGCTTCGTCGAGGCGGCGGCGGTCTCGGTGGCGGGCTAGGGCTATTTTTACTAGGCGGTCGGTTAGCTGGGGTAGGGGGACTCCGGCTAGATCCCAGAGGCGGGGATACATCGAGATGGCGGTGAAACCTGGGAGGGTGTTGATCTCGTTGACGAAGAGGCTGTCTTCGCCTTCCAGGAGGAAGTCGACTCTCGCCAGGCCGGCTCCTCCCAGGGCCTTGAAGGCGGCTATGGCCAGGGCTCGGATGCGGTCGGCGGTGGCCTGGGGGAGGTCGGCGGGGGCGATGAGGCGGGCGGTGTCCTGGAGGTATTTGTCGGCGTAGTCGTAGAACTGGTTGCCGGGCACGATCTCGCCTACGGCGGAGGCTTCGATCTCTTCGTAACCCAGGACCGCGCACTCGAGCTCGCGTCCGGTGATGCCGCGCTCGACCAGGACCGCGTCGTCGAAACGGAGGGCGAAGCGGACGGAGGTCTCGGCGCAAGCGCGGTGGTCGAGGCGCTTGACTCCTACGCTCGAGCCGCCGCTGCGCGGCTTGACGAAGAGCGGCAGGGGAAGGCGCTCGAGGCGCTCTAGGAAGGCGCGCGGGTCGCTCTCGAACTCGGCTCGGGTGATCGTCTCGCACGGGAGCACGGGCACCCCGGCCGCGGCGAGGAGCTGCTTGGTGAACAGTTTGTCGATGGCGACCGCGCTCGCCGTCACCCCCGGTCCTACGTAGGGCAGGTCGAGCATCTCGCAGAGGCCTTGCAGCGTGCCGTCCTCTCCCCAGCTGCCGTGGACGATCGGGAAGACGACCTCGACGCCGGCGGTGAGCAGGGCGGCCAGGGTCGGCGCCACTGGGACGCCTAGCGGCGGGATGGCCCGCTGGTCGCTCGCCAGCACCGCCGCCGCCGCCACTCGCTCGAGCCAGCAGCCATCGTGGGCGATGCCCAGCGGCGTCACCTGATGGCCGGCTTCGCGCAGGCCGCGGGCCACGGTTCTGGCGGAGGCAATCGACACCTGGTGCTCGACGCTGCGGCCCCCGAAGACGACTCCGACGTGGGTCATGGGTCCTCCTGAAACAGTCGGCTGATTCTAGTGTCCCACTCGCCCGGTTGGTTCGCCGCTAGCGTGCGAGATCGACCTGGCTGGCGCTCAACACCTCGGGCAGGGCACGCAGGCGGCCCAACACCGCCTCGCCCGCCGGCTGGTCGAGGCGCAGCACCGCCAGGGCTTTCTGCTCGCCGTCGCGGCGCGCCAGATGGATGTCGGCGATGTTGACGCCCGCCTGGCCAAGCAGCGTGCCGAGCTTCCCCACCACTCCGGGCACGTCGCGGTTCTCGAGCACCAGCAGGCATCCCTGCGGCCGGAACTCGAGGCGGTAGCCGCCGAAACGCACCACCCGCGGGTCGCGCCCGCCGACCAGGGTGCCGTCCAGCTCGACCGTGCGGCCGCCGCCGGCCAGCGTGGCCCCGAGCAGCTGCGCATGCTCGGCGTGGGCGCTGTGGCTGACCACGATCATCTCGATGCCGCGCGTCTCGGCGACGTGCTCGGCGTTGACGTAGTTGACGCCCTCGTCCATGAAGGCGGTCAAGGCGCCCTTGAGCACCGCCAGGGCGGCCGGCTGGCGGTACGCCTCCTCGATGCCCCAGGCGTCGACCTGCAGGCGCTCGAGCGGCGCTTCGAGCAGCAGGCAGGCCATCCTGCCGAGAGTCTCCCCGAGCAGCATGTAGGACTCGAGGCGCCCGGCGCCGGGGCCGCCGCCGGTGCGGAACGGCAGGTTGACCGCGGCGATGGCGAAGGAGCCGGCGAGCGCCGCCAGCACCATTTCCGCAGTCTCGGTCGAGGTGCGCTCCTGCGCCTCGCGGGTCTGGGCGCCGAGGTGCGGCGTGGCGACCACCCGCGGATGGCGCGCCAGCCGGCGGTCGGACGGCGGCTCCTCACCAAAGACGTCGAGGCCGGCCCCGCCCACCGCGCCGGACTCGAGCGCCGCGAGCAGCGCCTCCTCGTCGATGACGCCGCCGCGCCCGCAGTTGATCACCAGCGCGCCGCGCGGCAGCAGCGCCAGGCGCTCGGCGTCGAGCATGTGGCGCGTCTGGTCGGTGAGCGGCGTGTGAATGGTGATCGCGTCCGAGCGCTGCAACAGATCGGCGAGCGGCAGCATCTCGACTTCGAGGCGCCGCGCCGCCGCCGGATCGAGATAGGGATCGTGGACCACCACCTTCATCTCGAAACCGTGGGCGCGCGCCGCGACGCGCTGGCCGATGCGGCCGAAACCGATCACTCCGAGGGTCTTGCCTTGCAGCTCGACGCCAGTGAGCTTCCGGTTCCAGCCGCCCGCCTTGGTCGAAGCATCGGCCTCGGGCACCCGGCGCGCCACCGCCAGCAGCAGGGCGAAGGTGTGCTCGGTTGCCGAAACCAGGTTGGCGGTGGGGGCATTCACCACCACGATCCCCTGCTCGGTGGCGGCCGCGACGTCGACGTTGTCGACGCCGATGCCGGCGCGGCCGACCACCTTCAACCGCTTGCCGGCGCGCAGCAGCTCGGCGGTCACCTTGGTGCCGCTGCGCACCACCAGGGCGTCGAAGTCGCCGACGATCTCGGCGATGCGCGGCCGGTCTGCCTCGCTCAGCTCGACGACCTCGGCACCCGAGCCGGCGAGCAGCGCGAGGCCGGAGGGATCCAGCGGATCGGCGATCAGGATGCGGTGCATCGCCTCACGCTTCCTGCCGCGACCGCGGCGCGGGCGGGGCACCATCGGCACCGCCGGCGGTCGCGCCGGCAGTCAGCAGTGCGCTGCCTGCGGGACCGCCCAGCTCCGCGATAGTGTCGTCGATCTCGCCCAGCAACGCCTCGAGGTCGCTGTCGCGGACCTCGCCCATGTGGCCGATGCGGAAGGTGCTCGGCTTCCAATCGCCGTAGCCGCCGCCCACGATCCAGCCGCGGCCGCCGAGTCGTTTGACCAGCGCCTGTGGATCGATTCCCGCCGGCGGCCGCAGGCAGGACACGGTGTGCGAGCGGGCGCTCTCGGCCGAGGCGTACGCGAGCCCGCGCGCCGCAGCCCACTCGGCGGTGCGCCGGTAGAGCCGCTCGTGGCGGGCCCAGCGCGCCTCCATGCCCTCGGCCAGGATGCGCGTCAGCTGACAGTCCAGGGCATAGAACAGCGAGATCGCCGGCGTGGTGATGGCGCCGCCCTCGCGGTGCTTGTCGCGGTAGCGCAGCAGGTCGGTGTAGAAGCCGCGCCGCTCCACCTTGGCGGCACGCTCGGCGGCGCGCTCCGACAGGCTGAAGACGACCAGTCCGGGAGGCAGCGCCAATGCCTTCTGGGTACCCGCGAGCACCACGTCGAGGCCCCAGGCGTCGGTTTCGACCGGCGCACCGCCGAGCGAAGAGACGGCGTCGACCAGGACCAGGGCGTCGCTCTCCTCGCGGATGGCGCGCGCGATCTCGGCGAGCGGGTTCATTACCCCGGTCGAGGTCTCGTTGTGGACCAGCGTCACGGCGTCGTAGCGCTTGCGGCGCAGCGCCCCGCGCACCAGGTCCGGATCGATGGCCTCGCCCCAGGGCGCCGACAGGCGGTCCGCCGTCTTGCCGGTGCCGCGGCTGATCGCATGCCAGCGCTCGGAGAAAGCGCCGTTGGTGAGGCTCAGCACGCTGACTGCGGCGGTAGAGATCACCGCGCTCTCCATGATCAGGGTCGAGCTGCCGGTGGCGATGAGCCCATCGCCCGCGGTGCGCAGGACGCCAGGCAGGCGGCTGGCGAGCGACTGATAGAAGCTGCGGAACCCCGCCGAGCGGTGGCCCACGACCGGCGCCGCCATCGCCTGGCGGACATCCTCGGGGACGTAGGTGGGACCGGGCAGAAAGAACTGGATCTTTTCCATGAGAGGGACCTTTATGACGAAGAGCCTGCTATGGATGGTAATGAGAGTTGCTCGGTTCGCAGGAATCAGGGATCGGAGATCGCGGACCGCGACCGGCAGGATGCCGCATTGTGGCAAAACCGCCCTCCCCCCGCAACTCGCGGCTGCCAGGCGGCGACTTACCCCTGCTCCCATGGCCGCGGCCGGCGGAGGGCGGCCAGCAGGCCCGGGGTGTCGAATTGCTGCGCCGCAGCATCACCGGCCGGCTCGATCCGCCAGCCGTCGCCTGCTGGACACAGTGCCGGCGCCGCAGCGAGCGGGACGGCCGGCGGCGGCGCACCGTGCGCCCGTACCAGCACCAGCGCGCAGCCCGAGAAATGCTCGCGCAGGAGATCGCGCAGGACCGGCTCGCCGCGCA
>Ga0209118_1000640_pt1 | contig 18239 bp, 14 predicted proteins | sample BlaSpr_A8_Ref_M1_FD_187988 | JGI IMG/M metagenome (GOLD analysis project Ga0209118, IMG submission 187988) | Forest soil microbial communities from Thunder Bay, Ontario, Canada - Black Spruce, Ontario site 2_A8_Ref_M1 (SPAdes) (version 2) | ecosystem: Environmental > Terrestrial > Soil > Boreal...
GCGCCGAGCCGAATCGCACGTCCGCTTCGGGCTGCTCGAAGTCGATCGGCTCGAGCCGTCCGCGGGCACGCGTGCGGCCGAAGTAAACGTTGAGAGCGGCGACCACGATGTGCAGGTGCTTGGAGTAAGGAAGGTAGACGAGGAAGCTGAGGATGATCAAGACGTGGGCCCAGACCGCGGCCCGCTCGAGGTAAGGCACCAAGGGGCCGTGCAGGAGCGTCCCGATCGAGCCTGAGATGGGCGCCCAGCTCGCGGGGTAGTCGTTTAGTCCCAGCGCGATCTGCGAGGAGTGCCAGAGGAAGAGCGTGATGACGATGCCGGCGATCATGGCCAGGATCAGGTCGGCCTCGCCGATGTGGCTGCCCACGAAGCGCTTCGGACGCTGCACCTTCCGGATGACGAACGCCGTGATGACGCCCAGGAGGACCAGGAGCGCGAACACGTCGACGAGCAGCGCGTACCAGCCCTGGGCGCCGAGCCACGGGAGGGTCGCGTGCGGGTCGACCGCGCCGATCATCGCGACCAGGATCGTCGGGAACAGAACCAGGAATCCCCAGAAGATCGCGGCATGCATCAATCCCGGCAGGAGGCGCTGCAGCAGCTTGCTCTGCCCGACCACAACGACCGCCTCGGCCTTCGCACGGGCAGGCACGTCGCCGAAACGCGCCGCAGGTTTGCCCGCGCGAACCAGGCGATACAGCAACATGGCTCGGCGGCTGAAGAGGAAGCCCGAGATGATCAGCGCGGCGGCGAGCGCGGCGGCGTCGATCGCGATCAACGACGACATTTAAATGCGCCCTGCGCGCGCCCGGCGGATCTCAGCCGAGATGGCGGGGACGATCTCCTTCAGGTCGCCGACCACTGTGTAGTCGGCGTTCTGCATCATCGGCGCCTGCGGGTCGGAGTTGATGGCGAGGATGCGCTTGGCCCCTTTCAGGCCGGCCATGTGCTGCGTGGCGCCGGAGATGCCACAGGCAATGTAGACCTCGGGCGCGACCTTAGTGCCCGTCTGCCCGACCTGGTCGGTGTGCGGCCGCCAGCCCGCGCTGGTCACCGCCCGAGAGCATCCAACCGCCGCGCCAAGCAACCCGGCGAGCTCCTCGATGATGGCAAAACCTTCCTTTGACCCGACGCCGCGTCCGCCGCTGACGATGACCTTCGCTTCGGCCAGCGAAACGCCCCTGTGGCTGGGCATGACGTGCTCGGAGACCTTGACGGCCAGGAGGGCCTGGTCAAGTTTCGATTTGACGGCCTCGATGTCGACGTCGACCGGGTCAGGTCCCTTTTCGATCGGCACCGTGTGCGGCGCGACGGTGATCAGGGGCCGGGGGCTGTGCAGCCGCGCCTCTTCGAGCAGGCTGCCACCCCAGCGCTGCCGCGTCACCAGCGCCGGATTTCCTGGCGTCGCGGCGACGCAGTTGGCGGCCATGGGCAGGCCCATCCGGGCGGCCAGGCGCGCCATAACCTCATTGCCACGCTCGGTGCCGGCCGCAAAGACTGCTGAGGCGTTCACCTCATCCGCAACAGCTGACAGCAGGCCGGCGAGACAATCCGGCGCGAAGGGCGTGATCGTATTCATGTCAACCGAGTGCAGGGGATCTCCGAACCTTCGCGCCAGAGTGAGCATCTGCAGCGACGGGTCTCCCTGCTCCATCAGGACCAGGACGCTCACAAAAGGCCGGCCTTCTGGAGCATGTCGACGACGGCAGGAGCTGCAGCCGTGCCGCTGCCCAGCGGCTCGGCCCGGCGGCCCTGTCCGGCGGGGACGGCCAGCTTCACCAGCTCCAGGCGTGGCGCCGGACGGGGTGGCGTGCTGACCGCCACGGGTTTGCTGCGTGCGCGCATCTTGCCGGGCACCGATGGGTAGCGCGGCAGGTTGAGACCCTCCTTCACCGTCAGCACGGCGGGCAGCGGCACCACGTAGACGTCGCGGCCGCCCTCGACCTCCTGCTCGCAGCGGACGCTCGCGCTTTCGAGCGTGACCTTCTTCAGGCCCGTCACGCACGGCCGCCCGAGCGCGTACGCGACCCTGATCCCGACCTGGAAGCCTCCCGAGTCGGCGGACTCGTTGCCGAAGAACATGAGGTCGAAAGACCCGTTGGCGGCCTCGTCGACTCGGATCGCATCAGTGATCGCGTTTGCACTTGCTTCGGCGTCCCATTCTTGCCCGTCAGTCTGTAGGTGAATCGCGCGGTCGATCCCAAGCGCCATCGCGTCCCGCAGCTGCTCCACCGCTTCGGGCGGACCGAGGGTCAGGACCACCGAATCGCCTTTGTTCGCCTCGATGATCCGCACCGCCTCTTCGACGCCGCACTCCTCGTGCGGACTCATCGTGAAACCGAGATGGCGCGTGTCGATGGCCCGCGAATCGTCGCTGAGCACGATCCGCCCTCCGGTGATCGGCACCCGCTTGATCGTCGCGAGAACCCTCACGAACGAATTCGCAAATTCTCGGGATCGAAAAGCGGGGTCGCCCCGGCTACGGCGACTGTCACCGGGTAGCGCTCGCCCATGTACTCGACCGCCAGCTTCTCGCCCACCACCGCATGCTCCGGCGGGAGATAGGCCATGAGGATGTGCTTGCCCACGGACGGCCCGGCGCCGGCGCTCGTCACGTACGACCCGCGTCCGCGGCGGTCGACGATCCGCTTGCCGTCGCGCGTGAGGATCGGCTCGCGGCCGAGCATGTAGCGCTTCTCGCCCGATTTCGAGCGGTGGTCGTCCACCGTCAGCGTGCACAGGACGGCCGCCTGCTCTTCGGACCGGTGACGCAGGTGGGCGGCCTTGCCGATGAAATCCTCTTCCTTGACGCGAGGCGCGGTCATGCCTGCCTCGACCACGTTGTACTCCGTCTCGAGCTCGTTGCCGTGCGCGCGGTAACCCTTCTCCAGCCTCCCGGTCGTCCCATAAACCCCGATGCCGCAGGGGACGAGGCCGTGCGGCGTCCCGGCCTCCCACAGAACGTCCCACAGCATGAGTCCCTGCTCCATCGGGATGTACAGCTCCCAGCCCAGGTCGCCCACGTACGAGATCCGCGACGCGAGCACGCGCAGCGTGCCCACCTCGATCATCCGGCACGTGCCGAACTTGAAGCCTTCGTTGGAGACGTCGTCCGAGGTGACGCTCGAGAGAATGTCACGCGCCAGGGGACCCCACAGCCCGATCGTCGTCATCGAAGACGTCAGGTCCACGAGCTGGGCCGACCCGTCCGCGGGCAGCTGGTCGCGGAACCATTTCTTGTCGGACATTCCGGCGGCGCCGCCGGTCACCACCCGGAAGCGGTCGTCGCCGAGACGCATGATCGTCAGGTCCGACTTGAAGCCGCCGTTGTGGCTCAGGACCGGCGTGTAGACGACGCGACCCACCGGCACGTCCATCTGCCGCAGCGCGACGCACTGCACGGAGGGCAGCGCGCCCGGCCCGACGAGGTCGAAGATCGTGAAAGCGGAGAGGTCGAAGATTCCCGCCCGTTCGCGCATGGCGAGGTGCTCGGCGTTGATGATCGGAGACCACCAGCGGCATTCCCACTCCGCGGTGCGGCGCGTCACCCGATCACCGAACTCTTCCAGCAGGCCAACGTTCGACTCGTACCACTGCGGGCGTTCCCATCCCGCCGCCTCGAAGAAGGTCGCGCCCAGCTCTCGCTCGCGCTCGTGGAATGGCGCCAGGCGGACCTTGCGGTTGGAGGCCCACTGCTCGCTCGGGTGGACGATGCCGTATGTCTTGTTGAACCCCTCGGCGGCTCGCGCGCGCACATGCGCGCGTGTCTTTTGATGTTCGTGGAAGCGGGCGATGTCGGACGAGTGGAGGTCGATCTCCGACTCCCCGTGCACCATCCACTCGGCCAAGGCCTTACCGGTGCCCGGCCCCTCTTTGACCCAGACCGCCGCGGCCGCCCACAGCCCCTTCACGTCCGGCGACTCGCCCAGCACAGGCATGCCGTCCGGCGTGAGCGACAGGATGCCGTTGATCGCGTATTTCACGCCGACCGACTCGTCGCCGACGATCTCCGGCATGAGCTCGAGCGCGTGCTGCATCTGCTCCTCGAAGTCGGCCTGCGTGAAGGGAAACTCAGTCGGGGAAAGCGCGGCCTGCTCCAGCGAGGGGATGTCTTCCGGGTCATAGAGGATCGGCCGGTGGGCGTACGAGCCGATCTCGAGGTCACCTCCCGCCTGGCGCTCGTACATGTTGGTGTCCATGTCGCGGACGATCGGGTGCTCGATGTCGCTCTTCGCGCCCTTGAATCGCGGGACCGGTCCCACGTCGATCATCTGGTGAACTGCGGGCGTCAGCGGGATGTGCGCGCCGGCCATCCGCGCGATGCGCGGGCTCCAGACTCCGCACGTGATGACGACGGTCTCGGCCTCGATGTCTCCCTGCGTCGTGCGCACGCGACGCACGCGCCCATGCTCGACGTCGATGCCGGTCACCTCCGTCTTCGGAGAGACGTGCAGTGCGCCTGAGCCCTGTCCGTGCTCGCGCATCAGCGTACCCATGCGCAGCGAGTCGACCACGCCCACGCCCGGTGTGTAGAAGCCGCCGACGATGATCGACTCGTCGATGTAGGGCACGAGCTGCTTCACCTCGGCCGGTGTGACGAGCGAGACCGGCTCGATGCCCCACGCCGCGGCCGACGCCATCCGGCGCGTCAGCTCCTGCATGCGCTCTTTGGTCCGGGCGACCTCGATGCCTCCCGACTGGGTGAAGACGCCCATCTCGCTGTACTGGCGGACGCTCTCCACCGTGAGGGCGGTCATCTCCTTGGAGTGGTCGACGAGGTAGATGAAGTTCGAGGCGTGGCCTGTCGAACCGCCCGGGTTGGGCAGCGGTCCCTTGTCGAGCAGGACGATGTCGCGCCACCCGAGGCGGCCGAGGTGATACGCGACGCTGTTGCCGACGATGCCGCAGCCGATGACGACGCACCGCGCGTGTGTTGGGACTCCGGCCATCGCTACTCCGGCTGGTAGGGCGACCGGACCTCTTCCGGCAGCTCGTACCACTGGATTCGATCGCCGACCTGCGCCCGAAGCTTCCACTTCAGCGGCTTGGGCTGCGCCTCGACCGCGCTCCACAGCTGGTCGAGCCGCGACCCTACCAGCTCCCGGTCGACCTCGAGCTCGTTCAGCGTGGCTCGAAGCTTTGCGGTGTTGACCTGCAGCGTGCGGTAAAGGCCCCAGTCATCGGCCGCCACGCGCGCGATGTAGCCGGAGTCGATCACCTCGTCTCCCCACTGGGCCTCGACCGGGTGGTCAAGCAGGAGCGCGACCAGGTCCACCAGGTCCTTGCGGTTCATCTCGTAGATCTGGAGCTTGCTCAGCAGCAGGTCGGACGGGCTTGCGCACGGGCCTTCGTGGTCGAGTCGTCCGCGCAGGTCGATGACGTGCGACATCTTGAACACGTCGATGAACACGTCGACCTGGCGGCTGTTGTCAGAGTCGTAGAAATAGAGGCGCCGGTCGCCCTGCATCAGGTTGAACCGCTCGTTCGCCTCGTAGCCAAGCGCTGGGAAGAGCTCGAGCACGCCCTTGCGGTCGCGCTTGGAGATGGCGTAGTCGAGGTCCCCATATTTCCGCTTCAGAGGTGGCTTGTGCGCGCTCGCGGAGTGCACGTGGATGCCGGCTCCGCCCAGCAGCTTGAGGTGCAACTGCTTGCTCTTCGCCGCCTCGGCAATGCGTGCGGCCTCGGCGATGGGATCCTCGAGAGGTCGAGCAGTCACGGCTGGAGCCCGCGACGAGAGATTCGGCGCCTAGGTGGCCCAGATGCTAGGCGCGGCCGAGCACCGGAGCGAGCGCATCCGTTGATGCGCGAGCGAGGAGCGGAGGCCGCAACAACGCAGATGGGCCACATCGGCGCCGAAGATCCGTCGAGGGCCTCCAGTCGTGACTGCACGCTCACGCACCCTCGATCTCGATGACGATCGTCTTCAGGTCCGTCATCTGCTCCAACGCGAAGCGTCCGCCCACCCGGCCGATGCCGCTCTTCTTGCCGGCGCGACCGCCGAAGGGCAGGTGCGCCTCCCAGTAGTTGGTGGACTCGTTGATGTTGACCCAACCGGTCTCGAGCGCATCCGCGAAGCGAAGCGCGCGCGACAGGTCTCTGGTGTACACAGCGCCGAGCAGCCCGTACGGCGAGTCGTTGGCCAGGGCCAGCGCCTGCTTCTCGTCGCGGAACTTGATGATCGGCGCGATCGGCCCGAACGTCTCCTCCTGGCTCACGCGCATCGAGGGCTCGACGCCGTCGAGGATCGTCGCGTGGTAGTAGAGGCGGGTCGGGAAGCCTTCAGCCCGCTCGCCGCCGAGGATCAGCTTGGCGCCGCGCTTGACGGCGTCGGCGACATGCTCGTCCATCTTGGTCGCGACACCTTCGTTGTTCAGCGGCCCGAGCGTGGTCTCGGGGGCGAACGGGTCGCCGAGCCGCAGGGCGCGCGCCGCGTCCGCCAGCCGGGCCACGAACTCGTCGCGCACCGATTCCTCGACCAGGATTCGCTCGCCCGCGGTGCAGCTCTGGCCGGCGCACAGGTAGCACCCGACGATGGCGCCTTCCACCGCGCGCCCGATGTCCGCGTCGGCGAAGACGACCATCGGGCCGTTGCCGCCGAGCTCCAGCATCACGTGCTTGCCCGCCGCCCGGCGCGCGACCGATGCGCCGGTCTCGGTGGAACCGACGAAGCCGACTCCATCCACCAGCGGATGTCCCGCGACCTCATCGCCCACCTCGGACCCTGGGCCGGTGACGAGGTTGACCGCACCCGCCGGGAAGTCGGCCTCGGCGAGGCACTCCATCAGGGCGACGGAGATCACGCTCGTCGACGTGGCCGGCGTCCAGACCACCGTGTTGCCCGCCGCCAGCGCGGGGGCGATCAGCTCGGCCGCCATGGTGAGCGGCCAGTTCCAGGGCGTGATGATCCCGTAGACACCGCGCGGGTAGTGCCGGGCGAGGACGAGCTTGCTCGGGCTGGCGGAGGGCAGGACGCGCCCCTCGAGCCGCTTCAGGTCCTCGGCCGCGATCCGGAAGTACTCGGCCGCCTCGTCGACCTCGCCCAGCGCTTCGGCGACGAGCGGCTTGCCCTGGTCGAGCGTCAGCAGCCGCCCGAGCTCCTCGCGGCGCCGTTCGATTGCCTCGGCGATGCGGTACAGCCGCTTCGAGCGCTCGAAGCCCTTGAGGCTCGCCATCGCGCCGCGCGCCTTGTGAGCGGCCTCAATGGCGCGCTGCGCGTCGGCGCGCGTGCCCTTCGGCACCTGCCCGATCACCTCGCCCGTCGCGGGACTCGTGGCCTCGAAGAGCTGCCCGCTCTCCGACTGAGTCCACTTTCCGTCGACGAACATCTTCTTCACGTCGCGCGCAACGTCGATGGTCATCTCTTCAGTGTGTCTCCATTGGGGCGGGCATCGAAAGCCTGCTTGTAAATGCGGCGGTAGGCGGCCGCGTCCACATCGCGTGGGTTGCCGATGGTCTGCGGGTCGGCGAACGCCTTGTCGGCGAGCATGGGGATCTCGTCTTCGCCGAAGCCCAGCTCCTGCATGCCCATGATGTCCACGTCTTTGGTCAGCTGGTGGACGTACTCGACGGCCATCTCGGCGGCGCGCCATGTCGACACCCCGCGCGTGTCCAGGCCGAAGGCGATCGCCATGCGCGCGAACCGCTCCGGCTCGCCCGAGTGGTTGTACTCCATGACTGGTCCAAGCAGTCGCGCAGTCAGCTGTCCATGCGGCGCGTCGTGGACGCCGCCCGCAGTCTGGCTCATCGCGTGCGCCGCGCCTGCCGAGTCGGTTCCGTACGCAAGGCCGGCCAGCATCGCCGCCGCGCTCATGTGATAGCGCGCCTCGAGGTTGCTCGCCTGCGAGAACGCGACGCGCAGGTAGCGCGCGACATACTCCATCGCGAGCAGCGCCACCGCGTCGGTGAACGGCTGGTGATAGACCATGGTGAAGCACTCGACCGCGTGGGCCAGCGCGTCCATGCCTGTGCCGGCCGTGACTCCAGGCGGCAGCTTGATCGTGAGCTCGGGGTCGATCAGAGCAACCCACGACGCGATGTCCGGCGTGCCCCCGACGTTGAACTTGATCTTGCGTTTGGGGTCGGTGATGACCGCCCACAGCGTGACCTCGCTGCCGGTGCCCGCCGTCGTGGGGACGGCGATCATCGGCGGGATCCGCGAGCGGATCGGGCTGTGGCCCCACTCGTAGTCGACGATGCTGCCGTCGTGCACGGCGACGACGCCGATGCCCTTGGCGGTGTCCATCGAGCTGCCGCCGCCGATCGCGACCAGCCCGTCGCACCCCTGCGCGCGGTACTCGGCGGCGCCCGCGTCCACCAGCTCGACGCCGGGGTTCGCGCGGACCTTGTCGAAGACGACCGGCTCGACATCCGAGCCGCGCAGCGCTTCGAGCGCGGTGTCCAGCAGGCCCGCTGCCTTCACGCCCGCATCGGTGACCAGGAGCGGGCGGCGAATGCCCAGGAGGCTCGCCTCGGTGCCGAGCTCCTTGATCGCGCCGAGGCGCTGGACGAGACGCGTCGGGCTCTGGTAGGTGCGAAGTGTGTATTCCAGCATTGATTAGAAAGGGTGGCCGCCGGGCAGAAGCCCGGCGGCCGTGGAACTGCTATTCAACCGGAATCTCGTGGTGGATGCGGTTCAGGTCGATTCCCTGCCGGCTGCGCACGATGCGCGCTGCGACGTAGATGACGACGGCTGCGATGTAGGTCACGAGGAGGTACTTGGCCGAGTCCGGGCTGTTGGACCCATACAGCGACCAGTGCGCCCACTCGTAGAGCATCCCGAGCAGGAAGACGGCGCTGACGACCCCGGCGATGGTGATGAGCGGTATGCCCGCAACTTTGTACCGGACGATCGGCGAGGCGTCGTAGAGGTCCTTGCGCCGCCAGGGCAGGATGATCGCGGAGATCACCGTGCCGAGGAACGTGAGCGCAATGACTGCGGTGGCGTCATAGGTGAAAGCCTGGACGCTCGGCTTGTAGGCGTAGAGCCAGCTGACGACGATCGCCGGGACGATCATCAGGGCCAGCGACCCGTACGGCACACGTCGCTTGGCTGAGATGTTGGCCGCCCAGGAGGGAAGGACGCGATCGAAGGCGGCGGCGAAAATGACGCGGGTCGACGAGAGGAACAGCGTGCCTGCCCAGCCGAAGAACCACAGCGCCATGACGGTGATCAGGACCGCCTGGAACAGGTGGTTGTCCACGAGGAACCCGGCCCACATGACTGGATACGGCCAGATCGGCACCGGCGGAGCAACGGCGCCCGAGACCGCGTACAGATTGTTCCAGTAAGCCGCGTTGGCCGCGTAATAGAAATCCCAGCCGATGGTCTTCAGCATCAGCAAGATCACCAGCACGACCAGCGCGATGGTCACCCACAGGCCCCAGAACATGCTCCAGAACGGCTTGCGGATGTCCTTGGCCCCTCGGACTTCGCCGTACAGAGTCGCTCCCCACGTCGGCCAGAGAAGGTAGAAGGCGAGATACGGCAGCACGAGGAGTGTCGGCACCAGGGCGAAGGTGCCAAATGCCTGCGGACTGAAGCCGCCCTTGGAGGCGGCGTCGATGGTCTGCTGATAGGCGTCACCCTTGGCGCCGAACAAGGAGGCAGCCTCTCGGTTGAACGCCTGGTGGAAGTCGCTCTGGCTGTATACGGCCAGCAGGATGCAGACAACGGCGAGCCCGGCCAGGCCGATCCAGAAGCAGATCTTCTGGACCCTGGCATAGGTCTCCATGCCAAGGCTGACGACGACGCCGACAAACGCAAGGAGGATCAAGGCGCTGACGAACAGCCCGTTAGGGCTGGCCGCCCAGGTCGCGACATTGCTCCATCCCAACGTGGCTGCGAGCGGCGAAAAGAACTGAACGACCAGGATGTTGGCGTAGATCGGCGCCCAGAGCCAAAGGGTGAACCACCACCCTGTTACCGCGAGGACGAAGCCGATCCCGCCCCCGAGCACGCGGCTCTGCCACGCATAGTCGCCGCCGGTGCGCGGCATCACGCTGACCAGCCCTGCATAGGTGACGACCAGGAATGTGCACAGCACTCCAAAGATCAGGACTGACGCCAGCAGCTGGCCGTCCGGGATGTTGTAGACGTAGGACATCCCGTAGAGGCCGAGCGTGACCAGGTTGACGGACCAGAACGAGTACACGAACGCGTCGAACGTCGACCAGGCTTTGACGAGCCCAGTCGCGTTCCGCAGGAACAGCGCCGGCCGGGCAGCTCCCGGCGCTCCCATCGTGGTATCGGCCATGTTGCTTCCTCCTACCTCTTCATCCGTTGACCAGCTGGTAGCTCTTGATCCCCTTCTTAGGATCGAGTTGGACGATGGCCCCCATAAGCATTCCTTCCTCGTACGAGCTTCCCGGGTTGATCGAGAGCGTCTTACCAATCTTCACGGCCCCTTTGCTCTCGTGGATGTGGCCGTGCAGAGAGATGAGCGGCTGATGCCGCTCGATGGCTTCGCGGACCGCGGTAGATCCGACCGGTCGCAGCGCCCGGCCGCCGTGCAGCAGCTTGAGGTCGGCGTCGATGGCGGGCGCCTCGTCGAGACCCGACTTGAAGGGCGGGCAGTGGAGGTTGAAGATGGCCTTTGACACATCTGGTACCTGCTTCGCCATCGCTTCGATGCGCTCACCGAGCTGCTCCTCGGTCTCCTCTCGGTGCGTGTTCCACGGTGTGTGGTTCGACCAGCCGGTCGAGATCATGGTGAATTCTCCGATCTCGACCAGCCGGCCCTCGCCCAGCTCGACGAAGTCGGAGCGGCGGATCACGTCGTCGACCTCCATCTCGTCGTCGTTGCCGGGGCAGACGAAAACCCGGATACCGGTGCCGCGCAGCTTCTCGGCGGCCATCCCCATCCAGCGGTCGACCCCGTCGAGCATCACCTGCTGGAAGCATTCCGCGCGCTTGACCGGGTCCGCGTCCAGCTCATGCAGCCGCTCGAGGCTCATCTGGAGCGGGTAATAGCCCTTGCGGCGGATCTGGGCTTCGACATCGGGCACCTGCGCCGCTTCGATCTGCTGCCGCTCTGCGCCGAGCTGGAAGGTGTAGTGGCCGTTCTCCTGGACGATCGGGATGAGCGCCTTTCCGGTCATGTCGCCGCCGCAGATCAGGATCTCCGCGTCATAGAAGCGTCCCGCGTTCAGGAACTTCCGCCAGCACATCTCGGAGCCGTGCAAATCGGTCGCGAAAAACACCTTTGGCATCTCTTTTACCTCTCGACCAGCACCTTGCGGATCTCTCGTTCGAAGCCCGTCACGTGGCGGCGCATCGAGTCGTCGGCGCCGGGCCCGTCGCCGGCGAGGATGGCGCGCAGCAGCTCCGCATGCTCTTCCACGGCCTCGCGCAGCCCGTGCTGCCGGTCGAGAACCAGGTACCAGAGCCGCAGGCTGAGGTTGAAGTAGCGCTCGAGCGTCGCTTCGAGAAATGGGTTGCGCGCCGCCTTGTAGATCTGCCGGTGGATCTGCTGGTCGAGCCGCATGAGCGCGCGCTGATCAAGGCTCGGCCCTTCCTCGAGGAGCTCGAGGAGCTGTGCGAAGGAGTCGCGATCGGCCATCGACAGCCGCTCGGCGGCCAGCCTCGCGCAGTGGCCTTCGAGGACCACCCTCACCTCGGTGATCCGCGCCAGGTCGGTGATATTTACGTCGGTCACGAACGTTCCGCGGTGCGGGATCGAGCGGACGAGGTTTTCCCGGGCCAGGCGCTGCAGCGCTTCGCGGATCGGTGTGCGCCCGATCTTCAGCTCCTCGCGAAGGCGGCTCTCGTTGACGACCGAGCCGGGAGGCATGTCCAGCGAAACGATGCGCTCGCGGATGCGCAGGTAGGCTTCTTCGCTCTGCGAGCGAGCCGCGTCGGCAGTCTCGACCAGCGCCAGCGGCGTTGCCGAAGCCATCCCCTAGACCAACCCCTTCGTGATCAACCGACCGATATGCGGCCGATATACCGGGGCGAACCGTAGCACCGCCCGGACGCTGCGTCAAAGAGATTCTTGGGGGGCCGCCTCCTGCAGCCAGCGAGGGAAACGGTCCGAGTGCAGCACCTCGAGCGCCCGCTCCCAGCGTCCGGTGTAGTAGTCGCGGAAGTCGAACTCGACGGCCGAGATCCTGGCCTGAATGGCGCCCCACAGCGTCCAGCCGACGTCCGACATCAGCGCGAACAGGTTCATCCGCGCCAGCTGCCGCAGGTCGTCCCGGCCGAAGTACGCCAAGCACAGGGCGGCGCGCAGCCCCTGGTCAAACTCGGCCTCTTGCGCCGTGTTGCCCAGGTCGAAACAGGGGTCGTTGTTTCCACTGAGCTCGTAGTCGACGATCCGCAGCGCCTCGCCGTCGTCGATGAAGTTCTCGCACAGGAGGTCGTTGTGGCAGGGCACGGATGGCAGCGCGCCGGCGGCGGTGGCCTGCTCGATCCGCGCGATCGTTGGAAGCCAGTCGCGGTACCCGTCCGGGATGGTCACGTGGTGCTCGTCCACGATCCCGAGATAGGACTCGATCAGCCTGAACATGTTGAAGTCATTGAGGAAGCGCGGCGAGGCGTGCAGGCGGCGGAATGATGCGGCCATTCGCACCGGCATTTCTTCTGATTGCAGGGTGGCGGCAGCCATCGTCGACCCCTTGATGAACTCCAGCACCAGAACGTCAAGGTCGGGAACATGCTCGAGCACGCGCGGCCCGATGCCGGTGGTGGCTGCGGCCTTGGTGTTGTGCACCTCGTTGGCGCGGTCGATCGACAGCAGCTCAGTCGACTGGCCGGGGATGCGCATCACGAACTTCTGACCGCCGGTCTCGACCAGGTAGTTCTCGTTCGTCAGTCCTCCCGAAAGCTGCGAGACATTTGGCTGTTGACCTTTCCAGAGCGAAACGCGCGCGACGGCTTCGTCGAGCGTGGTCACCGAGCTACGCCCTCTTTCGAGATCACTGCATCGGCGGTCACGATCGCCGGCACCAGCTGCCCGAAGACCTCGACCTGCACCTGCCCTCCGGGCTTCATCTCGACCGGGAGGTACGAGTACGCGAGGTTCTTCGCGGCCGTAAATCCGTAGGCGCAGCTTCGGACCCGCCCCACCACAGCACCTTCCACGTGGACCGCTTCGCCCCCGTAGATGGGGAGGTACTCGTCCCCGCCGATCGCCAGCGTGCGCAGCCGCCTCTTGATGCCCGACTCGCGAGCGGCCAGCAGCGCCTTCCGGCCGTTGAAATCTCCCTTGTCCAGCTGCACGCAGAAGCCGAGGCCGGCCTCGAACGGGTTGTCGAGCAGCGTCAGGTCGGTCCCGTAGTAGCGGTAGCCCTTTTCCATGCGCAGAGAGTCCAGCACGCGATAACCGCCAGGGCGAATGCCGAATGTGCGCCCCGCAGCCATCAGCCGATCCCACACCTGCACGGCCCAGCCCGGATCGACGTAGAGCTCCCAGCCGAGCTCGCCGACATAAGTGACGCGCTGCGCGAGCACTGAGGCACCGCCGATCCGGAGCTGCCGCGCGTGCATGAATGGAAACGCGGCTTCTGAGACGTCGTCGTCAGCGATCGGCTGGAGCACGTCGCGCGCGTTCGGACCCCATATGCCGATCACCGACAGCTCCTCGGTGGTCTCGCGCAGCACGACCGGGGCGTCGCCGTCGCGCAGCTGCAGGCGAAGCCATCCGAGGTCGCTGTTGACGTATCCCGCGCCGGTGACGACGCGAAAATGCTGCTCGGCAAGACGCGTCACGGTGACGTCGGCGGCGATCCCACCCCTCTCATCGAGGAACTGCGTGTAGACGACCGTGCTTGGCGGGCGGTCGATCCGGTTGCCGGCCACGCGCTCGAGCAGAGCCGGCGCGCCGGGGCCGCGGACGTCGATCTTTCCGAAGGACGTCATGTCGATGATCCCGACGCGCTCACGGAACGCGCGATGCTCCTCCGCGAGCACGTCGAAGTACGGAGGCCTGGTCCAGCCGAACGCGCGCTGGTCGGCGCCGGCGCGCCGCCAGGGACGACCTGGCTCGAGATACTCCGCGCGCTCCCATCCGTGCTTGGCGCCGAAGACTGCGCCACCGTCCTGCAGGCGCTCATGCAGCGCGCTCGTCCGGCGCGGCCTGCCCCACTCGTCAGAGTCGAATGGATAGCGGAGGTAGTAGTAGTAGCGATACGCCTCGCGCGCCAGCTCCGCGACGTAGCGATGGTCGCGATGCACCGGCCCGAAGCGCCAGGGCCGGTACGGATGGAGGTCGAGCTCGGCCTCACCCGTGGTGATGAGCTCGGCCAGCGAGCGGCCGATGCCGCCGCCCCCGCCGAAGCCGTTGAGCGACAGACCGGCCGCCATGTAGAGCCCGCGCACTCCCGGCACCGGGCCGACCAGAGGATTTGAGTCCGGCGTCATCGCGTCCGGATGGCAGACGAGCTTCACGATTCCCGCCTCGCCCAGGAACGGAAAACGCCGCGCAGCGCCCGCCAGGAGCGGCTCAAACCGCGCCTGGTCGGGAGGTAGCGACGTGCCGGCGTGGTCCCACGGAACGCCGTCGATCCAGCGCGCGACCGGGTCGGATTCGTAGCCGCCCAACACGACCCCTCCGGCCTCGGACTTGCCGTACACCAGGTTGTCCGGGTCGCGGAAGCACGGCATGTTGTGGGGAAGCTCGTGGCCGGGCACGGCGAGCAGCGCCGCGTGCTGGTGGTCGACTGGTGTGGAGACGATGAACGCGCCCGCCATCGCCGCGATCTGCGGCGCCCAGATGCCTCCGGCGACAACCACCACCTCGGCTTCGATCTTGCCGGAGTCGGTCTGGACGGCCTGCACCGAGCCGGTCTCTGACAGCTCGATACCGGTGACGCGATGCTGCGTAAGGACGGACGCGCCCTGCTTGCGGGCGGCCGCGGCCAGCGCATGCGTGGCGGTATGCGGGTCGAGGTGGCCGTCTCCGGGAATCCAGATCGCTCCGTGCAGGGAGCGCTGGGTGATCGCGGGCATCAGGCGGGCGGCCTCCTCGGCGGAGATCAGGTCGACGTCGAGCCCGATGCCTCGCGCGCGGCTCACGCCCCGCTGCAGCTCCTTCAGCGACTCCTCGCTCGATGCAAAGCGCAGGCTGCCGACTCGCTCGAAGACGCCGAGCTCCTCGTACAGCTCGATGCTGTAGCGGCGGAACCGCATCATGGTCGCGGACGGGTTGAACTGCGTCACGAGGCCTGCCGCGTGACAGGTGGATCCGCTGGTGAGCTCGTCCTTCTCGACCAGCACCGTGTCGCGCCAACCCGCCTTCGCAAGGTGGTACGCGACGCTCGCGCCGGTGATGCCGCCACCGATGACCACGGCTCGCGCGCGATCCATGGAGGGAACTTTAGTCAGGGAGCGGCGCCTGCTTCGTCTCCGGCAGCATCAAGAGCAAGAACGCACCGGCGAGGGCTGCTATGCCGCACAGCTCGATCGCATGGCCAAGTCCGGCAGATGGCGCAAGCAAACCCACCAGCTGCAACCCGGCGATGCTGCCGGCCGCCGCAGCCACCCCGCCGGTCGCCTCGGCCGTCGCCCGGGCGCGGGTCGGAAACAGCTCCGCGGTCCAGGCGCCGAACACGGGTGTCGCGGCGCTCGCGAACGCGCTCCACAGCACGTTGCCGACGACGAAGCCGGCAGTCGCGGTCGCGAAGCTGAGGCTCGTCGCGAGCGTGGTGGCGATCGTCAGCACGATGGCGGGCCCGCGCCGTCCGTAGCGGTCGGTCAGGTAGCCACCGACCAGATAGCACGCCGCGCCGGCGATGCCGGAGACCGCGATCAGCGTGCTGATCGCCACCGCCGAAAGGCGCAGGACCTGGCTGGCGAAGACGGTGAAAAGGAGGCCGGCCGGCTCGAGCAGCACCGAGAGCAGCGCGGTCATCGCGGCGATGACCAGGACCCTGCGCCGCCAAGCGGGCTGCAGCAGGAGCCTCAGGGCCGAAGCGGTCACCCGGACGCCGAGCCACATCCTGCCCTCCGGCAGGCGGAGCCAGATCAAGGGGGCGAAGAGGACTCCGATTCCGCCGGCCAGGAACAACCACCGCCAGTGCGGCGCAAGAAGCGGATACAGGACCACCGTGACGCCGGTGCCGAGCCCGGACAGCAGCGCCAGGACGCTCACTGCCAAACCGCGCCGCGCCGGAGGAGCTTCTTCGACGACCAGCGCGGTCGCCACGCCGCCGACCATCACCTCGAAGCAGACCGCGACCAGCCTCAGGAAGGCCAGCGCCTCGAGCGATGACGCCAGCCCGCTGGCGAAATTGGCCAGGGAAAAGCCGGCGACCCCGATCGCGATCAGCCTCCGCCGCCCGAAGCGGTCGGCGAGCGTGGCGAGGGGGAGCGCGCCCAGTGCGCCCAGGGCCAGCACGGAGCCGAGGTTGGACAGGTCAGGGGTGCGGGCGTGGAAGTCGGTGGCGATGGCCGGAAGCGCAAGCACAAGCACTGAGCCGTCGAAAGCGGTGAGAACGACGGCGAGACCCGCCCAGGTCAGGGTTCGTCGCTGCTGCGGGTCAAGCTGCACCACGCACTGTATATTCGGCTGACTCATGACGGCAGTGGTCAGCGTTGAGGGGCTGCGCAAGCGCTACCGCCGCCGCGATCCGTGGGCGGTGGATCGCGTCAGCTTCGCCCTGGAGCCCGGTCAGGCCTTCGGTCTGCTTGGGCCCAACGGCGCCGGCAAGTCGACCGTGGTCAAGATCATCGCCGGTCTCCTGCGTCCCGGCGAAGGCAGGGTCCAGCTGTTCGGTTCAGATCCTGGAAATCCCGCGGCTCGCAAGGACCTTGGCTTTGCGCCGGAGGATCCCGACTTTCCGAAGTTCCTTCGGGCGACGGAGGTGCTCGACTATTTCGCGAGCCTGCTCGGCCTGGACGAAGACGAACGCAAGCGGAGGATTCCCGAAACACTCGCGTTCGCCGGGCTGGACAAGGAACGCCGGCAGATCCGGCAGTTCTCCAAGGGCATGAAGCAGCGCCTGGGCATCGCCCAGGCGATCCTGGGCCGCCCGAAGCTGCTGATCCTCGACGAACCCACCGCGGACCTCGACCCGCTCGGAAGGAGGGACGTGCGCGCATTGATCGACCAGCTGAAGGTCAGCGGGGTCGCCATCCTCCTCAACAGCCATTTGCTGAGCGAGGTTGAGCTCGTTTGCGACACCGTCGCCATCCTCGCCAAAGGCCGAGTTCTCAAAGAGGGCACGATGGCGGAGGTGGTCCCCGAGGGCCGGACCCTCGAGGACGTTTTCGTCGAGCTCGTCCAGGCCAACACCCCTCCACGCGACCAGCTTCCTTCGTTCATCACCGATCAAGACAAGCCATGAACGGAACCTTCGCGGTGGCTCGCTACACCCTGATCGAGCTGTCGAGGCGCCGCATCCTGCTGGTCTTCTTCATCATCGGCGCGATCGGTATCGCGCTGATCGGGTTCGGGCTCAAGGTCTTCAGCGGCGCGTTCAGCTCAGTGGTGATCAGCGGGCCCAACGGGACGGCGCCCGACCCCGCGAAGCTGCAGCGCGCGTTTGAGCTGGGCTTCGTCAACAACCTCATCGACGTCCTGGGTTTTTTCGCCCTGCTCATCGCCTTCGCTATCGGGATGACGGTCATCTACCACGACCTTGAATCCGGGGCGGCGGTCGCCATCTTCTCCAAGCCGGTGTCGCGAGCGGCTTTCACCCTCGGCAAGCTCGCAGCCGCGATCGTCGCCATGATCGCGATCGTCGGAGTGCTGAGCATCGAGGCAAGGCTGCTGATGCTGTTGTTCGGGACCGGCGGCCTTGGGGTCGCCCTGTGGGTCGAGACGGTGGCTCAAGTGGCGAATGCGCTGACGATCATGCTCCTGGTCATGGCACTGAGCACGTGGATGAACAACATCGTCGCCGCCATCGTGGCGTTCGTCTACAACGCCATGGCCGGGTTCGTGGTCTTGCTGCACTCGCAGCTCGCAGCGGGCTACCTGGGGGACAACCAGGTGCTGAAGATCGGGCTGAACATCGCTTACTGGCTCGTCCCACATCCGCTCATGAGTGACGCCAAAAGGCAGATCGCGCTGGCGCAGTACGACCTTTTCTCGTCGATCAACCAGGGCGCACCGCCTGGGAGCAAGGCACCGACTGCGGACCAGATCGTGGCAGGCATCCCGGGAGCGTCGGGAGCGGGCGACATTATCTGGTGGGTATTCGTGGTGTGCCTTTTCGCGGGCCTGGTCTACTACGCCGTCCGCCGACGACAGGTCTAGACCAGGTTCAGCTTCTTCAGTAGATAGGGACCTGGGCCCAAGAAC
>Ga0209118_1000641_pt1 | contig 18213 bp, 16 predicted proteins | sample BlaSpr_A8_Ref_M1_FD_187988 | JGI IMG/M metagenome (GOLD analysis project Ga0209118, IMG submission 187988) | Forest soil microbial communities from Thunder Bay, Ontario, Canada - Black Spruce, Ontario site 2_A8_Ref_M1 (SPAdes) (version 2) | ecosystem: Environmental > Terrestrial > Soil > Boreal...
CGCCGCGCAGGGCCGTCAGCCGCGCGGATTCGGGATACCATTGGTCCCAGCAAACGCAGACGCCGATTTTTCCGTGCGCCGTCGGCCACGCCTGGAATCCGAGATCACCGGGCGCGAAGTAAAACTTCTCGTAGTAAGAAGGGTCGTCCGGGATATGCATCTTGCGATATTTCCCGAGGTATTGTCCGTCCGCGTCGATGATCGCCGCGGTGTTGTGGTAAACGCCCGCGGCGCGCTTCTCGAAAAGCGACGCGACAATCACCGTGCCGGTTTCGCGCGCCACCGTTTCCAGCTCCGCGGTGGTCGGTCCTGGAATCTCTTCCGCGAGCGCGAAGTTGGCGTGGTCTTCGGACTGGCAGAAATATTGCGAGCGAAATAACTCCGGCAGGCAAACGATCTGCGCGCCGTCTTTGGCCGCGTCACGAATGCGCGCAATCGCTTTCGCCAGATTTGCAGCCGGATCGGTCCCGCACTGCATCTGAACGAGAGCAACTTTGGCCGTTGGCGAAGAAGCCATTCAGAAATTAACCACAGAGCGCACGGAGATCACGGAGGTGAAAAAAATGTTTCTACTCCGTGAGCTTCGGGTTCTCAGTGGTAAAAAATCACTTCACCGAATCAGCCGGCACGATCTTGATGCTCTCGACGTTCATCCGCTTTTCCGGCCGATCGCCCGGGAGAGCTTTCGTCGTGGCAATTTTTTCCAGCACATCGTCTCCCTTGATCAGCTTGCCGAAGGCGGTGTATTGGCCGTCGAGAAATTTCGGCGCGCCGTGGCAGATGAAAAACTGGCTGCCGGCCGAATTCGGATCCTGCGAGCGCGCCATCGAAAGCACGCCGCGCTCGTGGGATTTCTTGTTAAACTCCGCGGGGATTTTGTAGCCGGGATCGCCGGTGCCCCAACGCGACTGCTTACTTTCGTCCTTCGTCAGCGGATCGCCGCCCTGGATCATGAATCCTTTGATGACGCGATGGAAAGCAGTGCCGTCGTAGAAGCCGGACTTCGCCAGCTTCTTGAAATTCTCGACGGTTTTCGGAGCCACGTCCGGCCAGAATTCGGCCACCATCTCGCCTTCGCTGGTTTTGATCACTGCGACTTCTTTTGGTTCGTTCATTGTGGCGGTATCTTTCTTTTCTTCCTTTTTATCCTCGCTGCGCACTGGCGCGGCGGCGAACGCCAATCCCAGGACGCAACAAAGCAATGTCAGTTTCATCTTTGACCAGTGGCACGAAGCCGCGGAACTGTCACGCGGCAAAGTGCGCGCTCTATTTCTGGTGATATTCCTGCAGCGTTTTCACTTGAAGATTGCTCCGCTGTAACGAGCGGATGCCGTTCGCGCTCGCCTGCGCCGCGCGAATCGTCGTCATGATCGGAATCTTCCGCGCGAGGGATGCGTTCCGGATTTTCACTTCATCTTCGCGCGGAATCTTCCCGCTCGGCGTGTTGATGATGAAATTGATTTCCCCGTTGGTGACGAGATCGAGCACGTTGGGCCGGCCCTCGCGAATCTTGTGCACCATCGTCACGGGAACCTTGGCCGCCCGCAGCGCCGCCGCCGTGCCGCTCGTGGCAATGATCTGAAAGCCCAACTCGACGAACTCGCGCGCGAGCGGAATCACGCCGGGCTTGTCGCTGTCCTTCACGCTAATGAAAACGCTGCCGGATTTCGGGAGCGGCGGCGGGGCGGCCATTTGCGATTTCGCGTAGGCGAGGCCGAGATCGGCGTCGATCCCCATCACTTCGCCGGTCGATTTCATTTCCGGCCCGAGCGCGATATCGACGCCCTGGTAACGCAGGAAGGGGAAGACGGCTTCCTTCACCGAAAAATGTTTCGGCACGATCTCCTCGGTGAAGCCGAGCTCGCGCAACGTTTTCCCGGTCATTACCTTCGCCGCCAGCTTCGCCAGCGGAACCCCGATCGCCTTGCTCACAAACGGCACCGTGCGCGACGCGCGCGGATTCACTTCGAGCACGTAAACGTCTTCGCCTTTGACGGCGAACTGCACGTTCATCAATCCGCGCACGTTCAGCTCGCGGGCCATCGCCTTCGTCGCCGTCTTGATTTCCGCCGCGACCGCCGCGGAAATTGAAAACGTGGGAATCACGCACGCGCTGTCGCCGCTGTGGATGCCGGCTTCCTCGATGTGCTCCATGACGGCGCCGATGACGCTCGTCTCGCCGTCCGCGATGCAATCGACGTCAACCTCGATCGCGTCCTCGAGAAAGCGATCGACCAGAACGGGGCGGTCGGAGCTGACCTCGATCGCGCTCTGCATATAGCGGCGCAGATCTTCATCGTTATAGACGAGCTCCATGGCGCGGCCCCCGAGAACGAACGATGGCCTGACGAGGACTGGGTAACCAATTTTTTGTGCGATAGCGACTGCTTCGTCGGCGCTGACGGCGGAGCCGCTCGGAGTCTGGCGCAAGCCGAGCTTGCCGAGCATGGCGGCAAATAATTTCCGGTCCTCCGCGATCTCAATGCTTTCCGGCTGGGTGCCGATGATCGGAACGCCGGCGGCCTGCAATCCTTCCGCGAGATTCAGCGGCGTCTGCCCGCCGAACTGAACGATCACGCCGTCGGGCAGTTCCTGGTCGTAGATATTGAGGACATCTTCGAGCGTGAGCGGCTCGAAGTAGAGTTTGTCGCTCGTGTCGTAATCGGTCGAAACCGTTTCCGGATTCGAGTTGACCATGATGGTTTCGAATCCGAGCTCGCGCAGCGCGAAGGCGGCGTGGACGCAGCAGTAATCGAATTCGATTCCCTGTCCCACGCGGTTCGGGCCGCCGCCGAGGATCATGATTTTGCGTTTATCGCTGCGGCGCATTTCGTTCTCGCTGCCGTAAGTGGAATAATAGTACGGCGTGAAAGCTTCGAACTCCGCAGCGCAGGTATCGACCAGGCGGTAGGTGGGAATTACGCCCGCCTCTTTGCGTTGCGCCCGGATTTCCGATTCGGAAACTCCATTGGCAATCGCAAGTTGGCGGTCGGAAAACCCGAGCTTCTTCGCGCGGCGCAACTGCGGAGGTGGCACAGGCATCTTGCCTGTGGTCTGTCTGTCGGTTCGCTCTTCCGAGTTCTCCACCAGACGGGACCGAAGTTCGAGAACGTATTCTCCCTTTTTCAGCTGCGCCTTAGCCGGATTGCTCCTGATGTAATCACGGTGTCGACTTAGCTCTGCAAAGTCGCGAATTACTCGATCATAGTTTTCATCCATCCAAACCGGACCTTGTTTACCGAATTCACGATTTATTGCGTTTCCCGTAAACGATTTCCAGGAATGGAGAATGGAAGAAAGTTCATGGTCGGCCTTCGGTTGAACGATCACATGAACGTGATTAGGCATTATGACGTAAGAATCGAGGATGTAGCGGTCTCCATCGAAATGCCGAAGGGCGTTCGCCACAATTCGGGCCGCTTTCGGCTTGCGGAGCAGGCAACTTCCGTGGCCTTCATCCAGCCAGCGTTCGCGCTGGGCCGGAAAACGTTCGTCATATTCTGATTCCGTTGCCTCGTTCCACGGCTTCGGATGGTGTTTCAGCCACGCTTCGCGTTCCTCCTGCCACCTAGCCAGAAACGTCTGCGGCAGGGAATCCGCGAGGCGAAAGCCAATGACATAGGTTGTGCCTTCCTGGCGCCAGTGAGGAAGATTGCGTCGTGAGATGTTGACTGGGGCGTGGGGATCGAAAGCCCGGAAAATCTCGCGAGAGCCCGCCAGATCACAGGCTGGAAGCCTGTGCCACACGATCTGGCGCACGTTGTGCAGAAACCAGCGGTCGATCTTCGTTAGCCCAAAGACGTCATCGACCGACAGGCCGTCCTGGAAAGCTTGGGCGATGTAGAAGATTCGCTCGGCATTCGGGATCGCGAGCTTCAAACGCAACGCCTCGGGATCGACGCGCTTCTCGTTCCCATCGCCGCACAAACCGAAGCGCTTGATCTCGAGCGAGCGCAACGCTTTTTGGAGCGCCTCCTTGAACGTGCGCCCGATCGCCATCGCTTCGCCCACGCTTTTCATCTGCGTCGTCAGGGTCGCGTCGGCCTGGGGAAATTTTTCAAAGGTGAACCGCGGCACTTTCACCACGCAGTAATCGATCGTCGGTTCAAAACTCGCCGGCGTTTCGCGAGTGATGTCGTTCCGGATTTCATCGAGTGTGTAACCGACCGCCAGTTTCGCCGCGATCTTCGCGATCGGAAATCCCGTCGCTTTCGAGGCCAGCGCGCTCGAACGCGAGACACGCGGATTCATCTCGATGACAACCATGCGGCCGTTCTTCGGGTTCACGGCAAACTGGATGTTCGAGCCGCCGGTCTCGACGCCGATCTCGCGGATAACGGCGAAGGACGCGTCGCGCATCAATTGGAATTCGCGGTCGGAAAGCGTTTGCGCGGGTGCGACCGTAATCGAGTCGCCGGTGTGCACACCCATCGGATCGAAGTTTTCGATCGAGCAGATGACGACGCAGTTGTCCGCGCAATCGCGCATCACTTCCATCTCGAATTCCTTCCAGCCGACGAGCGACTCCTCGATCAACACTTCCGTCACCGGAGACAGATCGAGACCGCGCTCGACGATTTCATCGAGCTCGTCGCGATTGTAAGCGATGCCGCCGCCCGATCCGCCGAGCGTGAAGGCCGGCCGGATGATGAGCGGAAATTTGCCGATCGTATCCGCGACGTGGCTGGCATCGGCAATGGAATGCGCGATGCCAGAGCGCGGAACATCGAGACCGATCCGCAGCATCGCCTCTTTGAAAAGCTGGCGATCCTCGCCCTTCGCGATCGCTTGCGCATTCGCGCCGATCAATCGGACGTTGTGCCGCCCGAGCGCGCCGTTGCGATTGAGTTCCATCGCGGCATTCAGCGCGGTCTGACCGCCCATCGTCGGCAAAATCGCATCCGGCTTTTCGCGTTCGAGAATGGCCTCGATCACTTCCGGCGTGATGGGTTCGATGTAAGTGCGATCGGCGAATTCCGGATCGGTCATGATCGTGGCCGGATTCGAATTCACGAGCACGACTTCGTAGCCTTCTTCGCGCAACGCCTTGCAGGCCTGGACGCCGGAATAATCGAACTCGCAGCCCTGACCGATGATGATCGGGCCCGAGCCAATCAGCAGAATTTTGTGAAGATCGTTATTCCGCGGCATTGGAGCGAGCGGACGATAGACGAATTTACTCGAAGATCACGAGCTAAACGACCGGCTTTTTGCACACGCCCCGCACAGGTTGCGGGCGAACCCGCCCGACAACTAACGAGCTTGCAATTCAGCCGTTCGCTTATTCGCCGCGGCGCGCCATTCTTCGAGACGCGAGCTGACGACGAGGAGTGCCGCCGGGCGGCCGCGATATTTTTTCGCCGTTTTCGTCACCATGCCGTCGTGCACGAGGTTTTGCAGTTTCTCGTAGGCACGGAGGCGGAGCATTTCGTCGCCGCCGCTCGCCGCGTTGCGTGCGTGGAGATTCGCGTAGACGAGGTCGTAGAGCGGCTTGAATTCGAAGGAAAGTTTCTGGGACAGAATCGCGCACAGCTCTTCCGTCATGATGTCCGGAGTGCGGCGCGTGAAACCTGAATGATGAGCCACGATTAAGCTGCCTTTTTCTCGGAGCGGACACCGGGAAAGGTAACGATCGGCACAAACGAATTGTCGGGCTTGATGCCGGGCGAAGCTTCGTAGGCTAATTTCCCCGCGATCACTTCGCTCAACGCGACATCGCAAAAACCCATTCCGGGCGGCGCTGCGATCAGGGGGCGATGCCCGCGGATCAATTGGCGGACACGTTGCCGGACAACGTTGATGAGAAGCTGCGCGCTGGGTATGACGAGCGAGGCGTCTTTGAGAAGAGTGGGTTGCATATGTAGTGGCCTCGTTAGGTTAAGTTTTCTCCTTATCAGCAGCCGAGCGGCTTCGAGATGGAGCGAAGGAGCGGAAGATGACCGCGGGCACTATCGTCGGTTTCGGCGCGGAAGCAACCGGTAGTAGCACAGGCATCTTGCCTGTCGATGATTGCGGTTGAGATCAAACGGGCGAGACGCCCGTTTGCCCCACAGGCAAGATGCCTGTGCTACGTTACGCCACTTCCGCCATGCGTTGGCGATCGAGATAAACTTTGCAGATGCCTTTGATCCGCGTGAGCACGTAGTAAATCGTCTGGCTCCGGACTCGCACCAATTCGGTGCCGACGATGCGCGTGACGAAATCGCCCGGCAATTCGAGGACCTCCTGCGGCGTGCGGCCATCGAGGCCCTTGCATAGGATCGCGGTCATGGCGCGGGTGAGCGTCTGCACTTCCGGCCCGAGCGTCATGCGGAAATGCGCTTTGCCTTCATCGTCGACCTGGAGATAAACGCCGACTGTGTCCGCGCATTCCTCGTCTTTGCGCACATCTTCGAGCACAAACTTTTCGCCCGGCCGCGGCTCCTGTTTCTTCGCGTTGTCCGCGTAAGAGACAAGCGTCTCGCGCCGCTCGGTCTCCGGCAGCGATTCAAACAGGTTAATGATCTTCTCGAGTTTCGGCGGATACATGTTCGTTTCCGTCATCCCGAGCGAAGCTCAGCGCAGTCGAGGGACCCCGTCGAATTACTCCTCGCTGTCGCCACGGGATTCCTCGACTTCGCTCGGAATGACCTACGCGGATTTCTCGATCGGCGCGCCGACTTTGTTTCCCCATTCCGTCCACGATCCATCGTAATTGCGCACGTTCTCGAGTCCGAGCAGATACGTGAGCACAAACCAGGTGTGGCTCGAGCGCTCGCCGATGCGGCAATACACGACCGTGTCCGTGCCCGATTTCAAATCGCATCCCTCGAGATAAATCTTCGCCAGCTCATTCGCCGGCTTGAACGTGCTGTCCTCGTTCGTCGCTGTTTTCCACGGGACACTTTTTGCGCCGGGAATATGTCCGCCGCGCAAGACGCCCTCCTGCGGGTACTCCGCCATGTGGGTGATCTCGCCTTTGAATTCGCCCGGCGAACGCACGTCGATGAGCGGCTTGCCCGCCTCGCTCTGCGCGAGCGCTTCGTTGGCAAACGCGCGGATTTCCTGGTCGAGCCGCTTCTGCGGCACCGGATAATTTGTCTGCGGATATTTCGGAACTTCGCGCGTCATCGGACGGCCTTCCGCTTTCCATTTGTCGCGGCCGCCATTGAGGATCTTCACCTTGTCATGGCCGAACAACCGGAAAGCCCAGAGCGCATAACAGGCCCACCAGTTCGCCTTGTCGCCGTAGAAAACGCAGGTGGTCTCCGGCGTGATGCCGTTTCGGCTGCAGAGCTCGGCGAATTTGTCCGGCGCGATGTAATCGCGGATCACCTGGTCCTGGAGATCGCTTCGCCAATCGATGTGCACGGCGCCGGGAATATGTCCGGTGTCGTAAAGCAGGATGTCTTCATTCGATTCAATGATCCGGAGGCCGTCATCATTGAGATGTTGCTCGAGCCAATCGGCATCCACGAGCGCTTCGGGGTGCGCGTACTGCGTAGGAGAGGTTGCCATGGAACGAGCATCGAACGCGGCGCAATTTGCTGCAAGACGGATTTGACTGCCTCAGAATCCGCCGAGCTGCCGGAACCAGCGCAAGGCCAGCCGCACTTCGGATCGCTTGAGCCAGTGACGACCCATGAATCGTTCAATCCGGATCCGCTTGAATCCAGCACGTTGGAGCGAGGCCTGCACCGCACCTTCCGACGAGGGCGTGGCGATCTCGTCCTCCATCCCACCGCTGATCCAAATCGGAATGTTCAGGAAATCCGGTCCGGGCTGGTAGGTCTTGTAGGCGGGACTCAAACGGTCGTCGTTGATTCCACTAAAATAAAAGCCGCAAATGTTAACCAACCCCGCCTTCGCCATCATCGCGCCCAGGACGCCGCTCCGCTTCGCGCCGCCCGACATCCCCGCAAACGCGACCGGCCATTTCGCGCTCTGGGGCCAGTCCTTGCGCACCGCTTCCAAGGCCGCGCCCAACATGCCGAGGCGCCACGGCGTGGAATCCTGCCGCGCCTTGATGGTCGCGTCCGAAGCGAGAATCACCCAGCCCTCGGCATCGGCTGGCGGACGATACCATTCCGCATCCATCGGACTGGTCCGATGGTAATCCGTCGTGGACGTCACGATGAGGATCGGCCAGCGCCGCGCGGGATCGAAGCCCGGCGGAAAGGTCAGAACCGCTCGCCCTGTCTCGACCCGTGGATTACCTCCCTGCGCCGCGACATCCTGAAAATACTTCGAGACTGGGAAGCGAATCTCCACCGAGTTGCCACCCTGCACTTGTTGTCCAGCGAGCGTGGCGGCTTCCAACCCGGCGGGCGCGACAAAAAGTCGAATCAGCCCCGCCCAAATGAGGAGCCCTTCGAATTTCTTCACAGATCTAATCAAGTGAACTCTGAATCCCATCCTAGTCATGAGCCGAATGCATCCTTGAGCCATTCGCTGAGCTGACGAAAGATCAGTCCAAGAAATGCGCCAGGCGATTCTTTCAGCGCATCAATAATACGCGGGCTGAGGTCCTGCTCCGGTTTGTCGATCGTTCCCGACAAATGCACCGTGGTCCAAAGATATCCCGCCTCCTCGCTCGGGAAAACTTCCTCCGCATGCGGCAGCCATTCGAGATACTCGCGCGCCAAACCGAGTTTGATCGCGCCGCCCAGCGAGTGTTCGCGAACCGAGAGCGATCCTTCGATCCGAAATTTTCCCGTATCCTCGATGACGATGTTTTTGATTTCGACTTTGGGACTATTCCAATCCAGGTCGGCGGAACATTCGCTGAGCTCCAATTGTTCGATCGACTTCTTTCCCGTGATGGAACCGAGCTTCTCTAGAAATGGCAGATGCCGCACCCGTCCATCGTTGATCCGGATCGAGCCCTGCACCTGCGATGTCTCGAGCTTCGGATTCTGGCCGCTCCAATGCACAGTCCCCGCGGCTAGGCCGCTGACGTGATCGTGCCAGCTCGCGGGCAACCATTCGCGCACCGGCACCTTCGCGAACTTTACTTTGAAATTTACGCTCTTGTCCTCGCGCGTCCCCGCGGTGCCTTCGGCCTGAATGAATCCGTCGCTCTTCGGTGCGGGTGCGAGGTCGAGCACGTAAAGCGTCAGCAGCGTTTGGGTGATGAGCAAATGCGTGTGGCGCAACGCCAGATCGGGAATCAGCGCGCCCTTCATCGTGCCGCCGGTGGCTTGATATTCGAAGTCGCGGCCATGCGGCGTGATGAGCAGGCGCGTGCCGAAGAAACCGCCTTTCTCGTTTCGGAATCGCCAGGTTACATCGGCGGGCTCCGAGCGCACTTCGCGAAGATAAATGCGCTGCGGAAGAAAAACGTGATACCACGGTTTCGTGGGTGAGGGCTCCGGCTTGGGTTCGTAGGTTTGAATTCCCACTTCGCCGCCCTCGATGTGCACTTCATCCAACTGCCAGCGGCGCAGAAACACTCCGAGCGGATTAAACCGCGCGGTGATGCCGTGCGCGTCGAGCGATGTCAACGCCTTGCGGCCATTCTTCGCGCGAAAGCCGTCACTTGTTGCCGACAAAATTCCCGTCCGCCGGATCGGCGAATAAATTCCAGCCGGAAAATGCAGTCCTTTGGCCGTTTGCTTTTCGATCTCCGCGCGGAAAGCGTCGCTCTCGACGTAGCGGGTCAAATGCGGATTCACGAGCGCGATGCCCGTGCCGGTCGCGACGATGATCGCTCCGATGACTACCGCGCCTCTTCGCCAAGGCTGCTGCTTCGCGCGCATGTTCGATTATCGATGCCAGAGAATTCAAGCGAAGCAATTTGAAGGCGTCATTGAGTGCGGGTGCGTAATCCTATACTCTCGCGGAATGCGCGTGTTGCTCATCGAAGACGAAGAGAAAACGTCGGCCTTTCTCGCCAAGGGCCTGCGCGAAGGAGGCTTTACCGTCGACGTGGCCGGCGATGGTGAAATCGGAGTGGAACTCGCTTTGGCGACCCGGCCCGATCTTCTCATTGTCGACGTGATGCTGCCAAAGAAGGACGGCTGGACCGTTGTCGAGGAACTGCGGGGCGGCGGCGTTCATACGCCGATTCTTTTTCTCACCGCCCGCGATAGCGTGCGCGCGCGCGTGAAAGGGCTCGAGCTGGGCGCGGACGATTATCTGGTCAAGCCGTTCGCGTTTTCCGAATTGCTCGCCCGGGTGCGCTCGTTGCTGCGGCGTTCCTCGGCCCGGCACCCCGAGCAGTGGCTGCTGGCGGATTTGGAGATCGACACACGGCGGCACAAGGCGGCTCGTTCCGGCGTGGCTCTCAATCTCACGGCCAAAGAATTTCTCCTCCTGGCTCAGCTCGCCCGTTCCGCCGGCGAGGTGGTGTCCCGCCCGGAAATTGCCCGGCATGTCTGGGACATCAATTTCGAAACGGACACGAACGTGGTGGATGTGATGGTGCGGCGATTGCGCGCCAAGGTGGACGATCCCTTCGCGACCAAACTCATCCACACCGTTCGCGGCGCCGGTTATGTTCTCAAAGCCGACTGAACCGCGCTCGATCGCTTCCCAGCTGGTCTTGCGCTTTACGCCGGCCGCGGCGTTTCTGCTTTTCTGCGCGCTGGGCGTGCTTTACTGGATCGTCGTCCGGCACGCTTTCGAAGAAGACAACGATGTTCTGGCTGACAAAATCCTGGCTCTGAGCGCGGACGTAATCAAGAGCGACGCCGGTCAAATTCTCGAGCGCGAATTGAAGAATGTGCGGCCCGGCGAACGCGTCGCTTACTGGGTGCGCATGGTGGATCCGGCCGGCCGGCTTTTGGCGGAGACACCCGGGATGAGTGATTCATTGCCGCCGCGCATCTTTCCGGCGGCTCAAAGTTTATCGGACTGGAAGCCGAAGGACTATCGGAGGGACGGGCAATTATATTCTCTCGTGGCCGTGACGGAAGAAGTCGGCGGACAACGCTACACGCTCCAGGTCGCGCAGGACCGTTCCTCCGACGAGCGCTTCATGAAGCAATTCGGCGCATTGCTCGTAGTCGTGTTGGCCTTCGGCATCGTGGCATCGGCGGTGATTGCCCGCCGGGTCGCCAAGGACGGTTTGCAATCGCTTTCCGCGATGACGCAATCGCTGAAGCGCATTGGTCCGCGGCATCTGCATGAGCGAATCCCGCCGGGGGGATGGCCACGCGAACTCCAACCGCTGGCTACCGCTTTCGACGAGATGCTGGCCCGGCTCGAAGATTCGTTCACGCGCCTCTCGCAATTCTCGGCCGATCTCGCGCACGAACTCCGTACGCCCATCGCCAATATCCGCGGTGAAGCGGAAGTCGCGCTCACCCGGCCGCGAACTCCGGACGAATACCGGGAAGTGATCCACTCGACCGTAGCGGAATGCGAAAGGCTCTCGGAAATTGTCGATAACCTGCTTTTCCTCGCGCGCGCCGAAGCCGCGGAAGGAAATGTGCAGCGCACATCGTTCGACGGACGCGCGGCCATCGAAAAAATCACGGCGTTCTATGAAGCGATCGCGGAAGAACAAGGCGTGACATTGACCTGCGCAGGCGAAGGCGAGATTCGCGCCGACCCTATGCTGTTTGGCCGGGCCTTGAGCAATCTCGTGGAAAACGCGCTCCGCTTCACGCCGGCCGGCGGAACGATTCTGATTTCGCTTCTGGTCCGCGCTGCGCACTCCGAAATCTCGGTGAAAGATAGCGGTTCCGGCATAGGCGCCGAACATCTTCCGCGCGTATTCGATCGCTTCTATCGCGCCGATTCATCGCGCAGCTCTCACGGCTCGGGTTTGGGCCTGGCGCTGGTGAAATCGATCACCGATCTGCACGGCGGCTCCGCGACGATCAAGAGCGAAGTCGGCCACGGAACCACCATGACGCTAACTTTTCCCAACGGACAGGATTGAGATGGCGCGGAAAATTGCCTTGCCAGGAACATTACAAATTCGTAATGCGAGGCTATGCATCTGCAAAACGCTCCACGAAGCTCGCTGATCCTCGCGCTCCTATCCCTGAGTTTTTTCAGTTGGCTGGCCATTACTCCCTCGAGCCACGCCCAGACCGCGACGAGCGAACGTCTCGTTGTGGTCGGCGAAGAAGTGCCGAGCGCATACGGCGCGCCTCCCGCATTCTCGCGCAACCGCTTCTCGAATCTGACCAATTCGTACGTCCTGCCGCCGGGCGCGGTCTACGCCGGATTGATCTACCAGGGCGACTCGCTTCGTTTCAATCGGCCTGATCATGGTCTCACCCAGGAAATCGAGCTCGGCCTCCCCGGCCGCTTCGGCGTAGCCATCGAGAACAGGATTGAGAACTTCCGCGGGCGCACGCAGGAGCGCACCTTCAGCATCGAAGGCCGCTACGCTTTGGCGGATTGGAACAAAATCCCGCTTAACCCGACGATCTTCGTCGAATACAAATTCGGCATTGGTCACATCCTGCACGATGAAGGTCCGCCCGCGTCGCTGGAGAAAGGCGAAGCGCAGGCTTTTCTCGATGAAAACAGACCGCTGCCGGATGCATTTGAAGTGCGGCTCCTCCTCGCCCAGGACTTCAGTAACAATGTCGAATGGGCCGCGAATTTCTTTTACGAACAGGAAGTAGGCGGCGATCGAGGCCGGGAGGCCGGTTTCGCGCAGAGCATCATGTTCCCGATTTGTCTGCCGAACGAGCGGCTCAAGGTCGGCGCGGAAATGCAATTCACCTCATTTACCGATGTGGGAATCCGCGACGAGAACCAGACTCCTTCCTATCGCGTGGTCATTGGACCCACCATCGCGTGGAAGCCGTCAAAGAACACGCGGCTGGATATCTCGCCGCTGTTTGGCGTGACCCACGACGCGCCGAGGGCTTCCGTCTACCTTGTCTTCTCGATGCTGTTCGGTCCCGGCGGCGAGCGTCCCGAAGCAGAAGCGCCCGCCTCGACCCGGAATCGCTGACCCACGATCGAGGTCGCGCGCCACTCGCCACTTGCGCCGCGGCCAATTCCGTACATTCGTACGACCCCGCATGAAAATATTTCTCCTGCTCGCCGTTTCGATCGCTGCGTTGACTCTCGGCGGGTGCGCCGATCAGTCGTTGATCTCCGATGAGGAATACAAAGCGGTGAAAGGTCCCGCGCCGAACTCGCCCGATCCGATGGCTCACATTCCGCAAACGAGTAACCGGCCGACAGGGTTCTAGATCTGGCCGGGGGAAAGCGCGGAAAGCTACTCGATATCCAGCTCGCGCACCTTTTTCTGCGCGCGGATTATTTCCACCTGGTTTCGCAATTTATCCGCCAGTCCGATTTTCGTTGGAATGCCCTCGAGCAGAATCACCGGGGACGACAGGTCGGAAGTATTAACCACGATGTTTTCCAGGCCGAGCACCCGATAGATGAAGGGCTGGCGCACTTCGATGTCTTTCACCCGATAAAGCTCGAGCGTCTCCGTCACCTTGCTGAAAATTCCTTCCGTCATTTTCACGCGCTCGGTGGTCAGCTCGAAGACATTGTTTTTCGTTTGGAGATATCGGGTGAGCGCGATGAAGATGGGCACGATGAGCCAGCAAAAAAGTCCGGCCAGAATGAAGAGCCCGAGATTTTTTAATTGCGACGATGTCCCACGCCAGATGGTTTCTTCCGTCATGACGCCTGTTTTATCAGACTGCCGATGCAGCACAAGTGCGACGGCAGTGCGCTCGGCGAATTAACGCAATGATGATCAAGCAAGCTTTCGTTCCCGCCGCCGGCCTCGGCACCCGTCTCAGGCCATTGACGGAGGATCTGCCGAAGCCGCTCATCCCGGTCTTTCAAAAGCCGCTCATCACTTTCGCCCTGGATCATCTTCTCGAAGCCGGAATCGAATCCTTCGTAATCAACACCCATCATCTTTCCGCTCGGTTCGAGAAATTCTTCGCTGGAGGCGCCTACGAGGGCCGCCGCGTCACCCTGGTCCACGAGCCGGAAATTCTCGGGACCGGCGGCGGCATCAAGAACGTCGAACATCTTCTGGGCGCCGAACCGTTTCTCGTCTACAGCGGCGACGTCCTGACGGACATCGATCTGAAACCATTGCTCGCGGAACATTTCCGCGGCGGAAACGACGTGACGCTCGCCTTGCGCGAAACGGATCACGGCGCGGACGTTGCGCTTGATGGCAGCCGCGTCGTGGACATCGAAAATCGTTACGGCCACCCGGGCCGTTATGACTTCGCGGGGATTTCTCTCTGGACGCCGGCGGTTTTCGAGCGAATCCCGCCCGGCCAGAGTCTTTCATTTATCCCGATTCTCGGCGAATGGATCGGAGCCGGCGGCAAAATCGGCGGCGTGGTTTTGAATGAGCGCCAGTGGTTCAACATCGGTTCGCGCAGGGAATATCTGAAAGTCCATCGCGTCATCGAAGAGCGACGCTGGAAGCCGGAGTACGTGAAGATGTCCGGCTGGCCGGTGCGGGTGGCCCCGGATGCGGCTGTCGATCCGAGCGCGCAGCTTTCCGGTTTTTATTCCATCGGGGCCGGCTGCCGTGTCGGCGCGGACGCAATCGTGGAAAACACAATTCTCTGGCCTGGCGCACAAATCGCTTCCCGATCACACCTTCGCAATTGTATTGTCCGCTCCCATCGAAAAGCAGAAGGCCAGCTCAGTGACATCGACATCTAGAACGCCCAAGACCGATCAATTGCTCCGGCAGACGCGGATTCACTTCCCGCGCTTCGAGGAAGCCAGGGTCAAGATCACGCCGATCGAGAAGGGCGGCTCCGATCGAAAATTTTATCGCGTCCGCTGTGCGCCGGAGCAGACGATCATCCTGGTGAAGTACGGCTTCGAGCGCGAAGAGAACCGGCATTACGTCAGGATCGCGGAGTTTCTCGCCGAGCACCGCATTCGTGCGCCCAGGATTTATTTTCACGATGCCGCGGAAGGCTTGATCTGGATCGAAGATCTCGGAGAGAACGATCTTTGGAGTTATCGCGGGGAAAGCTGGCTCGTGCGTCGCGCCTTCTACGAGTCCGCGCTCGATGAAATCGTCAAGCTGCATTGTCTCCCCGCAGCGGCCGGACGTGCGATCGAGAAGAATCTTCCCGTGGCGTTTGATGCCGCGCTTTATCGCTGGGAGCAAAACTATTTCTTTAAAAACTGCCTCGGTGGCCATTTCGGCGTCGATGAAGAAGAAATTGCGAAGCTGACAACGTTGCCGGCTCTGGGGGAGATCGCGGAACGTCTTGGGAAGCGACCGCGCGTCATGGTCCACCGTGATTTCCAATCGCAAAACATCATCATTCGCAACGCGAAGGCGCATTTGATCGACTTCCAGGGAATGCGGCCGGGACTGGCGGAGTACGATCTGGCCTCGCTGCTTTTCGATCCCTACGTCAGCTTCTCGCGCGCGGAGTGTGAGGAGTTGCTGGCCGAATATGAAGGAAAGCGCGCGACCGCCCGCCTTCCCGTTTCACCGCAGTTCCGCGAAATCTTTCGCTTGTGCGGCATTCAACGGCTGATGCAAGCGCTCGGCTTCTACGGTTTTGCCGCGTTGGTCAAAGGCAACAAGACGTTCCTCGAATTCATTCCAGCAGCGATGACTTCATTGCGCGGGCTGGTCGGCGAGCTCGACGATCTGCAGGAACTACGCGCGGTCCTGGATGGCGTTGCGCAATAGCGATCCGCTGCCGCGCGCCGTCGCCTGGGGCGCGGTGATCGTTTCGAGCGCGCTCCCCACGATCATCTGGCACGAATCGGGACACGCCAGATCGTTCTGGCCGGCGCTGATCCAATGCGCGTTGCTGATCATTGCCGCGATCGCAGTTCTGCCCTTTCCGCGCCTGCGAGTTCTGACGCGTTTTCTTTTCGCGCTCGCTGCGTTGCGGCTCGGCTGGTATTTGGTCGCGCCGTGGCTCGAGGCGACCGATTTCGTTCGCAGTTCGTTGCAAAGCGCGAATTGGGGCGAACGCCTCCTCATCGACCGGACCGTAGCTCTGGCCGGCGCGCTCCTCATGAGCCTGACCTTGCTCGGCAGCGGAATCAGCCGGAGCGATTTGTTTTTGCGCTGGGGAGACCTCGCGGCGCCGGCCCACCCCATTCCTTTTCTTTGGCCGCGAAAACCAATTCCATGGACCGTGTTTGGTCCGGTCTTGCTCGTCGTTTTCGGAATCGCACTCCCGCTCTTTTTGTATTTCACCGTTCATCCGGATTTCCGCGCTGGCGCGCGCATTCTGCATTTTGCGCCGTGGATTCTGGGCATCGCGGCGCTCAACGCCGCCAATGAAGAATTTCAATTCCGCAACGTGCTCCTCGCGCATTTGCGCAACATCGTCACTCCCGGCGAAGCCGCACTCCTCACCGCGGTCTTGTTCGGCCTCGGCCATTACTACGGTCAGCCCTCGGGACCGATCGGTGTGCTGATGGCGGGATTCGCCGGATGGATTTGGGCGAAGAGCATGATCGAGACGCGCGGTTCCGCCTGGGCCTTCCTCATTCACATGGTCCAGGACATCGTGATCTTCTCCTTTCTCGCGGTCGGTGCCGCGAAATGAGGATGCAGCCCCTATCGCGACGCTCTGGTGATGGGAACCTCTCGCAATGCGCGTGAGTCCGCGGCTGTTGCAATCGATTTTAGAAAGAGAAGGCTCGACTTCTTCCGTCGAATTTGATTAAAAGGCCGCATGGCCACGTGCCATAACCATTCCAAGCCTCAACTTCTCGTTCGCCTATGAAACGCTTGATCTCATTCCTCGCCGTTTTGGCCGCGCTGCCGGCCAATTCTCAGGAACCGTTGCCGGAGACATTGAAAAAAATGTTGCTGCCGTTCAAGGAGGAGGTGGTCAGCGCCGTCGTCGCGCAGGTAAAAGGCGTGGTAGTGGCGGTGGACGAGGCGTTCGCGCTCCAAAATGAAAACACGGCGCCGGACGCACCCTTCACGATCATTGTCCCGACCGGCAAGAACTTGATCTTTCTTCCCGGCGGCAAGAAGACGGGCGCCACCGAGCTGATTCAGCTCTCCACCGCCGCGCCGGACAAGCATTGCATCGAGTCCCTTCGCCTCGCGAGCTTGTCGGTCGCGTTGCAACCCGATCCCGCCGACCGGCTGAAGCTTTGCGCCGAGACGCTCAAGACCCAGGCGTTCGTCCTCGCGACGAAAGATTACAAAGACGTTCGCCTGATCGACACCTACGCCACCAAGATCGGCGGCTACGAGGCAGTCTGTCTTCACGCGCAAATGACGAAGCCCGGCACGGGCGAGCATTACGTCGTGAAGCTGGCCGGTATCCTGCATCCGACGCAAAAAGGCGGCGTGCTCGCGTCCCTCATGGCCGACACGAAGCTCAGCGAGATCAAGCGGCCCGAAGATCTTTCTTCGAAGGGCCTCGGCCTCGTCATTCTGCATTCGATCAAATTCGTCGAAGCGAAAACCGTCGCGAAACCGTAAGCGGCAGCGCGGTTCGCGATTTCATCGCGAGTGGCGCAGGACGTGAGCGGAGGAACGTTCGCATGATCCCTCACGCCCTCTGATTCGCTCTCATTCCCAAGCTGTGCTTGGGAATGCCGATACCCCTGAAGCTGCGCTTCGCGGCCAACCGCCATTCACAAGATGAAGATATTCTCGCGACGATTGGCGGCGTAACTCAATTGAGCGCAGGCCCTGATATACGTGAGTCACGTATGTCGCCGATTGGAAATCCACTGGCTTCTCGCGCTACACATTGCAAGATCAACGGCCACGACGCTGTCTGTCTTCGTGCCTAAATGACGAAGCCCGGCTCGGGCGAGCATTTCGTCGCGAAGCTGGCCCTGCATTCGACGCCACATTTCGCGGCCCACATCCAAGGGGGGTCGAAAGCATTCTCGCGATGGCCTGAGGTGGGCTCCCGTTGCGGGCATACCCTGAGATGCGTGAGTCACGTATATCGCCGGTTGGAAATCCGACCGGTTTCTCGCTCTACAAATCGCAAGATCGGCGGCAATGATGCGGTCTGTCTCCATGCGCAAATGACGAAGCCCCGGCCTGGGCGAGCATTACGTCCTGAAGCTCGCCCGCATCTTGCATCCGAAGCTGCGCTTCGCGACCCTCTTACATCCACCGCACCGAAGGCATTCTCGCCCTGGTCCGACGTGCCACCCCGTTGAGCACAGGCCTGATATACGTGAGTCACGTATATCGTCGATTGGGGTCGGTCGACTTTGTGTATCCGACGCAAAAGGGCGGTGCTCGCGTCGCTCATGGCCGACAACGAAACTGAGCGAGATCAAGCGGCCGAAGATCTTTCCTAAAAGGGC
>Ga0209118_1000642_pt1 | contig 18211 bp, 16 predicted proteins | sample BlaSpr_A8_Ref_M1_FD_187988 | JGI IMG/M metagenome (GOLD analysis project Ga0209118, IMG submission 187988) | Forest soil microbial communities from Thunder Bay, Ontario, Canada - Black Spruce, Ontario site 2_A8_Ref_M1 (SPAdes) (version 2) | ecosystem: Environmental > Terrestrial > Soil > Boreal...
GAGCGCGGCGACCGCCACGGGCCCGGGGAGGAGCCGGAGCCGCCCGCCGGCGCGGCGCGGGCCCCCGGCGACGCCGGCTCCGAGGACGAGTTCGACCGGCTGGTCGAAGAGGCGGTGGATCGGGTCCTCGCGCGGCGCGCCCGGGAGGGCAAGCCGCTGCCGCACGAACCGGCGCCATGGCGCGAAGATGGCGGCGCGGCCGGAGCGGGCGGCGAGCCCGGATGACGGCGAGCGCTGGCGCCGCCGGACTGCGACGCTCCGCACGCCCGCGTCGGCGGCGCCCACGCGGCGTCCGCGCCCGTTCGCACACCCGTCCGCACCCTTCCGCCGCTTCCGCCGATGGGGGCTGGACCGGCGGCGGCGTTTCCTGTACCATGGGCGCGGTTAACACTAGTGTCGTGAAGAAGATAGCCACACGTGCATGGGTCGTGTCGATGACCCTTCTGGCAGGCTTGGCCGGAATCTCGGCAGCGGCCCAATCGGCTGCCGCGCCGGGTTACCGCGTCGGTCCTCGGGACCTGCTCCAGATCCGGGTCTTCGAGATGCCTGATCTCACCGCGCAGCCCCAGCACCGGGTCTCCGAGGACGGCACCATCAGCCTGCCGCCCCTGGACGACGTGCAGGTCGCCGGCCTTACCGAGGGCGAGGTGGCGCAGAAGATCAAAGGCCTGCTCGAGGCGAAGTACGCGCAGCGCGCCACGGTCGAGGTCACGGTGCAGGAGTTCCGGTCCCGGCCGATCTCGATCATCGGCGCGGTCAAGAACCCCGGCAGCCTCCCCTTCTCCGGGCGCTGGACGCTGCTCGAGGCGATCACCGCCAGCGGCGGCATCGACGACAACCACGGCAGCGTGCTGTACGTGCTGCGCCGCGCCGACAATGGCCTGTCCGATCAGGTGGCCATCTCCGTCGAGGATTTGCTGGTGCGTGCCGACCCGCGGGTCAACATCCCGCTGCTGGCCAACGACCTGATCAACGTGCCGGGCGCGGTCCAGATCACTCTCTACTGCCTGGGCGCGGTGGTCCGCCCTGGCGCCGTGGAGTTCAAGAGCACCGAGAGAATCACCCTGCTCGCCGCCATCGCCCGCGCCGGCGGCCTGACCGACCGCGCCGCCAAGACCATCCGCATCAAGCGTGCGGACGCGGCCGCCGGCGCCCCGGAGGTCGAAGCCGACTACAAGCGCATCCTGGCCGGCAAGGATACCGACGTCGAGCTGCACCAGGGCGACATCGTGGTCGTCAAGGAGTCCTTCTTTTGAAAACCGCCCAGCCTGCAGCTGTTCCCGACGAGATGGACCTCCTGCCCCTGGAGCCCGAGTCCGAGTTCAATCTCGGCGAGTACCTGGCCATGGTGCGGCGCCACTGGAAGCTGGTGGCCGCCGCCTGCCTGGTCTGCATGGCGGCCGGGGCCATCCATTACGCCATCACGCCGAAGGCCTTCATGGCGTCGGCGATCATCCAGATCGAGCGCCGCACCCTGGCGCCGACGCTGAGCAGCCAGGCGCCCTGGCTCGAGAGCTACTTCGATGCCGAGTACTATCCGACCGAGTACAAGCTGCTCGAGAGCCGCGGCCTGGCCGAGCGGGTGGTCAAGCGCCTGGACCTGCTGAGCGACCCGGCTTTCAATCCCCGCGGCGCCAGCCGCAGCGGCGCCGCCACCGCCGACGACGATCAGGCGGCTCTGGGCGGCCTCGCCGAACGCATGCGTTCCGGGCTCGGGGTCGAGCCAGTGCGGAACACCCAGCTGGTCGAGATCAGCTACCGCGCCTCGTCGCCGGCCTTCGCCGCGCGCGCCGCCAACGGCTTCGCCGACGCGTTCATCGACATGGGGATCGAGTACCGCTTCACCAGCGCCGGCAAGACCTCGACCTTCCTGAGCTCGCAGATCGAGGCGCTCAAGAAGGAGATCGCGGACAAGGAAGCGAAGCTGCAGGCCTTCAGCCGCCGCACCGACATCGTCACCATGGAGCCGAGCTCGAACGTCACCTTGCAGCGGTTGAACGCGCTCAACACCAGCTACATCGAGGCCAAGAACGCCCGCTTCGACAAGGAGTCGTCCTACAAGGGCTTGCTCAGCGCTCCCCCCGAGACCATCGCAGATTCCCTGCAACCGGGGGTGGTCGGGAACCTGCGCTCCGAGGAGCTCAAGCTCGAACGGGATTACGAAGCCCAGCTCAAGATCTACAAGCCGGACTGGCCGGCGATGGTGACGCTCAAGGGCGAGATCGAACGCACCAAGCAGCACATCGCCGCGGTGGTGCGCGAGGCAGTCGACACGGCGCGCAAGAGCGCCAACGCCTCGTATGAGACCGCCCTGCGCCAGGAGAAGGCCATCGAGGCCGAGATCAACAGGCTCAAGTCCCAGGCGATGGATCAGAACAGTCAGGCAGCGGAGTTCCAGAACCTCGGAGGGGACATCAAGACCAGCCGCGAGCTGCTCGAGAAGCTGCTGCGCGAGCACTCGGAGAACGAGGTGCAGGCCCGGCTGCAGGACACTCGCGACTCCAACGTCCACATCGTCGACCGCGCGCTGGTCCCCGGCGGCCCGTTCTACCCCTCGCTGCGCAAGGACGTCTCCTACGGCATGCTCTTCGGCCTGCTACTCGGCGTCGGCGCGGCGCTGCTGATCGAGTTCCTCGACCGCACGGTCAAGACCGCGGAGGAGGTCGAGCGCAAGATCGGCCTGCCAACGCTTGCGGTTATTCAAGACATCGAAAATGCAGGAAAGGCGTACGGCTATTACGGCCGGTACGGCTATGGCGAGGCCTACGGCTACGGCTACGGCGCGGAGCCGCAGCCGGTGGCGCGGGTGCGTGCCGGCCGCGGCGGCAAGCAGCCAGCCGCTGATGCCAGCGCCGCCAGCGCCGAAGACCCGGCAGGCGCCAAGGGTTGGGCGGGGAGGAAGCGCGGCGCCGGCAATGCGCCGACGCAGATCGAGCTGGTGCCGCACGAGCTGCCGCGCACCCAGATCTCGGAGGCTTACCGCTCGCTGCGCACCGCGCTGTTGCTGTCGAGCGCCCGCGAGCTGAAGGTGGTGGCGGTGACCTCGGCGGCGGCCGGCGAGGGCAAGACCGCGACCGCCACCAACCTGGCGATCGTGCTTGCCCAGCTGGGCCGGCCGGTGCTGATCGTCGACGCCGACCTGCGCAAGCCCCGGCTGCACCAGGTGTTCAAGATCTCCAACCAGACCGGGCTGGTCAGCCACCTGACCTCGGCGGTGGAGTCCGAAGAGATCGTGCACGCCACGACCATTCCGAATCTCTGGATCACCCCGTCCGGTCCGATCGCCCCGAATCCCTCGGAGCTGCTCTCCTCCGATCGCATGTTCGACTGGCTGCGCGCCATGCGCACCCGCTTCGAGTACATCATCGTCGACACGCCGCCGGCGCTGGCGGTCACCGACGCGACGATCGTCGGCGTCATCGCGGACGGCGTCGTCCTGACGCTGCGCAGCGGCAAGGTGACCCGCGAGGAGGCGCGCCTCTGTCGCGACCGGCTGCGCCAGGCGGACGTGCGCATCCTCGGCGCGGTGCTCAACCGTTATCGCTCGACGCACTCCGGTCTTGGCAGGCGCTACCGCTCCTACGAGAGTTACGTCGCGACCGAGAAGCCCGCGGCGCCGCAGGCCGGGTCCGCCGCCTGAGCGCGACCGGCGGGCCGCTGAAGCTGATGATCGACCTGCATTGCCACATCCTTCCCGGGATCGACGACGGCCCGCAGAGCTTGGAGCAGGCGGCGGAGATGTGCCGGATGGCCGCCGCGGCCGGTTGCGAGGCGCTGGTCGCCACTCCCCACCAACGCAAGAGCGACTGGTGGAACTGCGACCGCGCGGCGCTCGCGGCGTTGCGCCAGCGGCTGCAGGAGGCGGTCGGCCCCGCGCCGCGCATCCTGGGCGGCGGCGAGATCCGCGTCGATCCGCGGCTGCTGGCGGAGATTCTGGCCATGGGCGAGGATGACGCGGACGGGCCGTTGCCGCTCGCCGGCTCGCGCTACCTGCTGCTCGAGTTCGGCTCGGAGGCCGGGTTGCCGGAAGCCGCCGACCTGGTGCACGAGCTGTCGGTCGCCGGCTGGCGGCCGGTGCTCGCCCATCCCGAGTTCATCCACTGGATGGGCGCCGATCCGCCGGCGGTCGCGCACCTGGTGTCGCTCGGCGCCCTGGCCCAGGTCACCGCGATGAGCTTGACCGGCGATTTCGGCCGCCGCGCCCAGGCCGATGCCAGCAGGTTGATCGAGATGGGTTTGGTTCATTTCGTGGCCAGCGACGCGCACGACCTCAAGCGGCGCCCGCCCGGACTCGGGCGAGCCTGGGAGGCGATCGCCGAGCGCTGGGGCGAGGAGGCCGCCAGGGAGCTGCTCGCCGACAATCCGCGCGCCGTGGTCGCCGGCCTGCCGCTGCCGTCGCAGGTGCACGCGGCCCCTCGCGAGCCGGCCGGCAATGGCGAAGGCGACGAAGCCGACGAGGTCGCGGCGCCACTGCGCTTCACTCCCTCAACCCGATGACAGCCGGAAGCCCTTCTTCCAGAGCCGGCGCGATGCTGCTCGCCGCGGCCATGCTCGCCACCCCCACAGGCATCGCGGGGGTCGCCGGCATTGCCGGCCTGGCGACGCCGACAGCGGCCAACGCCAACACCGATCCGTTCTATCTCGACCTGTTGCGCGACGGCATCCAGGCTTACGACCGCGGCGATTACGTGGCCGCGGCCAAGCAGCTGCGCCTGGCCTGCTTCGGCGTGCTGGACGAGCCGGAGCGGCTGGCCGCCTGCCTGACCCGCCTCGGGCTCGCACAGGCCGCGGCCGGCAACGCCGACGCCTTCCGTGAGACGTTCCGCAGGATCGTCGAGGTCGAGGGCCGCTTCGGCGCTTACACCAAGGCCGATCTGCCGCCCGAGGTGCGCGCCGCCTTCGAGCAGCGCGCCCTCGCCGCCGTGCCCGCCAGCACCCTCGAGGCGATTCCCGCCTGGAAGGCGCTGCTCGGGCGCAAGCTCGAGGCGCAGATCGCGGCGCTGCCGCCGCGCGAACGGCGCCGCCAGCTCGAAGAGCGGTTGACCAAGGAGCCGCGGAGCGTGGTCTGGAACCTGATGCAGGTCGACCTCGATCTCGCCGAGGGCAGAACGGCGCCGGCCATCGCCCGCGCTGAGGCGACGGCGGCGCTGGCGCCGCGGGACGCCCAGGTGCTGTGCGCGCGCGGCCTGGCACGGGCGGCAGGCAACCGCTGCGTGGAAGCGGTGGCCGATCTCGAGCCCTGTGCCATGACCTCCGGAGGCGGAGCCGACCTGCGCCATGCCACCGCCTTGCTGGGCTGCCGCGTGCAGCTCGCGCAATGGCGGCAGGCCGAGGAGCAGGTGCGGGGGCTGCCGCCCGCCTTCAGGAAGGACCGCAAGATCGAGGCGCTGATGCAGCAGGTGGCGAAGCACCCACCGGCTGCCGCACCTACCGCGGCCGCCGCGCCGGGCGCGGCCAACACCGCTGCCACCGGCGGCGCCGCCGGCAAGGGCGGCGGCAGACCGGCGACGGCGGGTGCCGGGACGCCGGCGAGCACGGCGGCGCCGGGAGCGGGCGCCAGGAGCGCGGCCGCTCCGGCGACGACCCCCTCCGCCGGTGGGACCGGCTCGACGCCGGCTCCGGCGGCCTCGGCGACCTCCGGGGGGGCCAGCCGCTCAGGGGCCGCGACCAGCCTGCCCGGCACCGCCGGCCAGGTCGCGGCCAAGCCCCCCTCCGCCCATCCCGCGGGCACCGCCGGCGACTCCAGCTCGCCAGCGGCGATCGTCGCGGGAGGGCCGCCCGCGCTGCCGCGCCCGCTCTCGCCGCTCTCGACCGCGGAGCGCGAGGCGATGGCACGCTCGGAGAGGTTGCTCACCGCCACCGCGATCCCCGATCTGCGCGAGGCCCTGCGCCTTGCCCGGCAGCTGGCCGACGCCCACCCCGACTCGAAAGAGGCCCAGTACCTGGCCGGTGCGGCCGCCTATCGGAACTCGCGCTGGCCCGAGGCCGCCGCCTATTTCCGGCGCGGCGGACCGCCTGGCGACGATCACCCGGAGCTGCTGTTCTACATGGCGGTGGCGTTCTACGAGGTGGGCGATCAGCCGGGAGCCGCGTCGGCTCTCAAGCGGTCGCTGCCCAACCTGCAGAAGACCCCCTTCGTCGAGAGCTATGTCAAGCGCATTCTCGGGCAGTAGCCGGTCAGCAGGAGGGCTCTGGGAGCCAGGCGGACCAGTCGAGGCGAGCGGCTTCAGGCCGGCCTCAGGCCGACATTAGGTGGCTGAGCCGATTTGGCATATAATGGTGTTGTTCCCCGCGCAAGCAACGCGATCGAACGGGAGGGCTCGGCCCTTCTATGACAGCGATGGAGCACTGAGAGTGATGAGAGCGATGAGCCCGATTAAAGAAAACACGGCACGTAGAGTCCCGATCCTTGCGATCGCCGCCGTCTGCCTGGCGGTGGCCGGCGCGTCCGGCGCGGTGGCGCCGCTCGCGGCACAATCGATCACCGTCCAGCCGGTGAGCTGCTTCCGCTTCGCCGACAACCAGGTCGTCCGCGCCACGACACTGGGCGAGCCCGGCGGCGGCGCCACGTCGCGGCTCTATTTCCAGTGGGTGGACCACCCTTACTACTACTGGGTGGACTTCGAGCATGACGGCCCGGGCCGCTACTGGGTCACGCCGCCGAAGCCGGAGACGCGCAACAAGGAGATCGAGTATTACGGCGTGCTGCTCGACGGCGCCGGCCGCGAGCTCGCCCGCTCGCCGGTCCTCAAGGCGAAGGTGACGGCGGACTGCCAGAACAAGCTGACCCCCCAGCAGCTGGGCGCCGCTCAGAACCTGACCATCGGTGAGACCTCCACCAAGCAGCTTCACAACCGGGTGAACGGGTTCCTCTGCGACGGCATCGTCACCCGGGTGAACACGGAGAACATCAAGCGCGCCGACGAGACCTGCCGCACCTGCGTGGTCGCCTGGTGGCTGCGCAAGGAGCTGCTGATCCCGGTGGTCGGCGCCGCCGCCCTGACCGGCGTCACCTCGATCGTCTCCGACACGCCGGAGCCGTCGCCCTCGCGACCTTAGAGGCGGATCGCGCCTCTGGCCGAAGTCCGTCCCACCCGGGGCGGCCGGCCGCACCCTGTCTTCTGGCGAAACCGGATCGCCGCTCGTCCGGACTCACCTGACAGCAACCTGACTCGGGCTCGCCCGGCGGGCCGCGCCCTGGAATCTCTCACGCCATGCCCAAGACACTCGCCTTCCCCACCCCTGAGCCGGCCCCCCATCAGACCGGCTCCGTCCGCGACCCGCTGATCGAGCCGCACGGCGATTCCTTGATTGAGCCACACGGTGGCTCGTTGATTGAGCCGCACGGTGGCTCGCTGATCGACCTCCTGGCGGCGCCGGCCCGGGCGGCCGAGATCAAGGCCGCTTCGCGAGACTGGCCCTCCTGGGACCTGACCTCGCGGCAGATCTGCGACCTCGAGCTGCTGCTCAACGGCAGCTTCTCGCCCCTGACCGGCTTCCTCGGCCGCGCCGATCACGACTCGGTCTGCGAGCGACTGCGCCTGGCCGGCGGCACGCTGTGGCCGATCCCGATCACCCTGGACGTGCCGCGCCCGCTGGCGGACACGCTCACGCCCGGCCGCAGCGTGCTCGCCCTGCGCGACCTCGAAGGCGTGATGCTCGCCGCCTGCCACGTCGAGGAGCTGTGGGAGCCGGACCTCCGCGCCAGCGCCCAGGAAGTCTTCGGCACCGTCGACCCCCTCCACCCGGGCGCCGCCTACCTGCTCGCGCGCACCCATCCGGTCTTCGTCGCCGGGTGCCTCGAGGGGCTGCAGCTGCCGGCGCACTACGACTTCCGCGCGCTCCGCCTGACGCCCGCCGAGCTGCGCGCCGAGATCGCCCGCGAGGGCTGGCGGCGGGTGGTGGCCTTCCAGACCCGCAACCCGATGCACCGCGCCCACTGCGAGCTGACGCTGCGCGCCGCCAAGGAGGCGCAGGCGAGCCTGCTGATCCACCCCACGGTCGGCATGACCAAGCCGCGCGACCTCGACCATTACACCCGCGTGCGCTGCTACGAGGCGGTGCTGCACCGCTTCCCGCAGCACACCGTGAAGCTGGCGCTGCTGGCCCTCGCCATGCGCATGGGCGGCCCGCGCGAGGCGTTGCTGCACGCCATCATCCGCAAGAACTTCGGTTGCACCCACTTCATCGTCGGACGCGACCACGCCGGCCCCGGCAAGGACTCGACCGGCAAGCCGTTCTACGGTCCCTACGACGCCCAGGAGCTGCTGCGCGCGCACCAGGCGGAGCTGGGGGTCGAGATGGTGCCGTTCCAGCAGCTGGTCTACGTCGAGGACCTCGACACCTACCTGCCGGCCGACGAGGTGCCCGCCGGCAAGCGCGCGCTCGACATCTCGGGCACCGAGCTGCGCCAGCGCCTGGCCGACGGGCGCGACCTTCCCGGCTGGTTCACCTTTCCCGAGGTGGCGGAGGAGCTGCGCCGGACCCACCCGCCGCGCCACCAGCAGGGCTTCACCGTCTTCCTCTCCGGCCTGTCGGGAGCTGGCAAGTCGACGATCGCCAACGTCCTGGTGGTCAAGTTCATGGAGATGGGCGGCCGGCCGGTGACGCTGCTCGACGGCGACATCGTGCGCAAGCACCTCTCCTCCGAGCTCAATTTCTCGAAAGAGCACCGCGACATCAACATCCGCCGCATCGGCTTCGTCGCCTCCGAGATCACCCGCAACGGCGGCATCGCCATCTGCGCCCCGATCGCTCCCTACGACGCGGTGCGCAAGGAGGTGCGGGCGATTATCGAGCCCGGCGGCGGCTTCATGCTGGTCCACGTCGCCACCGCGCTCGAGGTCTGCGAGGAGCGCGACCGCAAGGGCCTCTACGCCAAGGCGAGGGCGGGCATCCTCAAGGAGTTCACCGGCATCTCCGACCCCTACGAAGAGCCCACGGACGCCGAGGTGACCATCGACGCCGGCGCCCTCTCGCCGGAGCAGGCGGCCCAGGAGATCCTGCTCTACCTCGAGCGCGAAGGCTACCTCGGCGCCAGCATGACGGCGCAGGACTAGCCTTCGGGGATCCCTTTCCGGCCGGGCCGTGCGCTGCGGAGCCCCTCCGGCCTCCGGTTGGCCGGGGCGTTGGATGCGGGTTCAGTGGACTGCGGTGCCGGCCAAACGGCGGCCGGAGGGGCTCCGCAGCTCGCGGCCCTCCTCCCTTCCCCTTCGGCCACCGTGCTCTTTGGCCGTCGTTGACTCACTTACAAGGAAGATTATATCTACTCCTTGCGCATCGTCAGACTGCCTTGCCACCTCGGCGACAAGCTGGTAGCCTGCCACCTTGGAGGTCCATCGTGGAAACGACAGTGACCCGTAGAGGTCAGACCAACATTCCGGCGGCGATCCGGCGGCGGCATGACATCAAGGAAGGGGACCGCATTACCTGGCTGGATGACGGCGAGACCATCCGGATCGTGCCGGTGCCGGCAGATCCCATCAGCGCCCTCCGCGGGTCCGGGCGTGGCAGGTCCTTGCTCGATGCCCTCCTGAGCGACCGGCGCAAAGACCGGAAGCGTGACCGCTGAGACCTTCGTCCTCGACAGCTCGGCGTTGTTGACGCTGATCGAGGATGAAGCGGGAGCGAACCGGGTCGAGGACGTGCTGCGGCGGCATCGCGCGCTGCTGCCCTGGGTTGCTCTGATGGAGGTCTACTACATCACCAAGCGGGAGCAGGGGCAGCTCGAAGCCGACCGTCGCCATACGCTGATCAAACAGATGTCCGCTGAGATTCTCTGGGATGCTGACGAGCCAACCGTCCTGCTTGCCGGCGATCTCAAAGCCGCTCTCCGGCTCTCTTTCGCCGACGCGCTGATTGGAGCGATCGCCCGCCGGCACGACGCGATCCTCCTCCACAAGGACCCTGAGCTCGCCGCCCTCGCCGGCCAACAGGCTGTCGAGGCCCTGCCGTACAAGGCCACGGCCGGGACGCTCTGCCCGCCGCGTCGTGCGAGCTGATGCAGCGAACTGAGGTGAGCGGCGGCCGGGCGCGCGATGCTCCGGCCGCCGAGACCGATCGTCGGCGCAATGTGAGCCTAGGTCGGCTCAGGTCAAGGCCAACCAGCGGCGCAGGGCTTCATCAGCGGCCCGCAGCTCGTTTTCGTCACAACGCCCGACCTGGGCGGTGAGAGCGCCACGCGGAACGCTGACGATCTTGTCGACCATGATCTGCGAAGTCCTGTGCAGCCCGGTGCGTTCGCCGGGCGGCAGGGGAATGCGGAACAGTGGTGCGTCGACGCAGTCGGAGGTGATCGGGCAGATCGTGACACTGCTGTGGGTGGGATTGAACAGATCCGACTGCACGACCAGCGCCGGACGTGGCTTGCCGGTGTACGGACCCTTCGCTGCGACCACCACGATCGAGCCGCGCGTCACCTCCAGCCTCGAGTGTCCGCCACCTGCTCGAGAAACCCGAGGGTCTCCCTCTCGGACCGGCGGCGGCTGACCAGGAGTGATTGCCGGCGTGCCTCCTGGGCCGGATCTGGAGCACCCTTGCCGGCCAGGCCAGCCGTCAGGATGTCGCGCGCCAACTCGCTCTTGGTCTTGCGGCTGCGCCGCGCCTCGCGGGCTAGCGAGCGATCGAGCTCGACGCCGATGCGAACGGTCAGCGCGGCCGCAACCTTCTTCGGTGGCTTCATTTGTCATACTGTATGACGTGCCAAGCCTGCAATCAAGGTTGGACGCCCCCGGCGGCGGCTGCCCCTGAGGGGGGAGGGGGGCGACCGGATCTCGAGCCCAGGCCATGCATCTGCCAGCACAACAGCGGAGTTGCGCAGACTGCCCGGTCCTGGGATAATCGTTCCGCCACCACTGCCGGAGGTCGAGGTCGCCGCACGGACGTGCCCATCCTGAAGTCCGAAGTAGCTCTTTCTCCGCCAGATCTGTTCGATTTGCCGGACCTTCCCTGGCGGGTTGCCTACGTGCGCAGCCGGCAGGAGAAGGAGCTCGCCCGCCTGCTGTTGCGCCTGCGGGTGCCTTTCTACCTGCCGCTGGCGGAGAAGCAGGTGCGGCGTGCCGGGCGGCGATTCGTCTCCTTCCTGCCGCTGTTCCCGGGCTACCTGTTCTTCCGCGGCCCCCGCGGCCCCCGCGGATTGTCTGCCGGGAGCGGGGCGGCCCGCTGGGACGACCGGCTGGTCTCGGTGCTCGAGGTGCCGGACCAGCCGCGGCTCGACGCGGAGCTGCGCGTGCTGTGGCAGCTGCAGCAGAGCGGCGCCGCCTTCGAGGACTTTCCGTACCTGGCGCCGGGCGACGCGGTGGAGGTGATCGACGGTCCGTTCCAGGGCCTTCACGGCACGGTGCTGCGCGAAAAGGGGAGGACCCGGCTGGTGGTGTCGGTGAGCTTCCTGCGCCAGTCGGTGGCAGCCGAGTTCGAGCGCGAGGCGCTCGCTCCCGAGCGTCCCACCGGCCCCGCCCGCGCTGCCGGCGCTGGCGGCGCTAGCGGCCTCGGAGGGTCGGCCGGGACGAGGCGACAGTTCGCGGCCCGCTGGCGGGCCTGACGAGCGGCGAGCCCTCGTGGTGAGGGTGCGCAGGGCAGCTTGGTGTCGGTGTATGTACACCGAAGGGGGCGGAGTCTGGCTTGGACGCTCGGTACCGAATTCAACGGGAGCGCCTCTCCTCATCGAATCGTGAATACTCCGAACCCGATGCTCTCCACGACCCTGCCGCGGCCGATGACGGCGTCAACCCAACGCCGGCGCGATCTGATCTTCGTCTCCGCCGGGCTCGAGCTCGACGGCGGCGGCCGCGCTCTGGCGGGGCGCCTGCTGGCTACCGGCAGCGCGGCCTACGCCGGCGAGCGCGGCATCGGGTGGAGCTTGTTCTCCCTGACCGGGTTGAATGCCTTCGTCGGGGGCGGCGGCGCACGCGGCTTCGCCGGCGACCAGGCAGCTCTCGCTCTCGCCGTCTGGCGGCGGCAGCTGGCGGACAGCCGCCGGGTGGCCTGCATCTACGATTTGCTGGGGCCGGCGCGGGTGCAGGCATGGCTGCCGGCAAGGCTGCGCGCTCCCTATCTGGTGGAGATCCACGGCATCGAAGTGTGGAGCCGGCTCTCCGGAAGCCGCTCCCGCGCCTTGCGGCGCGCCACCGTGCGTCTTGCCCACTCCCAACACACCCGCGAGGGGGCGCGGCAGGCGAACCAGAGCCTCGGCCCGATCGAGGTCCTGCCGCTGTGCCTCGAGGAGCGGCCGCCGGCCGGGGAGGTCGACGGCGCACTGCTCGGCCGCGCCGGACGGGATTATCTGCTGATCGTCGGGCGGATGGCCGCGACCGAGCGCTACAAAGGACACGACCAGCTGTTGCAGGCGCTGGCCAGTTTCCTCCCGCTGTCGCCGCCGGCGACCGCCCCGCGCGCAGCGGCGAACGCCACGCTCCTGCCCGGTCCCCCACAGGACGGCGCGAGCCTGCCGCGCCTGGTCGTCGCCGGCGACGGCGACGACCGTCCGCGCCTGGAGGCGCTGGCCGCCACCCTGGGGATCGCCGGCCAGGTGCTGTTCACCGGCTTCGTCACCGAGGCGACACTCGCCGAGATCTATGCCCGCGCGGCGGTCCTGGTCATGCCCAGCCGCGGCGAGGGCTTCGGGCTGGTGTACCTGGAGGCCATGCGAGCGGCGCGCCCCTGTATCGCGGCGCGGAACGGCGCCGCGACCGAGATCGTCGTGGACGGCGAGACCGGGCTGCTGGTCGACCCGCTCGACCCCGGCGAGATCGCCGCCGCGATCGGCCGCCTGCTCGGCTTTCCCGAGCTGGCCCGCCGCCTGGGTCAAGCCGGCCGCCGGCGTTACGAGCAGAGCTTCACCCTCCGGAATTATCGCGAGCGGCTGTGGCCCTTGTTGGACCGGCTCACCGCTGACCGCCTGACCGCCTGACCGGGACGACCCATGTGCGGCATCAACGGCATCTTCAGCTTCGGCGCGGCGGCGCCCGCCATCGACCGCGCGGAGCTGCTGCGGACCCGCGAGGCGATGACCGCGCGCGGGCCGGACGCGGCAGGGGCCTGGGTGTCCGCGGACGGCCGGGTGGGGCTGGCGGCCCGCCGCCTCGCCATCCTCGACCTCTCTCCGACCGGAGCCCAGCCGATGGCCTGCGAGGGAGGGCGCGTGCAGCTGGTGCTCAACGGCGAGATCTACAACTTCCGCCAGCTGCGGGCCGAGCTCGAGGCCGCGGGCTGCCGCTTCCGCAGCAGCGGCGACACCGAGGTCGTGCTTGCTCTCTACCTGCGCCACGGCGAGGCCATGCTGCCGCGCCTGCGGGGCATGTTCGCGCTGGCGGTCTGGGATGAACGGGCGGGCCGCCCGCGGCGGCTGCTGCTGGCCCGCGATCCGATGGGGATCAAGCCGCTCTATTACTCGACCGGATCGGCTGGCTTGCCCTCCACCGCCGCCGGCGGCCAGCTCCGCTTCGCCTCCCAAGTCAAGGCGCTCGAGGCGGGAGGCGCGATCGCGCGCGCGGTCGATCCGGCAGGCCTCGCCGGCTTCCTGCTCTGGGGCTCGGTGCCGGACCCCTGGACGATCCGCCGCGAGGTGCGCGCCCTGCCAGCCGGGACCTGCCTGATCGTGGAAGAGGGCCGCGCCGGCGAGCCGCGCCCGTTCGCCGCTCTCGCCGGGCAGGCGGCCAGCGAAGTGGCGGAGGCGGACGCGGGCTTCGATCGAGCGGCCCGGCGCCACCAGCCGGCCGGAGAGGCGGCGGCACCGGGAAGCGACCGCGCGCCCCTCACCCCGGAGGCCGCGATCGAGGAGTCGGTGACGGCGCACCTGGTGTCCGACGTGCCGGTCGCCATCTTCCTCTCCGCCGGGCTCGACTCGGGCCTGATCGCGGCCCTGGCCCGCCGCCACCTCGCCGAGCCGCCGGTGACGTTCACGCTCAGCTTCGACGTCCTCGCCGGCACCCCGCGCGACGAGGCGCCGCTCGCCGCGGCGGTGGCGCGCCGTCTGGGCACCCGCCACCTCGAACGGCGGCTGGCGCGGGAGGACTTCGCACGTCTCTGGCCGGCGGCGCTCGCCGCGATGGACCAACCGTCGATCGACGGCTTCAACACCTTTGCGGTCAGCCGGGCCGCGCACGAGGCCGGGCTCAAGGTCGTGCTCTCGGGGCTCGGCGGCGACGAGCTGTTCGGCAGCTACCCCTCGTTCGCCGACGTGCCGCGCGCCGCGCGTGCGGCACGCTGGGCGCAGCGCCTGCCCGGGCTGGCGGCCGCCTGGCCGGCCCTGGCCGCGCGCCTCGGGCCTTCGCGCCCCAAGCTCGCCGCCCTGCTGCGTCACGGCGCGACCCTTCCCGGCAGCTACTTCCTGCGCCGCGCGCTGTTCCTGCCCGCAGAGCTGCCGGCGCTCATGGGAGCCGAAGCGGCGGCGGCCGGGCTCGCCGCCTACGACCCGATCGCCGACGCCGCCAGCAAACTGGTGGGTGGCATCGACTACATGGCGGGCATGGCGGCCACCGCCAATGGCCGCCGGCCCGACGCCTGGCTCGCCGTGCAGCTCATGGAGTCGAGTCAATACATGCGCAATCAGCTGCTGCGCGACTCCGACTGGGCGTCGATGGCCTCTTCCGTCGAGCTGCGGGTGCCGCTGGTCGACGCCCGGCTGCATCGGCTCCTGGCGGCTGGCGGCTTCCAGCCCGCCCGCCGGTTGGGCAAGGCGGCCCTGGTGCGGCGGCTCGCCCCCGAGTTGCCGGCGGCACTCTGGCGGCGTCCTAAGTCCGGCTTCTACGTCCCTGTGCTCGAATGGCTGCGGCCCGGCGAGCTGGGTCCTGCCGGCCACAACCTCGGCGGCCGCTCCCGCGCCCTGGCGCCGCTGGTGCTGGCCGACTTCGGCATCAGCCTGCCAACCGTCTCGGGCCATGCCGGCGCCCCCCTTTCCGCCGCCGCCCGAGCCCGGTAAGCCCCATGGAGCCGCTGTCACAGATCCTCCCTCCCCCCCTCGCGGACACCACCGCCGTCGCCGAGCTGGCGTTGCCGGCGCCGGTGCCGGAGCCCGCGGCGGATCCTGGACCGCCGCCCGCGGCCGGTCCCGCGACGGCGGCGTCGCGGGCCCCCACCCTGGCGGGGGCGTTGCGGCGCTGGATCGGCATTCTCTCGGCCTACTTCACGGCCCAGACGCTGACGCAGCTGGCGGGTCTCGGCGCCGGCCTCTTGCTGGTCCGCTTCATGCCGGTCCAGCAGTTCGCGCTCTACACGCTGGCGACCTCCGTGGTCTCCTTCTTCGGCTTCGCTTCGGACCTGGGCAGCACCAGCTCGCTGCTGTACTTCTATCAGCGCACCGCCAAGACCGGCGAGGACTTCCGGCCCTATCTGGCCGCCGTGCTCTCGCTGCGGCGCGTCGCTTTCCTGCTCGGCGCGGCCGCCGTGCTGGTCGCCTTCCCGCGTTCGGCGGCCGCCAAAGGGTTCGGCCTCGGCGACGTGGCCGCCGTCACCGCCGCCCTGCTCCTGTGCGTCTGGTTCCAGATCGCATCCTCGGTGCGCGTCCTTGCCGCCCGGCTGATCGGCCAGTACGGCCGTGCCTATCGCGCGGAGGTGGCGGGCGGCGGTGTCCGCCTCGCGGTCGCCCTGCTGATGGTCGGCGCCTCGGTGCTGCGCGCCTGGCTCGGCATGCTGGGCTCGGCGCTCGCCGCCGCCGCCACCGCGACGCTGGCCGGCTCGCCCGTAACCGCACCCCGTCCGACCGCGCTGTCCGCCGGTGCCGCCGGTCACGCCGCCGCCGCGGGGGCGGCTCCGGCAGCCTCCTCCGTCGTCTCCGCCGTGGTCGCCGCAGGCGCGGCTCGCGGCGGCGCTCACCCGCTCGGACCCTACCGCCGCCAGATCCTGCGCTATCTCGTGCCGAGCCTCCCGGGAGCGCTTTACTTCTCGATTCAGGGACCGCTCGTCGTCTGGCTCGCCGCCACCTTCGGCGCTGCCAGGAACATCGCCGAAGTCGGCGCGCTCGGCCGCCTGGGCCTGATCGTCGGCATGTTCTCGGGACTGACCGGGGCGGTGCTGCTGCCACGCCTGGCGCGCGTCGTGGAGGAGCGGCTCTATGTCCGCCGCTTCCTGCAATACGGTGGCCTGCTGCTGGCTCTCGCGCTCGCCATGCTGGCGGTTGCCGTGCTGTTCCCTGGTGCCTTGCTGCTCATCCTCGGCAAGCACTACGCGGGCCTCCACCGCGAGCTCCTGCTGGTCATCGCCGGCTCCGGGCTGACCTTGCTCGGCGGTTACGTCGTCAGCGTCAACTTCGCGCGTTCGTGGAACCGTTGGGAGACGCTCGCCGTGCTGCTCTACATCGCCGCCCAGGCCAGCTTCGTGGCGGTCCTCCCGCTTGGCACCACCGCCGGGGTCCTGCAGTTCAACCTGCTCTCCGCCGCCGCCGGCCTCGCCCTCCAGCTCGCCATCACCGCGATCGGTTTCTGGCGCCCCCGTTGGGTGCAGTGGATGCCATGACCGATCTGCCGAAGCAGCTCAACCTCGGCTGCGGCCGCGACCGTCGTGCCGGCTGCCTCAACGTCGACGCGCGCTCCGAGGTTGCTCCGGACCTGCTGTGGGACCTCGATCAGCGCCCCTATCCGCTGCCGCGGAACCACTTCGAGCGGATCTGGGCCCTGGACGTGATCGAGCATCTGGCGAGCGTCAGGGGATTCCTCGAGGAAGCTCACGAGCTGCTCGCGCCGGGAGGGACCATCGAGATCACGACGCCGCACTACTCCTGCGCCAACTCCTTCACCGATCCCACCCACCGCCACCATCTTGGCTACTTCTCCATGGACTACTTCACCGCCGGCCACCGGTGGAACTTCTATACCGCCGCGCGCTTCGAGATCGTCGAGCGCATCATGGTCTTCTACCAAGGTCCCGTCGACCGCCTGGTGTCGCGCCTCGCCAACCGCAGGCCGGAGCTCTACGAGAAACGGCTCGCCTGGATCTTTCCGGCGTGGTTCTTGATCTTCAAGCTGCGCGCCGTCAAGGAGGCGGCCTGAGACGCCCCAGTCGCCCAGGGCCGCTGCGCGTCTGCTACGTGACGCCGACCTACTTCGCCGAGGAGTCGTACGTCGGCGGCGGCGAGCGGTTCGCCGAGGAGCTGGCCCTCGCCATGGCGCGCCGCGCCGAGGTCAAGCTGGTGAGCTTCGGCCGCCGGGCGTTGCGGGAAAGGATCAGCCCGACGTACGAGCGCGTCATCTTGCGCAGCTGGACACGCCAGAAGATGGTGCCGTTCTCACCCCGGCTGCGCCGCGAGCTGCGCGGCGCCGACGTCGTCCATTGCCACCAGTACTTCGTGCTGCCGACGTTCCTCGCCGCCGCCATCGGCCACCGTCAGGGCAGCCGGGTCTTCGTGTCGGACCTGGGCGGCGGCGCCTTGACGCCGGGATTTCACTTCGACCAGTCGCGCTGGCTCACTGCCCATCTGCCGATCTCCGAGTATGCCGCTCGCGAGCTGCCGGGCCGCCCGCTGCCGTATCGCGTAATCTACTGCGGCGTCGACCTCTCGCGGCACCCGGTGCGCGCGACGCCGGAGCACGACGGCTCGGCCGTCTTCCTCGGCCGGATCCTGCCGCACAAGGGCATCCACTACCTGATCCCCGGCCTGCCGCCAGGGATGACCTTGCACATCTGCGGGCAGGAGATCGATCCCGCGTACTTCGAGCGGCTGCAGGGGCTCGCCGCGGGCAAGGACGTGCGCTTCCACATCGGGCTGCCCGACACCGAGGTGACCGCCATCTTGCAGCGCGCGATGGCGCTGGTTCACCCGACCCCGGTCGACGGCGCCGGCAGCGCCGGCGCCAACGAGCTGTTCGGCATCGCGCCGCTCGAAGCGATGGCGTGCGGCTGCCCGGTGATCGCCTCGCGTGCGGCGTCGCTGCCGGAGATCGTCGAGCACGAGCAATGCGGCCTGCTGGTGCCGCCCAACGACCCGCCCGCCATCGCCGCCGCTCTCACCAGGCTGGCGGGCGATCCGTCGCTCTGGGCCCGGCTCTCGGCGGGCGCGCGCCGGCGGGTGGCGGAGCGCTTCACCTGGGACCACGTAGCCGACCGTTGCCTGGCGGCCTATCAGGCGGCCTCCCTCGCCGCCGACGGCGGCATGGAGGCCGCGGGATGACGCTCCTGCAGATCGTCCCGCGGCTGGCGCCGGCGATCGAGGGCGTGGGCGGCTACGCGGCCGCCCTCGGCCGGGCGCTAGCCGGCTGCGACATCGGCTCGCGCTTCCTGG
>Ga0209118_1000643_pt1 | contig 18205 bp, 15 predicted proteins | sample BlaSpr_A8_Ref_M1_FD_187988 | JGI IMG/M metagenome (GOLD analysis project Ga0209118, IMG submission 187988) | Forest soil microbial communities from Thunder Bay, Ontario, Canada - Black Spruce, Ontario site 2_A8_Ref_M1 (SPAdes) (version 2) | ecosystem: Environmental > Terrestrial > Soil > Boreal...
GCGCCCAGCGTCCGGACCCCGTCGCTCGAGGCTTCGATGTCGGTGAAGAGCATGGTGACGGTTCCCGCCGGTGCCCCGGCGAGGGTCGCCTTCACGGGCGCATTCTATGGCGAGCCGCCGCGACCGCTGACGCGATGAGAGACCGCGTTGGCCATCGTCTCGAGGTCCTCGAACTTCGCGGCATGCCCCTCCCGGAATGCGGCATCAAAGGCACTGTCGTCCAGTCGCATGCGGATAGCGGCGAGGTCGTCACGCCGGACCAGCTCGTCGGCGGGCGGCAGCAGGTTATGCGTTGACGCCACCAGATTGTCAACGGCCCCGAATAACGTGACAGCTTCCATCAGACGACCTTCACGCAGCGCGACGCCGGCCATTCCCGCAAGCCCCGCGGCCACGTTGGCACTGGGCCCCAACGGCCACCGAAGCACGAGGCTCTCCCGAAATCGTGCTGCTGCCGCTGACAGGTCACCCGACTGAAGCGCGACATGGCCAAGGTTGTGCAGCGACCACGGGACAACCAATAAGTCGTCGCCGAGCCCCCGACCGTAGGCAAGAGCCTCCTTGAAAGAGGGCGCCCCGCGTGCCGCATCGCCCTCGCATCGCGCGACCTCGCCGAGGCTGATGAGCGCGATCGCGATCGTCCACGGGTTGCCGACATCTGGCTGCCTGCGGATCGCAAGGGCTTCCTCGATGAGAGAGCGCGCGCGGGCGTAATCGCCGTCGACGCAAGCGATACGACCCAGGCTCACGAGCGAGTTGGTGCTCAAATTGAGGTCACCGACCTGTCTGAACAGCGCCAGGCTCTCGATGTGGCCGCGGCGCGCTGCGTCGTAGTCCCCGCGCTCGAGCGCGGCGTCGGCTGTGATGAACAGCAACATCGCAACTCCCCAATGGTCGCCGAGCTCTTCGAACAGCGCGCGAGACTCCGTCATCGCACTCCCCGATGCGTCCGCTCGCGCCAAACTCAGCAACGCATAAGCGAGCTCGCGCTTATGGCCGAGCCCGCGGAGCAATTGGACCGCCTCCTTAGCCAGCGGGGCGGCGACCTGAACATCACCCTGCAGGGCCGCAAGCATCGCAGCAGCTTGGAGGGCACGGGCGCGCCCAAGCGTCTTGGCGGCCGGATCGCTGCGCGCCAGCGCCGCTGTCAGGATCTGCCGCACCTCACCGATCCGACCTTGGCCCGAGTTGGGAGTAAGCAGCGACCCGGCGAGGAGAAGCTCTTGGTCGGAGCTGTTCGGCTCCGCCTCGATCCATTCGAGCGCAGCACGCATGTTCGCGTACTCGATCCCAGTACTGCGTCCTCGCATATCGACTCCGGAACCTGGCGATAGCCACGTGTCGACCGCGTAATGGAAGAAATGCTGGAAATGTCGCTGGCGCAGTATTGGAGCCTCACCGGAGTCGACCAGCTTCTCGCGGCAGTACTCGCGGATCGTCTCGAGCATCCCATACCGCGCCGCCTCGCCTCGGTCCAGCCGCACGACGAGCGACTTGTCGACGAGGTGCGCGAGAAGCTCGAGGATAGCCTCGCGCTCGATGCCCTCGCCGCTGCAGACTGCCTCAGCTGCGTCGAGTGTCCAGCCCCGAACAAAGATGGATAGTCTGCGAAGGAGGGCACGCTCCCTTTCGGTGAGAAGGTCGTAGCTCCAATCGATGAGCGCGCGGAGAGTCTGCTGTCGTGCGACCACAGTTCGTCCGCCATCGGTGAGGAGGCGAAATCGGTCGTCGAGCCGCGTGGCGACTTGGGCAACCGAGAGAACTCTTACCCGGGCAGCCGCGAGCTCGAGCGCAAGAGGAACGCCGTCCAAGCGGCGGCAGATCCTCACCACGTCGGCTGCGTTGTCCTCCGTGAGGGCGAATGCCGGCTGAAAGGAGGAGCACCGATCGACGAACAGAGTGATTGCTTCGTACGTCCGTAGTTCATCGAGAGGCGGGAGTATGTCGCCGTCGGGCACGCGCAGCGACGGCACCGGCATGAGCGCCTCACCTGGAATGTTCAGGCCCTCCCTGCTCGTGGCGAGGACGGTCAGTCGCGGAGATGAGCGCAGGAGCGCATTGGCCACGTCTGCACATGCCGCGATGAGGTGCTCGCAGTTGTCCAGTACGAGCAAGAGCTGCCGGCTCCGGAGCGATGAGCTGATCGTGTCCACGACAGGGAGACCGGGCCGTTCAGCGATGTGCACGGCGGCGGCGATGGTTGGACCCACTCCCGCTGGATCAGTGACTGGCGCGAGCTCGACCAGCCACACCCCGTCGGGATAGCGATCCAGTAGATCCGCGGCGAGGTGGAGGGCAAGCCGGGTCTTTCCGCTGCCCCCTGGACCGGTCAGTGTCAGGAGCCGGGTCTTGTCCAGGAGCTCAGCCGCACTCGCGAGCTCACGCGCTCTTCCGATGAACGTCGTCGTCTGCGTCGGAAGGTTGTTCGGAGTCGAGTCAAGGCTCCGCAGCGTGGGGAAGCTCTCCGGCAATCCGTCTACAACGAGCTGGTAGATGCGCTGCGGCCGCACGAGGTCTTTGAATCGATGCTCCCCCAGGTCTCGAAGCGTGAGCCCAGGGGAGAGAAGGTCGCGGACGAGCGACTCGGTCGTGTCCGAGACGAGGACCTGCCCTCCGTGCGCCGCAGCAGCGATGCGCGAGGCGCGACTGACCTCGAAGCCGACGTAGTCGACACCACTGGCGGCGCTGGCAGGGCGCGCCTCACCGGTGTGGAGCCCCATCCGCACACGCACCGACGCCTGGTGCGGCCAGTCCGCTTCGCTCAATCCACGCTGCATTGCCGCCGCAGCAGTCAGTGCCGCGCTCGGACTCGTGAAGACGGCAAAGAAGGAGTCGCCCTCGCTGCGGACCTCAAACCCGCCGGTGCTGGCGAGCGCTTCGCGAATGATGCCGGTGTGACGCTCAAGCACGGCTTCCCACTTGTCCGCGCCCAGCGTCCGGACCCCGTCGCTCGAGGCTTCGATGTCGGTGAAGAGCATGGTGACGGTTCCCGCCGGTGCCCCGGCGAGGGTCGCCTTCACGGACGCATTCTAGGTTGAGCCGGACGAATTGGCCCCTGGGTCGCCTGCTGTGGCTGTGATCTTGGCTGTCACGGCTGCAAATTTGGCGAGGAGGGATGGGCAATCGAACCCACCGCGGACGCCTCCGAGCACTGTCGAAGCGTCGGGTTAGGGCCAAAATATGCCCTGCCGTGAATACCGCGCCGGCCAAATTGTCTCGACGCGAGCGCGAAGTCGCGAAGCTCGTGGCTGAGGGTTTGACGAGCAAGGAGATCGGTCAGAGACTATTCATCTCGGAGCGCACGGCGGAAGGTCACGTTGACCAGATCCGCAACAAGCTCGGCTTTCGCTCGCGTGCGCAGATCGCCGCGTGGGTCGCGGCCGAGGCAGCGGCCGCGACACATCAGCCAGTCGCCCCCGCGGTGCCGTTCGCAGCGCAGCAACAAGCGCGGCCGTCAACTCAGCGCCAGCGCGTCCGTCCCGAACTCGCTCTCACCAGCCGCTGGATCTGGGTCAGCGGTGGGGCGATGGTGATGGTTGCGCTCGGCATCGTGATCGTGACCGTGCTTCTCCCCGCACTCACCCTGGCACCAGCGAGAGGGCCGGACATCGAGACATTCGTCGGAACAGGCATCGCAAGCGTTTCGCCAGACAACGATCTCGCCCGATCGACCAATCTCATCGGACCAAACGGCGTTGCGGTCGACGAGGCCGGCCACGTCTACTTTGCCGACGGCAACCGCATTCGAATGGTGGACCACGGCGGTCGCGTTCAGACTGTGGCAGGCACGGGGATTCCAGGTTTTGCGGGAGACAATGGCCCCGCACTCCAGGCCAATATCTCGATTGACCCCGCGCCTGCAGAAGTCGTCGGGCTGGTGGTCGATCTGAAGGGCAACGTGTTCTTTTCGGATACAGGCAATGACCGCGTGCGAGAAATCACGGCGAGTGATCACAGGATCATCACGGTCGCTGGAAGTGGCACACCCGGGCACAGCCTGATAGCTGCATCACCCGGCGATGTCGGCGACGGGCGACCAGGCGTTAGCGCATTGCTCTCGCAGCCTCGTGGACTCGCTCTCGACAGCGCGGGCAACCTCTTCATAGCCGACACGGGCGACAATCGGGTTAGGAAGCTCGATCCGACAGGAATCATCTCGACATTCGTAGGCAAGGGAACTCTTGGCTGGACCGGCGATGGTGGCCCACCCGACATTGCAGAGTTGAGCGCCCCAGAAGGCATCGCTCTGGATGCGCAGGGCAACCTCTTCATCGCTGATACGGCCAGTGGACGCATAAGAAAGGTCAGTGGTGGGGTGATCACGACATTCGCCGGAAACGGTACGAGTGGATTTTCAGGCGACGGCGGGCCCGCGACGAAAGCCGAGTTCATCGTCCCCCTGGGACTCGCGGTCGACAGCAGAGACAATCTCTACATCGCCGACAGTGGCAACAATCGAGTCCGGAAGATCGACCTGGCAGGCGTAATCACAACCATCGCCGGCAGTGGGGAGGCCGGAAACTCCGGCGACTCACACGCGGCCACATCGGCGAAGTTAAACCTGCCCGCGGCGCTCGCGATCGGTCACTCAAATGATCTGTACGTGGCGGACTCTGGAAATAACCGCATGAGGCTCGTCCGACTGGGCGGCTCGTAACGTAAACGTGGGCCGCACGAGAGTTGGTTTGGTCGCCGTTTCCACACTCACGCTCCTGATCGCATGCAATGCACAGACGCCTTCTCCGAAACAGCTGGCTCGAGACCAAACGCTCCGCCTGCCGATCTATTCCACGCCGAGCGCCGGCTCACCCAGCCTGGATCCCGGCAGCCTCTCGCAACCTATGGAGACCGCCATCGGCGACAACATCTTCGACGGGCTATATCGATTCAACGAGCAGATGCAAGAGCAGCCCGACATAGCTCAAGACGTGCCGTCGGTGTCGGCGGACGGACTGACCTACATCTTCCACCTCCGGCACAACGTGCGCTTCTGGAATGGCGATCCTGTTACCGCAGCTGACTTTGTCTACAGCTGGAATCGCGCCGCCGCAATCGGAGGCGACTGGTCGGGGATTTTCCAACCGGTCGCCGGCTACGCGGCCGTGGCCACCGCTGGAAAGGTTTCGAGCGACACGCGGTTGGACTTGTCGGCGTCGGACAAATACACATTGGTCGCGCGACTCTCAGTTGCAAGCGGCTCCTGGCTCGCACAGCTTGGGCTTCCAGGCGCCTGGGTTGTTGATCAGAACGCGATCGCCCAGGGCGGCGCCGACCAGTGGTGGACGAAGCCAAATGACCTGGTCGGCACTGGACCGTTCCGGATGACGGACTGGACCAGCAGCGGCGAGTTGGACTTCGCCCCAGTGGCGAACTGGTGGAACGGCAATACAGGAGCGCTGACACGTGTCGAACTTCGTCTCGTCACCGGCACGGACGATTGGACTGGCTACCAGAACGGCCAATTCGATGTTCTCGGCTTTGGCCAGCCATATTTTGCGGTTCACAACGTGGCGAGCATTGCCGCGCTGCGCGAGAATGCGGCGCAGCGCTCTGAGGTCCATTCTTGGCCGCTTGGTACGACGGCCTGGGTGGGCTTCAAGCTCCCATCGGGGTTGTTCAGCGGCTCTGGCGAAGGTCGACAACTGCGCCAGGCGTTTAGTCAGGCTATCGATCGGAACAAGCTCGCGCATGCGGTTTGCCAAGATGCCGCGATTTGCGTTCCTGCGACGGGAGGCATGATTGCAAAAGGCCTGCAAGGATACTTAGGCGATGGAGCCGATCCAGGGGCAAGGTTCGACCCAGCCGCGGCTAAGGCAACCGTGAAACGCCTTGACCCAAACGGAACCCGCCTCCAAGGTCTCACCTACTACTACCCGGTTCCGGCGAACGACCCTTCCCAAGCGGCGGCAGTGAATGTTTCCGCCCAGTGGTCGGCCAACCTTGGAGTAAACGTGACGATCAAAGCACTGGATAAGACGACATTTTTCACAAATGAGGCGTACGGCACATTCACGATGTGGCGCCAGGGGTGGCAGGCGGACTTCGACCATCCTCAGGATTGGTTTGACAACCTATTTATCAACAACGCGGGCTGCAGCGGGCCAATATGCACGGTCTATGACAGGCCCGGCTTCAGCACCTTGATCGCTTCGGCCGATCGGAAGCCTCTGGCCGACGCGTTGCCCGACTACCGGACGGCTGGCCAGATGCTGGCGAGTGACTACGCTTACGCAGCTCTCTACTACCTCGTCCGGACTGTTGTGATCAAACCGTACGTCCAGGGTTACGGAGCCAACCTGCTCTGGGAGAACCGCTGGACTTCGTTGCGGATCCTCCAACACTAGGGCCCACATAAACCTAAAACCCGTACCAAAACACGTACCTTCCCCCGTACTTCTCCCCTTGTTGTGGCGCTTCGATTCGAAGAATCTGACCTGCATCGCCAACCACCGATAGGAGGAGGAATGCATGCCAGATTGAAGTTGATCCGATTTCCGTCTTTCGTCGTGGCGGTCGTTTTCGCGCTAGCCACCTCGCTGATCCTCGGAGGCGTTCTCGGATACACGCTGAAGCCGCCCGTCTCCGTTCCGGGTAGGACGCAGGTCATCGTGGTGCACGAATCCAACCCCGCGCCTGCGGCTGACGCTTGCACTGGGGTCAGCACGAATCGCAAGGATTGCTAGTTCAAAGATCTGACCGCAGAGTCCGGATTTTCACAGGAGGTCACCAACATGTATATCCAGGTTCGCGCCTTGCGTTCGCTTCGAATCCCGCTCGGGGTCGCCACTGCGGTCGTTTTGCTCGCAGCCATGTCCGCCACATCTGCATTGGCTGCCGAGACGAAGAGCTTCACGGGCCAGAAAAACTGCAGCACGGCCGTCAAAATCTCCCCGCCAAATCTGGGTGGCTACTGCCTCATCACAAAGTCGAGCCTGAAGATCCTGCGGGGTGCCAGCGTCTTCTACACCGATGCCCATGTCGTCAACTACGTACTCAAGAGTCCGGTAACGCTTAGGGCCATCGATGAGAGGGGCAGCACGGCAACCGGGCAATGCACGTACTACCAACCTAAGGGGTACCCGCCTGGACACGGCCTTTGCGTGTACACGAACGGGACCGGAAAGTTGGCGGGGTTCCACGCCACGATAATGGTCGGGTCGCCGACGAGCCCGGGAGTGTTCTCGCTGAGGGGAACGTACTGGTTCGATCGTGACCACGGCGGAGACGACGATAACGGCGGCGACTGATCGGGAATCCTCTTAGGGCGACCCGAGCAGTTAGCGAGCTCCAGAGGAGCACCCCTGCTGGGTGCTCCTCTCTCTTTACCGGTGGATGAAGAGCAGGGTGGCTGTCATCTTCGCTGTCATAGCCACGAAATGTGGCGGGGATGGATGAGAATCGAACCCGCCCAGGACGCCTCAACAGCCCCCGCAGACGGTTTTGAAGACCCTTGGGGTCGTGTTGAATGCAGAACCGGCCCGAAAGGGCCCTTAACCCAACGGCCCATTAACCGTCTGGGAGCCCGCCGAATCGTCTTCCAGCGAACGCGCCTATTTTACGGGCGAAGGCAAATCCAGCCACGAGGCGGCGCGGGCTCAAGCACGTGAGACAGAATGACGCAGAGCATTTCGCGAATCACATCGCCCGGTCAGGGGGCGGTTGCCGTGCAAGTCCAGGTGCCGCTCACGGACAGATGCGGCTGCTGGGTGGCGGTTGCGACGCGGTCGAGCGTGCCCTGGACGCTCCCACGGTACGGACCGGGATAGTGATCAGCGGTCACGGTCAGCGAGACGGTGCCCGCATAGAGTCTTTGGGTTGGCCCGTAGAGCCAGGCGATCGCTGTGTAGGTTCCCGGTCCGCTGTACTGCCTCAAGTTTGGATCCGAGCGGATATCTAACGAGTACAACCACACCCCATCTACCTGAAAGTAAGTTCCGAAAAAAAACATTGTTCCGGACGAACCACCTCCTATGCTGCACCAGTTCGGGCCGCTGGTGAGGGTCGTGGTCAGGAATCCATCCAGAGTGAGCGATTCAGGCGCCATCGGGAAAGGTGGCGTAGTTCCAGGGCCCGCTCCGATAAAACAAGTAGCTGGCTTCAGACACCGGACCTTGGCGTTCGGGTCGGGCGGAGCAACATTGATGTTGATGGTCCGCGCCCCACCTCCGCCTGAGAATTGAAGTTGGTAGGTGCCCCCGGCTGCGGGACGGAGCCACTGGTCGTTAACACGTGTGATCTTGTCGTTGGTCGAATTTAACTGCTGCTTTGGGACGGTCACCGCCGCGCTGGTAACGATCTGGTTGACAGGCGTGCCGGACGAATCGAGAAGAACTACGGTCGTCGAGGCCACGTCCGCCACCGTGGCCCCGTTGATTAGGGTCTGAACGTGAATGACGCTCGGAGTGACCTCAGCCACCTCGGTCGTAACCTTCCACGAGCCGAGGTCGAACTGACTCGGCACCGCCCCGATCGTGACCGACGGCTGCACTTTCAGCGCAAACGAGAAGGCCCACTCGCCGGGCGCGGGCTGAGAGCCGTCGGCGGGCCCGTTGGGCGAAAAGCCGGGGACCGTGACGGTGAGATTGGCGATGCCGTCCGCGCCGGGCCGAGGTCCAGCGTCAAGAGAGAAGAAATATTCGTCGGGGAGGCCGCCTCCGGTTGACGAAGATGCATTGATCGGGCCCTGGTCGTCGCTGATTGAAATTGTCGGAGGGATCGTGAAACAACGGGCATACTGGCGTGGATATTGGCATGGCTCTTGGTCTCTATTGGTCGAAAACAGCAACACGGTGCGGGCAGGGTCGGCGTAAGCGCCGATAAAGGTGAGCTTGCGGGCCCCGTTCGCCGCGTTCAGCTGAAAGGGTGTGACCAGCGCGGTAGCACTGCTCAGTCCCGCGGCTTCAAAGTCTCCTGGGGGAATGAGTGCGAATATGCCGCCGACCTCTGGGGAAGGGAGAGGCAGCGGGCGGGCGGGCGGCGGCGAGCAAGGGCTTGAGGGGATGGCCCCGGGAAAGGTGCCCTGATCCACGGCCGGCAACCCGGTGACCATCACGTTGCGAAGTCCTGTTCCCTGCTGCCAATGCCGGATCACATTCGGGTCTCTGTAATCGGAGAACCAGATGCCGGTGGAATCGGCCATGGCGGCTAATGGATCGAGGGCGGTCGCGTCGTCCTTAGGGCCGCGATAGATGAACACCCGCTGGCCCGGCGCGGTCTCGTAGAACACCCAATTAACCCCGCCCCCCTTGCCGTTGGTGAACAACCACCAGATCGGGTGGCCCTCGGCATCGACGCCCACGCTCGAGAAGCTGATGTCCGTTGGGTCACCCGCAAGCGGAGTGAAGGAGTAGAGGGAGGCGTGGCTTGATGAGACCTGCTGCGTGGCGGCCCCCGTTAAAGGGTTCACCAGCCACCAATTTGCGGGGGCGCGATCGCTCCCCGAGGGTGGCACGCTCACAAGAATGCCGGCCGCGTCCCAGCGCCAGACGATGAAGAAGACCGTGGTAGTCCACAGCGCTTGATCGGTCTGTGTGGCGACCTCGTAGCGATGCAGCTCGGCGGTCTTGAAGTTGGCCTGGGTGCTCCCTTCGGGCAGGAACCTGATCCAGGCATAGCTGCGGCCGTCGGGCGACATATAGCTGACCGAGACCGGCAGCCAGCGCTTGAGGGCCGAGCTGTAGTAGAACGGTCTCGACGCGAAGCTGTCCGGGAGGCCGGTCACCGAGGCGGACACGGCCTTGGTGTATCGCCCTGTGTGCGTGTCCACGAAGCCAACCTCCGATCCGACGTAGACCGGCAGCAGGCAGTTCGGCACTGAACCTGAGGTCGCAGACTGCGCGACGTGGCTGAGCCATCGTGGCACGACCAGGGCGGCCACAACCAAGACGGTCAGCATGACCGCGGCCAGCAGGGCCAGAGCGCCAGGCACGGCACGAGGCCGTAGCTCGGTCAGCCGTGTCCGCACATTACTACTACTCGGTAACCATCCGTTTCGTTACGGGCGTCGCTTACCAGAAGCCGCTGGTGTCATCGTCTTCCTCTCTAGGCAACAGTGGCTCGCAGTTCACGAGACGGTGCTCGACTGCACTTTCAAAGCGCGGTCGGGTCCCCGAAGGGTTGAGAAACCGCGCGAGGGAGAGCGGGTTCGGTTACGGCCCCGCGAACCTTTCCATGATCAGGAAGCTGGCTGGGTCAGCGTCTTGGCTGTCAGCGGATGACGTTCGATCGCTGACTCGCACGTTCCACAGTCATTCGCATTCGTCCGCAGCTGTGCGGCATGTTGGCCGTCAGCTTGGCTGTCATCAAGCCCCGTGTGACAGTGGATAACTCAGTCGATGCTGCCTGGAGCCGCCACCCACTCACATTTCTGTCCGGTCACCGCGGCGATGCGATCAAAGTCTGCGTCGTAGTGGAGAACGATCAAGCCAGCGTCCTCAGCGGCGGCAGCGACCAAGAGATCCGGCACCTTTCGACCCCGCTGACTTCGACCCGCGAGCATGCGCTGCACCTGACGAGCCCGCTTCATATGACGCGGTTCTGTCTCAACCAGGTCAAACGCACCCAGGGCCGTTTGGAGGTCGTCCCATTCGCGTGCACTCCGCGCTGAATAACCAACTTCGAGATCTGAAATGCCTGAACGTCCGACTCGACCCACCGCGGCGAGTGGTTCAAGCACCGCACGGACCGTAGGCTCGCCAAGGCGTGTGAGTACACTCGTGTCCACCAGGTGGGTCAGCGCCATGCTCGGTCGCGATCCTCGAGCCTGGCGCGAACCAACACATCGATCGCCCGAGAGACGCCCTTCCGCCGTCCGCGGCTCACTCGCCGCAGAGCCTCGTTCACGGTTTCCTTGATCGAGCCTGTGCCGAGTTCCGCTCTGGCGGCACCAAGAGCGTCGTCATCAATGTCAACCAAATGCTTAGCCATACCTCGACAGTATATACGCTGTGAATTATGTATAGATCAGACCTTCCAGTCGATCGTGACCAGCTCGAGTCGCTGTGAGATGCCTTTGACCGTCGCCTCACGCGGCTCAGAGATACGAAAGCCTGGTGGAACAGTCGCCCGGCTCGCAACGATCTCGTCCGGCCCCGCCAGCGCGGCGATGCGCGAGGCCTCATGTACCCCGCGTCCTCGGTACCGCCCACCGGCGTGGCTCGCGCTCGTGGCGTGAACGCCGATCCTCACGCGAGGCGCAAAGCCATGCCTGCGGCGGTGATCGGCGAGATCGCGTTGAATGGAAACCGCGCAGTCGATCGCCGACTTCGAATCTGGAAAGGCCACAAAGAACCCATCGCCGGCGTGATCTACTTCCTCGCCACCATGGCTCCTGAAGCATTCGCGCATCGAGCCGTCGAGCCAGGCGACGAGCTCCGTCCACGACTGGTCGCCGATTGCCTCCACCAGCTGGGTCGAGCCGACGATATCGCTGAAGAATAGTGTCCGCTGCGCGACTGCAGGCGTTGAATCTCTTCCGGGAGCCGGCTCTTCCAGCCAGCGCTTGGCGCGCGCAGCATCTGGTCCAGCGCCCAGGCGTTCGAAGACGCCGAGAGCCGCCTGGCCCTCGCGAAGTGCCCCGGCCTCATCGCCAGACTGTCGAAGCGCGCGGGCCAGCAAGAGGCGCACGAGCGCAGTCTCATACGGCGCATCGATCTCCTGCCACAACCGGAGGGTTTGGCGGAGTGTCTTCTGGGCCGCTGGATCGCCGCTGGCAACCTGCACATTGCCACGCACCTGCAAGGCCAGTACGCGAAGACCGGGCCCATCCTGGCCGGCAGCCAGCGCTTCGACCTGCCCGGCAGCGCGCTCTGCCCGATCTAGGAGGCCGAGCTCGGCGGCGATGCCGGCCTCGGCCACGAGCGCCCGCATCTCATCGAGCAGTCCCAGCTCGTGCGCTGCGATTGAGGTCTCCAGTGAACTCAGAGCTGCAGTCGTCTCGCCCTGCCTGGCGAGCAGCATCGCGGCACCGGGCTGCGGGTCCCGACCAAGCCCGTGCGCCTGCCGGAATGCTTTGTTGGCTCCCTCCAGGTCGCCCATTCGCAGGCGTATCTCGCCAACTTCGTAGTAGGCCTCGGCGGCGTTGAAGGGTAGCCATCGTTCCATTTCGGAGCCGGCGCGGCGGGCCTCGCTCTCCGCATCAGCCCACGCGCCGCGCAACCGCATGAATTCCGCTCGATGGACACGGCAGACACCCGGCCACCCTGTGATCGACTCTCGCTCGCACCATCGGCCGGCCGTCTGCGTCCACTCACCGCCCATCGCAAACTCGCCCGCTTCGCGATAGGCGCTGATGGAGTTGCAGTACACGATGCCGGTTGCCCATGGGCCCAGCTCACCGCCGACGGCGGCAGCACAAGCTTCGTCGAGAAATGGAAACCCTTCGCGCCCGCGCCCGATTATGGCCAAGCTCACTCCGAGCCAGGAGAGGCTCATCGCCACTAAGTTCGGGCTGCCAAGCCGGTTTCCGAGATCGATTGCTTTGCCGAGCAGCTGACCACCTTCCTCCGGCTTGCCGGCGTCGAACGCCGTTCGACCCTGTGCCCTCCACAGGAATCCCAGCTCGACACTTTCGGGTTCGCCGTCGAGAAGGCGTTCTGCTCGCTGGACCCATCCGCGCGCAGCGGCACTGTCTCCCATCATGTTCGTGCAGGCTCGCTGGAGCATGAGCGCCACCTTCGCCGCGCCGCGACGGTCGCCCCCCGCTACAAATGCGGCGTAGCTCCGTTCGAAGGCGTCGATGCAGCCGGTCGGATCCGCGCACCAGTAAAGTGCCTTGCCGAACTGTCGCAAGCCCTCGCCGTCGAGCTGACCCGCGGCATCAGCATCGGAAAAGAGACGGCGCGCCTCTTCCCAGCTGTGGCGCCGCATCGCCGCGCGGCCGGCATCGAGAGCGTCCTGGATCGTTCCGTTCATGGCAATCATCGGATTCTATGCCCAACACATCGGCCCCCAGGTGTGGTTTCCGTATTCAACTTACCTGGTAAGAGGCCTCCAGAAAGCGTGGCGGGGATGGATGGGAATCGAACCCACCCAGGACGCCTCAACAGCGCCCCGCAACGGTTTTGAAGACCGCGGGAGGCACCAGCCCCCGTACATCCCCAGCCCAGCTACATTAACGACGCGCGCGGCGTAACTGGACGATGGTGGAGGATGGCGCCGCGGCGCTAAACCGCTGGCGTGATCAGCGCTTCGAGCTTGGCTTTCAGGTCGCCCTTCATGTTCGGCCGGTAGCCGACCGTTCGCTCCGCCGGCTTGCCATCTTTGAAGATGATCACCGTCGGGATGGACATGATGCCGAGTGACATCGGGGTCGCCGGGTTCTCGTCGATGTCCATCTTCAGGATCTTGACCTTGTCGCCCAGCTCGCCATGGATCTGCTCGACGATGGGTGCGATCATCCGGCACGGGCCGCACCACGTCGCCCAGAAGTCGACGAGCACGGGAATCTCGGACTTGAGTACTGCGCTCTCGAACTCGCTGTCGGTGACCGCTTGGATGTTTCCCATTTAGGAAGCTTTCTCCGTCTTGGAATCTGATTTGGACTGTGGCTTCGCGTCAGGCTTCGACTCTGATTTGGTCTCCGGCTTTGACTCCGACTTGGTCTCCGGCTTGCTTTCCGAGCTCCCTTCCTTGCCAGGCGCGACGCCGTTGCTCGAGGACCCTTCAGAGCTCTCGCCGGATGCCTTGTAGTCAGTGGTATAGAACCCGCTGCCCTTGAAGCTGATTCCAACCGGATACAGCATCTTGGACAGCTTGCCCTGACACTTGGGGCACGTCTTCAGCGGCTCTTCGGTGATCCTCTGGACGATCTCGAACTGGTGGCCGCAATTGCTGCAGCGGTAACCGTAGGTTGGCATTTCTTGTTTGGGTTCCTAACTATAAACGTCGATCTGGATCGAGCTTGAACAACACCATCCCGGAGGGCGGTTTGGGATGGAAGTAGGTGCTCTTCTGAGGAAGAGTCTTCCCTTCTTGAGCCAGCTTCAAAACCCGGCGCAGGTCTGGCGCATCCAGGAAGAAGGCCGCCGAACCCACCCCTTCATCCACCCACCGCACGGCCTCCGCTGGGTCGCGGGTGTACATAAGGAAGTCTTCCGGCTTCCGCTTACCCAGGATGTTGTCGATCACCTGGCGGTGCAGCTCCACCACGGCCATCTCCCCTTCCAGGGGAAGCACCTGGAAGCGGTGGTCCCGGTAGGCCCCCGCGGCAACCTGGCCGCGAATGGCCGCCAGCGTGTCCTCGAGCGACGCCTTTTCCTCGCCCCCCGTAACCGCCACCCCCGCCTTCAGCACCCGGTGGGTCGGCAGCACCTCCAGGCCGGGGTCGTCGAGGTCGGTCAGCAGCGCCAGGGTGAAGCGCGAAGCCGCGTCCGCGGCGCCCCCCACCTCTTCGGCGTGGGCCAGCGCCGTCTCGTAGCGGTGGTGGCCGTCCGCAATCAGGACCGATAGCGATCGGAGCGCGGCCTGTATCGCGGCGTGAAGCGCAGGGTCGGAGATGACCCACAGCCGGTGCTCGGTGCCCTCGGAGCCCGTGAACTTGACCGCCGGCTCGCGCCTGCTGACCACCTCGGTGATCTGAGGTAGGGCGCTCCCGCGCCCCTCGTACACGAACCACAGCGGCTCCAGGCTGGCCTTAGTTGCCCGCAGCAGCGCCAGGCGGTCCTCCTTCGGCCCGCTGTGCGTTCGCTCGTGAGGCAGCACAACCCGGTCCTCGTAGGGCTGGAGCCGGAGGGCCGCGATCAGGTCCCGCCGGCGCCTTCCGCCGAACCGGACCTCGTGCAAGTACATCGACGGGGGGTCGGGCTCCAGGATGCCGTTGTCCAGCCATTCGTCGAAGGTGCGGGCGGCTCGCTCGTAGTCTCGGCCCGGTCGGGTCAGGCGGACCACGTTGTAGGGCGAACGCGCCTCGTAACGGGCCAGGTCGGAGTCAGGGATGACGTCGTAAGGAGGCGCCACCAGCGAGCTCGGATCCCCGGCGCGGGCCAGGTGGTACCGGAGACCTGGCAGGGCGCGAACGTCAGCGATCGGTTTGGTCGCCGAGCTCGACGTAGCGCAGGTCGGACATCCCCGGCACGTCGCGCAGCTTGGCCAGCACGTCAGTCGCGACGCGGTCGTCGACGGCCAGGATCATCATCGCGTTGCCACGGGGCGCATCGCGGCCAACCTGCATGCTGGCGATGTTGACGTCGTGCTCGCCGAGGATCGTGCCCACGCGTCCCACGACGCCTGGTCGATCGTCGTGCCGGCTGACCAGGAAGCGACCTTCTGGAACCAGGTCGACGCGAAAGGAATCGATGCGGATGGCGCGCGGCTCACCCATCAGGACGGTGCCGGCCAGCTCGTGGCCGCCCATGCGGACGGTGACCAGGCTCGCGTAGCTGCCGTGCGCCGGGCTCCGCCGCTCGACCAGCTTCACGCCGCGGCTCGACGCGATCAAGCGCGCGTTGACGGCGTTGATGCGATCTTCGGTGAACGGCTGCAGCACTCCTTTGATGGCGGCCGCGACGAGGAGGTTGACGTCGTGCTCGGCGAGCTCGCCCTCGAAGTCGAGCTCGATCGAGCTGACCCGGCCGGCGAAGAGCTGCGTGTGCAGAGCCGCCAGGCGCTGGGTGAGGTCGGCGAAGGGCCGGAGGTAGGCAAGCTCTTCCGGGGGCATCGCGGGGGCGTTGACCGCGAACCGCGGAAGATCACCTGCGAGCACCGCGGCCACCTCTTCGGCCACATCAAACGCGACCGAGACCTGCGCTTCGATCGTCGAAGCTCCTATGTGCGGAGTCGCGATGAAGTTGGGCAGCGCCAGCAACGGGTGATTGCCGGGCGGCTCGGTCACGAACACGTCCGAGGCGGCGGCCGCGAGGCGTCCGGCTTTCAAGGCGTCGAAAAGCGCAGCTTCGTCGATGATGCCGCCACGAGCGGTGTTGATCAGGCGAGCACCGGGCTTCATCAGCGCCAGCTCCGAGGCGCCGAGCAGGTTCCGGTTGGCGTCGACCAACGGCACATGTACGGTGACAAAGTCCGCGCGCTCGAGCAGCTCGTTCAGGCTCACGAGCTCGACGTTGAACAGCTCCGCCCGCTCGACCGAGACGACCGGGTCGTAGGCGACGACCTCCATCTCGAGCCCATGCGCGCGCTTGGCGACCTCGGAGCCGACGTTGCCAAGCCCGATCACCCCGAGGGTCTTGCCGCGGACCTCGGTGCCGATGAACTTCGCGCGAGTCCACTCTCCGCGCTTGACCGACGCGTCGGCCTGCGGCACCCAGCGCGCGAGCGAGAAGAGCAGCGCAATAGTGTGCTCGGCGGCGGCGATGATGTTGCCGCGCGGCGCGTTGACCACCAGAATGCCCTTGAGCGTGGCCGCGGGAACATCGATGTTGTCCACCCCAACGCCCGCCCGCCCGACTACGCGGAGCTTTCGCCCGGCTTCGAGAACAAGGGCGGTGACACGCGTCTCGCTCCGGACCACCAGTGCGTCGAAGTCCGGAATCCGCTCGATCAGCTCCGCCTCCAACAGCTTGCTGACCACGGTCACCTCTCCCGCCCGGCGCAGCCGTTCCAGCCCGTCCTCGGCCAGCGGGTCGGCGACCAGGATCCGGGGCACTACCGTGCCGCGGCGGCGACGCCCTGGAACGAAGACGTGAGTGCTGCCACCGCGCGCCCGTCCGCGGGCGCGACGTCCAGCTCCTCCAACGCCTGCTCGATGGCCCAGAGCACCTGGACCACGTCACCGTCCGCGACCGCGCCGAGGTGTCCGACCCGGATCATCTTGCCGGCCATCTTGGCCTGGCCGCCTGCGATTACGACTCCGTACCTGGTGTCGAGCAGCTTGCGGAAGGCGGCGACATCGAGGCCGGGGGGCGGCACCGCGGAGGTCACGGTGTTCGAGCGGTATCCCTCGCGCGCGTACAGCTGGAAGCCCAATGCCACGAGGCCGGCCTGCGTCGCGCGCGCCAGCCGCGCATGCCGTGCATAGACGTTGTCCAGGCCCTCTTCCTCCAGCATATGCAGGCCTTCCTGGAGGGCGAATGCCACGCCGACTGCGGGCGTGAACGGGGTCATCCCCTTCTCGGCCCATGTCTTCGCCTCTTTCCAGTCGAAGTAAAAGCGCGGTGACCTCGCCGTCGCCTGCTGCGCCCATGCGCGCTCGCTCACGCTGACGAGCGCGATTCCGGGCGGCGCCATCCAACCCTTTTGCGAACCGCTGACCGCGACATCGATGCCCCACGCGTCGGTCTCGATGTCAATCGAGCTGATCGAGCTCACGCCGTCGACCACCACGATCTTTCCCGCGTCGCGCGCCACGCGAGCGAGCTGGCGAAGTGGGTTCGTGAGCCCGGTCGACGTCTCGTTATGTGTGAGCAGGACGACCTTGGACTTCGGGTGGCTCTCGAGCACCCGCGCCAGGTCGTCGGGCTCGACAGGTTGGCCCCATTCGACTTCGAGGCGCACGACGTCCGCCCCATACGCAGACGCCAGCGCGGCAAATCGTTCGCCAAAGTTGCCGCACAGGGCGACGACCACCTCATCTCCGGGCGAGACCAGGTTGGCAACTGCCGACTCAAGACCCCCGGTCCCGGAGCTGGTCAACAGCAGTAGATCGTTCGACGTCTTGAACACGCGCTTGGCGCCGGTCGTGATCTCCGACAGGATCGCGGCGAACTCGGGGCCGCGGTGGTCGATCATCGGCCGGTTCATGCTGCGCACGACGCGCTCGGGAAGCGGCGTCGGGCCGGGGATCCGCAGCTGCGTCTGGAAGGTCATGGCCGTGCCCTTAGTGCTGCTCGGTCGTGTACGGGAGAAGCGCGATCGCGCGCGCGCGCTCGAGCGCGGTCGTCAGCGGTCGCTGGTGCCGGGCGCACGTGCCGGTGACGCGACGCGGAAGGATCTTGCCGCGGTCGCTCACAAATCGCCGCAGGCGCGAGATCTCCTTGTAGTCGATGTAGCTGACCTTCTCGACGCAGAAGCTGCAGACCTTGCGGTGCTGGCGCTTCTGACCTCTCGGTCCGCCTCCGCCGCTGCCGCCGCCTGATTCACGTTGTGGACGGTTGACTGCCATCAATGACTCCTAGAAAGGTATTTCGTCCGGGTCGACGTCGCGTGGCGCGTCGTCCGGAGCGGGGATGTCGTCGTGGGCCGCGCCGCCGCCGCTGCGGGCCGGCACTCCGGAGGTGCTTGCACTGCCGCCGCCGCCGCCGGCTCCCCTCGGCTC
>Ga0209118_1000644_pt1 | contig 18171 bp, 13 predicted proteins | sample BlaSpr_A8_Ref_M1_FD_187988 | JGI IMG/M metagenome (GOLD analysis project Ga0209118, IMG submission 187988) | Forest soil microbial communities from Thunder Bay, Ontario, Canada - Black Spruce, Ontario site 2_A8_Ref_M1 (SPAdes) (version 2) | ecosystem: Environmental > Terrestrial > Soil > Boreal...
TTTGTGGCCGCGTCGCCATAAAGGGCCTTCAGATAGCTGACCGCGAATTTCGGCGTGTTGCTCCAATAGTTGAACGAATCCCACGGCGCGGGCTTCGAGGGTGTCGGCGTAATGCGTTTCATCCATGCGTCGAATGAGGTATCGACAGGGGTGGGCACCTTCAAGTAACCGGGCAAATTGTCGAAGATGCCGGCCATGTCCGTGGCGCCCTGAATATTCGAGTGCCCGCGCAAGGCGTTGACGCCGCCACCGGCGCGGCCAACGTTGCCGAGCAGGAGCTGCAGAATCGCGGCGGTGCGAATGATTTGCGTGCCAAAGGTGTGCTGCGTCCATCCGACGGCGTAAATAATCGTCGCCGCCTTCTTCATGTCGCCGTCTTTGCGAATGGAAGTATAGAGGTCAGCGGCTTTAAGGAATTGTTCTTTGGGAATCCCGGTGATGCGCTCGACCATCTCCGGCGTATAGCGCGAATAATGTTTCTTCAGTAGTTGAAACACACAATTGGGGTTCTGCAGCGATAGATCGAACTCGACTTTTTCCGGCAGCGCAGGCGCTGCTGGAGGTGCACCGTTTGCTGGATGCGCTGCGTTCTTTCCACCCGCGCCTCCGGTCCCCGCGTAATTCCACGTGGCCTGATCGTATGTTTGTGTCTTGGCGTCAAAACCGGAGAAAACGCCATCCGTGTCAGCAGGCAGCTTGAAATCGCTTTTGACGATGAACGCGGCGTTGGTGTAGTTGAGCAGGTAATCTTTCGCGATGCGGTTGTTTTCGATGGCATAGCGAACGACGCCGCCGAGGAAAGCGATGTCCGAGCCGGCGCGAATCTGGCAGAAGAGGTCGGCGACGGAAGCGGTGCGCGTGAAGCGCGGGTCCACAACAATCATTTTTGCGTTGCGCGTACGTTTCGCTTCGACGGGCCACTTGAAACCGCACGGGTGATTCTCGGCTGGATTACCGCCCATGATCAACATCATGTCGGTATTCTTCATGTCGACCCAGCCGTTGGTCATCGCCCCGCGTCCGAACGTTGGTCCCAAACTTGAGACCGTAGGGCCGTGTCAAACCCTGGCCTGGTTTTCTAAGTGCACGACCCCCAGTGCGCGCATGGATTTGACGACCAGATAGTTGAACTCGTTGGTGTCGGTACAGCCGCCGGTCCACGCGATGGATTCCAGCCGGTTCACGGTGTGTCCCGCTGCATCCTTCTCGATGAAAGTTTCATCGCGCGTCTTCTTAACTTTTTGTGCAATTTCGCTGATGGCATCGTCCCACGAAATGTCTTGCCATTCGGTGCCACCCGGTCGACGCACCAGGGGCTTCAGCAAGCGCCGGTCGTTCAGGATCTCTTGCTGCAGCGAGGAACCCTTGGGACAGAGGGTGCCGCGGTTGGTGGGATGATCGGGGTCGCCCTCGACGTGGACCACCTGCGGGGTCACATTCTTGGCGCGGTCGCCAATAGTGTAGATGATGGTGCCGCAGCCGACCGCGCAGTACGGGCACGTGGAGCGTGTTTCGCTGGCGCGGGCAATCTTAAGCACGCGGAGCTGGGCGAAGGCGGGCCGTAAATCGAAACCGAAAACGGCGGCAGCAGTGCCTCCAATGGTCGTCAGTTTCAGAAAGTCGCGGCGGGATGGGTTCACCGAAATCCGCCTTTCCGCGAGGAACAAAAAGAGAAAACCCTCACGGCCAGCTATTCATAAGACTCTGGCGTTCAATTGTCAAGGAGCCATTGGAATCTTTAACGTGCCGTTAACATTAGGAGTGGACTGTTGCGGTTCCCGGCACGACTCTTGTGCCTTGTTTCTGGGGGCTTATCGGAACCGGGGCAAGTCCAAAGCGGCTCAGGAGTTCTAGCTCGAATTGATTGAAATGGACCGCGACACGATACAATATCGTTTGGCGGGCCTCGTAAGCCCATCCGGCACGTGAAATTCTTCGAGCTTGCAGCGCGTAACATAAGACGTGTCTTAGTTTAGGGAGGAATGACGGCGCGGATGGCGACGCCAGCCAATTTACCGAAACCCGACCTGAGCGCTCTGCGCATCGGCGAGGGGCAGCGCAAGACCGGCACCGCCGGAAAGCGCCTGGGTATAGCCGTGGTCTGCCTGCTTATTGGAACCGCTATCGGTGTGGCTGCCTTTGCCCTGAGGAATCAGAGGCCGGTTGTGGAAGTTGCGCCGGCGCAGAAGGCCGAGGCTGGCGGGCGCGCCGCGCTTCTGAACGCCAGCGGCTACGTCACGCCCCGCCGCCGCGCCACGCTTGCCGCCAAGATCACCGGCCGGGTAACTGCGGTTTACTTCGATGAAGGCACGCACGTGCGTGAAGGCCAATTGCTGGCCACGCTCGATGATTCTGATGCGCGGCGCGCGCTCGAATCTGCGAAGGCCGATCGCAACGCCTCACGGGCGGCGATTACCGATTTCGAGGTCCAGCTACGAAACGCCGAGATCGCACTGAGGCGCGCGCAAGAGCTGCAAAAGGCAGGTGTACAGACGCAGGAGGCGCTGGACAACGCGCGCACTGCGGTGGAGAGTCTGAGAGCCAAAATTGAACTGGCCAGGCAGCAAGTTAATTCCGCCGAGGCGCGCATCAATGAAGCGCAGCAAGGAGTAGACAATTGCATCATTCGAGCGCCTTTTGAAGGCATCGTCGTGTCGAAAGACGCTCAGGTGGGCGAAATGGTATCGCCAATTTCCGCCGGCGGGGGTTTTACGCGCACGGGCATTGCCACCGTCGTGGACATGAATTCGCTCGAAATCGAAGTCGACGTCAACGAGGCGTACATCGCCCGGGTCGTTCCTGCGCAGCAAGTTACGGCAGTCCTTGACGCCTATCCTGATTGGGAGATTCCGAGCAAAGTGCGGACAGTGATTCCGACCGCTGACAGGCAGAAGGCTACGGTCAAGGTGCGGATTTCGTTTCTGAAACTCGATCCGCGAATTCTCCCGGATATGGGCATCAAGGTTACATTTCTCGGCGATGAGATGGATAAGAAGAAAGGTGGCGCAGGGCCGGTGGCCGTGGTTCCTCAGAGTGCGGTACGGGACGACAACGGCCAGAAAATCGTTTTTCTTATCAAAGAGGATCATCTCGAGCGGCGTGCCGTTACTTTGGGTGGCGCACGAGGATCCGATGCAGAAGTCATGGTAGGCCTTGCGGTGGGGGATAGAGTGGTGGTCAAAGGCCCCGATGGCCTCCATGATGGCCAGGCGATTGAAATCAAGAAATAGGAGCACCTGAAATGGTGAGAGTGGATGGCAATGGGGGAGCAGATAGCCTGATTCGCGTCCGCGGGCTCGATAAGACATATCAGCGCGGCGGCGAAGAAATTCACGTTCTGCAAGGATTGAATCTGAACGTGGACAAAGGGGATTTCGTTGCGTTTATGGGTCCCAGCGGCTCCGGCAAGACCACCTTGCTCAATCTGCTAGGCGGATTGGACGTTCCGTCGCGAGGCAGCATCACGGTCTCCGGGGATGAAATCACGCACATGTCGGGAAACAAGCTTACGGAATGGCGCGCGCGCCACGTTGGCTTTATTTTTCAGATGTACAACCTCATCCCCGTTCTTACGGCGTTTCAAAACGTGGAGCTTCCGCTGCTGCTCACGAAACTTTCCAAGAGCGAGCGGCGCAAGCACGTGGAGACTGTTCTCGCGATTGTGAACCTCTCGGACCGCATGAATCACTATCCGCGGCAACTCTCCGGCGGGCAGGAACAGCGCGTCGCCATCGCCCGCGCCATTGTGGCCGATCCTACCTTTTTGCTCTGCGACGAGCCCACCGGTGATCTGGACCGTAAGAGCGCCGATGAAATCCTGGATCTGCTCACCCGGCTCTCGAAGGAGTACAGCAAGACGATTCTAATGGTGACACACGACGCGGCGGCCGCGGATCGCGCGCAGGCGGTGCTTCACCTGAACAAGGGAGTGCTGGTCGAAGGTCTCGCTGCAGGGAGCCACGCATGAAATATTTTCCGCTGATTCTGGCAAATCTCTTCCGCAAGAAGCTGCGCACCACACTAACTATCGGGTCATTCGCGGTCGCGCTGTTTCTATTCGGCTTGCTGATTGTGGTGCGCGCCGCATTCAACCAGGGCACGGATATCGCCGGCACTGACCGGCTGATCGTCATCAATCGAGTTTCTCTCATCAATCCGCTGCCCATGTCCTACCGGGACCGCATTTTGCGCATACCCGGCGTCAAGTACGTCACCTTCGACAGCTGGTTTGGCGGCGTTTATCAGGACGAGCGAAACTTTTTCCCTCAGTTCGCCATCGACCCCGATAACCAGCGCCAGGTGTTTCCAGAAATGGAGGTCCCCGAGGATCAATGGAAGGCGTTTCTCGAGGATCGCGTGGGCGCCATTGCGGGCTCCCACACGGCCAAGCGATTTGGATGGAAAATCGGGGACCGCATTCCCCTCATAGCCGCAACGTACGGTGGCGGCAGTTGGGAATTTAACCTTCGCGGGATCTACACGGCCCCGGAAGGGAACGATCTCACCCAATTCTGGTTTCAAAACAAATACTTAGACGAGCATCGGACGTTTACAAAAGGTATGGTCGGCTGGTACACCGCCAAGCTGGATGGCCCCGATTCCGCTGTCCGGGTCGCCAAAGCGATTGACGATTCCTTCACGAATTCTCCTTACGAGACAAAAACCGAAACCGAAAAGGCTTTCGCCACATCTTTTGCCAAGCAAGCCGGCAACATTGAATTCCTCATCTTGGTGATCGGCGCCGTCGTCCTCTTCACTCTTCTCCTGGTCACCGGCAACACCATGGCCATTTCCGTGCGCGAGCGAATCGGAGAGCTGGCGGTGCTTAAAGCCATCGGATTCAGCGATCGCTTCGTGCTGCTTTTTGTCCTCGGCGAATCCCTGCTGATTTCGAGCGTCGGCGGAATCATTGGACTCGCGCTGTGCAAGCTGCTCACGCTGTCGGGCGATCCGACGGGGGGCTTTTTTCCATTTTTTAAACTTCCTGTTTCTGCGATTTTTCTGGGAATCGTGGTTTCAGTCGCAGTCGGTATCCTGGCCGGGATTCTGCCGGCGACTTCAGCGATGCGCTTGCGCGTGGTCGCAGCGCTCCGGAAGGTGTGATTCATGGCCGTCCCGATCATTTACAACTTGCGAAGTGTCCGCGCCCGCTGGGTATCCGCGATTGTCGCTGTCCTGGGCATCGCCGGCACGGTGGGCGTCTTCATCGCCATGCTCGCCCTGGCGAAAGGATTCCACACTACGCTGGTTGCCTCTGGCTCCCCCGACAATGCCCTCATCATGCGGGCTGGCGCCACCACGGAGATGATTGGCTCCATCACTTTGGATCAAGTCCGCATCGTCCAGGATGCCCCGGGCGTCGCCCGCGATGGCAATAACCCCCTCATCACGCCCGAAGTGGTCGTCATTGCACCCTTTCCGCTCATAACCACCGGCACGGACGCCAACGTGCAAGTCCGCGGCGTTTCCGCGAACGTCCTGAAAGTTCGCACCAACATTCACGTTATGCAGGGGCGCTTTCTCCAGCCGGGGCTTACGGAATTGGTGCTCGGAAAAAATGTTTCGTCCACCTATGCAGGCCTCAATGTCGGCGAGGACGTGAAATTTGGCGGGGGAAACTGGAAGGTGGTTGGCGTTTTCGACGCCGGCGGCAGCGCCTTCGACTCAGAGATCTGGTGCGATTCGCGCGTGCTCTCCGAAGTTTACAAACGGCCGGACTACATCTTCCAATCGGTAACGGCTCGCCTGACCTCTCCTTCGGCCTTTGGCTCACTCAAGGATTCTCTGACCACGGATCCGCGTATGACCGTGCAGGTCGACCGCGAAGTGGATTACTACGAGAAGCAGTCCAGGGGACTTACGACGCTGATCCAGCGGCTGGGTGGAATGATTGCTGTCGTCATGGGTATCGGAGCCATCTTTGGTGCGCTGAATACCATGTACTCCGCGGTTGCCGAGCGTTCGCGCGAAATCGCCACGATGCGCGCCATTGGATTCGGCGCCGGTAGCATCGTTTTGTCTTTTGTTTTCGAAGCCCTACTGATCGCATTTATAGGGGGTTTAATCGGCTGCCTAGCGGTGCTTCCCCTCCATGGCATCACTACAGGCGCAATGAACTTCCAGACTTTTTCGCACCTCGCCTTCGCGTTCCAGATCACTCCGCCGCTCCTGGCGACTGGGATCGTGTTCGCTCTCTTCATGGGCTTGATTGGCGGCGTGCCGCCGGCGATTCGTGCCGCGCGACGGCCCGTAGTGCAAGCCTTGCGCGCATTATAGTCGCGGACTTCCGGGTGTCCGATTTCGCTACATCGAATCCCGGAATCGGCCTGTTCCCTCTAGGTTTCAAACAGATTCCGAAGCTAAGTCTTGCCTTACCATGAAGATGCTTGGCTTATCCACGGAACTACACCTGCTCGGTTACCATTCATGGGTTCCGCCCCGAGGTGTACATGAACACCTTCTGGAATGACCTGTCGTATGCCATCAGGCTCCTAACCAAGTCACGACGCTTCACCGCTGTGGCCGTGCTGACACTTGCCATCGGCATTGCCTCAAACACCATCATTTTCAGCGCAGCGCATAGCGTCTTCCTCCGGCCCATGTCTTACCCCGACGCGAGCCGCCTCGTTTACGTCTCCCAAGCCTATCCCGGCTATCCCCAGGGCGGAGGCCAGTTCAGCTATCCCACCTATCGCGATATCCTTGAGCAGAACAACTCTCTTGATGCCCTCGCTGCCTATCAAGTAAGCGGCCCGCTCGCCCTTACTTCCAACGATGAGCCTGTGCGCGTGGCCGTCACTTACTGCACGCCAGACTATTTCACGCTGCTTGGCGTGCGCACCGTACTCGGCCGCGTCTTCCACGAAGGCGAGGACCGCGTCGGAAGCGCGGACCCTGTCGTTGTGCTCAGCTACGCTTTTTGGCAGCGGCAATTCTCCGGTGTCCCGGATATCGTCGGGCGTACTATTCATCTCAACGAGCAGCCTTTCACCGTTATCGGTGTCACGGCCGCGGAGTTTCGCGACTCACTCTACGAGCAGGAATATGGCGAAGAGGGCAACGCGTGGATTCCTCTCGGTATGTCGTACACGATGACAGGCTACGCGAGCCCGACGGACCGCGTCGCCGGGATCCTATGGGGCATTGGCCACCTTAAGCCCGGTTCGAGTGCGACCGACGCCCACGCTGACCTTGTACTACTTGCGAAACGCCTGGAAAAAACTTATCCCGATACTTTCCGGGGATTCGGCCTGGTCGCGCGGCCGCTCAAAGATCAGCTCCTGGGGCAGTTTTACAGTCCGGCCTGGATCCTTACAGCCGCATCCGCATTTTTGCTGCTTATCGGCTGCGCCAACGTAGGGAATCTCCTGCTCGCACGGCTTCTCTCTCGCCAGCGCGAATTGTCGGTACGCGCGGCACTGGGCGCCTCCGCGAGCCGGTTGGCTTGCCACCTGCTCATCGAAAACGCCGTGCTCCTGCTCCTTGCCAGCGGCCTCGGCGTTCTGCTGGCCTTCTGGGGAATCGGAGGACTTCGCGCCTGGGCGGCAATCCACTTGCCCACCGTCATTCACTTCGAGGCTGGACGCACCGCCATCCTTGCTTCGATTGCCATCTCGCTTTTCACCGGTCTTCTGTTCGGCGTGGTACCCGCGCTGCTCGGTTCGCGGGTGGATTTGCGCGCTGGCCTAAGTCACAGCGGGAGGCAAGGGCAGAGTCTCGCGCGCAGCAAGGGCCAGAAAGTTCTCGTTGTGGCGGAAGTCGCCTTGGCTTTGGTTCTGCTCGCTGCCGCCGGTTTGATGCTCGAGAGTTTTCGCAAGCTCGCGACCTTGGACCTTGGCTACAACTCTGCAAATCTTCTCACGCTTCGACTCGACCTGCGTTCCGCGAAATATACTGAGCCAGCGGCCCGCGCCCGATTCGGACGCACTCTGGTGGAAACACTCCAACGGCTCCACGGCGTCGAATCCGTCCTGTTGTGGGGGCCCAGCATGTTCGGCCATGCCACCTGGGTCTACATTGCTTATCCGGAAGGCAGCTCTCCCGATGCCCCTGAATCGAGGCTCATGATGGGGCGTCACAGCGTCAATCCCGACGCGTTGAAAAACCTGGGAATCCCACTGATCAGAGGCCGCGAGATTACCTGGCAGGATACGCTCGACACACCTTTCGTCGCTGTGGTCAGTGAAAGCGTCGCGAAGAAACTTTGGCCCAGCCAGGACGCGCTTGGAAAGCGCATGCGCAGCGCGAACGGGAATTTTCCGTGGATCACCGTCGTGGGCATCGCTCGCGACGCGCATCATGCGCAGCGGATGGACCTGAACGACGCCGCTGCCGGGATTCGTCCCTATGGCCTCGGTCCGCAATACGACGTATATTTCCCCTACACACAGCGTCCGAATCAGGGACTCACACTGGCCGTGCGCACCTCAGCCGACGTGGCCTCTGTGTCGAAGGCATTGAGGGCCGCGGTCCTTTCTCTCGACCCCACTCTCCCGGTATATGACCTCGCGCTGCTCGATGAGCGTCTCGCTGCTCAGGTTGCGCCCGTGCGTACCATGGCATTCCTCTCTGGGGCGTATGCGTTCCTAGCATTGTTTCTCGCGGGCTTTGGATTGTTCGCCGTTCTTGCTCATGACGTGGGACAGCGCACTCAGGAGATTGGAATTCGCATGGCACTCGGCGCACTGCCTCGCGCTGTCTTGGCGCTTGTGCTTCGCGAAGGTTTGTTTCTCACTGTCCTCGGGCTGGCAGGCGGAATTGTTGGCGCGGTTCTGATCACGCGCACAATGCGGGCACTCCTGTTCGGGGTCAGTCCGACGGAGCCCGTTGTGTTCGGCGCGATTGCAGCGTTGTTGCTGATTGTTGCTGTTCTGGCGTGCTGGATCCCCGCGCGTCGTGCCATGCGGCTCGATCCGATGGACGCGCTCCGGCAAGATTAGACCCCTCCGCAGTTCAATTCACGGAGTTTACGAAATTTCTCTTCGCCTTGATTTACGCGGAAACGGCCGATGAGGAGCTTGATGGCACGTCCGTGTCCGGGTGGGCTCTGGCAACTGCGGCGCGAAACCGCACAAGCAAAAGGGTGACATCGTCGGCCTGGTGTGCGCCTCGCGCAAAATTCTCTACGGATTCCAGCACCGATCTCTGAATCTCGTCGAGCGGAGTATCCATGTGTCCCGAGAGCACCTCCCGCAAGCGCGCTACGCCATACATCTGTTCTTCCGGGTCCATTGCTTCCGTGATGCCGTCACTGAAGAGCACCACCGTGTCGCCCGGTTCCAGCTTGAGGCAGGTCGCAGTATATTCCGCTTCGGGCACGAGGCCTACGGGATAGGAGCCTTCGGTAAACGCTTCCTCGGCAACACCCCGGCGAATCAGAAATGGTGACGGGTGGCCGGCATTAATGAACTCGAGATTGCCCTGGTCGTCGAGGATTCCGAAAAACATCGTGGCGTAGCGGCCGACCTCCGCGTGATCGCACAGGAAGCGATTGATGTGATTGAAGACGCGCCCGGGGTCCGTACCCAGGGTCATCCCGGAGAGCGCACCCTGGAGCAGGTTCGTGAGCAGCGCGGCGCCGAGTCCTTTGCCGGAGACGTCCGCGATCAAGAATGCCGTTCGGTTGTCACTGAGCGGAAAGACGTCGAAATAATCTCCACCGACCGCCAGGCAAGGAGTATTGATGCCGCTGATCGCGAGATGCGGATACTCGCGGAAGCCGCGTGGAAGTAGCGCCTGTTGTATTCCGCGGGCAATGTTGAGCTGCTCCTCCAGGCGCTGGCGTTCGCGTTCGCGTTCGACCAGCCGCGCATTATCCAGAATGCTGGCGGCGTCTGCGGCGAGAGCATCCAGGATCTGGCGGTCCAACTTTGAAAAAGCCGCGGGGCGTCGCGAATCGAGATACAGGACGCCGAGAAACGCGCCGCGCTTGATATTGATCATGGACTGGTCTGTATTGGCGCGGGACATCGCGTAAAGCGGAATGACCACCACGGCGCGCAGGCGCTGCGCGACGACGCTTTGCGCGGCTTGCAGGTCCATTTCCGCTTGCGCGAGATCTTCCGTGATTACCGAGGACTGCTTCTTCAGCGCCAGTTGAATCGCGGTCTGGCTCGGCGTAAGGCTTTCCGGCGGAAGCCGCAGCCCGCCGCTGCGGCGCGCCAGGCGAACTTTCAGCGTTCCGGTGGCGTCGGCCTCGAGAAGCAGCCCGCGGTCGGCATCGGTAACCGCAACCGCGTGGTCGAGCATCGTGCCCAGAACGGAATCCAGCGGGAGCTGCGAATGCAGAAGCGTGGTGGCTTCGAGGAGCAAATTGAGTTTGCGCAGGCCGCCCCCGCTCGCGGGTTCCGAGCTGGTGATGTGCTCGATGCGCGTGAGCAAATGAGGGAGCGATTCCTCGCCGGTGCTGTGTGAGGAGCGAAATATGATCTCGTAGGAGTCTTCGAGACCAAAGGTGATGGAGTCGCCGTCGTCGAGCGCCCGGCTTTCAATTTTTTCGCCGTTGACGTACAGGCCTCGCCGCTGCCCACGATCCTCCAGGTAAAAGCGGTTCGCTTCCATGACGATGGCGGCGCAATTGCGCGAGATACGCCGGTCGGAAAGCTGGAGGTGATTGCCGGTTTCCGCCCCGCGCCCGATGTGGAAGGGCGCTTGTGTGATGCGCACGTAGCGCCGCGCGCCGTCGGGGGAGACGACCTCGAGGACTGCTTCGCCCAATGGTGGAACTGTATCAGGCATGACGCATCTGAATCCGGGAATTGTAGCATGGGGTAGGCGATGTATGTGTGCAACGACAAAAACTGAAAGCTATTCATTGCTCTACAGTTTCTGGATAGCGGCTAACTGCTATGTGCCGCCTTTTTCCGTGGGAACTGGCGGGTGGGACACCCTTAACGCCCTGACACGATTTTGACTTTATCTTTATTCTGGGGTGCCCCACCTTTTCGGGTTTGTTTTTTGAAAGGGTGGGTTCTTTGTCTCTTTTCTTTTGCCATGCTCTTCCTCTTTTCCCTCCTCATCCCTGCTCCACCTTCCTAACCCATCGGATCGATCCTCACCAATCCACAATCTCCGCTCACATAAAACGACCAACTGCTCCATGGCCAGTCCTTCGCATGCCGGACCAGTTTTCTCTGCACCGGATTCGCGTGCATGTACTCCAGTTTTTCTTTCTTCTTTTCCCCGCTCCAAACGTTGAAATCGTAAAACCTTTCTTGCCAAAATCGCCGTCACCCACCCCCTTCGTCCGGGAACTTCAGCGATAATTGGGCTGGGGAACTCCGTCTCTTTCTCCCGCGCATCGCTCTCGATATTCTCTGCTTCAGCACCTGCACCACCTTTGACGGCGTCCCTCTCTTCGGCTCGCTGATCAGCAGGTGTGCGTGCTCCGGCATGAGTACGTAACCTACCAACAAGAATCCGTATCGATCCCGGACCTCCCCGAGTACTTTCACAAACAGATTCCGTGCCCCAACGGTTCCTAACAGCGATCTACGTTCGTAACAGCTAAACGTAATGAAATGCAGATCGCCTTTTCCGTAATGGCGCTTCAGTTTTTTCGGCATGAGAGAAGAACCTCCCACCCTTTCTCGCCGAAAGGGTGGGGCATCCTCGTCTCTTCACCCCACGGTGAATTACGAAAGTGGTATCCTCTCCTCGTGCTTCCTCGTCAAGCAGAAATTTCCAGGGAATTCAATGAGCCACCCGCCCGGAGTTTATAGGAGGCGGGAGAATTTGGACCAACCTGGTGCATCCACAAACGGATTTCGGGATAGGGTCCTACTCGTTTCTTCAGCAATACTCGTCTGCGTGATCGGTGTGGGCGCGTTTTGGATCGCTGACGACTATCACGCAAACAAACTCTGGGTATTCTTCGGCTTGAATGCTATTGGGTTTATTGTGGTGGTGGGAAGGAAATTCCCCAACCACTGGCAGACGCCCTCATTCATTCTCTTTTTTATGGCCTGGCTAGTCGTCCACGGAATAGTTGCCGTAACGCTGGCTGCGTCATTGCCAATACTTTACTGGCTGCCGATCTTTGGAGTGGAATTATTTATTGGCTTCTTTGCTGCGTACCTGCTGTTCGGCGTGCCGCTTGACCGGCGGTAACAGACAAATTGTATGACGGCGTCGGGCTGATTAGATGACGGCGTCGGCTCCTTCTGACCTGCCCCCTGGCTCCGCGCCACAAGATCATCTAACATTTAGACATCCTCGATCCGCCTGCCCGCCAAGGAGGGTCCCATTCCACTTGCAAGAATCGCCATTCAACCCGCCAATTCAACCATTCCCTGAATAACCCTTAGGTTATCGTCACCCGCATGCTACCATTCCGCATGTTTGCCAAGCTCCAGCCCCGACCCGAGCGCCCAACCGCAGTCCCTCGCTCAACGGCGCTCAGGCAACCCTTTTCCTTTCAAGCTGTTACCAGTTTCATCTTCTCCGTCGTCCAACGGCGCGCCTTCCATCTCTTTTATTTTCATTGCCTTGCGGACTCTTCCCGTTGTAACAGGGGGGTATACCCCCTCCCCTGCCCGTCGTGGCGGAAATCACAGCCACGGTGCCCTCCGCGAGCGCAAAAACGACGCACGAATTGCGCATTTTGTCGCAATAACTCCTTTGCTTGCCGCACTTGCACTTTTAGTGGGGGGGAGGGGGAGGGCCAGCTCTTGAACTAGTGTGAGCTAACAGCTTGCTTACGCCACCACTCTTGGCCGGAGGCGGGCAGCGTGTAGACAGGGTCGTAATACTCATAACGGCGCGTAAGGGCTTCGGGATCGTCCATTTCGATTCCGGTTCGGTAATTCTTGGTCCAGTAGGAGATGCCCTTTTCGCGGTCGTAATCCTTGAGCTGTTGCACCCAGCGCTTGCCGACGAAGGGAACGTCGCACACGACTCGCGGCGTGGCAAAGCCCGGCAGGTAGCCCATGATGTCGTGCTGCAACTGTTGCGCTTCGTGGATCGCCAGCCGCCAATGTTCCGCGTTGGGGATCATGTCGCACTGATAGAAGTAGTACGGCATGATTTTGGCGTGGTCGAGCAGCGTGAAGCACAAGTCGAGAAGCTCCTTCGGACTCGTGTTGACTCCGCGAAGCAGAACACCCTGATTGCGCACATCGCGGAATCCGATCTCCAGGAGTCTTTTCGCCGCCTTGGCCACCAGCGGCGTAACCTGGCGCGCGTTATTCACGTGCGTATGCACGGCAATGTCCACGCCACGCTCGCGCGCTTTTTTCGCCAGGCGTTCCAGCCCTTGCAGCACTTCATCCTGCAAAAAGTGCTGCGGGATGCCCATGAGCCCCTTGGTTGCCAGACGAATGTCGCGAATGTTTGGCAAATCCATCAGCGCGGAAACAAAGGATTCCACTTGGCCGATGGGCAGGTTGGCCAAATCTCCGCCGGAAACGACGACGTCGCGCACCGAAGGGGTGACGCGCAGATAATCGAGCATTTGCGCGTAGCGATCTTTCTGCGGGATTTGAAATTTCAGTTTGGTAACTTGAGGAACATCGTTGCCTACCAAATCCATGCGCGTGCAGTGACCGCAGTATTGCGGGCAAGTGGAAAGCATTTCCGCAAGGACTTTCGTCGGATAACGGTGCGTGAGCCCCTCGACAGCCCACATTTCGGCTTCATGGAGACTGTCGCGGCTGGACTTAGGATGGCTGGGCCAATCGGGATTCCGGTCGTCAAACGCCGGCAGCATGTAAAGGCGAACCGGATCGTTCCAAAGATCCTTTTCGTCCATCGTGTTGAGCATCTGCGGCGGGATGAGAATGGACATCGTGGCGCGCTCGCGACCGTCGCGCTCGACGCTTGCCAGCAGACTGTCAGGAAGGAGGTCGCCGAAGACAGCTTTCAATTCCTTGAGATTCTTGACGGTGTGGCGCCGCTGCCAGAGGGCCGTCTCCCATTCGGCGGCGGTGACGTCTTTGTAGCCGGGCAGGCGCCGCCAATCCGGTTCCACAAACTCGCGGTCAAAGCGATACTTGAAAGGCTGCTCGCTTGCGCCGACTTTTCCCGCCGGCTTCCAGGTGGGCCGCGCCGTTTTCGTTTCGTTCATGATCACCACTTTTCCGATCACAAAATTTTATCTCATTCGTGGCTCCAGGGGCTAGTGCGTTGAAGTGCCACAAGAGCTTCAGCGCCTATTGAAGCGGTGACATTTGATAGCATGACCGAGCTTAGAGGGAAGGACGGAAGTGGCGGAAAAAACGAACGCAGCCGCGCGGCTCGACCGCCTGCCAACCTCCGCATTTCATCGCCGGATCCTGGCGCTGATCGCCATGGGAATGTTTTTCGATGGCTTCGACGTTTACCTTGCGGCCACCGTTTTAGGAGCAACGCTCAAGAGCGGTTTTTCAACTTTGAGCCAGAACGCTCAATTCGTTTCCGTGACTTTCGCAGGCATGATGCTGGGAGCTTTCCTGTCAGGTTTTCTCGGCGACCGCTATGGCCGGCGCTTTACGTATCAGGCCAATCTCGCCATCTTCGGGCTCGCTTCGATCGCGGCCGCTTTTGCGCCTTCGATGCGCGTCTTGCTGCTGTTGCGCTTTGTCATGGGACTCGGACTTGGCGCGGAAATCGTAGTCGGCTTCTCGACGTTGACGGAGTTTGTCCCCCCGCAAACACGCGGAAGATGGCTTGGAGTTCTCTCCGTCATCGTGGTATCGAGTCTGCCGATCTCCGCGCTTGCCGGAACGCTGCTGATCCCGCGTTTCGGCTGGCGCATGATGTTTGTCCTCGGCGGATTAGGAGCGCTGATTGTCTGGTATTTGCGGAAAGCGTTGCCCGAATCACCACGCTGGCTCGAATCGGTAGGCAGGGAGGAGGAAGCCGACGCCCTTCTCCGGAACATCGAGCAGGAGATTTCACTTAAACATGGTCCTCTTCCACCGCCGGCGCCAAACACACCTGCTCCGGCTTCGAGAAAATTTGCATCGCTATTCGGTCCCGCGTTCTTGCCCCGAATGGTTGTAGGGGCCGTCACTTTGATTGTGGCGAACACCATGATTTATGGATTCGTGACCTGGCTGCCTACATTTTTTGTCCAGGAGGGGCGCAGCATCGCCACATCGTTCGGTTATTCGTTCCTAATGATGCTTGGCGCGCCGGTGGGGTCGTCTATCGGAGCATCTACCGCGGACTCCTGGGGCCGCAAACCCACCATCATTGGAGCTTCGCTTTGCACGATTCTTCTCGGGGCCATCTACCCGTTCATCAAAGATGCGGTCTTGCTGCCAATCGTGGGCTTCTTGCTGATGATGCCGATCTATGTTCTCGTGACGCTGCTGTTCGCCATCTACGTCCCGGAACTGTTCCCGACGGAGGTTCGTTTGCGTGCTACGGGAATCTGCAACACGATCGGGCGGGGCTCGACGATTGTCACGCCGTTCCTTGCCCTCGCGCTTTATCGGCCTTACGGGGTCGGCGGTGTACTCAGCTTGATGATCGGCTTGCTCCTTGTACAGATTCTTGTCGTTCTCCTGTTTGGAATAGAGCCGAAGAAGCGCAGCCTCGAAGAAATTGCGCGCGACGTGACTGTTTCGTCCCAAGCCGCTACAATGTAAAGGTGCCTTCTCAAACCATGAGAAATCGCGGCGTTTCAGTACTCCTATAACGGAGTTTTATTTCTATAGTTCTTGACATCGCGTGACAACGTAGTCAGAATGCCGCGTCAATGTGCCCTGAACGGTGCAAGATGCTAGTCCCCCGCACCTCTCAAACCGCTTATGCACAAGACCTGCAGCGCCACCCGGGATTCCCAGTCTTGCTCGAGGAGAACGCCATGAATCTGAGTTTAGTTATCCGGCGCCAATTCACGCCGCTGTTCGTGATTTTCTGTTTTCTCTGCATCGGCAGCCAGTCAGCACGGGCGCAATCGCCGCCGATGTTTCAGACGGGCGACGTTTTTGTAGGCGTTAGCCACCTCGACCCTCAGTCCCAAACCAGCACGGGAAACGGCAAGGTGCAGTGGTACCGCAGCGATGGGACCCCAGTAGCAACGCTCGACACGGGCCAGGCAAACACGGCAGCTGCCGGGATGGCCTTCGACGCGTCCGGGAACCTTTACGCGACAGTTTTTGAGGCTAATAACATTGTCAAGTTCGACCGCAGCGGCAACTTGCTTGGTACGTTCGGTAATCCTCCGGGCGGCTACAACCTAGACCCGGAGTCGATTCTCTTCGATTCCGCCGGAAACGCCTACGTGGGACAGGCGGATGAAAGTCTCCTGGGTACGGGTAAGCACGTTCTGAAGTTTAATGCAATCGGGAACTTCATAACTTCATTCTCACCGCCAACGGGACCTCGCGGCACGGACTGGATTGACTTGGCTGCGGACCAGAACACACTGTTTTACACATCCGAAGGGACGTCTGTGAGGAGATTCAACCTGAGTGCGAACACACCGCTTTCCGACTTTAATGTCGCTTCGCTACCCGGTCCCGCCGCTTACGCCTTGCGAATTCTGCCCAATGGCCAGGTGCTCGTCGCGGACACTGATAGAGTTGTGCGGTTGGATACTTCGGGGAACGTTGTTCAGACCTATTGTGCGGCTCAAGTAACAGAAGTATGCTCCTCTACTTTTTCCCTCGAACCCAACAACACGTTCCCGCTGCTTTTTGCTTTGACTCTGGACCCGGACGGTAAGAGTTTCTGGACCGCGGACCTGTTTGCGGGCACCGTCTGGAAGATCGATATTGCTACTGGGCTGATCGACCTTACGATTAACACTGGTTCCAATGAAGTCGGTGGAGTGCTGGTCTTTGGCGAACCTACGCAGTCCAAGCAAAGCATAAGCCTTCACCTCGGTCCGTCGCCGACGTCAACTGCGACCGCTCCGTTCCTGACAAATGGCGACCCCAACAATCCCGCATCACATGCCATGAAGTTAACCACAAATGTAGTTAACCCTAACGGTATCGACGTGCTTTTGACGGCCACCTACCAGCCAACGGAGGTAGATACCGACCCGATAGCCGGTGTCGGAATTGCCGACGGAATCTGCGAAGTCAGCCAAGGTGCAACGGAGAATACCGACTTCGATTGCCGGCTTGCAGCCGGTGGATTCGTCTATCAAACCCTGGGCAATGGCGACCAAGTCGTGCCCCATTGCGCCCCCTATCACAGCAATATGTGCGTATGGTACAGGGCTACAACTACTGCAACAGCGCAGGATGAAGTGCCTCCGGGCTCCCCCATCTGCAGCAGCACGCAAGGCCCACCCTGTTACGATTACATTGGCCCCGTGGGCGAGGAGATGGGGTGGAACACAAACGTCATTCTGGCAAATCCGTCACCGAACCCCGAGTACGCGTCAGGCTGGAACAACCAGAATGAGAGGCTTTACGATCGGCACGGGGATGACCCGGACATCGCCTTCAAGTTCGACATCACCGCCTACTTCAACGTGAATTGCAACATTTCATGTGTCTTGCCGGCCGATCAGAGTGGAGGTGGATATACGAAGCATACCAACGATTGGGTTTGGGCTGATGTGCCCAACCCGCCGGCGGGCACTGCTGCGGATGCTGTCGAACGCCTCGTGCCCGTACCAGGCATCTCTCCGTTCACCTATCTGAGCGGCTTGCCGATGCTGGTTACGTTCGAACTAGAAAAGGCCGGCACGGAGATTACCGACCCGACCGCTCTGACGATGCCGCATACGGTGAGCGTCGGGACGCTAGACTCCAATGGGAAACCGATACCAGTGCAGTTCCCCAAGGGCTTTCCAACGACCTTCACATACAACAAGTTCTTCAAGGTGTACTCTATTTTTCTTTCCCCCGTGCCTTATAAGCTCTCAGATGGGACTCCGAACACTGTGTATACGCTGCAGATCGGCTCCGATCTTTTCACGCAACCGGTGAACGCAACATTCAAGGTGTGTACACTGGCACAAGTTCTGAGTCACACATGCCACTGATGAGCGTAGCGATCTTCACCAATGCGTTTAGGTGTTAGGTGTCTGGACGATCCTGTGAGGTGCGATTGCTGCCCCGTGGACGACTAGAGCAGATTGAAGAAGTCGCCACTAGTCAGCTGTTGCTCTAGGTGGAGCACGAAAGGAAAATGCTTGAGGGAACTCCAGCGCTAGGTGCTGCGAACCTGGGGCTGCGGCGCAAAATTATGGATGCTGACGGACCCACTGATCTCCTTCTGCCTTGATGG
>Ga0209118_1000646_pt1 | contig 18128 bp, 21 predicted proteins | sample BlaSpr_A8_Ref_M1_FD_187988 | JGI IMG/M metagenome (GOLD analysis project Ga0209118, IMG submission 187988) | Forest soil microbial communities from Thunder Bay, Ontario, Canada - Black Spruce, Ontario site 2_A8_Ref_M1 (SPAdes) (version 2) | ecosystem: Environmental > Terrestrial > Soil > Boreal...
TGAAAACTCTATCAACTGCCTTCAATAAATTCGAAATGAGCGCTTTTATGGGGCGTTTTGATTTTTGGCGAACGACAGGAATCAAAAACCTCGCGCACGTGGTTGATGGCTGTGTGAACTGCTTCGCGGCGAGAAATGGCTGACGTTGAAGCGAACAACAAGGCGAGCAGTACAGGCAGTATGATTCGTGCATCGGCAAACGTGACGTGTTTCATGAAGTTGTAAACGGCAGCTATTGCGAAGAGAAATGCTCCGTATGCTGAGGCGACATTCAGATTCCGAAACAAGACGTAGCGCAGATTCATCGTATGCGCCTTCACGCCAATCTCTTCGTCTGCGAGCAGCGTTAACAACGGCCGGTAGATCCGATGGCTGATTTCCTGCGCCGCTTCGAGTTGTCCCTCCCATGTATCGAGCTTTTCTGCATCTCGGGTGGAAAGACCACAAAAGGTCACGGCCATTTCGATGAGCATTTCACGGCGCCTGTCTGTAGAGAGAATTTGTCCATTGACCGAGCGGCCCTTCAAAAGAAAGTTCTCGGAGATCAGACCGTCCCTAAACACTGGCCTCCGGTCTTTCAGAGTTTTGGATTCGAATCGCATCCTGGCTCGCGCGGACACGAGTTGACCGAGGACATAAGCGAAAATTATTCCTACTAGTGATTCAAAAGCCCAATTCTCCATCTGGAAGTAGGTTGAGAGGCCGACAAATCGTAAGCTCTGCTGCGCACTCCACAGAGCAACGAGCCCAGGCGCAAAATAAGCAAGCACGTCGAAATAGGAAAATTTGTCTTTCACGCTATCTCCTGCGACGTGCGTCCGATGGTTTCGAGCGCCGGCGCAAGTTTGCTTTGTGTGATTCGCGCGCAGGCCAATAGCCATTCCGCTGAAAGAATTCTTGACAGAACAGCCACATTGCAGCCCAGGAGACGATCGTTACAAGATCGCACTCCGTTGGGTTCCAATCTCGACCATACTTTTCGAACAGACAGCAACGTCCGTCTTCCCCGCACTCTAGATCACCTCTACGTTCGATCTGGAAACACCAATCGATTCACACCGAGGGCAGGAAAGTTTCGAGTTGAAGCATCCATTGCTCTACATGATTCACTGTATTTAATATGGCCTCATATTTCTGGTAATTACGATGCTACTAGGCGTATCTTTGCATTTACGATTTGGCGTTCATTTGCATCAATGGTGCCATATCGTTTATTTGACACGGAGCATGGCCGTTGAAAATACCTCTACAAACGGTCGAACACTGCCACGGCTCTCGGGAATTATTTGCCTATGGGTTGATTGACAGTAAGCGCATTTGACCGCAAACGGAGATTGGCGCGTGATTGAACATACTGAGCGTAAAGGCGACGCTGCCAATGGTACGCGAATTCCCGAGGGTTCCGTTCCACTCGAATCAATTCTTTGCACCAAGGAGCTGCAACTTCGCCCGGCACGACCAGCCGATCATGAGAAAGAAAACCGGGCTCTCGTAGCTTTGGCCAAGGCGCTGGCCGACTCGCCGCGCACGGTCCTACAATCGTTGGCGGACATAATGCTGGATGTATTCGACGCTGGCTCGGCTGGCATTAGCCTATTGACGAAGGAAGATGGCGGTAAACGATTCTACTGGCCCGCTATCGCCGGAAAATGGAAGCAGCATATCGGTGGCGGCACGCCACGAGATTTCGGTCCATGCGGTGACGTTCTTGATCGCAACACCACGCTGCTATTCGGTCGCCTCGAACAACGGTATTCATATTTCCAGCCGGTAACACCAAGTGTTCAAGAGGCTCTCTTGGTTCCGTTTTACGTTGGTGGCAAGGCTGTTGGCACTATCTGGGCCGTCGCCCATGATCAGGAGCGCAAGTTCGACGCGGAAGATGAACGATTAATGAAGTCCCTCGGACAGTTCGCCTCGTCGGCATATCAGATTTTAGAGTCGTTGGATGCCCTGTCGGTTCAAGCGGCTGAGTCAATGAAGGCAGAGCGAGCGGCTGGATTGCTCGCCGCTATTGTGGACTCGTCTGATGACGCCATTGTCAGTAAGAACTTAGATGGAATTATTACGAGTTGGAATACCGGAGCAGAGCGCATATTCGGCTACACGGCCGAAGAGGCTGTCGGACAGCACATTGCTCTTATCATTCCGCTTGATCGCCGAAATGAAGAAACAATGATTATGGAGCGACTCAAACGAGGAGAACGTGTAGATCATTTCGAAACTGTTCGCAGGCGCAAAGACGGCACAGTGTTGGACATCTCTTTGACGATTTCTCCAGTGAAAGATAGGGACGGATGTGTAGTCGGGGCGTCGAAAGTTGGGCGTGACATCACCGAGCGAAAGGTAGCGCAAGAAGAGCTACGATCAAGTGAGGAGAGGCTTCGTAACCTCGCCAACGGACTCGAAAACCAAGTGCGCGTTCGGACTCATCAACTTGAGCAACGAAACGCAGAAGTCCTCGACCAATCTGAACAACTTCGAGAACTGTCGAGCCGACTGATGCAAACACAGGACGATGAACGACGACGTATCGCCCGTGATCTCCATGACAGCGCCGGACAAGTTGTAGCAGCATTAGGAATGCAACTCGCCAGCATTACCCAACATGCCGTGAAACCACAGGTTAGAAAGGCCGCTCAAGAGAGCCTCGAAATGGTTAGGCAGTTAAGCAGAGAGATCCGCACGGTCTCGTATTTGCTTCATCCTCCGCTGCTGGATGAAAATGGCTTATCGGGAGCGATTGAATGGTACATCCAAGGGCTGGTGGAACGTAGCGGTCTGAAAATTGAACTACTTATTCCTAAGGACTTTGGAAGGCTACCGGACGACCTGGAAGTTGCGGTTTTTCGTATCGTGCAAGAATGCCTGACAAACATTCATCGCCATTCCGGCAGTAAGACTGCGACGATCCGGCTTTCGAATAGTGGCAATGACGTTTCGTTAGAGATTCAGGACGAGGGCAAGGGCATATCAACCGAAAAGCTGACTGGGATTCAAGTTCAGCGTTCAGGTGTTGGTATTGCTGGGATGCGAGAACGTGTTCGACACCTTAAAGGCGTTATGAACGTTCAATCGAACTCTAAAGGAACAAGAGTCTCCGTTACAATACCGATCACCGCGATTCCCGAATCAGAGAGAAGTCAACACGCGAGCAACGCGAACTAGCTTCATTTGGATTCGTATTCCTTGGAATCAATCTCAAAACGGTTCTGCTCAGTTATTTTTCGCGATAGGGCAGGTCATTCCGGTTTGCGTGACCTGACGATATTCATCAATTTCAAAAACACACCCATCTGTGATGTCCCATTGACTCTGGCTAGATCAACCAGAATTTACGTGGGCATACGGGATTTGCTGTATATGTTAAGACTGTATTCGGGTGTATAAGAGTTTGTAATTCCCCAGAGGCCACCCGCAACGCTCCGAGGGATGCATTTGCGAGGATTACGATGGCGCGCTGGGTCTTGGATTGTCCCGATTGCAATGAAGATTTCACCCAAAGTGAGATTCCCGAAAGCTACTCGTTGGTCCCTGATCCCTTTACCGGGTCTGCGGCAAAACCGGAATTTCCAGCGGATGGCCTCAGTTTAAGATGTCCGAATTGTAAGACAACCTCGGTGTATCAGCGTTATCAGCTAATCTATCGAGTTACCTAAGACTGTAGCCGTGACAGAGACAGGTCAAGGTCTTTCTGTTGTAACCCCTTTTCTTCGTCAAATAACCGTATGGCGATTATAAAGCGAATCTAATAGACTCCGCTTGCAGGGTCTTGATGTTCAATGATCTGTTCCATCTTGTCCACTCACTAGAACATGACTACACCGCAGAGAGAGGCGAGCGAATCGATTCGTACGCATGTCGTCGGTGTGCACGAACGGTTCGATTGAACGGCTTCAAGGTCCAGATTCTCTGTCTTCTCCGTGACATTGAATTTGCCATCGGAGAACCAAAAGAGAAAGATAAATGACCTTGACTAGCCTGTTGACGGTAAAATTTTGGAAGGCTACGGGATTGCCTTGCAAAGCAGCAACGTGTTCGCCCAGCATTTCCAAAGAACAGTTTCCAAGACACCATATGCTTCGCACCTTCCGCCTGAACAATTCCAACGGATTCCAATAATCTGCCTCGCGCCGTCGCGCTACTGGTCGTGGTGTTTTGGACTCAGGCACAGATCAGTGCAGTCGGCGTGGCCGCTTGCCTCATCGATAATGGGGATAGGCACAACGGGCGTGGATAGGTTCAAGTTGGATGGTTGGTTTAGGCAACGCTGACCGCGCGCCTTAACTAGATATCAAGCTCGATAATGGGCCTGTGCGCTCGATCTTGGCAGTCCTTCTGAAAGGGACAATCGTTTATAATCCCCCGCTATAACGCGAACATAGGTTGGCAGAGCAGCCTCCACTTGGCACATTTTGTGGCGCCTCGCCGTCATGAATTCACATATTTTAGAATTCCGTAGAACTGTTAGACTCTAATGCGAGCGCTTTGTCCTCCAAACCTAGGGGAGATATATGACGACGAAGCCAAAAACCACTAAGCCCGGGACCGTCCAAAAGATCATCAAGTCTCCGCTTCCAGGGGAACCGGAAAAAGCGGAGATTGCCGTCGAGGGCGCCGATCATCTATATCGGGAGATTCGCATCGAAAACACCTTGGAACATGAGAAGGGCAAGAAAGTGAAGCTCAAAGCGGGCGCCCAAGTGGACGTCACCATTGAAGCCGACCCCAAGGAAACGGTCCCCAAGTCTAGCAGCTAGATCGCGATCGCTATGAGGCTTGACCACCTTGAGGCGTTCTCTTTATTCGGTCGCGAATGCGCTAATGGTATAAATCGCAGAGTTCTTCCCTATAACCAAAGCCTGCCGAATCTGCCTACCGTTCCGTTGAAGTGGATGTGGGGCTGAGTTGATATATCTAAGACTGCCTTACGAGACTTTAAAAAGGCTTCGTTTCTATTCCATGCGGATTGTGCCGTGGGCTATAACTCAGCTCACCAGTTGTGGCTTGCGCGTCAGGGAAAGGAACGGGCTCTAGGGCCTCGTTCCTTTTCCTGACTATATCTAAACTCCATTGCCCACAAAATCGGAAGTGATGGTGGACCGCTTCCTCCCTGATTTTCGAACCGCAGATTTCGCTAAAAACGGATCTGAGGGCCGAAGGAAACTTTCCAGTTGTGATGAGCTCCGTTCGCGAAAATAATTTCGTCCCCCACTTCAGCTCGTAAACCAATGGGGCCAAGGAAGGCTTCAACTCCACCACCGGGATAGAGGGCTGCACTAACGTTGTTCGTCCTGAGGTTGTCTACACTGCTTGTGAAAGTGGAAAAGGATGCGGGTCGAGGATCAAAGCGAAAATTTGTGGCTCCGCCCTTCACAGTAAGAAAGACACGAACAGGCCCCGAAGTTTGAATCTTTGGGCCAATCAGACCATGAAGCACTTTAATGTTGGAACCCTGAGTGGTTATCGTCCCTGTCCCTGTATCCGTAAAACCTTCCGTAAAAACCTGATTGAAGTCATAGGACATTTCCGCTTCGATCTGCACGTGTCGCGCGGCGTTGATCGCGGCTCGGGCGCCTAGTCCGGCAAAATTTGACCCAGTCTGGTTCAGCTTGAAGTATTCGACGAAGGCACCGACCTCACCGTGGTTCTGAGCATGAGCGATTGGAACAAAACCTATGCAAGTAATTATGATCAAGAATGTGATGCGTTTCATTGTTGTTCTCTCTCCTAAATTATATTTGGAATGTGCGTCCCCACTTTACGGGCCAATCTTCCGATCGCGCGGTCCTGGATGAGTCATTGCAAATCCCGTTCTCATGACGCGTCCACTTTAGGACTTGACACCCAATCAAACTATCCGGCGGATGCTGTAACTCGGCTGGAAATTGTGTGTAGGCTTGTGGACCGTGTAGAACGCGCGCACCAATGGCGAGAAATCGGCTTCGCAATCGAAGCGCAGGAGTAAATGAAACAGAGTCACCAGACCTGGCGGCAATTCCTCTAAAAGACGGGTACCGCGCCATACAATTATGAAGGAGGGGGAGGCCATTTTATCCCTGGGGCGGGCGGTGAAATGGCCTCTTTGGGGTGAGAATCGAGCACTGAGGACTTGCGGAGACCAATTTTTGCAGTCGGCACGTCGATACCGATTGTGGCTGCAAAATTGCCACCATTCTCTTTTATTGAGCTGCCGTGGCGAAACGCCTGTTCAAGATTGAGCCCTTCGCTCGGCAACTCGATTCGCTTTTGCAACTACCGCCGGCCCGCTCGATACACGTGGGCCTCTTCTTTGTCATCGTCTTGCAAAGCGCTCACGAAATCGTCCGCCTGCTTCTCTGCCTTATCTTTCGCGATCCCATAGCGCTCTTGGATCTTGCCAACGAGTTGTTGACGCTTCCCATCGATGACATCGATATCATCGTCTGTCAGCTTTCCCCACTGTTCCTTGACTTTGCCTTTGGTTTGCTTCCACTTGCCTTCGACTTGATCCCAATTCATGGCCTACCTCCACTGGAAATTTTGAACGATTCCAACTGAAACATGTCGACAGCCGAAAACGTTCGTGTTGCGCCCTGCTTCCAACAGGAAACACCATAATCGGGAATGAAGGAATACGGCGTAATACTGACACTCGTTGGAAGAATCAAGTAGAGGTGTGCTCACCTGATCTAGACGTGTGTAACGATAGGACCTTTTGCGATTTCAGCCCACAAGGTTGCAGCGGCGGATCTTTAGGTACCAGAAAACCGCCTAGGTTCCTACCCACAGGCCTTGATTCCATTTCAGATTGTAACCTTCTAACGTGGAATCTGATATTCGCCAGCGTGTTGAGCAGTTGAGATTGCAGCCAGCCGACAACTGAGGAAGAAACATATGTTCCGATTGCAATGCAGCAATACCGTTATGAAGCAGGACAACCAGAAGGGTCACCGTAAAGGTCATTAACGTAGCGAAATCAGTCCAAGAAAGTTCCAATGACTGGGCCAAATCTATTCGCAATCGTTCTCCGTTGGAGATGAGATTGGAAATGGCGGGCCGCTGTCTCATCCCGTTCGTAAAGCCACGTCTTAGTGAAGGGGTACCCATTTGACCCAAAACCAGGAGACCGCTAAGCCCTCACGTGGCGCCGAGAAAGATGGAGGCTCGGGAGCCAAAGCACTTCTCTGGAAGCTCGGCCCAGGATTGATTACCGGGGCTGCGGACGATGACCCAAGCGGAATTGCGACGTATTCGCAGGTGGGAGCGCATTTCGGCTACGGCATGCTCTGGACCATGCTTTTTTCTTTTCCACTGATGGCAGCCATTCAAGAAATCAGCGCACGCATCGGGCGAGTGAGTGGGATCGGCATCGCCGGTAATCTACGCCGTCATTATCCAAAGCCATTTCTATATGGGATCGTTTCCCTGCTCTTAATCGCAAATATCTTCAACATTGGTGCGGATATTGGAGCGATGGGCGCAGCCGCAGGACTGCTGATTCCCGGCCCGCCGGGCCTATTCGTCGTTCTTGCTGGATGTATTTCATTGCTGTTGCAGATTCTAATTCCATACACAAGTTACGTGAAGTATCTAAAATGGTTGACGATCGCACTTTTTGCATATGTCGTAACCGCACTCTACCTCCATGAGCCCCGGTGGGAGGCGATTCGCGCGACATTCTTGCCAGCTCTTTCGCTTCACGGTGGGTACTTTACGGCCCTGATTGCAATTCTCGGAACGACGATCAGCCCCTACTTGTTTTTCTGGCAAGCATCCGAGGAAGTCGAAGAGGTCACTCTCAACGCAGGGGAAACACCGCTCAAAAAGGCTCCGGAGCAGGCGGCTGTGCACCTCCAACGAATCAGGTTTGACACGTATCTCGGAATGGCCTTCTCCAACCTCATAGCGTTCTTTATCATCCTGACCGCTGCCGCCACTCTGCATGCTCATGGTGTTCAAGACATCCAGACGGCAGACCAGGCTGCTTTGGCCTTGGAGCCCATGGCCGGCCGATTCGCGTTTTTTCTTTTTGCGTTGGGAATCGTGGGAACCGGCTTACTCGCGGTTCCTGTGCTTGCAGGTTCCGCAGCGTATGGTGTGAGCGAAGCATTCCAGTGGACGGCGAGTTTGGAGAAGAAACCGAAACATGCCAAACCCTTCTACGTGACAATTGGCATTGCGACTCTGGTTGGTCTACTCCTCAATTTCCTGCATTTGGATCCGATCAAGGCACTCTTTTGGTCAGCGGTGCTCAATGGCATTGTAGCGGCACCGGTGATGGCATTCATGATGCTTCTGGCGCAAAATGCCCGTGTGATGGGGCAATTCACGCTGCCTGCTTACCTCCGAGTGGCCGGATGGCTGGCAACCGCGGTTATGGTGTTCGCCTCGCTCGGAATGATCTCAACAATCCACCGCTGAAAACTCACTTCGCATCTAAGTCCAGAAGGTTCAGTCTACCAAAGCCTACAGGGAACTTCGAAGAGGGATACCAGAATGCTCGTATTGTGAGCCATCGCAATTCGGTCTAAAAAATGAGCGGAACGGGGCGCACCAGTCGAACGGAATTTCGAGACTACGCACGACCGGTCACCCGGAAGGAGGCGTTATGTTGCGATGGGCAGTAGGATTTTTCATTGTGGCGCTGATAGCTGCGGCTTTCGGCTTTCTCGGTATTGCGACCGCAGCAGTGGGCATCGCGAGGCTTTTGTTCTACGTTTTCCTCATCTTGTTCCTGGTGTCTTTGATCGGTGGACTGGTTCGACGGACTTGAAAGATCGGCTGTAACCAAAAGGACGAATGGACTAGGAAACTCAGCTTGCTCAAAATGAGAGGAATGTCATGAAAACATCGTCCATGGTCGGAATCGTGTTGATTGTTCTTGGCGTGATTGCTCTCGCCTATCAAGGAATCACATACACCACCCGCAAGAAGGTGTTAGACATTGGGCCGATTCAAGCGACAAAGGAAGAACACAAGACTATTCCTTTGCCTCCGATTGTCGGAGGATTGGCCCTCGTCGGAGGCGTGGCCCTACTCATCGCGGGAAGCAAGGACGCATAATTAGAAGCATCCTCGCGTTGAGCACAGCCTGATGGATTCGTCGTTTAGCGGTTTGTAAAGATCACCAAGTGTTGGTCAATGTCGAATGGGAAGATGCCTGAAATTCACGCCTCAATAATCTGGTTGCGCACCGCGAAACGCACCAGCGCACTCACACTATGGAGTTCGAGTTTTCGCATGATGTTGGCCCGGTGAGTTTCGGCAGTCTTGACGCTGATGCACAAAGAAGAAGCTACTTCCTTACTGCTCTTCCCCTCCGCCAGCAATTGAACAATTTCCCGCTCACGAGGTGTGAGGCGTTCGCGGATTAGCTCCGGGATCTCCGTAACAGGCCCACCCGGATTAAATTTACTCAGGATCACTTCTGTCGCAAGAGGGGTAAAGAAGGGTTTGTGCTTCGCAAGAGTTTCGACAGCAATAATTAGGTCGCGATCCGAGTCCGATTTTACGATGTACCCTCGTACACCAGCATCGACAATTTCTCTTATCAGTTGATCCGAGTAATGCATGGACAGGACAAGGACCTCGGTATTGGCAGATGCCTTTCGAATTCTTCTCGCCGCTTCCACACCGTTCAGATCCGGCATGCTGATATCGAGGATGACGATATCAGGCTTTAGTTCTTCGGCTTTAGTGACCGCCTCGCGACCCGTAGTCGCTTCCCCACAGATTTCCCAACCCGCATGTGATTGAAGCAGCGCCCTAACTCCGCGCCGGAGCAGATCGTGATCATCGGCAATCAGGATACGAAGGGGTTTCACGTTATCCTCCATCATGAAATAGAGTAGAATTCCTTAAATACCAGAGAACGTGAAATTGCATAGGTGCTATTCATTAGCGAAATCCCAAACTACCCACGCTCAAAGAACGCAACGCCTTGAGATCGACCCAGGAATTTGATAATACATGAGAGCTATTAAAGTCAAGCCGAACTTTTGGAAGTTGGAGCCGGTTCGTTGAAAGCATGATAACAAAGACGTCATCTAGCTAAATTGCAAAAACGATTTTCCCCTGCCTCGCACCTCGCGTAGAACCCGTCTCTTTAACAATCGCGTCGGTTAGAAATACTCACAATCTACACGAAAACACCGATTGGCCATTATCGGCGCCATTTGTATTCTGCCCCTCAATTAAGATGCGCACATTGAGGAAAAGGTTCATAACCCCAATTGACGAGCGCGGTTCTTCGGTCGCGCCCGCCAACAGCAACAGTTTGATAGATAATCGAGCCAACGCCGCCAAGGGTGATAAATGATTTCAAAACATGATTATGGCTGTGAAATTATGTCCTTCATCGTGCTGTTCATTCTGAGCGCGTTGAGTCATTTCTGGTACATCATGATCCTCATCTGCATCGGGGCCGCCGTGTGGGGTACGGGCGCTCTCTTAGCGCGGATGTTCCTCCATGTGAAGGCCGCGTCATTTCTAGGCCCCGGGAGCCGAGTGGCTCGCGAGAATGCCAGCTGGGCGATTGGAATGCCGAATGGCGTTCTTGCCCCGCATACGCCATCTTCTTCGCCTAATATCCAAATCGCAAGCCAGGATTCACGCTGAAAAAGCGAATGACCCCTTCCTACGAGATACCATCCCATGCAACACCTTCGTTGGCAGATATTTGCGGAAGTCAGGTATTTCTACCAGACAAAATACGCTGGAGTGTGGATGGCCAGAAAAATGACAAAAGGTGTAGAAGGTCAGTGGAATTGAAATTGAATAGGTCGGATTTCAATTGCCGGTAGCAAGAGGCAAGGAGGGCACACATGTTGCATTGGACGTTAACTTTTCTCGTCATCGCGCTGGTCGCGGCGCTTTTTGGATTCGGAGGGATAGCGGTAGCCGCGGCCGGGATTGCGAGAATTCTTTTCTTTATTTTCCTAGTGCTTTTCCTGGTTTCAGTCATGAGTGGTCTTGTGAGAAAGGCGTGATGGGACGCCAGTATGTAGCTTCCTTCTCACAGTCGCTAACAATTGCTGGCCTCGAATGCAATTACGCCTTTCGAAGGGATGCAAGGAATTGAAAACGATCAGAGCAAAATCATTCTCGAACCCTATGAGGAGGAACTAGAAATGAGAACCTTATTTCGAATTATGTTGGCAGTTACATTGATTTCATCTGCGGCGTTGGCCGCGGATACGAAGGATAAACAGAAGCAGGAGGACCGTCTGCAGAATGCCGCAACAGTTATGGGTGAAATCTTGAACATTCCTGACAATATTCCGCAAGATCTGCTCGACAAATCCAAATGCGTCGTCGTGATGCCGTCAGTTCTTAAGGCAGCCTTCGTTGTCGGCGGAAGCTATGGCCGCGGCGCGATGGTCTGCCGGAGTGGAAAGGACTTTTCGGGATCGTGGGGCGCTCCAGCCATGTACGTCCTGGAGGGCGGCAGCATCGGCTTCCAGATCGGAGGGGAGGCCACAGATTTCGTGTTGTTGATCATGAATGAGCGCGGGGCAAATAGCCTGTTGCATAGCAAAGTAAAGCTTGGCGGTGACTTATCTGCGGCAGCAGGACCCGTGGGTCGCACAGCGGAGGCAAACACAGACGCCTATATGCGGTCCGAGATCCTCACCTACTCTAGGGCTCGCGGCCTCTTTGCAGGTGTATCTCTTGAGGGTGCCTCACTTCGTCCTGACGATGAAGGTAATGTGGCACTCTATGGCCGCAACGTCACCGCGAGTGACGTCGTATTGGGTCCTGCACCTGCAACCCCGTCTTCCGCTCATAACTTGGTGGCATTGCTGGACAAAGCTTCTCCGCACCTTAAGAGCGCATAAGCCACACTCGCCAAATGGGGGAGGTGCAAAAACACCTTCCCCTCCTTCTAGTGTATCTGGCAATTCTCCCTGCGTCTGTGCCCTTCGCCGTGCATAAATGATTCTTCAGATAGCAATGCCCGCGCGGCCGTAGTTATCGCATTCGATGGTTTTGTGCCCCTCGGTCCACTACAGCCAGCAACAGTACTGACCGGACAAATCTGGGGCTCTCACATAAGGCCTTTCCCCTTCTTGAATACCAGCTTCCCGGCATTGTGGCCCTTTGTGCTTATCCATATTCTACCTACCAGCACCAAGTAACGGTGCATAGCGACTGACGGAGGAAATCTCAATGCGAATCCTAAGAGCACTGCTTCTAGTTCTACTGGTGCAGCCCGTACTGGGGATCGGGCTTGCGAATGCCAAGCCACAAACGCATCCACAAACCAACTCCCGGAATAGCGATGAATACTTGATGCGGGAAGTGCGCCATGAGTTAGTCCAGGTGCCTTGGTACAGCGTATTTGACATTTTGCAATATCGCGTCAATGGGAACGAAGTGACGCTGACCGGACAAGTCGTCAATCCTACGGTGAAGTCGGATGCGGAGAATGCGGTCAAGCACATTGAGGGAGTCGAGAAGGTGAATAATCAGATCGAGGTACTGCCAGTCTCACCGATGGATGACCAATTACGGCGCGCCGAATACCGGGCGATTTATTCGCAAGATACGCTTATGCGCTATGGTTTGGGAACACTCCAATCGATTCACATCATCGTTAAAGGCGGCCATGTGACTCTCGTAGGCAATGTAGATAACGAAGCGGATAAGAATGCCGCCAATATTTATGCGAACGGCGTGCCAAATGTTTTCTCGGTCACGAATAACCTGGTTGTGTCGGGAACAAAATAAACGATTTAAGCTGCTCGATCACAACAATTCCAGAAACATCGGCGGTACCGGCGGCAGATTCGGTTTTGAGGAGATCTGCCCCTAATGGTTCAATTTGAGGTTCGTTTTGGCGGTTTCGGCGTTACCTGAGAACAAGACTTCTTTCTAGCGTTCGACTTGAGCCAATATCGAATGTATTCCGAACGGCAGTCTGGAATATCTGCGTGCCCGTTCCGATCGATTCAGAGAAGGACACGATTATAGTCTTGGGAGAAGCAACGTGGGTACGGACGAAGAATTGATGGGCCAGCTAGCAAGTAAGAACCAAGTTGCGCTCGAAGATATCCACAACCGTTACCACTCTCTTTTGTTTTCCGTCGCTCTTCGAATTACGGGCGACCGTGGAAGCGCCGAAGAGATACTTCAAGATACTTTTTTTCAACTGTGGCGGAAGGCTTCCCAATTCGATGCGGCGAGAGGTTCGTTAGTTGGGTGGCTCCTGACGATGGTCCGCTACCGCGCTATTTCGCGAATGCGGGGGAAAAGCGATCACTTTTGCTCCGAGTCCCCGTGCGGCGCCGATGTGTCCTTGCCTTCGAGCGCCGGTTCCACAGCTCTGGAGCAGGAAATTGCTCGCGAATTGGTCTCGGCTGCATTGGCATCGCTGTCCAGCGTTCAGCGCGACGCAATCCGTCTGGCTTACTTTTCCGGACTGACCGCTGAAGAAATCTCTCTTCGCACGAAAACACCTTTGGGTACGACAAAAAGCAGACTCCGTTCCGCCCTTCAGGGCATGAAGAAAGCTTTATCAAATCCTGGGTTGTCCGTCTCTGGGGAACGGACACAACCATCCGCCACATTAGTCGACATTCTGGTTACCGAACAGCTTCTATCACGCCCTCTCAGGCAGCGGTTTCCACACCGGGAAAAAGAATCACTGCAAGTCCTCGCCCACGTTGTAGCGACTTCGCCGGAGCGTTTGACAGATGCCTTCCTGCAGATGGCACTCGATCTTTGTTCCGCAGGCACGGCGGGACTCAGCTTTCTCGAAACTGACGCGGAAGGAAAGCAAGTATTTCGATGGACAAATCTTGCTGGCGAACTGAAGAAATATGTTGGGGGAACTACTCCGAGAAACTTCAGCCCATGCGGCGTTACACTCGACCGTAATTCCCCGCAGCTCTTCGCGTATCCGGGCCGATATTTTCCCTACTTCAACGACGTGGAGACACCCATTGTGGAAGGCCTGGTCATTCCCTTCCGTGTGGCGGACACAGAGGGCACCCTTTGGATCGCGTCTCACGAGGAAGGGATTCTATTCGACGCCGAGGATGCTCGAATCATGACCGTTCTCACCGAATTTGCCAGCTGCGCCTTCCATTTCAATAGATCGATTTCCGCATCGCCTGCTCCTCTTTGATGGAGGTCGTTCAGAAGGCCGCCCAACGTCCTCATACATATACATAAATCCCAGTTGAATTCTACAGGCAATCCTTGACATCCAAGAACCATCCGCCCCTCGTATTCCTTTATGTACGTTCGGATTGACAACTTGACGGGAGGGGTGCCACGTGAAAGATAAAGCTGTAGGGCTGATGGAAGCGGAACCAACCACCATGGTAGAAGAACTTAAATTGATTCGATTCAAAAGAGCTTTGTCCCGGCGAAATTTCATAAAGACCGCCGGTCTAGCCGGAGTCGGATTTGCCGCCGGCGCTATGATCGAGGGGTGCGGTGGGATAGGCTCAAAAACTTCCGCGCAGACGATTCCTGAGACAGATGTCCTTAATTTCGCCTTAAACCTCGAATACTTAGAGGCTGAATTCTACAGCGTCGCTGTTACGGGAAGCACCCTGAGCGCGAGTGTTACTGGGGGCGCAAGCAACGCCACGGGAGGCAAAAAGATCACATTTGCGGACAGCCGGATTGCGGACATCGCCGCGGAGATCGCAGCCGACGAGAAGGCGCACGTGCAGTATTTGCGCACGGCACTTGGGGGAGCCGCCGTGGCAGAACCAAAAATCAACCTCGACGCCCTTGGAGTGGGGTTCAACGCCGACGCCGATTTCTTAACTGTCTCCCGCGCTCTTGAAGATACAGGAGTGAGCGCCTACGCCGGCGCGGCAACGCTTCTCACAGGGAATAATCTGCAGGCAGCGGCACAAATTCTCGCTACCGAGGCCTATCACGCTGGAAACATCCGTCTGAATATTGTTCAGAAAGGGATTGTTGTTACCTCGATAGGCTCTGGGGATGTCATCCCTGACGAGCAACACTTCTTTCCGACCGATGCCAATGGCCTCTCGATCAAGCGCACCACTTCGCAAGTTCTGGCGATTGTCTATGGGAATGCGACGGCTGGAACTTCAAGCGGGGGCTTTTTCCCGAACGGATTGAACGGCAACATTAAGACGGTTTAGTCCGCGGCGAATCGGCAATGGATGCGGGCATGGAAGTCACACGTCCATGCCCGCCAGACTTTTGTTTCGTATCTACAGGCTTTTTACCGGCTGCAATTCGCAAGTTCATCCGAGGCGGCGAAATGAAAATCACATTCGGATTGTATGCTTTCGTGTTTTTTCTGGGACTCGCGCGGCCCGCTCATGGCGGCTCGCTCGATTCCGGCATTCTCAAGATGTTTCCAAGGAATATCGCTGAATTTGGCTACGCGAACTTGGAGCAGGCCAACCAATTCCCATGGTTCGCTCAACTCAAACTACAGTCCCTACCACCGCGCTTTGAAGAACTCGAGGTATTCTTGGGTTCGCTGGGAATGGGCCCGACCTCGCAAATTAAGGAAGTTGCATGGGCGCTCTGTTCCCGCGACAGTCAATCGGAGAATGGCGGCAAGTCCCCTCGGTCGGAGACCTCTGAGAATGGAATTGTGGGCCTTGTATTTGGCCAGTTCGATACGAATGCGGCGGAAGCAACGCTGAAAAGTCTGAATGCTCAAACCGTGGAAATAGGCGATTCCACGCTTTTTCGGTGTATTAATTGTGATGATCTCTTCATCGTTTTTCTGGACTCAAATACAATCGCATTCGGCCAAGGCAAATCCCTGGAACTTATGATGCGCGCGCGATCCGGCGAAACCGACAATCTCCAGCAAAACAGCGAGATGATCCCGCTTATCAACCAAATGAATGACGGCAGTATGTTCTGGGGAGTGCTTGCACCCGCCGGCGCGCGGCAAGCCCTCCATAAGCTGGCTCCGGATGCCGCGCAGTTCCCGCAGGCTGATGAGTTTTTCACCAACGTAAATGGGCTCGCAATTCGCATCCGCGGCTTGGAAGAGGTTTGGGACTCAGACGAGATAGAAGCCGATGTCCAGTTCTTGTCCCGATCTCCGGGAGACTCATCGAATCTCTCGCTCTTGCTCAATGCTGCTCTGCTTCTACGCAAATATCGGGCAAGTCAAACCGGAGACGACGCAGCGAAGATTCTGGACACGGTGCGGATTGCGCCCCTTGGAAATACGCTGGACATTTCATTCTCGATTACCAACGATCAATTGATGAGCCTCGTCGAACACAACATCTTCGTGTCCCAGTCGCAGTGAGAGAGTCGACAGCTTCGAGGCGCTTCTTGTGGCACAGGCTTATCTGTTATGGTTTGCGCCGCTGCAAGGCTTTCCGCGTGCTGTTCGAGGCGTTCGGCGGTGAATAATTCCGCACGGATGGACCCTGTCATACCCGCGAACACCAGCGGCGACGCCGCGGTCATCGTACCCACAGTCTTATTTCCTGATGTCTACTGCTCCCCTTAAAAGACAGAGCACCGGTCGCGAACAAAAGTGACAAGTATGGATCCCTTACCACCAGGAGCAAAGCCGGCGACAAGGGAGCCCACGCCACTTTCAGGTCTTATTCCTCTTTCGAGTTTTCCTTATCTTCTTTTTCGAACCGGCTTTTTTAGTCGCACGGCGGCGACGAGCAGTCCCGGGAAACTTTTCCGCCGTTCCGGCGACGGTTCCCAGTGTGGACCCAATTGTGCGAGCTACACTCACGAGGAAGCCCTTGTCATTAGAGGCGGTTTTACTGGCGCTGCTTGTTTTTTTCATTTTTCTCTCCAAAGCGAAGATTCGCACACACGATGGGATCCGAATTCGTCAGACGATTCAAGAACCGCCGCTACGCGAGATCATCGCACGTATCGCAGTCCACATTTCTTCGGCGAACGTAGAAAATTACGGTTTTTAAATGACCACATATCAGAGTTGATTAGGAAACTGCAGCTTTCGCTTCACGAAATGAATGCTCGCCTGCTTCAGCTACGTCTTTAACGTGTTCTTTCGCATTTGCGATGGTCTTTTGCGCACGACGGCTCAACTTATTCCCCTCGGCGGCAATACTATCCACGCCGTCTTTTATCGAGCCAGAGATTTGATCTCGCGTTTCTTCCCCTGATTTTAGGGCAAATAGAACACCAAGGGCCGCCCCCACCCCCACTCCAATAAGAAATCCTGATGTAACTCCCTGCCATCTGTTTGCAGCCATGTTATGCCTCCATTTCAGTAAGTTAGTTTATTTGGTTTTGAGAAGCCAGATCGAGTGCTTCCCAATCGGCGTTTTTCCCAGTGCACAGGAAGAAAAAAAGAGGAAGGCCGATTCGGCCTTCCTCTTTCAAAAGCTAGTCAGTTCCGCCTGTGGCGGTGCGATGAGTCTCACGTCCTGATTTCGTTGAGTCGGTAGAAGATTCTCCCGTGGAAGAGACATCTTCACCGCCCGTGCGCTCCAGGATCTTCTTTGCTTCCTTGATTTCTTCGGAGGTGTCGCAATGGACGGATAGCAAGATTCCACCTTTTTGAAGCCGCCCTTCGTAGCGCTTCGCCTCAAATTCGGGAATACCAACACCAATCAGTGCGCCCGTAAGTCCGCCTACTGTTCCTCCGACGCCCATCCCGGCCAGTGCGGCCATGATGGGCCCCGCGGCGATGAGAGGCCCCACGCCGGGAATGGCCAGGGCTCCAATGCCAGCCAGCAACCCGAGAGTGCCGCCCAGGACTGCACCCGAGGTCGCGCCGGCCGTAGCACCCTCTGGCGCCTTTGTGGCCTTCACAGTTCCCATGTCCTTAGAACCGAGAGTTTCAGGAACGAGCACAGAAACGTCTGAAACTGGGAATCCCGATCTCGTTAACATGTCGATGGCGTTTTCTGCGCCACTATGTGTTGCGTAGATTCCGAACACCGCTGTTTTCTTGCTGGTCATGATTGGTTCTCCTTTTCATTGAACATGGATTCAATAACTGTGCTTCATGATTTTGGAGGTGCAACTTCGATCTGACTGGTTACGTTCGTGTCGCCTGCGACGGTTGCTGCTTTTCCTTCCACAATAGTTTTTTCATCTTGTGTTCGGACAGGGCCCTTCAGAGTGACTTTGCCATCCTGCGTAATGATCTTTACGTTGTGGGCATAAGTTGAGAGTGATTTGTCCTTCAT
>Ga0209118_1000647_pt1 | contig 18088 bp, 16 predicted proteins | sample BlaSpr_A8_Ref_M1_FD_187988 | JGI IMG/M metagenome (GOLD analysis project Ga0209118, IMG submission 187988) | Forest soil microbial communities from Thunder Bay, Ontario, Canada - Black Spruce, Ontario site 2_A8_Ref_M1 (SPAdes) (version 2) | ecosystem: Environmental > Terrestrial > Soil > Boreal...
GGCGCCCGCCGTCGCTGGGCACGATGGTTTCGTCCATGCCGTCCGGAGACCGAGGATCGGCAACACGGGAGCCGTGTCCGCTGTAATGGAGCACCACCACGTCGTCCGCGGCGACCCGCTCGACCAGGCCGCCCAGGGCCGCCCGGATGCCTGCCTGGGTGGCCGCGCCGTCCACCAGCCGCTCGACGTTGGGGGCCGGGAACGCGAAGCGGTTGATCAGCAGTCCGGCCATCGCCTCCACGTCGTTGACGCAGCCAGCGAGCTGGGCATGCTCGGGGAAGTTGGGATAGCGGTCGATGCCAATGAGCAGCGCCCATCGGTTGACCTTCGCGGCAGTGGTCGGCATCTGGGCTACACTCCTTTCGCCATGCCTCAGTCACGGAAGAAACGGCGGCGCCCGCTTTGGTTAGAGGCCTCGCGGTAGGCGGCACGGCCGGCGTATGACTTTGACCTCGCCGGTGACCGATCGCGTCGTCGTCCTGGTCGAGCGGATCCAGGCCGGAATCGACTACGAGCCCAGCTGTCGCGAGATCTACCACCTGTTCCGAAGGCGGATCTTCAGCTTCTTCGCGGCACGCGGGTTTTCCTCCGACGAGTGCGCGGACCTCACCCAGGAGACGTTCATCCGGGTCTTTCTTGGTATCGGGGGCTTGCACTCCGCACCTCGATTCGCGACATGGCTCTTCGAGATCGCCGCCAACATCTATCGCAACGAGCTGCGCCGGCGCGGCGCGGGCAAGCGCGATGCCCTCGAGGAATCGATCGACGACCTCGTGCAACCGGAGGCCGTGGGGAGATCCGACGCCCTCGCGGCTCTGAGCTCGAAGGCTCCGGACCCGCTGGACGGGACCTTGCGCCGCGAGCGGCTCGAGAGCCTGCGCCTCGAGCTCGATCTGCTCCCTCCCCAGATGCGCCGCTGTGTGTACCTGCGCTTGTATCAGGACCTCAAGTACCGCGAGATCGCAGCCCTGATGAACATTTCGATCGAAACGGTGAAGGCTCACCTGCACCAGGCACAGCAGCGCTTGAGGGTGGCCTTCTCCCATCCGCCGGACGACGCAGAGAGCTAGGGTGCCTTATGAACGATGAATCCGACGACCTGGCCGGATCGCTCAGGGAGCTGGCGAGCGCAGCCCGGCGGCGTCAAGGACCGGACGCCCATCCCAGCCCCGAGACGCTGACCGCCTATCACGCCGGCGAGCTGACCGCGGCCGACGAGGAGGACGTCCAGGAGCACCTTGCGGTCTGCCGCCACTGCACGCTGCTGCTCCTCGACCTGCCGGCCTTTCTGGAGGCGCCCGCCGCCGGCCTCGCGGGCGCCGGCGAGGCGGCGGACGCTTCCTGGCCGATGATCCGCGCGCGGCTGCCGGGGGCGCCGGCAAAGGCCAGGCGTCAGCCGAAGCCGGCGCCGGCGGCGGCGCCGGCAAGGAGATCCGGTTCGCGGCAAACCTTCGTGTGGCTCGCGGCCGCCGTCCTCGTCGCGCTGATCGCGGCACCGCTCTGGATCATCGCCCGCAGGCTTTCCGCGCCCGAGCCGTCGCCGCTGGTGGTTGAGCTCTACCCCGCGGAGGAGCTGCGCGGGACGTCCGCGGCGCCACCGCCCGCACCCGCCAGGGTGAACGCCGAGGCAGGCGCCACCGCCCTCTTGCTGCACCTGGCAAAGGAGCAGTCCCATCTGCGCTTCCGCGTCGAGTTGCGCACCGTCGAGGCCGGCAGTGCCGGCGCCCGCTCCCGCACGTTGCCGGTGGCGAAGGTCGTGGACTCGCGGACGCTCCTGCTCATGCTGGCGCGGCGCGAGGTGGCGCCCGGCCACTATCAGCTCCTGGTCCTCGATGCCGAGCGCGCGTCGGCCGAACCCCTCGGCAACTACCCGATGCAGGTCGTCGGACGCTGAGCGGCCACCCCCCAACGAAACAGGTGCGCTGGACGTCCTGCCAGGCATGTCTTCCGGCCAGCCGGAGCTGCCGGCGTCAGTTCCGGGGCAGACGCTTGGAGAAGTTCACCGAGAACGGCCCGGCAACCCGCCAGCCGGCATGCGGTATGTCCCGCCCAGCGGTCGCCGCGGGCTGGTCGAAGGTGATCTCGAGGTGGACGACCTGGCCGCGCACCTCGGGAGCGTACTGCTCGCCGTCGAGGTAAGTGAAATCCCACCAGATCCAGACGTCGTCGTCGACCAGCCGGGACTCGCGCGTGTCGGGCTTGCCGAGGATCTGCTCCACCTCCGCCTCCGTCTTGCCGGTCATCTGCCGCTGGATCTGATCGAAAGACTGCTTCCACCGCGGTCCGCCGGAGGCTGGCGCACCGCAGCCGAGCCAGCCGGCGCCGATCGCGGCGGCAACACAGGCGACGCCCACCGAATGCCATTTTCCAGCCATTGTCACGCCTCCTGGTCGCGCACCATGGATCAGATCACTCGCGGTCGCTGCTCTGCGGCCCTGGCTCTCGCCGGAAGATGCCGCTGGTCGGATCAGGTGCCGGAGCGACGCCACTGCCCCGGCACCCTGGAATGCAGCGTCAACGCTCGAGCCGGCGCTCAGTCGCCGCCACGCGCCGGCGGATCGGTCCCGGGCGGCGTCCCGCCACCACCGCTGCCGACCTCGCCTTCCCGGCTGGGTCCGTGCACCTGTTGCGCAGCGCCGCGCATGCGTGCCTCCCCGCCGCCGCGCGCCGGCTTGTCGGTAGCACCGGGCGTCCCACCGCCGGAGTCGCCAATCTCCGCGTCCCGTTTCGGTTCGGGGACTCTCAGCGGTGATGCATCGTGCTCATGGCTCTTGGACATGGAACCCTCCTCGCCGAAGATTTTTATGGTGCGCAGGCTCCGCGCTCCCGTATCGGCGCACGAGAGTCGGACTTCCGATGGGGCGTCCTGCGCCGCTTGCTGCCAGGTGGAGACACCGGCGTGGAGAGTGTTGTTTAGGGGAGCGAGCGGGCGGAACGGCTCAGCGCCAGTCACCCTGGAGCACGAAGGCGCCCCAATGAGAGGGCGCACGCATGGACGCGTCCTGCCACATCGTCCGCTGCGCCGCGCGCAGCGCGGCCGCGGCCGGCAGCTTCTCCTGCAACAGGCCGCGATAAAAGCGACGCATCAGCTCGGCCGTCGAGCGATCGCCCACTTGCCAGAGGCTGACCAGCACTCGCCGCGCCCCCGCACTGAGGAAGCTTTGCGGCAAACCAACCAGTCCTTCGCCCCCCAGTTCCTGCCCGAGAGCGGTCTCGCAGGCGCTGAGCACGACGAGATCGGCAGGCAGATCCAGCGGCGCGATCTGTGACGCGCGGAGAAACCCGTCACGCGTCCTCCCACCCCGGTCCAGCTGCGACAGGGCCAACGACGAGAGCTCGGGCTCGCTGCTCAGCGTGCCGTGCGTGGCGAAATGGAGGATGGAATACTGGCGCAGACGTCCGCTGGTGACCAGCTCCGGGTTGGCGTCGAAGCCGAGCGCTTCGAGCACCCGCTGCCGCCTGGCAATCGTGGCGATCGCTTCGGCTTCAGCGCGTGAGTCCGGCAGCCTGGCCAGCGTGGACAGCATGGGGTCGAGGCTCGCCGAGGGCACCCGCAGGCTCCTGGCACGCTCGTCTTGATTGCCGAACACCGGGTCGGCGAGGATCGCGATCGGTCTTTCGAGGCGTGGCCGGCCGTTCTGCCTGGCGCGTAGCTCGGCCAGGACGGCGAGCGAAGGCACGTAGACGATCTCGTGCCGCAGCGCCAAGGGATCGGGCGCGTGCGAGGGGTCCGGCAGCGCCGCAAAGGGGATGTAGTGCAGCGGGCCGCTGGCGACGATCACCAGGCGCCGCTCGCCCAGGCGGTCCGCGACCTGGCCGAGGAGGACCTGGCTGAGCCGCAGTGCCGCCTTGGCCTCGGCGTCGCGGCCCGGCTGCTGCTCGCCGCGGGACATCTGCCGGCTGGTCTCACGCGCCAGGGGCTGAAGCAGCTCACGACCCGGCAGCTCGAAGCTGGCCAGAGAGTCCGCCGTCATCGCCCAGAGAAAGCTCTTCCCGGAGTCGACGTAGTACTCGAGCAGCAGGGTCCCGTCATCGAGCAGTCCCCGCTGCACCTCGGCGATCGAGCGCGGCGGGGGGCCGGGGAGCGACGGCGGCCCGCGATCGCCTCTGCGGATCGCGTCCGCAACCTCGCGCCATCGTTCGAGGAGATGGTCCAGCTCGTTCTCCACCTCGGCGGCGCTGGGCCTTGGCACCGACGATGACGAGGGGACGCGCCGCTCGCGGTCCTTGGCGGCGATCTGCTCGAGCAGGCCCTGGCGCTCGGCCAGCAGCGCGGCGGCCACGGCGTGAGGCCGGGCCAGGGCCTCACGACGCGCCACCAGGTCGTCGAGCAGGCCGCGCGCCCGCGATTGCTCGCTCACCTGCAGCGCCCGCAGGTCGAAACCGCGGGCCGGCCGCATGGCGTGCAGCTGCATCAAGACGCCGACCAGGAAACCGTAGGAGTCTTCGTGGAGCGCCAGGAAGCGGGCCTGCAGATCGGATCGCGACGCCCCTGTCCGGAAGGCCTCCACCATCTCCAGCGCCGCTTGCCCTTCCTCGAGGGCAGCTCCCAGGTTGCCCCGGTCGCGGTTGCCAACCGCGGCGCCGAGGCGGGCCAGCGCCTCGGTGGCGCGGTAACCGGTGGCGCGTGCAAGGACGAGCGCCCGGCTGAAGCAATCGGTGGCCTCCCGTGGCTGGCGCAAGCCCAGGTAGGCGGAGCCCAGATCGACCCAGGTGTTGGCTTCCGCCCGCTGGTTGCCGGCGGCTTGGGACAGCTCGAGGGCCCGCCGATACGCCGCGATGGCCTTGGCGTACTCCCCGGACCGCCGATACCCGATCCCTAGCCCGGTCAGGGTGCCCACGCGTGTCTCCAGATCCGCGCCAGCCTGCAACGTGAAGGCCTCTTTGAACAGAGGAAGAGCCCGGCGCGGCTCATCGGCGTCGAGAAAGACGTTGCCCAGCTCCTTGAGGGCCGAGGCACGCTCCCGCGCGTGGTCTCGCCCCGCGAGATCGAGTGCCTGCCTGAGGGAAGCCAGCGCCCGGGGGCGGTCCCCTGCCGTCCTGTAGACCCAGCCCAGGTGAATGTCGGCGTTCGCCTCCCTCGACCTATCCCGCAGCGTTCGCCAGAGCTCGACCGCTTGCCGGTAGGATTGCAACGCCAGTGTCGATCGTCCCTGGAAGGCGTACATCTCTCCGAGATTCTCGAGGGTCACCGCCTTGCCTCCCCACAGCGGCTGCAGGCTCCACTCGGCCATCGCTCGCTGATAGGCCGGCAACGCGCTGTCGAACTCCCCCATCTCGGCGTGGCACCAGCCGATCTGGTTGTAGGAAAGGGCGATGAAGCGCCGATCATGCAGCTCGCGATAGAGACGATTGGCGCCTTCGAACAGCTCCAGCGCCTCGCGGAAACGGCTCTCTCCGAGATATCGCTTGCCCAAGCGGTAGTAGGCCTCGGCCTCGCGGTCCTTCGCTCCAAGCCGCTGGAAGAGGAGCAATGACCGTTCGAACTTGGCGACCGCCTCCCAGAACCCGGGGACCTTCCCTTTCCAGCCGCGCGCCTCGTAGAACGCCTGCTCGGCGGTCGCCCGCATCCGGTCGGCGGGTCCGGCCGGGCGGAGGCCTTCGATTCGCGCCAGGTAACGCCCCCGGGCTCCACGCGTGGAACAGCTCACCTCGAGACGGTAGCGACCCGCCGTCTCGGCGACCAGATGCACCTTCTCGACCCCCGCCGCTCCGTACAGCCCGTCCACCTCGAAGAGCGGGCGATGGCCGGGCCCGAAGACGTTGACGGCGATGTCGATGCCGCGTTGGTCGAAGGTGGCATCGAGATACTCGCCGGCGACCAGATCGATCTCGTAGGCGTCGACCCTGCCTCCCACGAGCTCCCGCTCGACTCCGGGACCTCGGCTCAGCGTGAAAACGCTCGCCGCCGGCGATGCCGCGGGCGGGAGCGCCGGCGCGGCCGCAACGCCAGCCGCCATCGGCTGTGGAACCGCCGCCCGCTCCGGGCTGCACCCCGCCGCCGCGGCAAGCGCCACGCCAAGGGCAAGGAGGGCCATGGCGGCGCGCACAGGCAGCGAGTACCTTGGACGAAGGAGCACGATCGCTTTCCGCCTCATTCGCAGCAATGGCCCGCGGCGAGCCGGCTGCGAAATCTCGACGACGAGCCTTCAGGAAGTAAGTTTTAATTATAGCAGAGCCAGCGAATAGACGAAGTCGGAAGCGCTCCGACCTGCCTGGCCGTCTCTCACCCAGCGGACGGGTCGCCCCGTATGGCGGCCACGAGCCGGGGATCGCGCAGCGTCACGGCGCGGAGCAGGCGCTCGACTTCCCAGGCATCGTGTTCCTTGCCGCGAGCCGTCAGCAACAGGTCTTGCCAGGTGGGCGGGGGTGAGCTCAGTCCATTGCACAGGTAGTAGTCGTACCTGATGATCGCCAGCAAATAGTCGTATTTCGCCTGCTGTGGGTCGAGCTGCCGCGCGGTCGTCAGATGAGCCTCGATCGCTCGCACCTCTTGCATCGCCAGGGTCTTCGGGCGGCGGCCACGAATCAATCCCAGAGCGCAATAGAAATAGGCATCGGCCATCTCGGGGCAGAGGTCGATCGCCGACCGAAAGTGCCGGATGGCGAGCTCGTGCATCCCGAGCTGCAAATAGACCAACCCGAGGCCGAGGTGTGCGTCGCCGTCGTCGGCGTCCGCCGCCACCGCCGCCTTGTACTGCTTGAGCATCGTCTCGATCTCGTCCCGGCCCATCTTCCCAAGCATGCGGAAATCGGCGCCGCCGCGCTTGCCTGGCGGCGGCCCGAGCTTGAGCACGGGTGTCAGGTGCTCCGGCAGGTTCTCGAGTGCGATCGCGTTGCAACCATACCGGTAGGCGAACTCAACCGGGCGACCGGCCCCCAGCGCGTCGTAGAAAGCCACCGAGAACTTGATCGCCGCCTGGTCGCCGATGGCAGTGCTCATCCCGATCACATAGGGGATGTGGCGCGCGATCGCCAGCGCCTGCGGTTCGCTGTGACAAGCGTTGAGCAGCACGCAGTCGACCTGGTTCGAGAACAGGTTGAACAGGTCGGCCAGCGCCTCGGGGGGCGCGGACATGGCTCTGCCATCGCGGTCCTCCAGCACCACACCGCTGCTGGCGGTGCCATGACCACAGAAATGCACGATCCTCGGCTCGACCTCGAGCATGGCCCGGCGCAGGTCCTCGGCGCGGGTCGCCATTCGAGGCACCAGGGTGAATCGATCGCGCTGCCTGGTGGCACGGAGACCGCGTTCGATTTCCCGGATCTCCTCGTCCAGCCGGAGATGCGGCAGGTTCGTCGGGTTGGCAGCAAGCACCAGGATCTTGGTCGTCGGTTGCGCTGCAGTCATCCGAGATTCCCCCTTTCTGCCACCAGGTGGAGACACCGGCAGCGGGAGAATGTTGAGCGCCGCGCAGGGGCACACCATCCGGCCGGCGGTCTCCATCCAGGCGGCAAGGGCCTTCTCAACAAATCGACGGGCCGGGTGTCTCCAGCCAGTGGACCCAAGCACCGGCCCCATATTTCGCCGCGACTGGACTCTTCCGGCCCGCGGCAAGGAGACGCCATGGAAGAATCAGTGAAGAGACAAGCGATCAAGAAGTACTTCGAGCCCTTTCCGAAGTGGACGGTATGGATCATCGCCATCGCCCTGTTGATCGCGCTCGGCCAATCGGTTGGCACCTCGTGCACCAGCGCGGCAATGATCGCATTGGCCGCCTGGCGGCTATGGTCCTGGTCGCAGCGAGCCACTGATGATCAGATGGACAGCTGGACCGCCGAGGACATGGCGAACCTGAGGAAGAGAGCTGTCGAGAAGAGCAGCCTCGATCCGTCGGAGCTGCTGCGCGAGCCGGTCGTGGTGACTGGCCCGAGGCTGCGCGGCCTCGGCGGCGCGCAGTTCGGCATTCGACGGGGAAAGGACCAGCAGATCCGTTTCACCCCGATCGATACGACGATCATCAACTTCACCGAACATCAGCTGGTGTTGTTCCAGTGCGCCCTCGACCTCACCACTGGCAAAGCCCTGAATGAAAGCGTCGACGAGTATTTCTACAAGGACGTGGTTTCCGCGGCGACGCAGTCAAGATCGTACACCTGCGACTTGAACAAGAAGGCGTTGCTCCAGTTCCCCCACGCCAAGAAGGCAATGGTCAACGGTAGGCTGCAACTCAACAGCGCCGAGACTTTCGTCTTGACGACGTCCGGGGGCACCTCTGTCGAGGTCGTGCTGTCAGATCCGGTACTGGCCGAGAGCCTCGGTGGCGGCCAGATCCCCACTCAGCCTGCGGACCAGGCCGTGCAGGCAGTCAGGAAAATGCTGCGCGAGAAAAAGGCCAGCTGACCAGCCGGGTCGCCAGAACGCCCACGCTCTCCCGCTAAGGCGCCGTCCGCTTCGCCGCCTGCGAAGCGGCCGCCGAGTGCCGGCGCAAGGCGGCGAGGTCGACCGAAAGCGGCGTCTCCGCGGCCAGCTCGTCCTCGAGCCAGCGGTCGTGGCCGTAGACGTCGTCGCGGAGCTCGACGGTGCCGGCGGCGTCGACCCAGGCGGTCTGGTAGAGGATGTGCACTGGCAGCGGGCGATGGAGCGGGACGGTCTCCGTCTTGCCCGAGGCGACCGCATCGGCGATCGCCTCCGGGGTCCACTTCGGATCGTCCGCCAGCAGGTAGCTCGCGAGCTCCGCCGGCTTCTCCAGCCGGACGCAGCCGTGGCTGAAATCGCGCTCGGAGCGGGCGAAGAGCTGAGTGGAGGGCGTGTCGTGAAGGTAGACGTCGAACTCGTCCGCCACCACGAACTTGTAGTGCCCGAGGGCATTGTCCGCACCCGGCGGCTGGACCAGCCGGTAGGGTGAGCCAGCCATCCCCAGCTTGCGCATCTGGTCGTCGCCGAGCGTCGCCGGATCGATTCCCCCGGCGCCGCCATCCCGGCGCTTGATCTCGTATCCTTTACGACGCAGGTAACCGGGGTCGCGAAGCAGCGCCGGCGCGATCTCCCGCGCGGCGATCGATTCCGGAATGTGCCACGCGGGATTGAGCACGATCTGGGTCATCAGGTCGGTGAACACCGGGGTCTTGAGGCGCGCCTTGCCGACGATGACTTTCATGGTCATCACCACCTGACCGCCGTCGACCACGGTGAGCAGGAAGTCCGGCAGGTTGACCAGGATGTAGCGGTTGCCGAGATCGCCTTCCATCCAGCGCCACCGTTCCATGTTCAGCTCGAGCTGCCGGATGCGGCGCTCGATCGGCACGTCGAGCGCGGCGAGAGTCGCCTTGTCGGCGAGCTCGCCCTTCTCCGGCAGCCCGTGCGCCGCCTGGAAACGCGCGAGGGCGGCTGCCATTGCCGCGTCGAAGCGCGCCTGGCCGCCGGCGGCGCCGGCGGGGGCGGCGGGAGCGGGTACCGCGGACACCGTTGCGACCGCGGCGTCGACGCCAGGAAGCTCGCCGGTCGCTCGCAGACGCGCCGCCAGGGCCGCCACGCGCGGACCGCTGTCGCCGAGGCGCAGGGGCGGCCCGGGAGGAATCGCCGCCCAGCCGCCGTGCGCCGCGAGGGCGCGATACGAGGCGAGGGCCTGGCGCAGCCTGGCGTAGCCCTCCGCCCGCGGCGCCAGGCCTGTCAGCGCGGCGGCAACGCCGTCGCCCTCGCCGCTGCCGCCCGTGGCGCCAACGCCGGCGCTGCCATTGCCGCCGCCGCCACTGCCGCCGTCGAGAGCATTTCGCAGCGCCGCGACGAGGTCCACCTTCGGCGGCACCGTGTGCCAGCCCACTCGCACCGCCTCGGCAGGTTGCACGCGGCCGCTCGAGAGGTGCGCGGCCGCCACGAGGAAGGTGTAGCTGAGGCCGATTTCGAGATCGACCAGCTCGGCCGCGCGGCGTGATCCCGTCGGGTCAGCACCGGGCGAGCCGCCGCCGGGGGGGGCCGCACCGGAGGACGTGACGTCGTCGAGGAGGCGCCGCAGTTCCTGCCTGGCGTAGATCCGTGAATCCAGTCCTTCCGCCGGCAGCGCGTCGAGCGCCGCGAGCAAGCGGCCGGCCGCCGGCCGCATCGCCCTGCCATCCCACCACGCCGGCTGCCAGCCCCGCTCCCGGCAGAACTTCTGGAGTGCGGTCCACGCTCGCATGCGCTCGCCGTGGCGGCGCACCGGCTCCGGGATCCTCGCCGTCGCGACCGCCGCACGCAGGAGATCCTGAATCTGCGCCTGATCCTGGGCCGGCGACACCGGCGGAGCCTGCGCACGGCAACCGCTGCTCACCAGCAACGCGGCGCCACAGAGCAGTGCCAGCCGCCGGCGAGGGGTAAGACTCCGTGTCCGCGCGGCGAAGCTCACGGCCACCGGCCGCGCCGGAGACACCGGACGCGCCGGACGCGAGTCGCTGCTGCGGTCCCGGAGCGGTGGCGCGCTCGGCGCACCCGCGAGCTCAGGCCCTTGACGGTTGGAGCGGAATGGCACCCTCATGCAACCTGCATACCGCACCATTCGTGCCAACCGGACCGCGGTCCGCCGCAGCCGAGCCACCGCCCGCGGTAGCCTCGCCCCCCGCGGCCGCCGCGGCAACGCCGAGGAGCCGTCACCTCAGCGAGCCGCGTCAGCGAGCCGCGGCGAGCCTCAGCGAACCAAGCCGCCCGCGGCTGTGACCAACCCGCAGGCAAGGCGACCGCCCGAGTTGCCGGTCGGCTGCGTCTTGCAATCGTCGGCGCCGGTGTGGAGGATGATCGCCTTGCCGATCGGCGAGTTGGGGCCGTGCAACGACAACATGGCCGTAGCCACCACGAGATGGCCGGTGCCGTCGGGCTGGATGTCGATGTTGCCGAAGTCGCCGGCGTGATGTGTCGTCGACTCGCGGCAGCCGTGCGGCGCCGCGGTCGGATTGAAGTGCCCGCCCGCCGACGTGTAATGCTTACCCGCCGGATCGTGGTCGCACTTGCCGTTCTCGTGCAAGTGAATGCCGTGCGGTCCCGGATGGTCGACGCCGGCGACGTTCACCACCACCCGCACCGCGTCGGGTAGCTGGGTGAAGGTCACCGTGCCCGAGAGCTTGGGATCGTCGGCCGACTCGAGGGTCGCCGTCGCACCCGGCGGCCCGTACGCCTCCTCGGGCCGCGGTCCGGCCGCATGCTTGCCGGTTCTGGGCTGCATCGTCTGGGCGCCTTGGGCGCCCGCCATGAGCGCGGCCGAGGCTCCCAGCGCCGAGAGCGCGAGGACCGCCACCAGGATTGGGACCCAGCGCAGGGCCCCTCTCGTTGGTGTCACGCCACGCGTCGTTCCCAGCATTCGCGTCACTTGCACCATTCGGCTCATCCTTGTCACTCGCGCCATTCGCGCCATTCGCGCCAATCGCGTCACTCGGGTCATGGGGCCGCCTCCTTCTCCGGGATGCCGGACGTGGGACCGCGGCCCGCATGCTATACGACTCCCGAGACCGCCCGCGAGCCGGATGTGCGGAGGGCCTCCCGAAACCGTCGCCGAACACCCCGAGACCGCCCGCCGCGCCGGCCCGCCTCAATGGGCGAAGTCGAAGACGAAGAGCCCAGCCGCCCAGGTCCCGGCGTAGAGCCGCTGGAAATCGCCCGGATCGAAGAGCAGCTGCTGCAAGCCGCGTGCGTAGAGTCCGAGATTGAATGGCCGCCAGTTCCGGCCGCCGTCCAAGCTCCGCTCGATGCCGCCCCCGCTGCCGATGTAAAGGATGCGCGGGTTCCTGGGATCGACCGCCAGTGCGGCCGGGAAGAAGCGTTGGGTCGCCAGGACCGACCAGATCTTGCCGCCGTCGGTCGAGCCGAAGACCGATTGGCTATCGGACACCAGGATCGTCCGCGGCGAGCTCCGGCCGATCGCGATGCCGATCAGCCCTCCGTCGGCGAGCAGCAGCTCCCACGTCGCCCCGCGATCGGAGCTCTTCCACAACTCATCCGCGTCGATCAAGTAGACGACCGCTGGATCCAGAGGATCGATCACGACTTTGTTGACCTGGCCGCCCGCGCCAGCCTCGAAAACCGCGGTCCAGGTCACGCCGGCATCCGTCGACTTCATCAGCGCCTGCGGGGTGGCGGCATAGACAGTCGACGCATCGTCGAGCGCCACCGCAAGGGAGCTGGCCGGCAGGCTGGACACGGTCTGCCAGCTGCCGCCGCCGTCGACGGTGCGCGCGACCGTGCCGGGGCCGATCGCGGCATAGAGAGTGCGCGGCTCCGAGGCAGCGTCGGCGACGGACACGGCCGGGGCGCCGCTGATCGAAGTCACGTCCCAGTGGGCGCCGCCGTCGAGCGTGCGATGGATGCCGCTGGCTTCGGCGACGAAGATGGCGGAATCCGTGTCGTCGAGGGCGACCTCGGCGACCGCCGTATTGACCAGCCCCCGGCCGCTGGCCGTCCAGGTCGTGCCGCCGTCCGTCGAGCGGTAGACGCCGGCCCCGGTCGTGCCGGCCAGCAGCTGTCCCGGCAGTGACGGGTGGGCGGCGAGGGCGAAGGCTCCCCCGGGGCGAGGGCCGGCCGGCAGCGTCTGCCAGGTCTGCCCGGCGTCGGCGGTGAACTGCAGATTCTGGGCGTTTGCCGCGTAGACGATGGTGGGATTGAAGGGAGAGACGAGCAGGACATGCGCCGGCTCGACGCGCACCTTCACCCATTTCAGGCCGCCGTTGGTGCTCCTCCACACGCCGTCGTCGCCGGCCGCCCACACCGTGGAGTCGTGGACCGGATCCACCGCGAGCGCATCCACCCTGAACCGGCGCAACGTGACCCAGGTCCGGCCGCCGTTGACCGTTTTGTGCAGCCCGTCGCGAACGCCGATGTGAGCGGCGTAGATCTGTAGCGGGTCGACGGGGTCGATCGCGAGCGCAACCACCTCGAAGTCGAAGGCGTTCGGCGGAATGAGGCCGACGGTGAGGAGCTTCCAGCGAGCGCCGCCGTCGTCGCTGCGGTAGATGCCCTTGGCCGTGCCGATGAAGACCGTTTGCGGATGAGCCGGATCGATCACGATGGTGTGGACCTTGAGACCGTTGACCGGACTCGAGGTCTGCCAGTGGCCGCCGCCGTCGGCGCTGCGAAAGAAACCCACCTGCGTGCCGGCATAGACCAAGTCGGGATGGGTCGGGTCGACGGCAACGGCGTTCACCAGCGGGTTGCTGAGACCGAAGCTCGCCGGCCGCCACGTCTGGCCGAGATCATCACTGCGCTGCACCCCGCCACCGGCCAGCCCCGCATACACCCGCGAGAAGTTGCCCGGCGCGATGGCCAGAGCCTGCACCGTGCCGCCGTCAGGCGGACCGATCGGAGTCCAAGCCCCGACGGCCGCAGCGGCCAGGGGATGCCACGCGCTGCCCACCGCCAGGCCCAGCAGGACCGCGGCGATCGTTCCACAGCGTTGCAGACGAGCATGTCTTCTCATCTCATCTCTCCTTTCGCGTCGCGTCGACTCCCTATGGGGAGGTCGGCCAATCGGCGCGCGACCTTCGCCGCACGGCCAGATCTGGTGGGTAGGGATTGGCTTGGCTCGCTCATCGATATTTTCTAGGCATAGAATATCTATGCCTGAAGCATAGAGCCCGGCAAGACCTCGAGTCAAGGGGTGTTTCCGTATGCCCCCGGACGGTCCGAGGCCGGCCGGCGTAGTTGCCGTCTTCGACCAGGTCAGATCCCAGCCTGGCGTGGTCGGCCGCGACCGGAGCCGCCGCGGCTGGACCGCGGGAACCGCTCTCGATCTCAGTGACTTACCGGCCCGCCCGAGCCACCGGCCTGGCGCCGGCGCGGCCGATCTGGCCCGGGTCTTGCTCTTCAGCCTGGCGACGGCGGGAGGCTACCCGCCGGCACAAGAGGGAGGTCCGATCATGCGTAGAAGCCAATCCATCGTTGCCCTCGTCCTCATCGTCTTCATCACCGGCCTCGTGGCCGCCGGCGCCGTCGCCATGGCGCAGTCCGCCGGCGACCAGCCCCCGGCCTCGAGCTCGTCGTCGACGTCCTCGACGTCGTCGCAGAGCTCCGGCGACCCGGCGCCAGCCGTGCAGTCCCAGACCACCCACCGTGAGAGCGTCGGGATCTCGGGCGGCGCGCTGTGGCTGGCGATCGGAGGCGGCGCGGTTTTGCTGGTGCTGATCATCCTGGCGGTGACCTCTCGCCGGGACAACGTCACCGTCGTGAAGTGAAGGACCACACCACCCCCGGTGCGCACACGGTTGCCCCGGGGTTTCCCCCAGCGCAGCGGCTACCGCCAGGTCGGACCACTCAGGGGGTCCACGACACTGGGCAGCCTGCCGCGTCGTCGCACTGCGTCGCGCCCGCTGCCGCCCGGATCAGGCCGCCGAGCGGGCGGGCAGCGCCGCCAGGTAGCGCAACCCCCGGATGCTGGGCAGGAAGCAGTAGGCACCGCCGCGGGTGGTGATGAGGCGCGAGAAGCCCTTCAGCAGCGTGTTGTTCTCACCCTTCCAGCCGAGAGCAGCGAGCGTGAAGGAGCTGGACGCGGGGTCGTTCACGCCCAGGAACAGGTCCTGGCCGCTGATGTTGAAGTACGGGTTCCCGGCGTCCGGGCCGCCCGGTCCGAACACGGACTTCACGAACTTGTGGTCGAGGTTCCACTGGCTGGTGAGGAACTCGAACTGGTTGCTCAGGCTGGCGTTGATGAAGTAGCCGATGAGACCGCGGGTGCCCACGCCGGGTCGCGCCGGATCGTAGGGCGGCCCGTACGGCATGGCGCGCCGCACGATGCGGTGATGCGTGCTGTCGGTGCCCACCACCGCCCCACTGAGTCAAGGGCCGCTTGCGCATTGGCCGGCGCGGCAGGGCGGGGCGCCTCCGCGGCGATGCGGCCACGGCCTCCCATCCTGCGCCCGGACCGTGCCAGAATCGAGGCCCGTGTTCGACTTCCTGTTCAAGAAGAGGCGCCGCGCAAAGCTGCGCCGGAAGCCGCTCACCGCCAAGCAGCGCGCGGCCGTTCGGCGCCACGTCCCCTACGTCGCCACGCTGTCCGCGGCAGACCAGCGGGAGCTCGAGGGCCACATCCAGGTCTTCCTCGCCGAGAAGCGCTTCGAAGGCTGCGGCGGCCTGGCGATGACGAGAGAGATCAAGCTCACCATCGCCGCGCAGGCCTGCGTCCTGCTCCTCCACCGAGAGACCGACTACTACCCCGGGCTCGAGTCGATCCTCGTCTACCCGAGTGCCTACGTCGTCAGGCAAGTTCGGCGCCAGCTCGGCAGCCTCGTCGTCGAGGGCGACCAGGTGCGCCTCGGCGAGTCGTGGCGCACCGGCACCGTGGTGCTCGCCTGGGACGCGGTCCGGCGCGGCGCGTCCAACGCCGGCGACGGCCACAACGTCGTCCTCCACGAGTTCGCGCACCAGCTCGACGCCGAAGACGGCAACATGAACGGCGCGCCCGACCTCGGCATACGCTCCCTCTATTCCGCCTGGGCTCGCACCCTCGGCACCGAGTACGACGAGCTCCTCGAGCGGGTCGCCGCCCACCAGCCCACCGACATCGACGCCTACGGAGCCACCAGCCCGGCCGAGTTCTTCGCGGTGGTCACCGAGGCCTTCTTCGAGAAGGGCGCGCAGCTCAAAGACAACCACCCCGAGCTCTACGAGGTGTTGCGAGCCTTCTATCGCCAAGACCCGGCAGCCGCCGCGACCTTGGAGCAAGCAGCGCCCGGCGCCGCGGTCTGACGCCAGCCGGCGACCGGCCCGCGTTGCCACCGGATCAGCGCAGGTAGCCCAGGGCGCGCAGCCGGGCCAATTCCTGGGGCGTGAGAGGAGCACGGCGTGCGGCCGGTCGGGTGCTCAGCTCCATCGCCAGCCCACGGCTCTCCCGCTGCTCAGCAGCTACGAGCTGCGCCGCTCCTCGCCCGCGAGCGGCGAGCTGCCGCCGGTGCGCGGCGTCAACAGCATCCAGCTCTTCAACGATGGGCATCGCTGGTGGATCACGGCAGTGATCTGGGACAACGAGCGGCCGGGCGTCGCGATCCCCGAATCGCTGCAGGCCGGGCCGGCCGGAGCGCTCGTCAGCGTTGGTCCGCGAGCGCCCTCAGCTTGAGCATGGTGGCCCAGTTTCGCGACGTCGCGGCGTCGCCGAGCACCCGGTTGACGGCGGCCGCCAGCTGGCTCACGAGGATTCCCTCGGGGGTCCAGAGGTAGGCCACGCGCCTGCCGATGGCCAGGGCCTCGGGTGCCCAATCCTGCCGCGCCAGCGGCGCAAGCCGCGACCGGTCCGCCGGCACGGTGAGGACGGTGACGAGCAGGCGGGACGGGTTGGTCGCGACTGCGAGCAGGGGATTCTCGTCGATGGCGGCGGCGAGCTCCGCAGCGGTGAGCACGGTGACCCGTGTCAAGACGCCGAGCCGCTTGGTAATCGCCGCCTCGATGCGGGGAGCCGCGTCGGCTCGGTCGGTGCCGGGGACGGTGAAGGTGACGTTGCCGCTGTTGAGCAGCGTGCGCACGTCGCGGTAACCGAGGCCCTCGACGACCGCACGCAAATCCGCCATCGCCACGCGCTTTGCGCGCCCGACGTTGATGCCGCGTAGGAGCGCCACTTGCCTGCCGGTCACCCGTCCCGGCCCTTGATGATCTCTGAGAGCGTATCGCTGTCGAGGAGAACAGCCCCGGCAGTCATTCCGGATGGCGGCGCAAGAACCGGCTGCGGTCGAGCGCGATCTTCTCGACTTCAGCAATGTCCTCGTCGGAGAGTCCCGCGTAGACTCGCTGCCACGCCGCGAGGTCGTCGGCGGCCCGCCTCTCCCCGAGCTCTTGGACTTGTACCGAGAAACGGTGATGCTCCGGCAGGCCGGGGTCCTGCAAGGGCTTCAAAACACCGTCTTCATAGACAGCTTCGAAGACGCGGATCGCTGTCGCCCGCTGCTTGGCTCCTTTGGTGGTCCCGGCCATAGCGTCCTCGCTCTCCGGCGAAAAAGCCTAGCACAACCATCGAGATCATCCTCGCGCCGGCGGCAGCGCCGAGAGCTGCTATTGACATTTGCCCACCTTGGGAACCGCAGGGGAACCTTGGCGCAGACCTTGGTCGGCTGAGGCGGCGTCGCATCCTGGGCCAACCCATGCCAGCATCCGGGAGGCGAGGCGGGACTCGAACCATGCTGACCTTATTGGAGACGAGGCTTCCGGAGCTTGAGCGGCTGTGCAAGCTTCACGGCGTGAAAAGGCTCGAGGTGGTGGGTTCCGCAGCAAGGGAGGTGGACTTCGACCCGGCGCGGTCGGACGTGGACTTGCTTGTCGAGTTCGAGCCGGGGCGATTGCCAGCGACGCTCAGAGGATTCTTCGGATTTCGGAAGGCGCTGGAGGAAGTCGTGGGGGCGACCAGTCGATCTCCTGATGCTCGACGCCGTGCGCAATCCCTACCTGAAGGCAAGCCTGGAAAGCAGCCGCCGCCTCCTCTATGCAGCGTGACGCGCGCGTTCTCCTGTGGGACATCTGCCATGCAGCAGACGCGGCGGCAGACTTCACTCACGGCAAGACGATCGAGGACTACAAGGCGGACCGGTTCCTCCGGTCAGCCGTCGAGCGACAGCTGACGATCCTGGGTGAGGCGGTTGTGCAACTGTCGAGGCTGACCCCTGAGCTCGCCGAACGGATTCCGGAGCAAGAATCGGTCATCGCCTTTCGCAACGTTCTCATCCCGGATTGCCACCGGACTCATCCAGTCCATCAAAAAGGCCGCTAACCTGTTGATTCGATTGGAGCGGGAGACGGGATTCGAACCCGCGACCAACAGCTTGGAAGGCCAGGAGATCCGTTGTCCCGTGGTGTCCTCGGTTGTTACCCAGTGGCGCTATTGTCTACCAGCTCAATGAGTTGCAGTGGACTCTAAAGTGCCAACAGCGACCAGTAGTGACACCAGATGACACCATTGGACAATCTTCAGAGTGCCAAATAGGTGCCAAGCGATTCTCGTCCTACTGCCTCCAAGACAAGCACTTCCAGGTCCCGGGAGCCGACTCTCCGCGCTTCGAATCGGAGGGCCAAGACGCCGCGTCCGCGACGGCCTCGCCGCCCCCCCCTTCCCCACCGACCTCCCCCTCGAGCTCGCCATGGTCGAGGGAGCGCGCCGCGGCTATCGCGATTCCTGGGCCGCCCTCCACGGCCTGCCGCCGCCCGCCCCGC
>Ga0209118_1000648_pt1 | contig 18076 bp, 10 predicted proteins | sample BlaSpr_A8_Ref_M1_FD_187988 | JGI IMG/M metagenome (GOLD analysis project Ga0209118, IMG submission 187988) | Forest soil microbial communities from Thunder Bay, Ontario, Canada - Black Spruce, Ontario site 2_A8_Ref_M1 (SPAdes) (version 2) | ecosystem: Environmental > Terrestrial > Soil > Boreal...
CGTACCAATTCGGGAGAGGGCCGCTCCGGCCGTGAAATCAAAATCCGCACCGAACTCCTGGTCCGGGAATCGACGGGCGCCGCGCCGCGTTTGACGTAAGTCTTCAGCTGATACCGATACCGCGCCCTGCAAAAGGAGCGCCCTTTGCTGCCGAACGCCCGAACGCGGGTTTTCGAAACCTAGGCTCGTTTAGTATTCCTGAACCAAGACTTTAGAATTTCGGATTTGACATCCCTGCGTGATTGCCCCTAACCTCCGACCCCAAGCAGGGATTCAAATTACAGATAGTAGCCATCGAATCGTTGTTTCAGACTGGGGTGCAGTGCGGGTCTTCCGCGGTTCGTAGCACCAAAGAAAGTCCGTGTATTCGACCTCGATATCGCACGGAGATGATTGGCTTTGTCGAGGACCAGGGTTTTCGTGGCAAGTCGCCGCAAGGAGGATTTCGCGAGGAGCGATCGGGAACGCCAATCATGCGGAGCGAAGAAATTGATTTTGGGCTTGACAGATGAAAAGGCAGTAGAAATAATGCAAATCCATTAGTGCTACGTAAGCGGTTACGTCAAGCGCTTGCGTGTATGGGGTGGGGCCTTCAAGCAGTAAGTATTGGGGACCTTGCTACGAAGTCCAACCGCGAGGTGAAATTCATGTTCGCAAAAGAAACGGGATGGAAAATCTCTGGTTTGAGCATCTTGCTCGGTTTCTGCCTGGGGCTGTGGGTGTTCCCTATTCCTGCCTGCGCGCAGATTGGTAACGCATCTCTCGGCGGAACGGTGATGGATCCGTCTGGGGGTGTTGTAGCCGACGCCGAGCTAACACTAACCAGCAAGGCGACGGGGTTCGAAGCAAAAGCCACATCCAATGAAAGGGGAGAGTATACCTTTCGGAATCTGACGCCGGGCACCTATGATTTGAGGATCACCAAATCCGGGTTCCAGAACTATGTCCAGACGGGCATCGTCGTCACCATCAACCAGTCCGCTCGTGCCGATGCCACACTCAAGGTAGGTGCAGCGGCAGAAACCATCACGGTTGAGGGCGAGAATACCCTCATCAACTACGACAACGGAACCCTGCAGGGAGGCGCCGACCCAGAAACGATCAAGAACTTGCCGCTGGTCATTGAGGGCAAGCCGCGGTCTTCGGCGGCCTTGGCCGTACTCCTTCCTGGCGTCTCGACTGGAGGCGGCAATCAAGCCTTCCAGGCTCGCATCAACGGCGGTCAGGAATCAGGCGATGAGGCACTCCTAGACGGTGCAACGATGCAGGAAGGCTTCATGAACCAAAGCGGGATGACAGCAATCCAGCAGGACTTCCAGATGTCGCCCGACATGGTTCAGGAAGTCAAGGTCCTCACATCGAGCTACGACGCTCAGTATGGTTCATCTACATCTGGCCAGATTACGATGGTCAGCAAAGGAGGCACGTCACAATATCACGCGGCGGCGTTCGAGTACGCCCGCAACGCGGCGCTGAACGCCGCGCAATGGGGCGCCCCGCATCGCTCCCCCGACAACGAGCACAACTTTGGCGCGAATGTTGGCGGTCCCATTAAGATCCCGTGGCTCTATCATGGAACGTCCAAGCACCATTCCTTCTTCTACTTTAACTGGGAGTCCTATCACCAGGCCGGTGGTTCCAACAGCCCCACCCTTTCGATTCCTTCCTCCCTCGAGCGAACCGGGGATTTCAGTGACTGGGGTTCTCCGATCTTTGTTCCGGGAAATGCTTTCGCCGCGCCTGGGGTGAATGGAGGGCTTAGTACCGGTTGTCAGGCAGCGCTCAATTCGGAAGGGGTGACGACTGGTGGAGTTCAATTCCCCAACAATAAGATCCCCCAGGCCTGCATCAGTACAGTTGCGACGGGCTATCTCGCAGCGTTGCCGACACCGACGAATACGCAGGCAATCAACAATTATCGGCTTCCTAAGCCCGTGCCGGATACACTCACTAGCAATTCCAACGTTTTCATGACGCGTATTGACCATAACTACGGAGACAAAGATCACTTCTATTTCTTCTGGTGGCGGCAGTTTACAGGTTGGAACACAGCTACGGCACTTCCGGTGTCGATTTCGACGGAATCACCGACCAGGCCACAGAATTCACCGATTGCACGGTTCAACTGGGAACATACTTTCTCGGGGACGCTGACCAATCATGCGACCTTCGGATACTTGAATCGCAACGAAGGTTATGGCTCGGAGAACCTGGCCTTCATCAATAAGCCGCTGCTCCAAGTTCAGATTCTCGGGGCACCGACGCCGAACGCCCTGCCAGCCTTTACGTTCTCCGATGGCTTCACTCAGATCTCCAACTCCAACGGACCGCCAAACACCAATATTACGGCGCGTCCGACATGGGTTTTCAACGATATGGTGAACAAGGTTCACGGGCATCACACCTTTACATTTGGGGGTGAATGGCGATCGGTACAGGGAAATATTCACCAGTCCAACAATCAATCAGGTACGTTCAACTTCGACAGATCGACGACAAGTCTATCCGGGACGGGTGGAAGTCCCGTTGCGGGGTTCCTGCTGGGAGCTGCCAGCGGTGCCAGCGTGGATCGCCGAATTGTGGGAGCCTGGTATCCGAGGCAGACTGTCTTTGCGCTGCATGCGAACGACTCGTGGAAGATCACCACAAAACTGACTCTGAACTATGGCTTGCGTTGGGACTACTACACACCCTCGCGCGAAAAATATGACCACTTTTCGTTCGCCGACCTTGTGGGGAAAAATCCGGCCGGAATTGCGGGTCGCCTAGCCTTCGCCGGCAACAACTCTGTTTGCCAATCTGCAGCCACTGGGGACGCGTGCTTCGGCGCGCCCTATCCGGAGCAGCCATGGAAAAAGGGCTTTGCGCCGCGACTGGGCGTGGCCTACGCATGGGACCAGAAGACGGTAGTACGCGCGGGCTACGGCATTTTCTTCGGTCAGGCGTTCTACCCGGGCTGGGGAGGTGGAATGTCGCTCGACGGGTTCAACCTGCATCAAGCGCTCGGCACGAGCCCCAATGGCGCCTCTGTTAACCCGGCTCTTTATCTGGACAATGGAGTCCCAGCGCCTGCGCAACCTCCCCCATTCATAGACTCGAGATTCGATAACGGACAGAGTCCTCTCTACCGCACCGTGGATGGGAACAAGCGGCCCTACTCCTCACAGTGGAACCTGACGATCGAGCGGCAGCTCCCCTATGAGGTCTTTCTTAGTCTGGCTTATGTGGGGAACAAGGGCACGCGCCTGCAGTCCAGCTTGAATGCAGTGAATGTGCTGGATCCGTTTAGCCCGGCGATCCAGGCTCTCGAGGCTCCCATAACTCCGGTACCCGCCGCTTGCTTTACTACTCACAGTAACACCCTCGATTGCAGTTACACCCCGGAACTGAATGCCAAATTTACATCCGATAGCCAAACGCTCTATGGCGTGAAGGCTCCGTACGTGGGGTGGGTAAATGACTTGACGAGCAAAGGCAACTGCGCACCCACGGTCGCTCAGGCACTGCTGCCGTTTCCACAATTTTGCGGTGTTCTGCAAGGACTGAACGAGAATCATGGCAGTTCAATTTACCATTCCTTCCAGTTGAAGGCCGAAAAGCGCTACAGCAAAGGCCTTTACATGCTGGTGGCCTACACGAACTCGAAGCTCCTTTCCAACGCGTCAGACAACACTCAGCAGGCCGGTGGTTCTTGGAACGCCACGCAAGGCATAATCTCGCCTTACGAGGAAAGACGCGCCCGCTCGCTATCGTCAGACGACGTCCCACAAATTCTGTCTGCAGCCTTTGTCTACGATTTGCCAGTTGGCAGAGGTCAGAAGTACCTCAACCAAAGCGGGGGCCTTAACGCACTCGTGGGAGGCTGGCAACTGAGCCCGATCCTCCACCTGCAGAGTGGCACTCCGATGTGGGTCCGTTCGAGTAATTGCCAGGTGGTGGGACAGTTCGACCAGGGTTGCTTGGTCGGCCTTGTGCCCGGCGTGAATCCCTTCCTACAGGATCCGAATAGCTACGATCCGAGTAAAGGGCCGCTGCTTAGCAGCGCCGCATTCGAGTCATCCAACGCCTTCTGCGTGGCCGGAACTGCGCCAGCCGGTAGTACCTTACCTTCGACCTGCACTGGCGCGTACGGTTACACGGGCATCGGCCCGCGCATCTCAAACCTGAGAGGCCCTCACGGCAAGAATCTGGACTTTTCGCTGACCAAAAACACCCGGATCGGAGAACGGATGAACTTCCAGCTCCGCTTTGCGTTCTTCAATGCCTTGAACCAGCATTATTTTTATCCCGCGGCATCCGTTAACAACCAAGGCTCAAATTTCGCCTTCAACAACGACGTCAATAAGGTATCTTTCGGCAGTTGGAACGGTGGCGTCAGTTCTCCGCGTACGATTCAAATCGGCGCGAGGATTGAGTTTTAATCGATATACGCCCAGGCACGCCCCACCAGCGCCCCGACAATCCAGTCGGGGCGCTGTTTTTTTGAGGCAAGTGACGAGCTGTCGCTAGTTCAGCGATGAGGAAGACTTCGCGGTAGGCTGCGCTTCACTGGTTTTCTTGAGCTCCTGGAATTGCGCAATCTCTTCCTTGGAGAGCTGGTCTTTGCCTAGTCGGTGATAGATCCGGCCCAGGAGATAATGCGGCTCCGGGTAAGACGGGTCTATTTCGATCGCTTGGTTCAGCGACTCAACTACTTCCTGGTATTCACCTTGCATCTCCAAGACGCGGCCGAGTTGATAGTGCGCTTGCGGAAGGCGGGCATCGTAGGTGAGCGCCTCGCGGAGGTTCTTCTCAGCTTCCACCAGTCGATTTAGAGAAATGAGCGAAATGGCCCGGTCCACGTGCGGCCAGGGCGAGGGCTTGGATTGCAGGCGATTCAGCTCGACAGCGCGGTCGTAAGTCTTGATCGCATCATCGAACTTGCCCAGATAGTCGTAGCAGAGGCCCAAGGCGTCATAGGCGCGCATCATTTTCGGGTCCAGCTCAAGGACTGATTGCAGGCGGGTGATCGCGGCTTGGTAGTTCTGAGCGTCAAAATCCAGGCGGCCGAGCCAGTAAAGGTAGAGCGGATCATGAGGGTGGGCAGCGCCAAGCTTCTCTAATTCTGGGCGGGCCCAATCGCGCCGGTTAAGCTTGATCCAGGCCATCGCCAGTGTGAACCTGCTGCGGTCGTCAAGAGGAACTATACCGTCCGCCTTTTTCCAGGCGATGGCGGAGTCCAGGTACTGGCCGTCCAGGAAGAAGATCCCTCCGGTCATCACCAGTAGCCTTGCTGTTCGAATTGACTTTGGATCTCGCTCGGCCTCATTGACAAGAATGGACTCGGCACGTTTGTAATCTCTCCGCTTAAAGGCATCTTCAAGCTCGAGCCGGTGGGCGTCATTGAGCTGTAAGTCCGATAGGTCAGGTGCCACAACTCCGAGGGCAGGATTTTCCTGCGGTGCGGCGCGGTCTTGCGCGAGCTGGGGAGACGGCAGGCACGCACCAAGCAAAGAGAAAATGAATATGAAGCGAATATCTTTCATCAAGCTATCAACGTATTCCCCTGGCCATGTCCCGCGGGCGGCACGATTTTTACGCCGCCTCGTAACGAGCGATTCCGCAGGCTGGAGTGTCCGGCAGTCATAACCGCAGGATAGTGCAACGGCTAAGGCTTCGAAGCAGCTATCTCGGCTTGAATCTTTGCCTTTGCGTCCACTGCGGCCTTGCTCTCTGGCACCAACTTCAACTCAAGTTCGATCTCCGCCAGGGCCTGGTCGAATTTTTTCAGTTCGAGCAAAATCAGAGCCATCCCCAGATGAAGCTCGGGCATTTTCGGGTCGGAGCGCGCGGCTTGCTGGTAGGCAGCGAGGGCTAGATCATACTTTTCCTGCAGGACGTATTCCTGCCCGAGAGCCTGTTGTAAGCGCACGGAATGGGGATTGATCCTGGTGATTTGACCATAGGACCACCCGGAGAGCTTCGCCCAGGCGGTGCCCAATTGAAACGAGTACTCAGGTTCCTGCGGAGTCAACTCCACAAGCTTCTGGAATTCCTGGGCGGCAGCTATCCAGTTATCTGTGGCCTCGTAGGCTTTCGCCAGCTGCAGATGGGCTTGGGGCTCTTTCGGCATCAGGGTGACGGCGCGCTTCAGTTCTCGCAGGGCCGCGGCATTTTTTCTGAGTGCCAAGAGGCTTGAACCGAGGAGCAAGCGCGAGGGGCCATAGCCCGGCTCAAGAGCAAGGGCTTGCCGAAATCTGGTGACCGCTTCCGCGTGGTTGCCGCGCAACTGAGCAATGACACCGAGATTGTGATAGATGAGCGGATGTTTGATTCCCTGCCGCAAGGCATCGGAGAAGACTTCATCGGCGGAATTCAGATCGCCGAACTTCAGCGCCTGAACGCCCGCGGCGATTCTTGTTTCGAGGGCGGGTGGCAGGTTCTCTTGCGCGAGGGCACTGGCTGCGATCCAGAAAAACGGCAAGAGAATGATTCCAAGGCGCGGGGCTCTGCATGGAAATGCAGCAGAGAGTACCGGCCTGAGCCAGACACTGGACATGGTGATTCTTGCATTGAATGCGGCTCTGCGCCTGGCTTGATTTGAGCGCGTCAGATGGACAATGGCATACATGCGGAGAACATTAGAGAACGAGAGATAGTATAAAATAGAGCGAGAATAAGGCCCATAGTAAATACTTAAGCGCTTACGTATAATCATGCCGTCGAATTTCACATCCTTTCTGAAAACAGGCTCAGCTATTGGTTGACAATGCGATTGCGCCGGTCGATTCCCGTTGTGGCCCTGACCGTTTCCTTGTGTGCTACGCATTTTGGCTTTGCCAGCTACAGGCAAACCCACACGAGCGAAAGAGATCAAAAAATCCTACAGATTCAACAGTTGATCCAGGATCACGATCTGGAAGAGGCCAGCCGCGAAATCCTTGAAGCGGCAAAACAGTATCCTTCCGACGCTGGTTTCGACAACTTGCTGGGGATCGTCGAGGCACAGCAAGGCAACTACACCGCGGCAGAAAAGAGTTTTCAACAAGCGCTGAAGAGGCAGCCGAAATTCACCGGCGCTTCCCTGAATTTGGGGCGGCTTTATCAAGAGAACTCTGCCGTGGATTCACAGGCACGGCGGAAGGCGCTCGCAGTTTACTTGGGAGTGCTGGCATACGACCCCAAGAACGCGGAAGCAAATTACCAGAGCGCGGCGCTGCTGCTGGAAAAAGGGAAGTACCGGGATTCACTCGACCATATTTCGCAACTCCCCGAAGAAAGCCAAGCCGACGCGCAGGTTTTGTCCATCCTTTGCGGAGACTACGCTGGGCTTGGCGGCAGAGAACGGACGGAAGAAGCGGCGGCGCGTCTGCTCTCTGATCCTCATTTCTCCGAGCCGGATGCGCGGCAAGCGTTGTGGGGTTTGAGAGCGGGAAAGCGCGACGACCTGGTTATTTCTCTTCTCGAGAGTTTGCAGAAACGGCAGCAGTTGCCGCTTGAACTGCTGCGGGCGCTGGGTTTGGCTTACGAAGGAACGGGCAGGTTGGGGGAGGCGCGAGCGGCGCTGGAAACATCCATCACACCGGAAAGTTTTAGGGTTGGTTCGTTACTGGAGTTGGCACGGGTCGCGCGCAAACAACAGGATTATCAGGGCTCGCTGGGTTACCTGGCCCACGCGCGAGATCTCGAGCCCAACAACGCTGGCATCCATTACTATTTTGGTATGGTATGTATAGACTTGAACCTCGTGGCAGAAGCGCGCAATTCCTTCGAGAAGGCCGTGAAGATCGACCCTGAAAATCCGGAGTACAACTATGCGATGGGGGCGACTTCAACGTTCCGGCACGATCCGGGGGAGGCTGTGCCGTACTTCGAGAAGTACCTGAAGTTGAAACCGCGGGACCCGCGTGGAAAGCTGGCGCTGGGGGCAGCGCTTTTCCGCGCGAAAGACTATGACGCCGCCGTTCCGCGACTGAAGGAAGCTGCTATGATCCCCGAAATCGCGACGACGGCTCATTACTATCTTGGGGCCATCGCGCTGCAGGAGCGCCGGCTGGATGAAGCTCACCTCGAGCTGGAACAAGCATTGAAGAGCAAACCAGATTACGCGGATGCTTTGGCTGAACTGGGCCTGTACTACTTGGTGCAGAAAAATTACTCGCAGGCAGAGAACCAAATTCGACGCGCGATGGATATCGATCCTGATCACTACTCGGCGAATTTTTATCTGCTGACGCTTTACACCCGCACCGGGGATGCGCGGCAGGAAGCACAGTCTAAACGCTTCGATGATCTCAAGAAACTCTTGGCGGACAAAACGCAGGAATTCCTGCGCATTGTTGAAGTACGGCCTCTTGAAATTCCATGAAGACGCTTCCCGTCATGTTCCCGTTTCAGATTTCCCCTCCCGCGCTGCGCGTTTCTTGGTTGCTTGCGCTGGCGGTTATGATTTGTTTGGAAGCGCATGGCCAAACTCCAGCGCTGACCGAGTGTACCCAAACCTTTTATCGCGGCGACTACGCAAGGGCCGCGGAACTAGCAGAGAAACATCTGCGCCAGCATCCAGGTGATGCTCCCGTTCGGATGGTTCTTGCACGGGCAGACCTTGCCCAGGGGAAATTCCAGCGAGCCTTTGAGGGTCTTCAAAAAGTTCTGGCATCCGATCCGAAGAACATTGATGCGCTCTACTACTTATCGATCCTTGCCCGGGAGCTTTCCCATCGGGAATATGAAAGGCTTTTCTCCCTTGCGCCTGACTCCGATCGGGTCCATCAGCTCCTCGGCGAGGCGGCGTTGGCAGCCGAGAATAAGAGTGAAGCGGAGGGAGAATTCCAGAAGGCACTGAAAGCCAATCCGCGGTCCATCGAAGTGTCCACGGAATTAGCTGAACTGAAGCGCTCCCAATCAAAATTTGATGAAGCGATCGTCTATTACACACAGGCGGAACGGATCGGCACGTTGAATTATGAAATCGCGTATGGTTTGGGCGCTTGCTACACCTACAAGCAAGAGTACTCCCGGGCGATCGAATGGTTGCGGAAGGCTGCCGCTTTGGCTCCAGATTCCGCGGCAGGCCGGTTTGCGCTTGGGAACGCGCTGTTTCAAGATGGCCAGTCCGAAGCGGCCATCCCCGAATTGAACGTTTCGCTCCAGCTCGAGCCACGGATGAAACAAGCGTATTTTCTGCTCGGACGGGCCTATTCGAAACTCGGCCGTCTGGACGAAGCCAAGGCCGCCCTTAAGAAGCTGGACGAACTAAACCGTGCTGAAATACCTGGTCAGGAAAAGGGTTCCACCGGCGATGCGAATCCAAAACCGGGCACGCCCTAAGTAGGCTCAAGGAAGATCCAGGGCTTGAGTGTTTCGGCAGCAGGCTTATTTGGAGACTTTCACCAGCACTACCCCGTGGGTCGGCACTTCGGCCGAGTAGAAGTTCTGGACCGTGCCGAGATCCTTGTGATCTAAGAGATCGCGGAGTTTCGTAGAGGCGGGCGCGCCGATAGATTTAAAGTCGAGCGTCATCTTAGTGGCCGATTCACTGCGATTGAAAAGTCCCACAGCGTGACTTCCGTCGACGAGCGGCTTCACCCAAATTTCCAGAGGCCCTTCCTCCCAAACACGATGCCCTTGTGCGCCTTTTGCATCCTGATCGACCGCCAGGACCTCGGAGTTCAAGAGGAGCTCTTTAGTTTCGGGCGACATATTCCGCAAATCATTTCCCGCGAGCAAAGGAGCTGCAAGGAGCGCCCATAGCGCCATGTGCGTGCGATATTCGTCGCGTTTCATGCCGCCGTTGCCGACCTCAAGCATGTCCGGGTCGTTCCAGTGCCCGGGACCCGCAAACTTTTCCAGGCCGTTCTGTCCAAATCCGATCAGGGACATGCGGTCGTAGGTATCGTTAATGTCTCCCGTGGTCCGCCACAAGTTGCCGGTCGAGGGCCCCCACCGCCATGGTGTCTTGACTCCCCAGTTGCAGATGCTGAAGACGATCGGGCGGCCGGAATTCGCCAGCGCGTCGCGGAATTTCGCGTATTGCACCTCCGGATCGAGCCCTTCGGCATTGCACCAATCTATTTTTACATAATCGATTCCCCAGGAGGCATAGGTCTTAGCATCCTGAACTTCGTGATTCAAGCTGCCCGGCCGTTTTTCGCAGGTGCCGGTTCCTGCGTCTGTGTAGATTCCCAACTTCAATCCTTTACCGTGCACGTAGTCCGCGAGCGTCTTGATTCCCGAGGGAAATCTTGTGGGATCCGCGACGATGGTTCCCGACGCATCGCGGCTCACCTGCCAGCAGTCGTCGATGTTCACATACTGATAGCCGGCTGCCTGCATGCCACTGCTGACCACGGCGTCGGCAATTTCGCGAATGAGTTTGTCGCTCACGTTGCATCCAAATTTGTTCCAACTGTTCCATCCCATCGGCGGAGTCGGCGCGAGGGACTTCGATGTCTGGGCGAACGTGGCTGGACCAAGGAGGGTCGCAAAAGTACCGACAAGGAGACAGGCAAGGAGCGCAAGAATTGAAAAAAGCCATCGAATGTTCATTTTCCCTCGCAAAATTGGGGTACGTAACCGCTTACGCGGAGTCTAGCACGCAGCGCCAAAAAGTGCGATGCTATTCAACCCGGGAGAAGAATTCGCATGCTCCCGAACATGCGGCGCATAAGATTTCGACGGCCTTTGACCAGGACAGATACGCGACAGGTGTGCGCCCACTGCAGGCTCATACGGAATCAAACCGGAGAGCAATGACATTTCTTCCATCCAAATTTCTTCCTGCGCTGCTACTCATGCCGATCTTGCTCACCCTCCGCGGAGCGGCTCAGGAGCCTGAGGAGCGAAAACCTCAGAAGCCAGAGTCCATGGGCGTGGCGACCGGCAATCCTCATGCTCCGGTAAAGGACGCTCTATCCCGGCCGATCACCGCCGGGGGATTCGTTGACGGCGCACCCATGGTGTTCATGGACATCACGAGACAGGCCGGGCTCGGCAAATTTCGCCACCGTTCGGGGGGGGCGGACAAGACGACTATTCTCGAGACTCCAGGTTCCGGCGTGGCCTTGATCGACTTTGACAACGACGGGTGGCTGGACATCTATTTGCTCAACGGTTCCACGTTTGCCGCGCTGAAGGGGAAGGAAGCCGCTCCGCGCGCCATGCTGCTTCACAACAATCACGACGGCACTTTCACTGACGTTACGGACAAAGCAGGTGTAGCGAACGAGCGATGGGGCTTCGGTGTAGCTGTAGGCGATTACGATAATGATGGCTGGCCGGACATCTACGTCTCGAATTTTGGAAAAAACCGCCTCTACCACAACAATCATGATGGAACGTTTACGGACGTGGCGGAGAAAGCCGGTGTGGCATTGGGAGGATGGTCCACAGGACCGACGTGGGGCGATTACGACCGCGATGGCCTGTTGGACTTGTTCGTTCCGGGCTACGTGAAATTTGACGCGGACCATCCCCCCATCGCCGGCCAAGGAGGAATCCCCGCCAGCGCATGCCAATTTCGTGGCGTGAACTTCTTAATGTGCGGGCCCCGCGGGCTGCCGGGAGAGAGCGACCATCTGTTTCACAACAATGGTGACGGCACGTTCACGGATGTGGGCAAGAAGGCGGGCGTCTCTGATCCGCAGGGCTATTACGGTCTCGCCTCGGTGTTTGTGGATGTGGATGATGATGGCTGGGCCGATCTGGTCGTGGCCAACGATTCCGTGCCGCGCTATCTCTATCGCAATCTTCACGATGGCACGTTCGAAGATGTGAGTTACTTGTCAGGTTTTGCCCTGACAAACGAAGGCCTCGCGCAAGCGTCCATGGGTATCGCGGTGGGAGATTACAATCGGGATGGAAGAGTCGATTTTCTTATCACAACATTTTCCGACGATTACAAGACGCTCTACAGAAATGATGGCAACAACAATTTCTCCGATGTGACATACCCGGCGGGCTTGGGCACTCCGACCATCCCGTTCCTCGCCTGGGGAACCGGGTTCCTAGATTTTGATAATGATGGACTCCTGGACATATTTGTTGCCAACGGGCACGTCTACCCATCGGTGGACCAGCGGGACTGGGGCACGACCTGGGCCGAGCGGCCACAGTTATTTCGCAATCTTGACGGGATTAAGTTTCAGGAGGTTCCGCCCGCGACTGGGAGCGGCCTGGCCGATGTGATCCCCGCACGAGGCGCCGCGTTCGGGGACCTCTTCAACGATGGCCGCATGGACGTGGTCCTGAACAACATGGATTCCGCTCCGACGCTGCTTCGCAATGTGGTGAAGAACAACAACCACTGGATCACCCTCAAATTGGTGGGCGGACCAAGGAGTCCGCGGGACGCCGTTGGCGCAAAAGTTTTCCTTAGCACGGGCACCGTGCGCCAGCGGGCTGACGTCATCAGCGGAGGGAGTTACGGATCCAGCTCCGATCAGCGAGTTCATTTCGGACTGGGATCCGCTACGAAAGTGGATAAGTTAGAAATTCACTGGCCGAGCGGAAAACGAGAAGAGATTGTTATACCCGGGGTCGATCGGATTCTCACCGCAGTGGAGGGACAGGGAGTCGTTGAGAGATAGTCGGCACGATCTAGTTTGGGTTGTCTCCCGGATTCGATATCGGAGAATTATACTTCCGCGTCGATTAATTCGCCGGCTTCCCTTCTGGCGTGGCGCTCTGTGCCTGCTTCTTTTTCCCTGCTTGGCATTCGGGCAGGCGCATCCGGAGAAAGCAACCGATTTCTCCCATTTTCGTCCACGGCGGGAGATGCCTGGCGAAAGTTTCGCGGGTCGAGAGGCTTGCGCGAGTTGTCACGCGGAGAAGAGCCGCTCGCAATCCCACACGGCGATGGGACAGGCCCTGAGCATCGCCGCCGAAAGCGCGGTGCTGCGATCTCACCCTCGGATGACTTTTCGAGCCGGGGCGTACTCTTACGAGATCGTAAGCAACGGCCAAGAAAACTCGTATTGCGTGACCGACGGAAAAGAAACGCTCAGTGAGCCACTTCTCTACGCGTTCGGAAATGCCCATGCCGCCCAAACTTACGTCTACCGCCGCAACGGAAGGCTTTATGAAGGCCGCGTAAGCTATTACGCCGCGATCGATGGATTGGACTGGACGATCGGAGACGTTCTCAATCCGGCGCCGAGCCTGGAGGAGGCCGCAGGCCGCGACATCAGTGGCGATGAAGCGCGGAATTGTTTCAGTTGCCACGGCGCCGCGGAGGTGGTCAGCACCAACCTTCAACTGGATCGATCGATTCCCGGAGTGACCTGCGAGACTTGCCACGGACCGGGAGGGAGCCATGCCGCAGCAATGCTCTTCGCCCCCGGAAAGAGCATGTACATTTTCAATCCAACAACACTCGATGCCGAAAGTCTTTCGCAGGAGTTCTGCGGGGCTTGCCATCGCGGCGTGGACACCGTGGCGATGATGCCCGACCTCGGGGGCATCAACAACGTACGTTTTCAGCCTTATCGCCTGTTCAACAGCCGCGGCCACGATCCGAAGGACGCGCGTTTTGCTTGTACTGCTTGCCACGACCCCCATGCGGATCTGCAACAAGGGGACGCTATTTACGATTCCAAGTGCACGACGTGCCACGCACCGCGCGGTGCGGAACAAGCGACAGGGCAGAAAAATATCGCAACAGCTGGCAAACGGCCGGTTCCTTCCTCCACCGGCAAATCGTGTCCTGTGGCAAGCGAGCGGTGCGTGAGCTGTCACATGCCAAAGGTGGAGTTACCGGGCGCGCACTTCAAGTTTACCGACCACCGCATTCGAATCGCGCGGCAAGGGGAAGCGTATCCTTACTAAGGTCTCCACGGGGAATCACTTGATCCCAGATCCTTCGACGATGGTGATGTAGCGGTCGATCGGAAGATCGGTGAACGTTTCCGTACGCCCGCTGGGTTGAGGCCAGTGGATCTCCAAATTGTCAATTTTCTTTCGTTTGCCGATGCCCAGCACTTCGCGGGGATCATGCGAAGAAAGATAACTGCCGCCTCCCACCTTTAGTTTGCTGCGTTTCAGATCGCCTGCCTGCCATGTGACTCTTGCACCGATGGCGTCTGGGTTTGATTTCTTGCCGACCAGGCGCACGCCGAGCCAATGATTATCAGGCGCTGAAACATTTTTGAGAAGCACAGGCGATCCGCCATTGATGGAGACCAACACGTCCACTGCGCCATCATTATTGAAATCTCCCACAGCCATGCCGCGCGCCGCGAAGCTCTGTGTAAAAGCCGGGCCAGCCAAGCTGCTGGCGTTTTCCAGAATGCGGCCGTTGTTGTGGAACAGCAGCAGCGGCTCCTTGTAGGTGACGTGACTGGAATGTGCTTCGATCTTGTCATCGGGATGGCCGTTGGCAATGAACAGGTCAACGTTGCCGTCGTTGTCGTAGTCGAAGAATTTCACTCCCCAACCGCTCATCAGGCGCGTCAACCGCCCAAGTCCCATGGGTCCGGACATATCCTCGAACGTCAGGTCGTGATTGTTGCGGTAGATGGAGTACATCTCCTGATCCACGTTGGTAACGAAGAGATCCTGCCAACCGTCCTGATCGAAATCCGCCGAGTCAACCCCCATGCCGGAGCGTTCGCGGCCAGCCTGGCTGTATGCCACGCCCGCTTCGAGCCCTGCCTCATCGAACTTTCCGTTGCGCTTGTTGACAAAGAGAAAATTGGCGACGGTGTCGTTCGCCACGAACAGGTCCATCCAGCCGTCGTTGTTGACGTCCGTCGCAACGACACCCCACGCTTTTCCCAGCGCCTTGGCGATGCCGGATTCCTTGCTGACGTCGGTGAAGGTCCCGTCTCCGTTGTTGTGGAAGAGCCAGCTCGCGGCGGGCGGATAGATGCGCGGAATGCAATAGAAACGCTCCCCGGTTTTCTCATTGCCGCAGAATTTGTTCTTGGATTTGTCAAAGTCCACGAAGCGGCAAACGAATAAATCCAGCCGCCCATCGTTGTCATAGTCGAACCAGACGGCGCTGGAGGCCCAGCCGGGAGCCGCCAAGCCGGCTTTCTCCGTCACGTCGGTGAACGTCCCGTTGCCATTGTTGTGATAGAGAATGCTGCGGCCGTACTGCGTGACGTACAGATCGGGCCAGCCGTCGGCATCGTAGTCTCCGACCGCGACGCCCATGCCATAGCCTCCTGCACCGACGCCGGCCTTTTCGGTCACGTCCGTAAATGTCCCGTCGCGATTGTTGCGGTAGAGCGCATTGCGCAAGGGAGGATCTGGAGTGAGAAAATCGCACTTCCCGCCGTTCACCAGATAAATGTCCATCCAGCCGTCGTTGTCGTAGTCCAGAAAGGCGCAACCTGCTCCGGTCGTCTCGGGCAAGAAGTAATCCGGCGAGCGGCCGTTCTCATGACGCCAGGTGAGTCCGCTGGTGGCAGATGGCACTTCTTCAAAAAGCCGCTTCAAGGCGGTTTGTGCGAATCCCGCTGGAATGACAGATCCGAGACGGGGCAGAATAGCGATGCTCTGGTATTTGGCCAAGCATCCGCTGCCGGCCATACTTAGTCCCTTGACGAATTGTCTTCGCGTCCAACCCAGCATTAGTGTTTTTTATGGTGCCTTATAGTTTGTTTGCGGCCTGCGGATCCCCGTGATTCCGGCCCGACGCCATCCGCAGGGGCGGCCACAATTGCATATTCTCGCATTTTAAACTCCTGGAACATACTAGCTGATGAGATGTCATGGATGGCCCACGTTCCATCATCGTTCTTTGCCTCAAGCGCAATGATTCTTATGGAAGAAAGCCCGGTCCCTTTTTTTTTGGGTATACTACGCAGCGCAAGTTTTAGCCGCGAAAAACCAAAAATGGTGCAGGATACCTCCGCCGATCTCTGCGTTTTTAGGAATTGAGGGAACATGCCCGTCACACCCCCCGACCCGGCGGTCGCTCAGCGCACACGAAAACGAATTGCGTGGCGGCTCCTTCCCTTTCTGTTCCTGCTTTATGTCATTGCCTTCCTGGACCGTATGAACATCAGCGCCGCAGCTCTTCAGATGCCCGGTGACCTGGGCTTCAGCGACCGGGTAGTTGGTCTAGGCGCCGGCATTTTTTTCCTTGGCTATTTCTTGCTGGGCATCCCGGGAGCTTTGATTGCAGAGCAATGGAGCGCAAGACGATGGATCGCCCGCATCATGATGTCCTGGGGAACCCTAACTGTACTGATGGCCTTCATCCGCACGGCCGGGCAGTTCTATTTCGTTCGCTTTCTCGTGGGCGCCGCCGAAGCGGGTTTTTTCCCGATCGTCATTGTGTACCTATCCCACTGGTTTCGAAACGAGGACCGGGCTAAAGCCGTGGCAAGGTTCTTCGCTGCCAATCCTCTGTCCTTTGTCATCGGCTCTCCAGTTGCCGGTTACTTGCTCGGAATTTCTTGGCTGGGCCTGAGGGGCTGGCGATGGTTATTCATCCTGGAAGGGATTCCGGCGATCGTATTTGGAGTGATCACCGCTTTCTATCTCACGGACTGGCCGCGCGAGGCGAGCTGGCTGCGGAGCGACGAGCGCGACTGGATCACAGAGCAGTTGAGCCGGGAAAAACAAGCGAAGCAGCAGGTTCGGTCTTACACCGTCTGGCAGGCGTTAAGCCACCGTGACGTTCTGCTGTTGACGTTTGCCTACTTCTTCGCGCTGACGGGAAATTATGGCATTGCTTTCTGGCTCCCAACTATTTTGAAGCGCCTTTCCGGTCAGACTAACTTGCGAGTGACCTTGCTTGCGGCTTTGCCTTATCTTGCAGGTTTTCTAGTGCAGCAGTTTAACGGCTGGCATTCCGATCGAACAGGAGAGCGCCGGTGGCACGCTGCCCTGCCTCTCTTACTGAGTGGAGTGGCGCTTTCTTTGGCTGTCTATTTTGGATCGAACCTTGCTCTCTCCGTTATGCTATTCACGATCGTTGGCGCCTGCTATTTTGCGTTTCACCCTGCATTCTGGACAGTTCCAAGCGCTTTTCTGGGCGAATCCGCTGCTGCTGCATCCATCGGTTTGATCAACTCGGTCGGAAATCTCGGAGGCTTTGTCGGACCCCTAATCATGGGCTACCTGGTCACGCGCACCAATTCCTTTAACGCAGGTCTGTCGTACTTGGTGGCGAGTCTTTGGCTCTCAGGCATACTGATGCTTGCCATTGGAGTAGGGCGTCGCCGGGTTGTTTCCGCGTAATAACCTGAGCTCCGGACTACGGCCCTCGGGAGCGCCGATCGCCCCGAGCCTCTTCGCGGCCGCCGATGTTAATGAATCTCCGGTTCAGGGATGGGAGCCGTACCTTCCAAAAAGTCGAAGTCGCATCCCTCGTCAGCCTGCTTGATGTGCTCCATGAATAACTTGCCATATCCGCGCGGATAAATCCCATCTTTCGGCCGCCAGGCTGCCCGTCGACGCGCTAGCTCATCCTCATTCACGCGCATATTCAGTTGCCGGGCGGGCACGTCGAGTTCGACAATATCGCCTTCTTTCAACAGCGCAAGGGGTCCACCGATGAACGATTCGGGCGAGACGTGCAGGACACAGGCGCCGTAGCTCGTTCCGCTCATTCTCGCATCGGAAATCCGTACCATGTCGCGTATTCCGGTCTTCAAAAGTTTTTGCGGAATAGGGAGATTTCCCCATTCGGGCATTCCCGGCGCGCCCTTCGGGCCGGCGTTACGCAGCACCAGCACGCTGTCTGCATCCGCGTCGAGGGCAGGATCATCTATTCGTGCGTCCATTTCGTCGTAACTGTCGAAGACGATGGCGCGACCCGCGTGCTTTAGGAGCCTCGTTTCCGTGGCGGAAGCTTTGATTACCGCTCCGTTGGGAGCGAGATTCCCAAACAGAATCGCCAACCCCCCGGATGTAAGAACAGGGTTATCCAAACTGCGGATAACATCCGTATTGTAGATTTCAGCGCTGGCAATATTTTCCCCAAGCGTTTTTCCGGTGATGGTCAAGCATCTCAGGTCCAACTGAGGGGCTAGCACTCGCAGCAACGCTGGCAATCCACCGGCGTAATAGAAATCTTCCATCAAGTACTTGCCGCTCGGACGCAAATTGGCCAACATGGGTGTCCTCTTGGAAAATTGATCAAAAC
>Ga0209118_1000649_pt1 | contig 18052 bp, 16 predicted proteins | sample BlaSpr_A8_Ref_M1_FD_187988 | JGI IMG/M metagenome (GOLD analysis project Ga0209118, IMG submission 187988) | Forest soil microbial communities from Thunder Bay, Ontario, Canada - Black Spruce, Ontario site 2_A8_Ref_M1 (SPAdes) (version 2) | ecosystem: Environmental > Terrestrial > Soil > Boreal...
GGTGGAAAGCATGGCGGAGACGGCTCGGGCCAGGCTGCGGCCAGCATGGCGCGCGGTGGTGTATGCGCTGGTGTCGTTTCTGTTGGCGGTGATGGGGGCTCTTGGCCTTTTCTCAAAGAACTGCCCGCTGATGGCGAACTTTATCGCGACTACTTCGCTGGGTTTCCTTGTCGCGTCGGCTATCTGGTTCTTCCCCACCGTCCGATATGGCTTCAGGCTCCACGTCTTCGATGACACGATCATCGCGGCGCGGATGCTGGCAACGACGACTCAACAAGGCGCGGCCGCGGGACCTCCTGCGCCAACGTCACAGGGAGGCGGGCAGCAGGCAGGCAACAACCCGCCAACTACCAGTTCCAGCTCTCCGCCGAGCACTTCGTAAGCAGCTTTTTTCTGCCATCCCGAGCCAGGGCTGGGACGGAAGTGGAATTTCCACCAGCTTTTTCCCGTGACTGCCGGGAGCCTTGTTCCGCGGCAACCGCGGATCCAGCGGTGGCCGCCCCACCTGATCCCTTCTCCTCTCACTCTTCGATCGCGACGAGTCCCGCCGTCATGGGTGGGCCACAAGAAGGAGGCTGCGGGTGTGCCGAGTCAGGCACACGAGGACCTCGAGCCGCGCCGGAGGGTCCAGGGCGGAGAGGCTCTCGTCGAGGATGAGGAGGTCGGGGTCCTGGAGGAGGGCGCGGGCGAGGCAGACGCGGGCGGTCTCGCCCCGCTGAATCTTTCGAGTGAGATCGTCGCGGTTAAACCGCGCACTGCTGTTCAAGTCGGGGATTCTCTTCGTCCAAGAGAAGATCTTCGACGGCGATCGACTTTGGGCCGGTACGGACCATGGACCACCTCCCCGCCCCGTAGGCGTGGCGCACTCGCGAAAAGTGTGAACAGCAGAGGTGTATTGTGCTTCGAGCGTAAACAGTATGTCAAGGAGTCCTTCTCAGGGGGTAGAGGGGCCTGCGTGTGGCCTCGGCCGATTGACCCCCGCCGCGGTGTCCCCGGCTAGCGCCTTCCTGGCTGCTGGAGCTCCTGTCCTCTACAGGGTGAAATCCATCCGGGCCGGCGAGGCTCGGCCAGCCGCACCTGGGGACCCCGCTGCGGTGCCCCTCGCTCGGCCCCGCCGGCGTGCTCGGTGTCCACCGCTGTGGTCGACCCCCTTGGCGCGCTGATCTCGCTCCCGGGGGCTCTCGAGTTACGCCTGCGCCCGCTGCGGCTGCGGCTGAAGCTCGGGTGAGGCGAAGGAGAGGATGTTGGCGCTCTGCGCCGGGATGTCGCCGAGAAGCTGACGCACGAAGTGCTCGTAGGCTGCGGCTGCCTTGACCAAGGAAGGGCCATGATGGTGCAGGTAGACCCGTTCTCCGAGGCTCGCAGCTTCATGCCCGAGGAGCTGAGCCGAGTGCTCGGACGCGATGCCCACCCTGGGGTGGGTCGTCTTCGCGGTGTGCCGAAGCGCCTTCACGGGGATGCGATCGCCGGTCTCTCCAGGCGCCAGACGAGCCCGGAGCAAGAGCGCGTCGAGAGGGTCGGGCGAGTTTGCCTGAATCTTGCGGAGACTGCTCCGGGCCTGCTTGAGGATGGCTCTCCAAGTCCCATTCAGGCGATTGAGCGGCTGACCGGCCAGGCGTCCGGGAACCAGCAGTGTGGAGCCGGTCGGCCGGGGCATGGCCCGCAGGAGGTGAAGCGCATGCGGACCGAGGTAAAGGAAACGGCCCTGACGTTGCCCGCGGTCTCCCTTGGCCCTGGGAATCTCGAGTCGGGGGATGCCGAGGTCTTCCTTGAGCCAGGTCAGCTTTCCGACGAGCAGCTCCGTCCGATGGCGGCACCCTGTATAGAGGGCGATCCGTAAGGCGTAGAGTGCGGCAAGCGAGGGGATGTGGCGGGACAGGGGTGTCGAGCGGCGTGCGCGACCCTCCATCTCGCGGAGGGCCTCACCGACGACGGCGAGATCCTGGTCGCGGAGATACGCCTGGGAGCTCAGCAAGTCGTAGGGGTCCACCTCGAGGAAGGGGTTCTTGAGGAGCCAGCCCTTTCGGCGTGCGAACTCGAAGACCGTTCTGGCCCGGAGGAGGCAATGGTTGGCCGTGTGGCGGCCTTCGGCCCACGGCCGCGAGGTGTGGACTTGCTCCGGAATCTCCTGGGATAGCTCTTCGACGCGCGAGATGGTGACCTCCCTGAGGCGGCTTGCGCCGATCCGGGGGAGCAAGTGGTGACCCCAGATGTGGTCGTAGAACTCAAGCGTACGCTCAGATCGCTTTTCGGACTTCTTACGGACGTACTCGGCCCTGAACCGCTGCCAGAGCTCCCGGACGGTCATCTGCCTGCCCAAGCGTAGATCCGGCTCCTCGTCCTCGTCTTCGACGGAGCGGACGAAGCGGCGAAGGGCCTGGCGCGCGGACTCGAGTTCGTCGATCGACATCTCCGGGTCGACCTTCGACACGCGGTGCCAGCGGGTGCCGCGGTCGAGGCGTGTTCCGAGCTCGACGGTCTGGCGCTGCACCCGGAGCATGCAGCCCCTGATGGCGTCCCTGCCGGTCTCCCGTATGAAGTACGGGTTGCCCCCGGCGAGGTGGTCGAAGGCGAAGCGCACAACCTCGAGGTTGATTCGAGGAAAGGCGGTGCGACGGGCTGAGCGTCTAGGCATCGGAGTGGCCTCCCTTTGTGCCGGACCGAGGGTTGTACTAAGTTGTACTTGTTCCCCCGCGGAAACGGGGGTAGTTCGGGGAACCCTGGTCCGGGACCCAGGCCCTCCGATCTAGCTAAGTCCAACCGTACGCTGAGTTTAGGGAGGTAAAGGGTGGGAGAGGCTAGGGCCTTGAGCTAACTGTGGATCAGGGGGTCACGGGTTCAAATCCCGTCTCCGGTGCCAATCAAATCAATCACTTAGGCTGGCGACCCTTGCAGCTTGCGCCGCAGGGGTTCCATTGGGGTGCCACTTTAATGAAAGTGGAACGACCTCGCTGGAGCCCTTGCAGGTCGGAAACCAGTCGAACCCCATTTCATAGCTTCATATCTATTTGACTTCTGAGTCAAAATGAACATGATACGCGCTTGCTACCCGATGTTCCGGTAACTTCTGCCTCCTAACTAAGGTCGCGGGGGTAGCAGTCTGCGGTTGACCAGGCAAGAGTGGCGAGTGGATCCAACACTGAGGACCAAGCCTGTTCCGTCGGCGCTGCCGGCGATCGCCGATGGGGATCGCCGCAACACCATAGGCATCTACCTCCTGCTGAGGGGCGTGTTCGTCGGCATCAGCTTGCTCACCCTATGGCTCGCCCCGCAGGAGCTGAATCGGAACCTCGGTGCGGAGGACCTGCGCAGACTGTGGCTGGCGTGGTACATCTTCGCCGGCTGGTCCGTGCCGCTGGCTGTAGCCAGTTGGTGGGGTGTGCGGCGCGGGCCCCTGGCAGTAGCCGACGGCTTAATTTCTCTCTCGCTGCTGCCCGACAGCTTCGCGATCTGGCTGGCAGCGAGCGCAACGGGCGGCACGGCGAGCCCAGTGTTTCGCAGCATCTACTTCCTGATCGCAATCCATGCCTACCACTTCTCGCCCACTCCATGGGTGGCGCACACGCGGCTCGATCGCCGCGGCTTATCGGCGCTCGTTTCCGGCGGGGCGGTCAGCGTTGCCTGCGGGATGTCCGTCTTCTGCGGGCTCGCTCCGCCCGGGACGCCGCCGGTCCTGTTCGCCTTCGAATTGGGTCTCCAGGGGCTAACTGCCACCGCCTTTCTGCTGGTGCGGCTGTCCAACCTGGGGCGCGCCGCGAGTCTTGCCCAGAGCGAGGAGAAGCTCGAAGCGGCGAGGCAAGACTTGGCGCGGGCAGAAGAAGGGGAACGTAGCCTCCTCAAGGCGATGCAGGACGTTTCGAGCATCGCTCGGATCTCGGATCAAGCCCAGCTTGACAAAAGGCTCCGCGACCTCATGCGGGAGATCGGTCAAAATTTCGCCTGCGAGTTCTGTGCGCTTGGACTTGTTCGCGAGGGGAAACTCGAGGTGCCGGCCCGCCACGCCGCGTTTCCTCTGTCGAAAAAGGCGAAGTCGGCCCTTGCTGCTCTGACTGTCAGGTCCGTCGATAAGGGCCTGGTCGGGAGTGTTCTCAGCCGCCAGCGCGCGATGTTCCGCTGGAGTGACGGTGGTCGCGACCTTACCGACCTGAACGACGACAAACTCCGTGACCTCGGCGTCTCTCTCGATCGCGCCGGAACGCGCCGTCTCCGCAACGAAGTGCTGCCCAGCGGGGCATTGCGCCATGTGCTGGTGGCACCGTTCTACTCGCGGGACGACGAAGAACGCCCGCTGGGCTACATCCTCCTTCTCAACCGCCTAGATGAAGAAAGAGTGGCGGCGGAAGGGTTCTCGGAGGCGGACGAGAAACGGATCCGAACCTTGTCCGACCAGCTCGCAGTGGCGATCACCAACTTCGAACACCACAGGCGGGACATGGCCCGTGCCGAGCAGGAAGCCTTCTTCAACTCCCTGACCCTGATCACGGACCTCGATGAACTGTCCGATCGAGTGCTCGACTATCTCAACCGCGAGTACTCCTCACGAGTCGCCTCCTTGTGGTTCGCCGCCGAGGACGGATTCGGACCGGCCGAGGAAGCGCTGCGAGTGGTACTCCGTTCGGTGCGTGTCCAAGAGATGGCGGACGGCCCGGGCGCGAAGACGCGGCTCGAGGATCACCTCAAGCAACTGAACGTCTTCCGCCCTGGGGAGTGCTTCATCGGGCGCTTCTTTCGCGACCAGGACGGCGAGCCGCAAGTAACCTACATCGAAGATCTGGCTACCGTAAACGACTGCTGGGCCCAACGTCTGGAGGAGATAGGCACTCCCCACCTCATCGTCATCCCGATCCGGCACTACCACGAACCCGGCGAATGCGCCGCGGAGTCAAGGCAGGCGGGCGCCAGGCCTCCGCTCCTGGGGCTCGCCTGCCTGCGCCCGCGTGAATCCTTCACTTTTACGGACGAACGCCGCAGGGCACTCGAGCGCTTCGCAAACCACATAGCGGTACTCTTCGAGCAGACGCGCTTCCGCCAACGCTACGGACAGATCGAGATCCTCAAAGACAGCTTGTCGGAATTGCAGTTTTCCGAGCTCAGCGCTTTCTACGCAGGCCTGGTCCGCCTCGTGCGAGATGTTCTGGCGGCAGAAGCCTGCTCCTTCTTCGCTCTCGGACCGGATGGCGAGCTGGTCCTCAAGGCGACCACCGAGGAAAAGGCGGTTCGCATCGAAGGAGGTAAGCGCGACGAGATCTCAACCGCGGACTACCTGGACAAGGCAGTCTATCCTGCGGGCGTGCAGAGCATCACCGCGAAGATCACCGACGTTAGGAAGACGGTCTTGATCTACGATGTCCATCGCAGTCCTCACCTATCGAGGTTGTTCATGGAGGTCACCGAAAGCGGCGAGCACCACTCGTTGATCGGCGCTCCCGTCCTCCACACTGATGGAACGTTGATCGGCGTGCTGCGCTGCATCAACAAGAAAAAGGCCGGGACGCTGCTCCCCGTTTTCGTGCAGGGCGACAAGGAGTTTCTCGAGTTGGTGTTGGGAATCATGGCTCGTTTCATCGAGAATGCCGAGTCGAGCGCTTCGCGGCGCGACTTCCTCAATCAGCTTGCGCACGAGATCAGGAGCCCGCTCAACTCATTGGAACACTATATCGACTATATGGACGAAGGCGTGCGGCGCGGCCGCTCCGTCCGCAAACTGGAAGAGCAGTTCGACTATTTACGCGAACAGGCGGGCTTCATCCAATTCATGGTGAACGATATTCAATATCAATTCGGTGAGGGACTCGCCATACATACCAGCTATGACTTCTCGAAAGCGGTTGATCTGAGGCCAATGATCGAGCGGGTGAAGAAGCTGCTCCTGCCGACGGCACGCCAGGACAGGCACATTGACATCAGGACCGGCACTTCCAGGATGCCCCCTCTGTACGTCGATCCTCGGCGGATACAGCAGGTGGTCTTTAACCTGCTGCACAACGCGGTGAAGTATTCAGATAAAGGGGGCGAAGAAGTGTTCCTCGCCTACGATCAGATCGAGGAATCCGAGGGAAATGCGACGCGCTCGTGGCACCGCATCTCCGTGCGCAACTGGGGCATAGGTGTCAAGGAGAGCGATCTCCCGTTTCTCTTCGACGAGTACCGGCGGGGGACCAACGTCGAGATGGCCCCGTCGGGAACCGGGCTCGGGCTCGCTGTGGCCAAGCGAATCGTGGAAGCACACGGCGGCCGTCTGGTCGTAGCGAAGTTGCGGAACCCGACCATCTTCGCCGCCGACCTACCCGAGTACTTGATTAGGAGGCCACCGAGCGATGAGAATCCTGCTCATTGACGACGAAGTCCGGAGGGCGGAGGCGCTAATGGCCTACTTCGAGGAGATTTGCGAGTGGGAGGTCGAACTGGCGACCGATCCCGACCAAGCGATGGCCGCCGTCGAGCGGCTTCTAGCGGAGAGCCCGACAGTTGACGTGATCCTTCTCGACATCATGATGGAGCCGGGGAGCGGGAGCGTGGTACCGAGGATGCTGAGCCGTGCCGGGAGAGATACCGGCTTGGTGCTTCTCGGTGTGATCTGTGAGGCCATTGGGCGTGCTGGCAAGAAAGTCCCAATCATCGTCTACACCGCCAGAATTGACCTTCAGGCACTCCATGGCGACCCGCGTGTCGCCCGCTACATTCAGAAACCTCGCTCGGCGATCGAGCTGGAAAAGGACATTGAAGATATCCTCGGGAGGCTGGGACGATGAGGCAAGGCCGAAGCTGGTGCGGGCCGGCGTGTGGACTGCTGGTGGTTCTAGGACTTGGCGCTCTTGTCCTGTCGGCCCGGGCGAGAGGCTCGCCGCCCGCCGCGAGCCAGCAGGTCTCTGCTAAGCCCCTGCAGCTCGGCACGCAGGTGAGCTTACCGGCTGTGCCAGCAACGCCTGTTGCGGAGGCGGGGAACAAGGCACAAGCGGCCAGCGCGGGCGCAGGCGGCACCTCCATCCCTCGAATTGCGGAGGCAACGGGGAGCCGAAGTCAGTCGGCGGAGCAGGCAATCCTGCGGACCGAAGTAGTGTTGGACTACGCCGCGCTTCTCGTTCTCGTCGTTACTATCCTTTTCGCGGTGGTAACGGCCGTCCTCGGTATCGTGAGTTATCGGCGTTTTCGCCGCCAGGCTGCAGAGATTAGAGGCTTCCGCGAGGAAATCGCCGGTTTCCAGGTAGCGCTAAAGGAGCAACAGAACGCACTGTCGGTGAGCCAGCGGTTTTTGGATTCGGTCTGGACCCATTACGCAGACTTGCTGGTGGGAATCGTCAGTGAGCTGGGAAACGTGCTCAATCCCGAAGACGACAGCAGAGTCCGAGGGCGCATCTTCGAGGCTGAAGCGGCACTCAACCTGTTTCATCCGCGCGGAGAGGAGGTGCGAGCCGCGTTACGCAGGCTTGAGATGATTGGCACGGAGGTGTCGGTGGCGTCTCTCACCCGGCTCATGAAGGACGAAAGCGTTCCGGCGGAAGTGCGGCTGCAAGCCAAGGACGTTCTTCTCGCAATCCGCGTGCGCTTGCGCAGCAACGGTGGCAGGGCAATGGCGGCCGGCCTTGGCGCTGGATCAGGCCAGGCAGCAGTAGATGGTGGTCAGGGACGCGAGAGCATCCGTGAGGAGCAGCACCAGCAAGGGAAGCAAGAGCCGATATTGAGCGAGAGAGCGGACGCGCGAGCTCCAGAACGCGGGCCGGGGAAGAAAGGTGACGCCTTGCTCGCTTTTCTCCTGTCCGTGGTGATAATGAAGTTCCTCGATTTCAAGAGACCATCCTGAGTAAATACAATCAGTTGATTCGGATCGAACCGGAGCCGGGAGAGCCGGCGGACCGATTGCCAAAGCCACGAGCGGGGACTTCAGTAGGTCGCCGGTGTTAGTCCAACCGCCGCATGGAGTCCAACGCTGGTGGAATTAAGTGCGCTTTGACGAATGCCTCGTAGACGCTCGTCCCGGTGCGAGATTTCGGACAGGGCGAATATGTAATAGAGCATCCTGCCGGACTGCAGAGTCCACATTACGAAGAAAAATAACAGAAGCTTCAGAATAAGGAGCAGAGCGAACACCACGTTTTCGAAGATCTGACCGTTTTCGAAGAGATCTCCAGTCTGCGCAACAGCGTAGAAGTAAAGGAGCGAGATTACCCAGAGCGGTGCGTCGAAGCGGCGGCTTTCCAACCGGCCCACGAACATGGCGATCGCCACCCCTCCAGCAATGGCCGCCAGCCATCGGAAAATAGCCAGGTTGTGGCAACTGGCTTCTCCGATGAACTGCCTTCCTGGACCATACCGGCCCATCTGTCAAAGGATGCCTACTCGCACATCCACCACGACTCCGACCAGGCACGGGCGATCTCAGTTCGAGAGGCGGCGAGGCTCCAATCGTTTCTGGATTCCTTCCGCTTCGTTGGCAATATGGGGGACTGCTATCGCCAGATCGGGAATGCTGTCCCACCGCTGGTGAGCTGGGCGATTGCGCAGGTCCTGATGGAATCGCTTGGCTTCTCGGCGCGACGGGTGCGGTGGGACGGGTCGAATCAGTTCACCTAAGAAAGGCATCAGAGGGCACTGGGCTCGACCAGGTCGTCGGAGGTGCGTATTCCGGGGCAAGGTGACCACCCATTCCAATCGAAGGTGACCACCGATTCCGGCGTGAAGGTGACCACTTCGAGCTGACCTCCCGGAAGGGTGGTCACCATCCCCGGAATGGTGGTCGCCATGCCCGGAATGATGGTCACCATCAGTCGTAAGCCGAAGCAAAATAAAGAGTTCGGGCGCAGGCTCTGATTCTGGCATCCTCGGCCGTTCGCCAAGGAGGGTCGAAATGCCGGCACGGAGACTGAGCATGAGGAAGATTCGCGAGATTTTACGTTTGCTTTGGGAGTTGAGCTGAGCCAGCGTCAGGTGGCCTTTCCCTTCCGGAGAGGACGACAGCCGGCGATCGAGAGAGCGCACGGCTACCCGCCCGGCTCCTGAATATGGTGCCGCGCCGCGGCGCCGTCAAAGGTGGCGCTTCTGCGCCTGCGGCCGGCGGCGCGCAGCAGGGCGGCCCGGAGGGAGTGGATCTCCGCCAGGACGGCGGCGATGGCGCGGCGGAGGTCCGGCGGCGCGAAGGCGGCACGGTCACGCCCTCGAGCCTCGGCGTCGGTTGGGAGGGGGCCCCTACTCCGAGGTGCTTTCGGCCAAGGCTCGGTCCAGCAAATCGGAGGTCGCCAGCGCGGCTGCCGCGCGGCGCACGTAGGCCAGGTCGAGGTCCTGCCGCCTCACCTTGATGATGCCGAGCACATCCTTCCATTGGTGCTCGGAGACCTGTCCTCCTAAGCGGTACCAGGCCAGCTTCTGCACGACGGTGTCCTCCGCGGTCGCGACGTGGAGGACCGTCTCCGGCAGGCCAGGGAGGCGCATCGGCTTGCGTCTCTCCATCTCCTGCCGGCCGAGTGGAGTGTCCTTGAGGATGAACACGTCCACCTTGACCATGGTGGCGAGATGGATCGCGTTGAAGGAGGAGCGGCGCTGGATGGCGTCGCGCACGCGGTCCAGGTCGATGTAAAACGCAGCCGTGAGGCGCGAGACCAGCGGCACGGCGTGCTCGACACTCAGTGCGGCCACGAGGTCGGCGTCGGCCGTCGAACGGGGGATGCCGTGGTAGGAGCTGGCGAGGGATCCCGCAACCAGATAGGGCACTGCCAGCTCGTCGAGCACCGCGGTGAGCGCCAGCGTCGCCACGAGCGCATCCGGGAGGGCCATCTCAATACCCTTTGACGCGTGGATCCCAGCCGAAGGCCCGCAGCATGGTGTCGCGGTCGATCCATAGGGCTGCGAGCCGCAGCCGGAGCTCGTGCTCCGGGAGGTCCGGGCCGTACTGGGCGCGGATCCTGGCCGCGGCCATCTGCTGCACCGCCCGATTCATCTCCATTGCCATCATCAGTCGCTGGCCCGGGCTCATGCGGCGGTATTCCTCGACGAGCCGTCGCTCGATCTCGACGGGTGTATCGGGGGACTGGGTGGCCATTGAGGCTGCTTGGGACCTTGGGTGATCGCCGACAGGCATTTTAGCCGATCGGCGCGCCGGCCGCACCGGCAGCTCTCCGGCTGCCGAGGGGCTGGACGGCGGCGTACCGCTGAACACGGCGACGTCGCGATCGTGCGCGGCTGCCCGCCTGAGATGTGGCCCCAGGCGAGGCCGAGACCGATGATGTCGTGCGGCCTCGACTCGAAGGGGCCTTTGAGGGTGAAGCCGCCATCGGCATAGCGATCGACCAGATTGCGGTCGCTCGGTGCAGCTGATACCCGCAGAAAAGAGCTCAAGCCGCGATCGCTGCCCCCGGGAAGACGCCACAGCATCTGGTCAATCACGCCGTAGACCCCGGCGCCGGGACCGGCGGGATTCCTGTGCGCTGAGGATCGGCCAACCGAAAGTGGAATTGACGAACAGGTTGGCATTCTGGCTGACCAGTAATTCCTGAACGGCCGTGAACTGGCCGACGCGCAGGCTCGCGTAGCTGCCGAGTTTCTGCTCGAGCCAAAGATTGAACAGGCGGGTCGAGATCGGGGCTTCGATGCCGCTCACCGTCATCAGATTTGCGAGATTGTTGGCGCTGAACTCGGATCCGTGTATCTGATGAAAGCTGGCATGGAATTTCGCGCCGGACCAGCCCGCGAGCTTCCCGAGATCGGCGTCGATGATGGCGCCGAAACGCCCGTCGTATCCCGGTCCCTGCTTCTCGCCGCCGGAAGGGTTGCCAAAGACGTCGCCGTAATAGGTGAAGGTGAACCGGATGCCCTCCTCCTCCAGCCGGCTGCGCAGACCCCCTGCGTCAGTCATCTGCCTCAAGAGGTCTGGCAGTGAAGACTGCGACAAGGATTGTGACGGCGCGGCTATGGTCGACGGATGCGAATTCGAGACGTCGTTCGCCCACGCGGCTCGGCATAAACCAAGCGCCGGCGCGCCGACGGCGACGCTCAACCAGAGCAATGCGCAGCGAGTGATCTCCCGACCACAACGGCATCCGCGAGCTGACGAGGGCAACATTCCGAGGGGCGGCTAGCGCTAGCCGTGGAAGTTCGTGGGCTTTGCGCAGTGTATCTTAAGGTGTGCCGAACTTCCGATATTCGGTGGCCTTGTCCAGCCTGCCCCAGGCTTCATAGAGGAGGACTAGACGGTCCGCTGAGTCCGGTTTCTCGCGTTCGGTCGCCTGCTGGAAGAAGGCGAGGAGGAGGGGCTCGGCCTCGCCAAATTTCCCTTCGCGGCCAAGCACAGTCCCCAGCTCCGCCTCCGCGGCAACGACCGAGTATCCCCGCTCGCCTTGCTTCGCCCGAAAGAGCCGAATCACCTCCCGAAACTTGGCCTCGGAGGCGCCGAGGTCGCCTTGCATCATGAGCCCCTCGGCCTGAGCCTTCAGGATATTGGTGACTAGCCAGTCTTCACGGCCGAGGCGCCGTACGCCGACCTCGTATCCTTCCTGCAGCACGGCGAGCCCCTCCGGAACGCGCTTCGCGGTAAGAAGCGCCCGCGCGAGATCCAGGCGAATCTCGACCCCCAGCGGATCTTCGCGGTCCGTATTCGCATGTGCCCGATTGAGCGCCTCCCGAAAGGTGGCGATAGCGCGCGGGAGGTCTCTCGCGACGAGCTCGATAAACCCGAGGCCGGTCATGGTCGCGAGGGTATCCGGGTGGCTCTCGCCCAGAACCTCACGGTCGATCGCGAGCGCCTGCTGCTGAAGCTTCTCGGCATCCGCGAAGCGAGCGTGGATCTCGAGGATCGAGGCGAGGTTCGCGAGCGTCGCGGCTACCCGCGGATGCTTTGGGCCATAGATCTTCTGCCGCAGGCCGAGGCACTCCCGCATGACCTTTTCCGCTTCATCGAGCTGCCGATCGTCGGCCAGCATCCCGCCTAGTACGTTCAGAGCCTCCGCCAGAATCTCGGGCGCCGCTGGCGTCGCGTTCCGGAGCCTCAGTACCGCGTTACGAAGCACTGGCTCCGCTTCCCGGTACGTGCGTTGCGCTGCGAGGGTCGTGCCGATGCCGAGGAGACTTCGGGCAATGTTCAGATGCTTGTTCGGCAGCCGTGCTCGCCGTAGTGCAAGCGCCTGGCGCTCAAGCCCCAGGGCCTCGGGAAATTTCCCTTGATGCGCCAGGGTCGTCCCGAAGTCGTAGAGCGTGTCCGCAATGAGGAGGTCGTCCGAGCCCAGGCGGCTTTTCGCGAGGGCCAAAGCGTCCTCGTGGCGGTGGCGGGCGGCATCGAAGAGGCCGAGGTTCTGGTAGATCTCTCCAAGAGTGTTCAAGAGCTGAACCTTCGTCCGCGGTTGGCTCACGAGCCGGCTCTTCAAGGCGGTCGCCGACTGATCCAGGAGCTCCCTGGCGGAGACCGCCTCGCCCGACTTCCGCTCAGGATCGGAGACCCGAAAGAGGTCGGTCAGGAACTTGGACACCTCTTCCGCGCGCGTCGCTTCCTGGCGCGCCTGATCGCGTTGTCGGACAGTCTCCTGGTATTGGCGGAGCCACGCTCCAAGTGAGGCGAGCACGAGTAAGAAGAAAACCATCGCGATCGCGGCCCTGCCCCGGTGGCGCTTGAGGAGCTTCGAGATCAGGTAGATGCGAGAGTCGCCGCGCGCCTCGACCGGCAGGTCGGCCAAATGGCGCCCGAGGTCGGCCCCGAGGTCCGGCGCCGACTGGTAGCGGCCTGAGGGCACCTTCAAGAGCGCCTTTGCGGAGATGGCGTCGAGGTCGCCGCGGAGCTGCCTCGCGAGATCTCCTGGGCTCTTCGCAGGCGGGGACCGGGCATACGGCGGGGGATCCTCGGCGCCGGAGAGGGCGACCAGATCACTCATGCGCCCGGGCTCCGCGTGAAGGATCGCATCGCGGATCTCAGCGAGCGTGCGGGCTCCCGAGTAAGGCAGCCGGCCGGTGAGGAGGACGGCGAGGAGCACCCCCAGCGAGTACACGTCGCTCAGAGTTGTCGTCTCCTCATTTCCGACCTGCTCCGGGCTCGCGAAGGGAAGGGTGATGGGCGAGGATTCCGCGGGGCTCTGCGCGGCGCCGACCTCCTTCGCGATTCCGAAGTCCAGGAGCTTCGGTTCGCCAGTCGCGGTGACGAGGATGTTCTCCGGCTTCAAGTCGCAGTGGATCAATCCCCGCTGGTGGGCGTACCCCACCGCCTCGCAGATCTTCTCAAAAAGCCGGAGACGGTCCGGCACGGCGAGCCTGCGCTTCTCGCAAAACTCGGTGATCGGGTCGCCCTCGATGAATTCGAAGATGAAGTACGGCAGGCCCTCCGGGGTCTCGCCGCTGTCATGGAAGACGACGATCGAGGAGTGAGACAACCCAGCGAGCCGCTTGTCCTTTGAGAGCTTGACCGCGCGAGAGAATAGGACCTTGAGCGCCACCCGCCGGTTGTCATTTCTGGAATCCCGGGCCTCGTAGACGGCCCCCATGCCGCCGCCGCCGACCTGGCGAACGATCGTGAAGTGGTCGATCCGGTCGCCCTCGGCGTAGTCCGGCTCCTCCCTTCTTTTGGGCAGGCCGAGGAGGCCGGCGAGCGCCGAGGTGTGCAGCGGTGGGGCCTCGAGGAGCTCCTCGACCTCGCGGCGAAGTTCCGGGTCACCCCCGCAGGCACGTTCGAGGAAGGCGGACCGCTCCTCCGGCGCGACTTCCAGCGCCTCCTCGAAGATCCGCTTCACCTCGAGCCATCGTTCAAAGCGCGCCATCCTTCGTCCTCCGCTCCGCTCCGAGCAGGTGGGCCAAGAGACTCCGTGCCGCCGCCCACTGCTTCTGGACCCTCTTGCGAGAGATGCCGACTTCCTCCGCGGTCGCCCGCTCGCTGAGGCCGTCGAAGACCCGAAGCTTCACGATCTCGGCGAGTTCCGGGTCCTGCTCCTCGACGCGGGCCAAGACCTCGAGGACCATGACGATCTCCGGCCCTTCGCGCAGGTCGGCAATCTCCACGCCTTCTAGGGAAACCTGGCGCAGATCACCACCGCGTTTCTTGGCCTTCTCCTTGCGCAGCGAACTGACCGCCAAGTGCGCTATCGCTTTATGAGCGTAGGCGAAGAACTTCTGCCGGTTGGCGAGGTCGGGGAAACGGTCGGCGAGATCGAGGTAGAGCTCGTGGAGGAGCGCGGTGGGTGTGAGTGACTCAGTGGGAAGCTTCGCCAGGTGGGACCGGCACATGCGCCGCAGGGTCGTGTAGAGGAGACCAACGAGTTCATCGAGCCCCTCCCGGTCGCCCTGCCCCAGGCGGCGGAGCAAGTCAGTGATCGGCCGGGGGTCCTCGGCCATATGTTCCACCTCCTCAGAACCTTAGCGCCTTCGCGTTCGAGTGATGGCCGCCATCCTACGCCGACTCCCTCCTCTTCTCCAAGAGCGTTTTCTCCTGTAGTCGGTACGCCCACTGACGACTGCTCGCAACGAGGCGGGCCAAAAAGCCTCCGTTTTGCGCCTAAGTGAATAGGAGTAAGACGCGACCAGACCGGGGCACAAGGCACGCAGGCGGCGATGCCTACCGACCTCCAAGCTCTGTTCCGGGATCCCTGAAACGAAACTTTTGAGGAAGGAGGAGTCATGAGAGCAGAGATGGCAAATCGGAGACCGTGGCCAATTCGGGCTATTGCAAGAGCAGCTAGCACGTGGGTTGTTGCGATAGGTGTTCTTGGGTTCGTGGTCTTATGCACACCGAGTCGGGCCGGAGTCATCTTCCAGGATGACTTCAACCGCCCTGACTCACCGACGCTAGGGTCGGCATGGCAAGTACTCAAGAATTCGATGCTAGAAATCCAGGGCGATCAAGCTGCACAGGTGACGCCCGGCCAGGTCGAAGACGCGGTGGTGATCGCAGGCTTGGACATCGCTGACCAAGTCCTCGACGTGGACTGGCAGCCGGTGAATGGTGACAGCGGCGTGGATGGTCAACTGCTCGGTCGTGTTCGCGACGCCAACAACTATTACGGTGCACGCCTAGGCCGAGGAAACTCCACAGAGGTCTTCATCATCTACAAGCTCGGAGGTGGTGTGTACTCGGAGTTGGTTAGGACAGAGGTGAACCGCGGCTTGCCCCCGTACCATTTGCGGTTCACCCTTGCAGGTACCTCGTTGGAGTTTCGTGTCGACCGGCCCGGAGCGCCGCTCATCGATCTCACGGCCAACGACCAGAGCTTTGCATCGGGAAGCGCCGGGCTCCTTGCGTTCTCGGGGTGGGGAGGAACGCAGGCGCGTTCGACTTATGACAACTTCACGGTGACAAGCCTAGGCGCCACCATCATCGGCTTCGTGTGGAAGGGAGCCTGGGCCAACAACGCCGCCTACGCAAGCGGGGACGCCGTGAGCTTCAATGGGTCAAGCTATGTGAGCCTGACGAACACCAACACCGGCAACGCCCCTGACTCCTCTCCGGCGAACTGGAATCTCCTCGCACGGAAGGGCGATGCAGGCATGACGGGTGCTGTGGGTGCAAGCGGTGCCACAGGTCCGGCTGGTCCCCAGGGGCCGGCTGGCCCAGCCGGCCCGATCGGGCCGACGGGTGCCACCGGTCCGACTGGTGCTGCGGGTCCGATCGGTCCTGCTGGCCCAACCGGCTCCGTGGGCCCGACCGGTGCGACGGGCGCGACGGGACCTGTGGGGCCCGCCGGTCCTCTGGGTCCGAGCGGTCCAACTGGCCCGGCTGGCCCGACCGGTGCGACGGGTGCGACCGGCGCCCCGGGCGCTAACGGTACCAGTGGTTCGGCGATAGGTGGCAACTATCCCAACACTGGAAACAATCAGTTCCTGATCCCGTGGAGCGACTCGAGCAGCGCGACAGAGGCCAACGCCGACATTCCGCTTCCCTCGGGTACAGCCAGCAAGCTGGTCGTGAGTCGGGTCGTGGCACCAGGGGCCGGTCATATGGTGACGATCACGATCCGCAAGAACGGGGTCAACACCGGGTTAACCTGCACGATCTCAGGCACAGCCACGACCTGTACCGACACGGCGAACAGCGTGACCTTCAGCGATGGGGACTTCCTTTCCATACTCCACACCGAGACCGGCGCCGCGTCCTCCCGGATACGCGTCGCCTTTGAATACAACTCCCCATAGCCGCCTGTCGCGGACCTCTGGCTGAGCGGCGGGCTTTCAGGGCTGCCGCTCAGCGCCCTGGAGAGCCGAGATTGAAACGCCACCATGCTGCCACGGTCCGCCCTTATCACATCGACGTACGGCGTGAGATCTCTCGCCGGGAACCGTGGCCGGTCGACCCCCTCTACAGCTCCTGGCGGCAACTTCAGTTCGCGCGGAGCAGGGCCTAGTGGCGGGCCCATGCCCAAGCTCGTCCAGCGTGGTGGAAAAATCGGAGTCATGCTCCGAGATTTCGTGGTACGATGCCTGGTTATGATTGACCGGGCCGCGCATCTGGCGAAGCTCCGCGAGCTGCTGGATCAGTTCCCGGTGGTGGGCTTGATCGGGGCCCGGCAGGTTGGCAAGACCACCCTGGCGATGGCCTATGCTTCCGGGTTTGCCGGCGAGGTGACGCGGTTCGATCTCGAGAACCCTCGCGACCTGCACCGGCTGGACGACCCGCTCTTCGCCCTGGAAACGCTGCGGGGGCTCGTCGTTCTCGACGAGATCCAGCTGCGCCCGGAGATCTTCCCTGTGCTGCGGGTGCTGGCCGATCGGCGGCCGGTGCCGGCACGGTACCTGGTCCTCGGCAGCGCCTCTCCCGAGCTGCTGCGGCAGAGCTCCGAGACCCTCGCAGGGCGCATTGCCTATGCCGAGCTCGGTGGCTTGAGCCTGGAGGAGGTCGGTCCGGATCACCTGCGCGACCTCTGGCTTCGTGGCGGCTTCCCGCTCTCCTATCTCGCCGCGTCGGAGAGCGCGAGCAGCCGCTGGCGCGAGCAGTTCGTCCGCACCTATCTCGAGCGCGACCTCTCGGCGTTGGGAATCCAGCTTCCCGCCTCGACGATGAGGCGCTTCTGGACGATGCTCGCCCACTATCATGCCGAGATCTGGAATGGCTCCGAGCTCGCCCGCGCCTTCGGCGTTTCCGACAAGACCGTGCGCCGCTACCTGGACACCCTCTGCTCGACCTTCATGGCGAAGCGCCTCGAGCCCTGGCACGAGAACCTGGCCAAGCGCCAGGTGAGGTCGCCCAAGGTCTACCTCGCGGACAGCGGTATCCTGCACACGCTGCTCGGGCTGCAGTCGCGAGAGGATTTCCTGGGCCATCCGAAGGTCGGGGCGTCCTGGGAGGGCTTCGCCATCGGCGAGGTGACGGCCCATCTCGGCGCTCGCCCGGAGGAGTGCTTCTTCTGGAAGCTCCACAGCGGTGCCGAGCTCGATCTGCTAGTGCGCCGCGGCAATGTGCGGCGCGGCTTCGAGGTGAAACTCACCAGCAGCCCGCAGGTGACCCCCTCGATGCGCTCGGCGCTGGCGACGTTGGACCTGGCGGAGCTGGTGGTGATCCATGCCGGGGCCGAGTCGTATCCGCTGGCCCCACGCCTCCGCGCCGTGGCGCTGGCGCGACTGCACGAGGATCTGGCGCCGCTGGGATGAGGCGCCGAGCCGCGGGCTCAGCCACGGTCGGCGGCCCGATCGCCGAGCGTCAAGTCTTGCTCGACGCGGCAGGCGGCGAGGTCGCGGCCGTTGCGGGCGGCCGGGTCGGATGGGATGCCGGCGGCGCTGGGTTGGGCTTGTAGAGGGTGACCAGGCAGCCGCCGAGCGCGGCGAGCAGGATGCCAGCGAAGAAGGGCCAGCGGATCCCCCGCCAGCCGCCCGCCGGCGGCTGTAGGAGCATGGCGACCACCGCGTTGACCACGGGCGCGCCGGCGAAGACGATCGACATCACCACCGGCGGCGTGCCGCGCGCGCCGAAGGCGAGCAGGACCCCGAAGGCACCCACTGCACCGGCCACGCCGGCGAGCAGCGACCACAGCATGCCGGTGCCTGGGAAGCTCCACGCAGCGCCGCGCGCCGCGAGCCAGCCTAGCGGCGCCAGCACGGCGGTGATGAAGTAGGCCACCCCCACGAACAGGAAGGCCTTGTAGCGGCCGTTCACCGGGTC
>Ga0209118_1000650_pt1 | contig 18031 bp, 16 predicted proteins | sample BlaSpr_A8_Ref_M1_FD_187988 | JGI IMG/M metagenome (GOLD analysis project Ga0209118, IMG submission 187988) | Forest soil microbial communities from Thunder Bay, Ontario, Canada - Black Spruce, Ontario site 2_A8_Ref_M1 (SPAdes) (version 2) | ecosystem: Environmental > Terrestrial > Soil > Boreal...
CAAGGCGGCCAGTCGGTTTCCGGCGGCAGCCTTCTCAGCATCGGCAGCCCGGTCACCGCAGTGAACGCGCCGTCCATGACCCAAGTCGATTTCCATCCCTACACGTCGACCGACGTCAACGTCGCCACGGTTACCGCCTCGCTCGGCACGCTCATCGCCCAGCACTAAGCATCAACGACCTTTCTCAACACCAGCCCAGGAGAGAAACATGAACGCTGACTTTTTCAGAACAGAGAAGCTCAATCGCCGTTGGTTCGGCCCGGTCGTCGAATTCGTGGTCGAGCGGCTGGTGCTTGGTTCGCTCGCCGCGCTGATCGTCTACGGCGGTTACCGCATGTTCCTGCTCTGAAAGGACGATGGAGCCCAGCCGAGATATAGGCGAGTCCACCAGGATCGAACGCCTTCGTTTCACGGCGTACGATGTTGGATTGATGCTCTGTTTCGTCGGCACAGTACAACGCGCAACTGACGCAGCGCAGGTTGCACGGACTCGCGACGAATAGCTCGCCAGCGGTTTCACCGAACCTATTGAGCGGCTTTCATTGGGGACCACATCGTGCAACACATCGACGGATTAGAGGTACCGCGCCCACTTCTTCCGTACTGTAAAAGCTGCCTGCGGAGGAAGACCGCATGCGAGGATCTCGTCGATCGTCTTGCCTTGCAGTTCTTTGGCCTTGTTGATGTTCGGCGGCAACTGTACCAGCACATCCTTAGCCTGATTGAGCACTTCGTGATTTACCGAACCAACTGCGCCATCCCCAAAGATTGACTTGAACTGGCCGAAGTCACCTTGGTAGCCAAGCAGGCTTTCTCGCCGCAGATCGCTCCTGCCCAACTCCTCCAGGTATTTGTCGATGAGCGTGGACAGCATGACGCTCTTCTCGGGCGATCCCGTCCCTTCAACTGGGGCTGTCGGCTCAGGTTTACCCGCGACGAAGTGATCCATCAGCTCTTTGGCGTGTTCCACCTCGTGGGCTTGATGGTCAAGTTCAATGGAAAGATTGCGCTCGAGGTCTGCCAGCTTGAGGACCAGATCCGTTCGTAGGGGTTGTTCTTTTCCGTTCTTCTTTTGGGCCACATGGTCGCGCACGGTTGAGAATGCGATGGCTATTCTAGCCGACCAATCCGTGACCAGTTGTGTGGCCTCGCATAACTTGGCGCTACCAAGGGATCGGTAGATTTCCTTCCGTCTGAATACCGCTGAAGATCGACCGGAATCGCTTGCCGAAAATAGAAGATGCCGTAGCGGTTACGGTGAAGGTGTGACGCAAGCCTGATTGCCATGAAAACGCCCGTCCAGTTGGGACACCCAATTGGGACACCAACACAGAAGCAGCGGATTTGGCTATTGGACTACAGGTAAGTCAGTGACTTAGAGAAAACTGGTGGAGATGAAGGGGATCGAACCCTCGACCTTCGCATTGCGAACGCGACGCTCTCCCAGCTGAGCTACATCCCCAACAAGCGGCGTATTTTATACGCTCCGCTTGAACCCGACAATTGTGCCTAGTGCTTAGTGCGCTCAGCTCTCGCGGCCATCGGCATCCGTGGCTGGGCCCGGTAGGCCCAGATCAACAGACCGAGCCCGGTAATGATCATCGGCAGACTCAGCCACTGACCCATGGAAAGCCCGAGCGCTAAAAATCCGAGAAAATCGTCGGGCTGGCGGAAGTATTCGGCAATAAAACGGAAGCAACCGTAACCCAATAGGAAGGCTCCTGATACAGCGCCACGCGGTCGCTGTCTTGCGGAGAAGATCCACAGAACCACAAACAAGCTGATGCCCTCGAGCCCCATTTGATAAAGCTGCGAGGGGTGCCGAACCACATTGTCGACTTGCGGGAACACCATGCCCCAGGGCACTTCGGTAGCACGCCCGGGGAGTTCGCCGTTGATAAAATTCCCCAGCCGTCCGAGGGCCAATCCGATCGGCACCAGCGGTGCGACAAAATCCATAATCTGCAAGAAGCCTTTTCCGGCGCGCCAGCCAAACCACCACGCCGCAGCGAGCACGCCGAGAAAGCCACCGTGAAATGCCATCCCTCCCTGCCATACCGCGAATATTTCCAGCGGATGGGCGAAATAGTACTCCGGCTTGTAGAACAGCACATACCCGAGCCGCCCGCCGAGCACCACGCCGAGCACACCGTAAAAGATGAGATCTTCCAACTCCTTGGCCGTGAAGCCATTCCATGGCTGCGTCTTGATCCGCCGCCGGCCCAGCAGCCAGAGCGTGACGAAGCCGATCAAATACATCAGGCCGTACCAACGAATGGCGAGCGGTCCGAGCTGAATGGCAACCGGATCGAACTGCGGATGGATAAGCATTTAGGGAGGCTGACCTTATGCGTTAGAATCGCGGCATTATAAGCCAAACATGGATGCGGCCCGGCCGCGTCCAGACCGACTTCTTACGCCACTGCGAGGAGTTTTCATGTCGTTCAATAGTCGCTCACGCATCATCACCGAAGGCGTAGCCCGTTCTCCCAACCGCGCCATGCTACGCGCCGTGGGCTTTGAAGATGCGGATTTCAGCAAGCCTATCGTCGGTGTCGCTAATGGCCACAGCACGATGAACCCATGCAACGCCGGCATTCAGCCCCTGGCCGATACCGCTGTCGCGGCGCTAAAAGCCGCAGGCGCGATGCCCCAGACCTTCGGCGTCATTACCGTCACCGACGGCATCAGCATGGGCACCGAGGGCATGAAGTATTCGCTGGTGTCGCGCGAAGTGATCGCCGATTCGATCGAAACCGCGACCTCCAGTCAGTTCATGGACGGCGTGTTGGTCATCGGCGGCTGCGACAAGAATATGCCCGGTGCGATGATCGCCATCGCGCGCATGAACATCCCTTCCGTCTTCGTCTACGGCGGCACGATCAAGCCAGGGAGTTGGAAGGGCCAAGCCCTCACCATTGTCAGCCCGTTTGAAGCAGTGGGCGCATTCACCGCCGGCAAGATGAAGGAAGAGGACTTCATCGGAATCGAGAAGCATGCCTGCCCTGGCGTGGGTGCCTGCGCCGGGATGTACACCGCCAACACGATGTCGTCCGTCATTGAAGTGATGGGATTGAGCTTGCCCGGCTCCTCGACCATGGCTGCCGAAGATCAGGAGAAGGCCGAAAGCACCGCGAAATCGGCAGCGGCGCTGGTGAGAGCCATCGAAAAGCAAATCTTGCCGCATCAACTCATCACCCGCAAATCATTGGAGAATGCGGTCGCCGTAGTCATGGCGCTGGGCGGTTCGACCAACGCGGTGCTGCATCTGCTCGCCATCGCGCACTCCGCGAAAGTGGAGTGGAGCATCGACGACTTCGAGCGCATCCGGCAAAGGGTGCCGGTCTTGGGTGATCTGAAACCTTCCGGCAAATATGTCGCCACCGATCTGCATCGCGCCGGCGGCGTGCCGCAGGTGATGAAAATGCTGCTCAAGGAGGGACGGTTACATGGCGACTGTCTTACCATCACCGGTGAGACTATTGCCGAGGTGCTTGCCGATATCCCTGAGCGTCCGCGCGCCGACCAGGACGTAATTCGCCAATGGGACAATCCCATGTATCCCCATGGGCACTTGGCGATCCTCAAAGGCAACCTGGCCACGGAGGGCTGCGTGGCAAAGATCACCGGGCTGAAGAATCCCCGCATCACCGGCCCGGCGCGGGTCTTTGATTCCGAGCCGGCCGTGATGGAAGCGATCCTCGGTGACACGATCAAGCCAGGCGACGTACTGGTGATTCGCTACGAGGGGCCCAAGGGCGGCCCGGGCATGCGCGAGATGCTCGCTCCGACCTCCGCCATTATCGGCAAGGGGCTGGGAGAGTCGGTGGGGTTCATCACCGACGGGCGTTTCTCGGGGGGAACGTGGGGCATGGTCGTCGGCCACGTGGCGCCTGAAGCTTATGTGGGGGGCAATATTGCGCTGGTGCAGGACGGCGATTCCATCACGATCGATGCGCCTGAGCGCTTGCTGCAACTGAACGTAGCGGACGAGGAACTGGCGCGTCGCCGCGCGCGCTGGAAACAACCGCCACTACGCTATACGCGCGGCGTGCTTGCGAAGTATGCGAAGCTGGTTTCTACGGCAAGCAAGGGCGCGGTCACTGACGCGAACTCATAGCAGCAGTCAGCCATCTTCATTGGCCCCTGGGGGACAGGCAACTCGCTTCGCCAGAGGTGATCGGGCCCGCACCGGCGGGCCGGGTATTCCCATGAGGGCGAAACGCTGTTTGCGCAGCCCCCGGCGCCGCATTCGGGGGCCTGCCAGGCAGCGCCTGCCGTGGAACAAGCAAGCCAAGCATGAATCTGCGGACCCGAGACGCCACTAACTGCCCTGTCTGTCTGCGCTGACCCACTGGGCCGGTTTCCCCGACGAAATAAGGAAACCATCGACAGGGTTGGCCAGCCGCTGTTTAATGCTCTCATCGCTCTGGCATTTGAGTCATCAAGACGGTCATGTCCAATCGCCTTGCCCGCACCACGAGTCCGTATTTGCAGCAACATGCCGAGAACCCCGTCGATTGGCAGCCGTGGGATGGAGAGGCTTTGCGGCTTGCGCGCGAACAGGACAAGCCGATCCTTCTGTCGGTCGGTTACTCTGCCTGTCACTGGTGTCACGTCATGGCACACGAATCGTTCGAGGATGCGCAAATCGCGGCGATCATGAATCAGCACTTCATCAACATCAAAGTTGATCGAGAGGAACGCCCGGACCTCGATCAAATCTATCAATTGGCGCACCAGATGCTCACTCAGCGCGCCGGCGGCTGGCCGCTTACGATGTTTCTCACGCCCGATGGCAAGCCGTTCTTTGGGGGAACTTACTTTCCGAAGGAAGCACGCTACAACTTACCCGGCTTCGGAAGCCTGTTGCTCCGCGTGGCACAGTTTTATCACGAGAAACGCGATCAGGTGCTGGTGCAGAACGACGCCTTGCTCGGCGCGCTCAAGAAAACCTTGCCCGTCCCCGCGGTCGGTGCGGTGTGCTTCACTAGCGGTCCGCTGGAGGAGGCAAGCGCAGCGTTGCGCGGCAGCTTCGACGCGCAACATGGCGGCTTCGGCGGCGCACCGAAATTCCCCCACGCGACGGAGTTGGAATTCAGCCTGCGCCGTTATGCCGCGAAGGGCGAGGAGCAGGCGCTGCACATGGGCGTCTTCAGTTTAGGCAGCATGGCACTGGGCGGGATCTACGATCACTTGGGCGGCGGCTTCTGCCGCTATAGCGTGGATGCAGCGTGGACCATCCCGCATTTCGAAAAAATGCTCTATGACAACGGCCCACTTCTTCGCTTAAGCGCTGAGGCCCTCGCGCTGACGAGCAACCCGCTGTTCGAACGAGTTGCGCGCGAAACCGCCGCCTGGGTGATGCGCGAAATGCAATCGCCTGAAGGCGGCTACTATTCCACGCTCGACGCCGATTCGGAAGGTGAGGAAGGCAAGTTCTACATCTGGACGCGCGAGGAAGTGCAAAGCCTGCTCACCCCAGAGGAAAACGCCGTCGCCGCACTTTGCTATGGCCTGGACGGACCACCCAACTTCGAGAACACGCACTGGCATCTGCGCATCGCCCGCACCATCGATGAAGTCGCGACCCAGACCGGCCTCGCAGAGGAGATGAGCGAAACGCTATTGCACAGTGCCAAGGCAAAACTTTTCGTTGCTCGAGAAAAGCGCGTCCATCCGGGACGTGACGAGAAGATTCTCACCAGTTGGAACGCGCTCATGATCCAGGGTATGGCGCGTGCCGGGTTTATTCTTGACGATGCCGGATGGATTGCCTCTGCACGTCGCGCATTGGCTTTTATCCGCAGCACGATGTGGCGCGATGGCCGATTGATGGCCACTTACAAGGACGGCACCGCGCACTTGGCCGCCTATCTTGACGATTACGCGTTCCTGCTTGCCGCACTTTTGGAGTTGTTACAGGCAGACTACGATCAAGACGATCTGGAGTTTGCCGAACAGTTGGCCGCGGTGCTGCTTGAGCGCTTCGAGGATAAGGAAACTGGCGGTTTCTTTTTTACCGCTCACGATCATGAAGCGCTCATTCACCGCCCCAAGAGTGGTTACGACAACGCCACACCGTCGGGCAACGGCGTCGCGGCACTTGCATTGACAAGGCTATATCACATCACCGGCAAGCCGGCCTACCAGGCCGCCGCGGAAGGCACGCTGCGTCTTTTCTACAGCGATTTGCAGCGTCAGCCGTCCGGCTATTCGACGCTGCTGATGGCGCTCGAGGAAATGCTGGAACCGACCCGGTTAGTCATCATCCGGGGGCCGGCTGATGAGCTGGCAGCCTGGCGCCAGGCGGTGGCTCGTGAATATCACCCGCACAGCCATTTTCTCTTCCTCGCCGGGGAGCTGACCGGTCTGCCAGCGAGCCTGGATAAGCCCGTGGCCGATCAAGTCAACGCCTGGGTATGCAGCGGCGTTACTTGTTTGCCGCCGATCGCCTCGAATGCGCAATTGCTTGCGGTTCTAAAGACGCCGGGGATTGGGTAGAATCCGCGCAGTCGCGTTCAGTCAAGGAGAAGAGATGAAGACGATGGTGCTCACCCTCGCCGCAACCGCCGGGCTGCTGGCCGCGGGCGTAGCCAATGCCCAGGCCAATCCTGAGGATCTGGCGAAGAAGAACATGTGCCTGTCCTGCCATGCGGTCGATAAGAAATTGGTTGGCCCGGCGTACAAAGAGGTTGCCGCAAAATATAAAGGTGACGCGACCGCCGAAGGCAAGTTGATTGAAAAGGTCAAGAAGGGTGGTTCAGGCGTCTGGGGCCAAATTCCAATGCCGCCCAACTCTACCGTGAAGGACGACGACATCAAGACCTTGGTGAAGTGGATCCTCGCGATGTAGCCTGCCGATATCAGTCGGGCGTCGCGGTCACGAAAAAACCCCGGAGAAGTTCCCGCCGGGGTTTTGTCTTGGTCGGTCCATTGCCTGGTCGAGCAGCGGGCCGGTCAACGTCCGGGCTGTCGACTGGATCAGAAGTTGTGGCGGATGCCCGCAGCAATTGACCGGTTGTCTACACCGGGGAGATTGGTAAGGAAGCCATAGTTGCCGTTGGTCTTGTTATCCACTCTGGTGTAGAAGGCAAAGACCTTGGTCCGTTTCGAAAGATTGTAGTTGTAGCCGAGCGTCCACTGCCTGGCGCCAGCATCCGCCACGCTGGTGTCGAGCCGATGGTCGACGTGGCCGTAGTTGACGTGGAATTCATTCTGTCCCACCGGCGCCATGATCGAGACGCGATAGTAATTGCGCTTGACATCCCCGACGAGCAAGTCGCTCTTCGCGCGCTCATACAGCAGACCAACCACAACCACCTTGAAGTCATAGACACCCATGGCGGTGATGGCGGTATCGTCATTGAGCTTGACCGCCGGAGTCGGATCGAGGTCGGCACTGTTCTTCGTCTCTGCATAGGCCAGGGCGACGTGCAGTGGCCCTTGATCAAACGCGCCGACCACCCCGATATAGTGAGGCTTGCTGGTCGTCCCAGGGAGCGGCGCCTCACCGAGCAGCGAGTAAGCGGCCTCCACCGTAAAGCCACCCATGGTGGGGCTCGTGTACCAAATGGTATTGTTCATGAACCCGCTGTTGCCGAAAATCGTCGGCGCCAGCAGCGCATCGCTCGAGTTGCCGGTGTCATGATTGTTCTCGGGCAGCGAGTCATAGGTCTGGTAATAGACGGGACCGATGGTGCGGCCTAATCTTATCGTGCCCACCCCACCCTGGAGGCCGACAAAACTATCGCGGCTCGCCCACGTATCACCCCCTGTATCAGCGTGCACGCGATTTTCTACCTGGAAAATGGCCGCGAAGTTATCCCCGAGTTCTTCTTTGCCGCGAAACCCGACGCGCGAACTGTTGTCGACAACTTGCATCTTGGAGGCGTCACCGGCCGGATTGTGGGTGGTTTCAGTCTGTTCAAGACTCACGTTGACGCGGCCGTAAAGCGTGACGTTGGAATTATCGGCGAGAACAGGCAGAGAGACGACCGCGCCAGCCGCCACTGACAGAAATAATTTTTTGTTCAATTTGCCTCCCTGATATCGGTTTTGATCGACTGCGCCACACTGGGCTCGAAACGCTGCTTTTTATCCGTTGGCAGTATGCCATCGAATGCAATGTGCACCGCAATGTCATTTGCCGAGGTGTTGTTTTTTTACAACGCTTTAGCAGGCTATCGCCCGCTTACGCCAGAATTGACAGCCGAATTTGTTGCACCGCATACTTTCAGCGACGTTGGGCTTCATACTGTCACTATGGGCATGCAGCAATGCCCCGCAAACAGTTAACTTTACGGAGACACCATGAACAAGAGCTCAGCCTTTGGCATTAGCTTGGTAACGGCATTGGCCCTGGGCAGCTGCAGCAAAAGTGAGCCGCCCGCAACGCCCAAGGCCACAGAGTCCAACGCACCGGCGGCGTCGACCGCCCCGGGCGAAATAGTCAAAATCGGCCACGTCGGGCCTCTCACCGGCGCCATCGCGCATCTGGGTAAAGACAACGAAAACGGGGCGCGGCTGGCTATCGAAGACGCCAATGCCAAAGGCATTGAAATCGGCGGCAAGAAAATCACGTTCCAACTGGTCCCGGAGGACGATCAGGCGGATGCCAAAACCGGCACGGTAGTCGCGCAGAAGCTGGTCGACGAGAAAGTGGTGGGTGTCGTGGGCCACCTGAATTCAGGCACGACTATTCCTGCGTCGAAGATCTACTTCGATGCCGGCATTCCACAGATCTCCGGTTCGGCGACCAATCCGAAATATACGCAGCAGGGTTTCAACACCGCGTTCCGAGTGATGGCGAACGACGTGCAGCAAGGTAGCGTGTTGGGCAACTTCATCGCCCAGGATTTGAAGGGCAAGAATGTCGCGATCGTCGATGACCGCACGGCTTATGGTCAGGGGCTCGCCGATGAAGTCGAGAAAGCCGCCAAGGCCGCTGGAGCCACGATCGTCGATCGTGAATTCACCACCGACAAGGCGACGGACTTCAAGGCAATCCTCACCAACATCAAGGCCAAGAAACCGGATGTCATCTTCCACGGCGGGATGGATGCTACCGGTGCACCGATGCTGAAACAAATGCGCGAACTCGGCATCACCTCTCAATTCCTGCAGGGTGACGGTGGCTGTACTCCCGAGTTCATCAAGATGGCGGGCGAGGCGTCGGAGGGTTTCAAATGCTCCCAGGCAGGTTTGCCGGTAGAAAAGATGACCAATGCGAAGGACTTCAAGGAACGTTTTGAGAAGAAGTTCGGCCAGATCCAGATTTACGCACCGTATACATACGACGCCGCGGCAGTGATGATCGCCGCCATGCAAAAGGCCAACTCTACCGAACCGGCCAAGTACCTGCCTGAGCTCGCGAAGATCAGCTATGACGGCATCACCGGCAAGATCCAATTCGATGAAAAGGGCGATATCAAAGCCGGCAACATCACCCTCTATGAGGTGAAGGGTGGAAAGCTCGATGTGATCGCCACGCACAGCACCGCAGAAGCAGCGAAGTAGTTCCCATCCGACCGGAACGGCGCCTCTCCCGGCGCCGTTCGAGCATCCGGAGTCCGGGACCTGGACACCTTTGTTCAGCAAATCATTAACGGCTTGACGCTCGGCAGCGTCTACGCTCTCGTGGCGCTCGGCTACACAATGGTGTACGGCATCATCGGCCTCATTAACTTTGCCCACGGCGAAGTGGTGATGATAGGAGCCATGGTCGCGCTCACCGTGATTCAGGCGCTCGCGGGAGCCTCGACGGGCTTGCCCCCGAGTATCGTCATCCTGGCCGGCTTGGCGGTCGCCATCCCGGTTTGCATGTTTGTGGGTTACAGCGCCGAAAGAATCGCGTATCGACCCCTGCGCAAGGCACCTCGACTTGCTCCGTTGATTACTGCGATCGGCGTCTCGATCGTGCTGCAAAACATCGCCCTTATCGGGTGGGGCCGCGGATATAAAACGTTTCCCGCCTTGTGGAAGATCACGTCCTACCACATCGGCGAAGCAACCATCACCGACTTGCAAATCATCATTATCGTCTCGGCCGCTCTGATCATGCTGGGACTGCTATTGCTCGTGCACAGGACGCGGCTCGGAACGGCAATGCGCGCGACCGCGCAGAACCAGGCCGTGGCGGGTCTGATGGGTATCAACATCAATACCGTCATATCGGTCGCGTTTCTCATCGGCTCAGCCTTGGCAGCCGTGGCAGGCGTCATGGTCATGACCTACTACGGCATCGGCCATTACCAGATGGGCTTTCTGCTTGGCCTCAAGGCCTTTACCGCCGCGGTGTTAGGGGGTATCGGCAACCTGGCCGGCGCGATGCTCGGCGGGATCCTGTTAGGTATTATCGAAGCGCTGGGTGCCGGCTACATTGGAGACTTGACGGGAGGCTTTCTCGGTAGCAACTATCAGGACATTTTCGCGTTCTTTGTCCTGATCGCTGTGCTTACTCTGCGCCCGTCCGGCTTATTAGGCGAGCGGATCGGGGACCGGGCATGAGCGACTGGCCGCTCGGCCGCAAGGATCCCCGTCTGGTATGGGGCGGGTTCGCCTTGGTCCTGGCTGCCCTGTTGTTGCTGCCGTTTGTGCTCGGCTTGGGTGGGCAGGCGTGGGTCAGGGTGACGAATTTTGCCCTGCTCTATATTCTGCTGTCGCTCGGGCTGAACATCGTCGTTGGTTTCGCCGGGTTGCTCGACCTCGGCTATATCGCCTTTTATGCAGTCGGCGCTTATCTCTATGCCTTGCTCGCCTCGCCGCACTTCGGTTTGCACTTCCCATTCTGGATCATCCTGCCGCTCGGCTTTCTGCTCGCCTGCCTGTTCGGCATCTTGCTGGGCGCTCCCACGTTGAAATTGCGCGGCGACTATCTCGCCATCGTGACCCTCGGTTTCGGCGAAATCATTCGCATCTTCCTGAATAATCTCAACGCGCCGATAAACATTACCAACGGTCCGCAAGGTATTACCTTGATCGATCCGCTACGGATCGGCAGCTTTTCGTTTAATCAGGCCGAGAAGCTGTTCGGCGTGCCCTTTAGTGGACCGCAGAAGTACTACTATTTCCTGTTACTGCTCACCGCGATCATTATCGTCATCAACATACGCTTGCAGCACTCGCGCATTGGGCGCGCCTGGGAAGCGATCCGCGAGGACGAAATCGCCGCCAAGGCCATGGGCATCAACACCCGCAACATCAAACTTCTGGCCTTTGCCATGGGCGCCTCCTTCGGCGGACTCGCTGGGGGACTCTTCGCCGCGATGCAAGGCTTCGTCAGCCCCGAGAGCTTCAGTCTGACTGAATCGATCATGGTACTCACGATGATCGTGCTGGGCGGCATGGGAAATATCGTCGGCGTCATCTTCGGCGCGATACTTCTGACTTTCCTACCCGAAGTGCTGCGTTACACCGTCGGCCCGCTCCAGCAAGCAGCCTTGGGCCGCGTGCTGATCGACCCGGAGACACTGCGCATGCTGGTATTCGGGATCGCCATGATCGCGGTCATGCTCTACCGCCCCGCTGGACTCATTCCTTCTTCGCGGCGCAAAGCGGAGCTGAAGGGAACTGAGGAATTGCCGCAGTCGAGCACCTCGCCATGAGTGATGCGGCCGGACAACCCTTGCTTCAAATCAATCATGTCACCAAGCGGTTTGGGGGCCTCACTGCGCTGTCGGACGTTTCTCTGACCATCAATCGCGGCGAAATATTCGGCCTGATCGGGCCAAACGGTGCCGGCAAGACCACCCTGTTCAACACCTTCACCGGCTTGTACCGAGTGACCAGTGGCGAGTTCATATTCAATGGCGCAGCACTCGCCACCGATAAGCCGCATGTCGTAGCGGAACGAGGTATTGCCCGCACCTTCCAGAACATTCGCTTGTTCGCCAATATGACGGCACTGGAGAACGTGATGGTGGGTCGTCACGTTCGCACCCATGCCGGCGTGTTTGGCGCAGTCCTCCGCAATCGCAAGACCCGCCTTGAGGAGGAACATATCCGCATCCGCTCGTGGGAGCTCCTGCGCTACGTGGGCGGAGAACGTCACGCCAACGAAGTCGCCAAGAATTTACCCTATGGCGAACAGCGTCGGCTGGAGATCGCCCGTGCGCTTGCCACTTACCCGCTTCTGCTCGCACTCGACGAGCCGGCCGCCGGAATGAATGCGACGGAAACGGCAGAACTGAAAGATTTGATGCTGAAGATCCGTGCCGATGGCGTCACGATTCTGCTGATCGAGCACGACGTCAAACTGGTCATGGGCTTATGCGATCGGGTGGTCGTACTGGATTACGGAAAGAAAATTGCCGACGGCAAACCGGATGATGTGCGACAGGATCCGAAAGTGATCGAAGCCTACCTGGGTGGTCCGCTCAGTTCGGAAGCAAGATGAATTTGCTTGAATTGAAAGCGCTCCATGTGAGCTACGGCGGCATCAAGGCCGTGAAGGGCATCGACCTTTGCGTGCGCGCCGGTGAACTGGTCTGCCTGATTGGTGCCAACGGTGCAGGCAAAACGACGACACTCAAGGCAATTTGCGGCATGTTGCCCATTGCTTCAGGCAGCGTCTGGTACGCGGGTGAAAATATTTCCGGAACGCCACCATTTCGGCTGGCACGCAAGGGCCTGGCGATGGTCCCCGAGGGTCGCGGTATCTTCGGTCAACTCACGGTCGAGGAGAATCTTGCCATGGGGGCGTACCGGCGCGACGACAAACCGGCCATCGCCGAGGACATCGAGCGGACCTATGGCGTATTTCCGCGCTTGAAAGAACGTCGCAAGCAGTCGGCCGGTACCCTGTCCGGCGGCGAGCAGCAATTGCTCGCGATCGGACGCGCGCTCATGGGCCGGCCGAAACTGCTTCTGCTTGATGAACCGAGCATGGGGCTCGCACCCCTGATGGTGGAAAAGATTTTTGAGGTCGTGCGGCGTATCGCGACCGAAGGGGTTACCCTGTTGCTGGTGGAGCAAAACGCCAAGCTGGCGCTGAACGCGAGCGATCGCGGCTACGTCCTGGATGGCGGTCAAATCACCCTCACCGACCAGTCAGCCAGGCTGCTGACTGATCCGCAGGTGCGGCAAGCCTACTTGGGGGAATAAGGCAATACAAAACAGTTTTGCGAAGCTACCCTGCTTGGCCTCAAAATGCTTGCCATGGCCAATCTTTACGAAACCCTGGGTGTTCCACGCACAGCTTCAAGTCTGGAAATCAGTGCCGCCTTGCGCGCTTTGGTGCGCCGCTACCACGAGGAAAGCGCCCGGGGAGAGCGCGACCCGACCCAGGCCCTGCACGTGGTCAATCAGGCCCGCCTTACCTTTGCCGACCCGACGCGAAAGCGCGTGTACGATCATGCGTTGGCGGCTGGGGAGAAAGTCCCGAGTGCATCGGAACCCTCCGATGCTAAGCCTGTTACTGCAGCGAAAACGTACAAACCACCGGCAACCGCAGCTAAATCCCCGGAACCCGAGCCATCGATCAAGGCACAGCGCACCTTTCGCGAAGAACATTTGACCTTACCTGCCGTTGAGCTCCTGCCGCCCATATTTGCCGACTCCGCCGCTTTTCCCGTACTTAAGCCCGCAATCGCAGGGGCAACCGCTGCGCCGCCGTCATGGTTCGGAGCAAATGTCACCCTCGGGTCGCTGCTCGCGCCGCGTAGTGCCGCGAAGCAGCGCTCCACCGCGCCGGCCCCGTGGCCGAGGCTCGCCGCCCGGCTTGTGGATTACGCCCTCTGGGCTCTACTGCTGTCGGTCGCGCTGCCCGTCGCGGTGGCAAAAGGGCTTATCAGTCAGGCTATCATCGGCCTGCTCGACCATCCCCTGGTTGCGCCACCGCTGCTGAGTCTTTCCTGGGTACCTATCGAAGCGGCGCTGCTGGCGCTTTTCACGGTCACTCCGGGCAAGTTCCTGTTCGATATTCACGTTAGCTTCAACGTCACCAATCCCTACGCCTCGGACAATGTTTTGAGCCGCCTTCCCGCGGCGCTGGTGCGTGCGTTCCGCGTATGGTGGAGCGGAATGGCCTGCGGCGTAACGCCGCTGTATTTCTTTACCATGACCAGCGCGCGCCGCATGCTTGCGCGAGTGAAAGAGACCAGTTGGGATTTCGACGGCGACTGTCTGGTCAGCCATGGAAAAATATTCGCCCTGGTTCCCGCCCTGGCCGCAGCTGCCTTGGGAACGGTGGCTTGGGGCGCAGTGGTCCATTGGACCGTCCCGACTCGCCAGCTGCTCGAGAGCGGATGGGGAGTCGCCGTGCTGAGCGCAGAAGCCGTAACGCGAGCCCTGGAGCCGCTCAGGCCTAAAGTGGCGGTCCTGGCGGCGCCGCTGCCGCCGCAACCGACCGCCGATCCGTCGATTCCTCTTTTGCGGGAGACAAAAACCCAGGAACTGACTAGCGCGGCAGACTGGAAGGGGCTGAGCGCTCATTGCAAAGCCTGGACGCAGATGGACGAGCGCAGCGCCTCGGCGTGGCTATGCCTCGGTCGTGCGAACTATGAACTCGGCAACCATCCCGCCGCCGTCACTGAGCTCAAACGCGCGGCCGTGCTGGCCCCGAGCAGTGAGGAAGTTCGCCATCTGCTGCTGCGTAGCTCGGAGGCCGATATGCAACAGAAGCAGCTACGCGGCCGTCCAAACGCCGCACGGAGCCTGCCGCGCGCCGCGCCGCCATCCCAACCCGACAACGAAATACTCGACCAACCTGCCGGACCGCAGGGCAAAGCAGCACAGGAAAAACCCTGAGACGATTGTCGCCAACGCAGCGGGACGTGCAATGCGATGTGTGAGCTCACCTAGGTGACGTCGGAGCCCCCGCCGCTTACGCGCGAAGGCGCCTCACACCCAGTCACGCCCGGTTAGGAATTCCTTGTATAGCGTCTCCTCCGCGCTACCTGCCTCGGGCCGCCAATCGTAGCGCCACTTTGCGACCGGCGGCAGTGACATCAAGATCGATTCCGTACGCCCCCCCGACTGCAGTCCGAACAAGGTGCCGCGGTCGTGGACCAGATTGAATTCCACGTAGCGACCGCGGCGATAGGCCTGAAAATCGCGCTCGCGTTCGCCAAAAACGATGGCTCTGCGGCGCTCGACAATCGGTCGATAGGCGAGCAAGAAGCTTTCACCGACACTGCGCATCAACGCAAAACTTTGCGCGAAAGACAATTCGTTGAAATCGTCGAAGAAGATGCCGCCAACGCCGCGTGGCTCAGCCCGGTGCTTCAGATAAAAATATGCGTCGCACCATTTTTTAAAACGTGGGTGCAGCTCGGGGCCGAACGGTGCAAGTGCGTCGCGACAAGTCCGATGAAAATGCTGAGCGTCTTCTTCGAAACCGTAGTACGGCGTGAGGTCCATGCCACCGCCGAACCACCACGCCGGCTCCTCATCGCCCCTGCGGGCGACAAACAAGCGCACATTCATGTGGACCGTCGGGACAAAAGGATTCCATGGATGCATCACCAGCGATACCCCCATCACCTCGAAGGCCCGGCCGGCCAAATGTGGGCGGGAGGCGCTTGCCGAAGGCGGCAGCTGACTGCCGAATACGTGGGAAAAGTTGACGCCACCGCGTTCGAAGAGATTGCCTTCCTCGATCAGGCAACTGATTCCGCTGCCGCCTTCGGGCCGATCCCAGGACTCGCGATGGAAGGATTTTCCATCCAGCTCGGAAAGAGCCGCGACTGTGCGCTGCTGCAGCGACAGCAAAAACTCCCGAACGGATTGACTGTCGATACTCATCGTCTAGACCTTGTCAGGCGGATTCCACTCCCGACCCTCGTGCACCTTCCGTTCACGCCTTCAGTGGCCAGTCACCGGTAAGCGCGCCCGGTTTGGAAATCCTCAATCGTCGAAGGTTTGCGGCAACGGCCGATGCGCCCCGGCAGCACCAGAGCCGCGTAACCGAATTGCTGCAATGCCTGACGGTAGGTGCGTACCGGTTCACGGCCGGCGCGATTCAGGCTTGTGGAGATGATCGCGCCATCGACGATGCGGCACAAGGCAACCGCCTCCGGATGAGCATCGAGTCGCACCGCCACCTTGTCATGGCGCCCGCGTACCAAGCGCGAAGTCTTGCTTGACGCTGCCAGCAGCCAGGTGCAGGGCCCCGGCCAGCGACTCATGACTCGCCTGTGACTCGCGCTGTCGAGCGGACGCAGATAGGGTGCAAGCTGATCGAAGGTGGCCGCGATGAGAATGAGCCCCTTGTGTTTGGGCCGCCGCTTGAGACGCAGCAGGCGTGCCACGGCACGGGCGTTGCGCGGATCGCAGCCCAGGCCGAAACAGGAGGCGGTGGGATAGGCGACCAGGCCTCCGCCTTGCAGATGCGCGCGAAGCCTGCGGCGCAGCACCGGCATCAGCACAATGCGCGGTTATTTCCTGGCACCTAAAGCCCGCCAGCCAATATCTCGACGCATTTGACAGCCAGAAAAGCGAATCCCATCGGCTGCCTGATAGACTTTCCTGCGCGCAATCTTGACGTTATCGCCCAAGGCTGTGACACAGAGGACCCGCCCTCCCGACGTGACAAGCTTTCCGCTATCCACGGCGGTACCGGCGTGGAACACGTGCACATCCTCCGTTGGCTTGAGCACTCCTTCAATGATATCGCCGGCGCGCGCCTCTTCCGGGTAGCCGGCGGCGGCAAGGACCACACCCAGAGCGGTACGCCGGTCCCATTCGATTTCCGCCTTGTCGAGCAAGCCATTCACGGCCTGCTCAACGACAACCGCGAAGTCGCTCTTCAAGCGCATCATCATCGGCTGCGTTTCCGGATCGCCGAGACGACAATTGAACTCCACCACCTTCGGATTTCCGGCCGCATCGATCATCAAGCCGGCATAGAGAAAGCCGGTAAAAGGCACACCCTCCTTGGCCATACCCTGGACCGTCGGCATGATCACCTCGCGCATGACTCGACCGTGAACTTCGGGTGTCACCAGCGGAGCGGGTGAGTACGCGCCCATCCCACCGGTGTTGGGACCTTGATCGTTGTCCAGCAGACGCTTGTGATCTTGGCTGGTGGCAAGCGGCAGCACATGCACGCCATCCACCATGACGATAAAACTGGCCTCTTCGCCAGCCAGAAACTCTTCCATCACCACTCGATGGCCAGCCTCGCCCAAGCGGTTGCCCTTGAGCATCAGGTCCACGGCCGCATTGGCCGCTTCGATCGTCGTTGCTACAACCACCCCTTTACCGGCAGCGAGACCGTCTGCCTTGATGACGATCGGCACCCCGTGTTCGCCGATGTGGCGCTTCGCCGCATCGACGTCGGTAAAAGCCTGGAATCGTGCCGTGGGAATCCCGTGCCGCTGCATAAACTGCTTGGCGAAGTATTTCGACGATTCCAGCTGCGCCGCAGCCTGCGTCGGACCGAAAATTTTCAGACCGGCAGCGCGGAAAACATCGACCAGGCCGGCAGCCAGGGGGCCCTCGGGCCCTACGACGGTAAGGGCAATCTCCTGGTCAGTCGCAAACTTGACGAGATCGTCGAAGGCGCTCAGGGCGATATTGGCGAGGCCATCTTCCCGAGCCGTGCCCGCATTGCCGGGCGCTACAAACACCTTCGAGATACGCGGCGACTGGGCGATTCTCCAGGCGAGCGCATGTTCCCGGCCACCCGAGCCGACGATGAGGACTTTCATGCGGGATACGGGTTGGGAGTGTAGGGAAGATCCGTTATCCCGGGATCTTTGCCGGCTTGCTTGATCAACGTGGTGAGTTGGCCTCGGTGATGGGTTTGATGATTGAATAGCTGCATAGCGGCCAGCCAAACGGTGAGTGTACGCTCTTGACCATCACTCACGCGGCGAAACGTGAGTGATTCGGCAAGCCGCTCATCGCTGAGAGCGGCAACCCAGGCGTCGATTTCACGATCCATTTGCTGCCGCTCCCCGAGCAACTCGTGGAAGTCGGAATGCAGCTCCTGGTCGAGCCGGCTCACTTGTATTGTCTTACCATTCAACCGGCCGAACCAAATACGGTCTCCCACTAAAATATGGTTGAGCGTTCCATGGATCGATTT
>Ga0209118_1000651_pt1 | contig 18021 bp, 16 predicted proteins | sample BlaSpr_A8_Ref_M1_FD_187988 | JGI IMG/M metagenome (GOLD analysis project Ga0209118, IMG submission 187988) | Forest soil microbial communities from Thunder Bay, Ontario, Canada - Black Spruce, Ontario site 2_A8_Ref_M1 (SPAdes) (version 2) | ecosystem: Environmental > Terrestrial > Soil > Boreal...
CCGGTCACTTGGCTGAGGATGGCGCCATAGGAGTAGCGGTAACCCCCGTCAATCAGGAATTTCGTGCTGGGAGTGTAAGTGGCGGCGATGTTGTACTGGCGCCCGGGCGAGTGAGTGGAAGTATTGGCGATGCCATTGACCGGCATGCTGGTAAAAAGTCCCCCAGCCTCGATCGTCGGATTGGTGTCGTGCAGGAACTTGCCGTTGACGGTCAGCTTCGGGCTGAAGACATGGTCGATCTTCACCATGTCTTCGCGGAAGTTGAAAGCATTGGCCAGCGTGGCCAGATCCCTGAAGGGATTGCTGGCGGTCCCCCCATTGGGTGTTGGGAATTTCGAGAAAATGTCCTTGACGTACGCCGCGGCGATGGGGTCGATGGAAGTAGACGGGATGCTGGTGCCGTAAGCGGTGCAGGGGCCGGCCGCGCCGTTACTGTTCGCATATTGGATGCATACCACGTGGTTAAACTGTCCGTTTGCCATCCCAGAATACGGGACGGTAGCGGTCGGATTGGAGTAAGTGACGATGCGGCGCGCCTCCTCGGAGAAGAAAAAGAAAGTCTTGTTGCGCTGCTCGTAGATTTTCGGAATCCAGACCGGGCCGCCAACGGTCCCGCCGAAGTCGTTGTAACGCAAAAGCGGGCGCCGCACACCGTTGAGGTTATTGAAAAAGCTGTTAGCGTTCAGATCGTCATTGCGGAAAAACTCGTACAAGCCGCCGTGGATGTCGCTGGTGCCGGAGCGAGTAATGACGTTGACTTGCCCGCCGGCGGAGCGGCCGGATTCGGCATCGTACACGCCGCGCACCACGCGGAACTCGGAGATAGCGTCAACACTTGGGAAAGAGAGCAGTGTAAGGTTGGAGCCGCGGTCCACATTATCAGCGCCATCGACCTGCCAATTGTTTTCCTCACGGCGGTTGCCGTTGATCTGGAAGGTCATAAGGTTGGTACCAAGCGGAGCGGTAGCGCCGGGAAAGATCTGGTCGGCGTTGCCGGAGTCCGAAGCGCCGGGCACCAAGAGCACAAGTGCCGCGTAGTTGCGGCTGTTGAGGGAGAGCTCTCGGACTTGGGTGCCTGTGATCACTCCCGTGGCAGTTGCGCTCTGCGTGTCGACCTGCAAGGCGTTGGCTTCCACGTTCACCGTTTCACTCACGGCCCCAACTTCGAGCGTGAAATTCACCGCGAGTTTGTCGTTGACGTTCAACGCCACACCGCTTTGCGTAACCTTCTTGAATCCGGCGATCTCGGCGGTAACGGAATAATGCCCAACGGGCAGAAGCGGGGCCGCGTACTGGCCGTGGTCGTCGGTTGTGAGCGTGCGCACCACGACCTGCTGGTCAGTGTTAGTTATTGTGACCTTGGCATTCGGAACGATGCCGCCCTTGGAGTCCATCACCGTGCCCACGATCGAGCCGGTGATTTCCTGGGCGGAAACATTCGCTGCGCAAATACATAGAGACACCAACACATATAGCGCTAAGGAATTTCTTCTCATGTGACCCACCCCTGGTCCCTGTGTCCATCTCCCCGTCCGCAGGCGCGGACGGCTCACCCCAAGACGCCCCGGTTTTACTACCGGAGGGATGTCGAGTCAAGCTCCCTAAAACGATTTTTCAGGGTGCTTCTTCACCTCGATCGTCGTTGTCTTTTTTTCGCAGAACCCCAGTCCTTGCACCGTTCGTCGTGCTCCCCTACCGCAACCTCCGATGTGTTGGCTGCCGCAATTGTTCCCCCGCTCACTCGCTTCGAATGGTCGGAGTTGACACGCTGCATGCAAGGGCATCCGCCTGTGGTAGGCTTTGCCGCATTGGAAACATCAAGCGGAGAAGACGCATGACCACTGGCACGACCGCGTTTCCGGTTCTGCGATGGGTCGGGTTGTTGTGGATGGTGGTGTGGCTTCCCGCTTACATGCGCGTATGGGGGTGGGCGAATCTTCTGCATTTGTGTGACGTCGCCGTGATCCTCGGATGCGCCGGATTGTGGTGGGGAAGTTCGCTGCTGGTTTCCAGCCAGGCGGTGAGTTCGCTGGCAGCCGGCATTCTCTGGGGCCTGGACGTGGGCTCGCGGCTGCTGACAGGAAGATTTCTCGTGGGCGGTACGGAGTACATGTGGGATGCGCGGGCCCCGATCTCCGTCAGGTTGCTCTCGAGCTTTCATCTCGGTCTTCCCTTGGCGTTGCTCTGGGCCATGCGGAAGATAGGATACGACCGCCGCGCTCTGGCGTTGCAGGCAACGATTGCGGCGGGGCTACTTGTCGCCTCGCGGTTTTTGCCCTCGGGGTTCAACATGAACTATGCGTACCAAGATCCTCTCTTTCATCGCTCCTGGGGACCTGCTCCCGTGCACCTCGCCGTGATTTTTGTTGGAGCGGTCGCGCTTCTTTATTGGCCGACCCATCTTCTCTTGAGCTGGATGTTTCCGGCGGCAGGCGCTGCAAAATGAAGTGACGAGGCAGGGAAATCAGGAGCGGGGGAAAATGGACACGGAGGCAGAAAAAAATCGAGAAAAATATTTCGCCATGCTCAAGACCGCAGTGGAAGAGGCGCGCATTGGGCTCGGGGAAGGAGGAATCCCCATCGGTGCGGCGCTATTCGAATGCAATGGAAAACTGCTCGGACGCGGCCACAACCGCAGAGTGCAGCAGGGCGATCCTTCAGCGCATGGCGAAACGGATGCTTTTCGAAAGGCGGGCCGGCAGCGGAGTTATCGCGACAAAATCATGGTGACGACGCTGGCGCCTTGCTGGTATTGCAGCGGGCTGATTCGCCAGTTTGGGATCGGCACTGTAGTGGTCGGGGAGTCCGCGAATTTCCGCGGCGGCATCGATTGGCTGGTCGAAAACGGAATCGATGTCATCGACCTGCATTCCGAGGAGTGCGTTCGAATGCTCGCGAAATACATCGCGGACCATCCTGAAATCTGGAACGAAGATATCGGTGTGGACTGAAGGCACGGTGCGGCGCCGTCAGAAAAACCTATGCACGGGGAATTGCCTCAACATTTCAATGTGGCGGCTCATTTTCTGGAAGCGCCGGCGAGGCGGCATCCGGAGCGCGTGGCCATTGTGGGCGAGCCAGGCAAAGTTACCTACGGCGAACTCTCCGCGCTCGCCAATCGCGCAGGGAATGCGCTGCGTTCGAATGGCGTTTCCCCGGGCGATCGCGTTCTGATTGTGTTGCCGGATTCGGCGGAGTTCATGGCCGTTTTTTTTGGCGCCGCAAAAATCGGCGCGGTGGCCGTGCCCGTGAATCCCTTCGCGCGAACTTCCGATTACATTCATTACCTCGAGAATAGCGAGCCACGGGCGGCGATTATTCATTCGAACGCGCTCGCCGAATTCTTGCCGGCATCGAGCGTGCGCCCGCAAATACCAATTGTCGTCGTCGGCGACGAAAAAGTGGATCTGCACGGCGTGTCCTTCGCAAAGTGGAGCGCGTGGACAGCGGCGGCCGCGGAACATCTCGTAGCGGCGAACACTTCGCCTCGCGATTTGGCATTCATGCTTTACACGTCCGGGAGCGGCGGCACGCCAAAAGCCGCCGTTCATCTTCACGCGGACATGGCAGTTGCGAGCCTGAACTATGCGCAAGGCATCCTTGGACTGCGAGCAGAGGATGTTACGTTTTCCGCGTCGAAACTTTTCTTTGCCTACGGTTTGGGAAATGGGATGTATTTTCCACTCTCGGTGGGGGCCCGGACGATTCTGAATCCTGAAAAGACAAAGGTAGAGCGAGTCATTGAGATTGTTGCCCGGGACCGCCCCACAGTCTTTTTTGCGGTGCCCACTCTCTACGCCGCGATTCTGCGGGAAGCGGATGGAGCGCGCTCCGCCATCGATTTTTCTTCGGTACGCAAGTGCGTATCGGCCGGTGAAACGCTGCCGGCGGAAATTTTCAACGCGTGGAAACGGCAATTCAGACTCGAGATCCTCGACGGAATTGGCTCGACCGAGATGCTGCATATTTTCATTTCGAGCCGTCCGGGGGAATGCAGGCCGGGGAGTTGCGGCCTTCCCGTACCGGGTTACGAAGTGAAGATCGTGGATGACAACGGAGAATCGGTCCGTGACGGCGAGATCGGAAATCTTTGGGTGCGCGGTGCAAGCGCGTTTGTGGAGTATTGGCGGATTCCCGAATTGACTGCACGCACGAAACGCGGGGATTGGGTAGCGACCGGCGACAAATTCTTTTGCGATTCGCACGGTTACTACCACTACTGCGGGCGTGCGGACGACATGTTGAAAGTCGCGGGCATGTGGGTTTCCCATGTGGAGGTGGAGAACACTCTGCTCGGGCATCCGCACGTAGCCGAGGCCGCCGTGGTAGGCGCGACCGATGAGCAGGGCTTAGCATATTCCGTGGCCCACGTCGTGCTGCGCGGGAATGTCCACGGCTCGGAGGAACTCGCCGCAGAAATTTGCGCACATGTTAGGGCAAGACTCGTGTCGTACAAAGTGCCGCGCGAAGTACGATTTTGCAGCGAGCTGCCAAAAACCGTGACGGGGAAAATTCAGCGCTTCAAACTGCGCGGCGCCTCAAGTGATCGATGAACGCAAACGGTGAGAGGCGTTCCCGAGGTTTTGGAAATTCCAGAGGATGCCGTCCGGTTATGACAGGAACGGCGTCCAGTCGGGAGGCGGAAAATCAATGTTCCAAAATTTGGGCATGGCAAAAGGAAAAGCGATGCCCACTTCATTTTTGCCGATCGGTTTTTCCCGCAAATGCACGACACGGCATTCCTGCTCCTTGGCGGTGGCCCAGTTTCTCAGCACGAGTTTTTGACCTGGGCGGACTTTCATGGCTAGAGCGATAAGTCCGCCATGGGCGTTAACCTCCAGAGTGGTGGTCTCTTCGTCGATGGGGGCGTCGTCCGCAAACTGCGCGCGAACCAGGATGGGAACCCGCAGGAGAACGCGCTGCGTGCGGCGCGCCTCGGGGCCTATACCGGGACTTTTCTCATTCTCTCGGGACATTGCCATTCCAGCTTAACAATAACTTTCATTTTGTATTTCTAAATCCTCATGGGAGATCGAGATAGGTGTCGTAAGAGGAAGCGATGGCGCGAACTTCCGCGAGAGTTTGATCGCGGAGGAGTTTGCCGTCTTCGAGAATCGTTTCGAGAGCGTTGTTGGACGGGATGGGAGCGCCGTCAACGACTTCGACGGTGGCGAAATCCTTGCCGTTTTGGATGAGGTTGAAGCGGCCCCCGCGGCTGGCTTTGCTGGGATCGGTTTTGGGATTCTTGTAAACGTTGTGCCATTGGCCGTTGCGGTCAATGGCGGAACACTTCAACGCAAATTTCAGCGTGTCGCGGTTGACTTGTTGCAGCAACGCGCCACCCATGCCGTAGCTCCAAATATCCTGCGACCAGCCTTTGCGGGTGAGTTGCGCGGTAATGTTTTGAATAGTGTAGAAGTTCACGCCGTCGCCCTGGATGAAGCGCACGCACGGAACGGTAGTCTTCCAGCCTTTGCGATTTACTTCGTAGCCGAATTTCTCGCTGACAATCTTGAAGAGTTCCTCGAGGACGGTGACGGCTTCGCCGGAATCAGGACGGATTACCAGCGTGCCTGCGCGTTGAAGGACTTTGTCACGCAGCGTGCCTCCCCATAGATTGCGGACGGCATTGTAAATGTCGTAGGAATCGCTGACGCACGCCACGAGACCCTCGGGACAGTTTGTGAGGATGTTGGCGTAGGCGTCCAGCTCGTGCGCTTCGCCCCACGCAGTGATGGTGGAATGCTCGGAAGCCGGGATACTGTAGGCCGCGCAATTCATTGGATCGCTGCCCGAGAGATCAGCGGAATAAAACTGATTGAGGAGCTGAATGGCGGCAAGCGTGTCCGTGCCGAGAAAATTCAGCAGATGCGCGGCGCCGCCGATCGCGGCGGATTCCTTGGAAGAGACGCCGCGGAATCCGAAGTCGTGAAGCTTGAAGGGGAGTAGCGAGGGATCGCCAGTGCGAACGAGAGCTTTGCCGATGACCTGCTTGATCGCACGAGAGAGCGTGGCAACGGTGATCGGATACCAGACCTGGACGAGAAGCGTTTCGGCCCAGTTGGTAAGCCAGTAGAACTCGGGGTCGGTGTTCTCGATGGTGATGAGCGCGTTGTGAGTCTTGACGACGGTGCCTTCCTTGGCGGCGCGGATACGGAGAGGCAGGCGGCCGCCGTGCTTGGCATAGAGAGATTTGAAACCTTCGTAATTGAAAGTCTTGGGATGAGCGGAGAAATGAGCGTGGGCGATGCGGCGGGCTTCTTCGACATCGTCGAGGGTGAAGACCTGGCCGGCAAAATTGGATTTGACGATGTATTGCAGCATGGCGAGCATGGTCTCTCCGAACATGCCGCCGCGGGATTCGAGGTAGGAATAGATGTGCCGCGTGTCCGGGGGATATTGCCACCAGTGGGTGAGCTTGTAAGAGTCCGTGTTCAGGATCGGGTTCAACCGAAGCGACTGCATGGGACTCCTCGTCGGGGTTGTGGATACGGACGAGTCTGGGACCGACGCCCGCTCACCGTCGCCAGCATAGCAGAGAAGGAAATGAGGCTCACGCGAGCGGTCGATCCTAGATAACCATAACGGCCCCTCCCCCCACCATTTTTCGGATCTGCGCATTCGAAAGGAGCTAAAAGCGAAATACCTGGAACTGCGCATTCTAAAGGACTTAGTTGCCATCCAAGTTGAGGTCGACATGGACTGCAATGGAGTTAGCGAACGCGAGCAAGATTAATTTGCGTAGGTACAGAATGCTGAGCAGATGACGAGATGGTGGTCAGTAAAAAGAAGATTAAAATTTAACGCCCCGACCGGGTCCCCGAACCGCTCGGGGCAGGGGTGGCCGGCGCCGGATACTGAGAACGGAAGGGCCGACGGATGCTGAGCGGTGGTTTGTGAGGATCAAGGGGTAGCGGACAAAGGAAGTTGCTACTTTCTCCGCCAGGGTGATTCGCGATCGGGCCGGACCGTTACTTTGGCTTGGCTGCGTCCATTCGCAAGCCCAACTGGTCGAACAAGAACGCCCACACGTCTGCGCCCTCTTCGACCTGTTCGTCCAGGCCGGAGTCGATTCCATGCCCTGTGGTGGAGCTCGTCCGCAAGAGCATCGGGGCTTTGGAACTGGTAGCCGCTTGCAGCCGCGCGGTCATCTTTCGGGAGTTTGCGGGATTCACGCGTGGATCATTCGCGCCCGTCAGAAACAACACCGCCGGATAGGCCGTTCCGTCCACGACATGTTGATAGGGCGAATAAGCGTACAGCGCTTTGAACTGCGCGGGATCCTTCACGGTGCCGAACTCCGTGATGTTGAAGACCGCATTCGGGGTGATGGCCTCGCTTCGCAACATGTCGTAGATTCCCACGTAGGACACGACGGCGCGGTACATCTCCGGATGCTGCACCAGCGCCGCGCCCATCAACAATCCACCGTTGCTTCCGCCGATGATGGCGAGATTCGCTGGCTTCGCGTACCTGGTGTCCATCAACTGCTTCGCGCATGCCGCAAAGTCATCAAAGACGTTCTGCTTCTTTGTCAGATTGCCCGCATGATGCCATTCCTCGCCGTATTCGCCGCCGCCTCGCAGATTCGCCACCACCGAAACGCCGCCGCGATCCAGCCATAGCCGCAGAGCCGGATCAAAGTACGGCGCCAAGCTAATGTTGTGGCCGCCGTAACCCGTGAGCAGCGTGGGCGCCGTCCCGTCGAGTTTCATCCCTTTCCGCCGAATCACGCTCATGGGGATCTTTGTGCCGTCCTTCGATACCGCCCACTCCCGTGAGACTTCCGCGTCACTGAAATCAACCGGTGAAGTCTGAAACAATGCCGAGCGCGTTGCTTTGCCGGTCGCGGGATCGTAGCGATACCACGCGCCCGGGGTCACGTAGGATACATTGTTGTAAATCAGCTCGTCGCCCCGCGGCGAACTTGCGCCGTACACCGCCGACGCCGTAAGCGTGGGCAGCACTCCCTTGGCGTGGCCCTTCTGGTCAAACACGCGGACGCGCGACAGCCCTCCGATCGAATCAATCACGTAGAGGAGTGTTTCCGACGGCGCAAACGCTTCGATCGCGGCCTCGCTCTGCGGCACCACCGTCTCCGCGTTCGCCAATGCCGGTTTGCCCAGCGGCACCCTCAGCACCTTCCCGCGCGGTGCATTGTTCCTAGAGAGGAGATACAGCGTATGGTCCTTCCCAAAAACAGCCTGGGTGACCTTTTCGATGAAATGCGTCACCTGTATCCACGTGTTCGTCCGTTCAGCGCTGAAATCCATCAAGTAATGAGCGAATTCACCACCGTCGCCATTTGCCACTTGCGCCAGCACGTAGCGGCCATCCTCAGAGGTGCGCATCAAAATTTCCGCGATGCGCGGAAAGTATTTTCCGATGGAATACGTGTCCGCGCTCACCGGAGCGCCCATTTTGTGAAAGTAAATCTGCTGATAAAAGTCCAAGTCTTCCTTTGGCCGCTCGCCGTCCGCCGGATAGCGGGTGTAAAAGAAACCGGTGCCGTCGCCATTCCACGCGACGCTGCCGCCGCCTGTGCCCTTGTTGACTCGCGGGATCACGTCTCCCGTCTCTTTTCCAGTCGCCACGTCGTACACGTGCACCGTTCCTTCTTCACTGCCGCCTTCCGAGAGCGATGCGGCCACGTATCGCCCGTCGAGTGAGGGCACGTAGAAATCGATCGCCGTAGTGCCCTTGGAATCGAGTTGATTCGGATCGAGAATCACATGCTCGGAGGCCGGGTCATCGAGAGATTTCAACGTAATCAGGAGCGGCTGGTTCTTTGGCGGCTGCGCCTTCATGGCAAAAAAGACATCGCGCGGAAACCGGAGCGCGTAATAACTGACCGAGGTTGCGCTGGCTACCTCACGCAGCCACTTGCGGATCGGCTCGCGCACCGCCAGATCATCCAGATACGCGCGCGTCCGCTGGTTTTGTTCGTCGCTCCACGCGCGCACCGCGGGATCGTCCCAATTCTCCAGCCAGCGGTAGTCGTCGGTGACTTTAGCGCCGTGATACTCATCCACGACCGGTTTTTTCGGTGTGGCCGGAAGCGGCCCGGGGCCCTGCGCCTTCACCGGCGTGGCCATCAACAACGCACCGCATAGCAGGGCGAAAGTGCGCGTCCTTGCCGCGGACTTCTTCCATGTTTCGCTTGCCAGCAGTCCCATCAGACTCGACATTTTCACGGAGCCTCCTGCAGATTACCGCGGACCAATGTGAGAAGCGATCAGGGAGAGTTTTCTAGCGGCACGTCCCAGCGCCGCGGTGCCTAGACCGGATGCCCGCCAATCTAGCACAACTCGGTGTCCCTCGGCATGTCCCAATCCGGCGGGTTGACAGTTCGCCGTTGAAGGTCGAAGAAGAGGCAAAAAGAAGTGAAGAGAGATTCCTTGCTTCGCTCGGAATGATGGCTCGGCTCTCTGGGTCCTCAGTAGTTCCAGGTAACGCGGGACGACTGTTTCTTGCGGGATTCCGACTCGGGCCCGGAAAGGAGGCGCCGGGCCAACAACGCGCCGAGAATTCCATCGAATGCCCGACAGAAACCGGGCCACAGCCCAGTAACCCAATGACAAAGAGGGATTTCTCGCTGCTCCGTTTGGAATGACGGTTCTGGGTAGCGCGATGGGAGAAGGGTAGATAGGGCGGACTGAAATCCGTCCCTACATGGAGCAAAGCAGAACCTCGCACCTGCCAGCACTTTACAATGAAAAGTACTTGACATGGCCAACTGAAGAGAATAGCTTGGGGTGCGGCGCAGAGAGTGGAGACACAAATTACAATGTTGAAAAAAATTGCGGCGATCATCGCGATCTTCGTCTGCACGGCGGTGGCCTGGGCCATTCTGGGATCCACCATTTTCTACAGAACCTATAACGCGGAGTCGGGGCTGTCAGGGCGCGTGGCTTCGACGTGGGGAGCGCCGCAAGCGCAGGCGCCGCCGGCGGTCGCGCGCGAATGGCAAGAGGAAAAGACCGTCGAGGTGGAAGAGAAGGGAAAGAAGACCACGCGCGCGGAGAAGCAGACTCATTCGGAGACGGTGAAGATTGACGCGAGCCGCATTGCGGCAACACTGCACATCGATTACCGGCAAAAAGGGCTGCTGTGGTTCAGCACGTACAAAGTGGATTTCGACGGAGCTTACACGTTTCAGAATTCCACTTCGCGGGAAGAAGAGTTCGTGTTTCAACTGCCGTTTCCGGCGCAGCAGGCGGTGTACGACAACGTACAGCTGCTTCTGGACGGCAAGCCTCTGTCGGTCACCTTCAGCGGATCGCAAGCAGTGGCGCGGACGCGCCTGGCGGCCGGCGCGAAGTCCGTGCTGCACGCGGCCTATCGCTCGCAGGGGCTCGACAACTGGCGATACACATTTTCACGCGCGAACGCAGAGCGTTCGACTGCGCGCGAAAATGCGGACGGAGGCAGCAAGGAAATTTCGCAGGCGCGCGACTTCCACCTGCTGGTGAAAACGGATTTTTCCGGTTTCGATTTCTCCGATAATTCGCTTTCGCCGACCGAAAAACGGCAGACGGCAAACGGCTGGGAGCTGGAGTGGAATTATCAGAGTCTGGTATCCGGATTCGACATCGCCTTGAAGATGCCGCAGAAGCTGCAACCTGGTCCGCTGGCGGGACGGATCAGCTATTTCGGCCCCGTGTCGCTGTTCTTCTTTTTCTTCCTGGTATTCATTCTGTCCGCGCTGCGCGGCAACGATCTGCACCCGATGAACTATTTTTTCCTGGCATGCGCGTTCTTTGCATTTCATCTACTGCTGGCATATCTGGCGGATCATATTTCGATTCATCTGGCGTTCGTGATTTCGTCGATCGTTTCGATTGCGCTGGTCGTGAGCTACTTGCGGCTGGTGGTGGATTTGCGCTTCGCGGTGGTGGACGCGGGACTGACGCAACTGATCTATCTGGTGTTGTTCTCGTACGCGTTCTTCTTTGAAGGATTCACAGGATTGGCGGTGACGATTGGAGCGATCCTCACGCTGTTTGTGGTGATGCAAATGACGGGACGAATTCGCTGGGAAGAGAAGTTCAGCCCATCCTTGCCGCACAAGACTGCATTACCGGTGTGATGCAAAGATGCAACACCCGCAAAGCTCGTTTGGCGGCAAGGACGGCGCGGCTAATCTCCGGACGGCGGCTTGAAGGTTGGACATCAAGAGCGCGGCGGAGAATCCTGTGCCTGCAACGTCGCAATACAAAGTCTCAGGGAATCGGCGTCAAAAGGAGGGACTTCGAAATAGTCGCCACCGACAACGCGGGCGGACTGCCACGCGCTGGCGATCTCGTACCCGGGGAATTGCGGGATTTCTTTGGGGAGTAATCCCTGCTGGATCGAACGCGCCTCGGAATTTTCCTGTTCCTGCTCGTGATCGTTTCGAAACCTCGAAATCTAGCCGAATGCGCGAAGCCTTTTCATCAAGCCCGCGAGACGCGGGCGATCTTCCTCGTACACGGCCGTGAATTGCAGCCCCAAGCCACAACCGGGTTTTACATGCCGCACAACAGCTTCGGCCCTGATCTGCCCTTCTTCGACAAGAAAATGAACGTTTGTCTTCGCGCCCAGGGACTTTGTCTTCCGTGTCTGGACAAACACGCCGCCCGAGCTTAGATCCCGAACACGCGAAGTATCGTCATACCCAACAGAGCTCCAGTACACATAGACGTCCCCCGGCTTCGCGACACGAGAGCTGGACCTTCTAGAATGGGGAGTTTGTAGTTTCATGATGGTTCACCATAGCGGGTTTGTCGTCTTTTGGTTTCGCTATCTTAGGGCGGCTCACACCAACAGTTGCTGCTGTTAAATCCGCTCCGAAATCCAATCAAAGCGTAAGAGCAGGCAGGCTATGAAACTGTTCAATTTTGAACAATAGACGTAAATCCCCGGCGCTAGCCAGAACCTCGGGGAGGTGGGCCGTGAAGATTGCCGGAGAAAAAGCGGTCCTTGCTTCGCCCGGAATGACGGCTCGGTTCTTTGGGTTCCTCAGGAGTTCCAGGTGACGCGAGACAACTGTCTCTTGCGGGACTCCCATTCGGCGCCGGAGAGGAGGCGCGGAGCGACATCGATCAGACGAGGTGTGAGTTTGAAGACGCCTGCGGCGGTCCATGGCCGGCCGTCACGGGAGCGATACTCGCGGACATTCAGGGCATCCGCCATGCTGGTAAAAGAGATGTCCTGGACAATCATTTCGGCCAGAAACTTGAGAGTTTGCATTTCTAGGGGATCGTCTTCCAGATGACGGCAGTCGGAGGCAATGCGAAGGCCGAAGGGGATTTCCTCAGAGGCGCTGGGAGCTTCCTGCTCCTCGGGCTGGGCTGAAGACTCCACCTCGCGTTCCCATTCCAGGGCGACCAGGCTCCAACCCGCATCGTGCATCTTCGACAGGTAAACGGAAGTCGGCAGGATGCTGACTTTCTCTCGCATACGATCGATTTTTTTCACGGAAGCCTCCCGGAGGGGCGTTTTTCAGATGCGGAGGGCCAAATTTCCCGGAGGGATTCAGGGCAATCTTCATGCCGTAGGCAGGAAGAGCAGAAGCCATAGAATCAAAAAGACTTCTGGGAAAAGTCAGAGCCTCGGCCGGTTTGCTGGCGTCCGCTGGCGGGATGAAAGTGTCGCGTTGCCGGACACTTTGGAAGGCACGGGGCAGCCGCGCCGGCCCCTCAGGCGTAAGAGAGCCGCCGGTTTGACCGTCCGTTAGAAGTTCCCGGCAAATAACGGGAGAAATCTGGAGCGAAAAGGTGCGCGCGAAAGGTAAAATCACATAGCACATATTCCTGGGAGGGGACCATGCCGAAAAAACCAACTATCGATGAGGCGAGGTTGATACTCGAACTCTATGACCTGAGGCGCGAGCCGGAATTGCGCAAGGCACGGCAATGGTGGCTGACGACGTTTTGGCCGAAGCATGCGGATGATTTCATGAAGGTGGCGATGGACTTTGGCTCGCAAGAAAACAACTGGCTGCGGCAAGTGGGCAGCTATTGGGGAATTGCGACGTCTTTCGTCTTGAATGGCGTTGTGAGCGAAAAACTGTTCTTTGAGCCGGCATTTTGCGGGGAACTGTACTTCATGTTTGCAAAGGTGCGGCCTTTTCTCAAAGAGCTCCGCGAAAAGGCAAATAACCCCGATCTATTTCTATTGTCGGAAAAGGCCATCCTGGGATCGAAGCTGGGGCGCGCGCAATTCGCAAAGGTTGAACCACGCGTGGCGATGATGCGGCAGCAGCGATGAGATCGCATGACCGGACGGCAGTTCGAAAGCGGCGGAAGTGGTTGGCCCTCGTGTGTTTGGCGGCGACTGCGCTGCTGCTTCCCGCCGGAGCGACGGCGAAAAAGGCGGGCTCTTGCACTCCGGGAACAACATTGCGCCTGAGCGCTCCCGAGTCAAGCCAGGGAAGTCTGCTGCTGGTAGAGGTGAAAAGCGTGAAGCCATTGGCGGAAGTGCAAGGAGATTGGGACGGGCGAAGTGTCCCGTTCTGGCGGGAGGTGGCAAGTGAAGCCCAGCGAAAAGGCTTGGTGGGAGTTGACCTCGAAAAGGCGCCCGGGGAATACGAGTTGAAGGTCACAGGACAAATGGCGAGCGGCGGGAAAATTACCTGTATGGCGAGAGTGACGGTGAGGAAAGGCCGGTTCGCGACGGAGAAATTGCAGGTAGGGAAACAGTTCGTCGAGCCCAGCCCGGAACAAATCAGGCGCGCGGACGAAGAGCGCCAGAAGTTGCGTGATATTTTTGACCGCGTGACGCCGGAGCGCTTGTGGGATGGGAAGTTTCAAATACCACTGGATGGCGTGACAACGGGTTCGAATTTTGGGAGACGGCGGATTCTGAATGGGAATCCCGGGTCACCACATGGCGGGGTGGATTTACCTGGTGCAATCGGGACCCTCGTCCATGCCGCGCAACGCGGCCGGGTCGTGCTGGCAGAGGAGTTGTTCTTTGCTGGTAATACCGTCGTAGTGGATCACGGCCTGGGAATTTACACCTTTTATGGCCACCTCTCCGAGATCGATGCAAAGGTGGGAGACGCATTGGAAGCCGGTGCCGTGCTGGGAAAAGTCGGAGCCACGGGACGGGTCACCGGGCCGCACCTGCACTGGGGACTCACAGTGGAAAAGGCGCGTGTGAATCCGCTGCAGCTCGTAACGTTATTGGGAAACTCATTGGGGAAAGCGGCCCGGCAAAAGTCTTCCGAGCCCCGTACAAATTGAAACGGATGCGCCGGCTGGGGCACTCGCTTAGGACAGGCCAGCGCTACTAACTGTACAGGCAGCGGAGTATCGCCGTTCGGGGAGGCAAGAATGGGCCAATCGGTTGGTAACCTGGACATTGCGCGGAGATACTTGCAGGCCCTCGAAAGGGGCGAGACGGGAGCTGAGTTTCTTGCTCTCGATGTAGTCTTAGAGGAATTCCCGAACCTGCTGACTCCCCCCGACAAGAAGCGAGACCTGACTGCGGCCCTGGAGGGGGCGGAACGGGGCAAAAAGGTCATGTCCCGCCAGATGTATAAGATAAAGCAGGAGATGGCTGACGACAACCGGGTGGCTCTGGAAGTTGAGTGGGTCGGAACTTCGGCTGTACCCTTTGGAGCCATCCCGGCTGGAGGGCAGATGAAGGCCTTTTTTGCCGTGTTTCTGGAGTTCCGAGAAGGAAAGATCATCAAGCAGAGGAATTACGACTGTTTCGAGGCCTGGTAGCAAACGGGACGGGGTAAAATGGGGGTTCTAGGCCGCGAGTACTGTTACCGAACCCATTTTTGTGGTACCGTTCTGCCATTGTCTTGGATGAAGTAAATAGCCAATATCTGAATGTGTGGGCAAGGTTCGTGCTATTCACCTCCGGTCTGCTGTTCTGTCGCTTTAGCACCCTGCTGACACGATACGCTAGGCGTAAACCCGTCGATTGAAGTCGGACGAAAACGCCGTGAACTCATAAATCAGATTTGAGGTCGAACCCGAAATGTCTCTGCTCCACTTTCGCTGCAAAGAACGCCGCCGCACCCTGCGCGTAGCCTTAGTGGTGCCGTTGACCGTCCGCGGAAAGACAGACTCTGGCGAGAAGTTCTCCGCACAGACCCATTCGCAGTCGGTGAACCGGCACGGGGCGCTGTTTCAGCTTGAAGAGATCGTATTGGTGGGGCAAACGGTGATCCTGTTGAACGATAACACCTCGCAGTCGATGGAGTGCCGTGTTGTCTCCATCCACCGGGCTCGCGACGGCAAGCAGTATATCGGTGTGGAGTTCATCTCACCAGAAGCAAACTTCTGGCATATGCAGTTCCCGATTCCAGGCGCAAAACCGCTGCGCCGCTTGGCTCCCAGCAAAGTCTCCGTGTAAACCGGAACACCGCATTCCTGCTCCCCGTTTCAGCCCCTCGCCTTATTCAGGGTTTGATTTTCCGCAGTCTTGCGCTGTGACCATCTCCGTTTTCAGCTGATCTCGAACTTATTCATTTCTCAAGGCCACCATCGGATCGAGCCGCGCGGCGCGCCGGGCCGGCAGGAAACTCGCCAAAGCCGCAACCGCCGACAAGATCGCTACTGCCAGAGCGTAGGTCACAAAGTCTGTCGGCTTTAGCCCGAACAGCATCGTTGCCGCCGCCCTGCTGCCTGCCAGCGACAGTGCCGTTCCGATCAGCAGACCCAGGCCGAGCAGAACGGAAGCTTCGCGCAGCACCAGGCTGACAATACTCCGTCGATGCGCACCTAGCGCCATGCGAATCCCGATTTCGCAGGTCCGCTGTTCCACCATGTAGGCGATCACCCCGTACAAACCCACGGTGGCCAGGAGCACCGCGAGCAGACCGAAGAATCCGGAAAGGCGCGCCATCAAGCGGTCGCGCTGGAGAGAGACTTCCACCAACCTGTCGATCGGCGTGAAGTCCATATCAATCCCGCGATTGATCTGCTGAACCGTGCTCTTCAACGCGGAAATGAGGCCGAAGAGCGAAGCCTGGGATCGGATGAGGATGCTCTCGTCCTGCTCGGGGTGCTCCTTCTGCGCTACCGCCATGAACATCGTGGGCAGATACTCTTCCCGCAGTTCGTAAAGTTTCGCATCTTTCACTAGCCCGACGATCTGGAATGGACCGGCCTCTTTGCTTTCCGATTTTACGCGAAAGGTAGCGCCAACCGGATTTGTTCCGGCGAGAAACTTTCTGGCAAACGTCTCGTTGACGATCGCCACCTTGGGCGATGTCAACGTATCGCGATCGTCAAGATCCCGGCCCGCCAGAATGGGCGTCTGCAACGTAGCAAAGTAGTGCGGGCTGATCTCATTCAACTCGCTCTTGCCCTCGACGATCTGTCCGCCTCTGTCTACTAGCACTTGCCGGTTCATTCCGTTGCCGCTCAATGGGACGACTCCTGCTTCAGCGGCAGACTCGACCCCGGGAATTGCTCGAACCTGTTGCAGCACAAACCCCTTGAACTCCGCGCGTCGTTCGGCGGGCAAGTGGAGCGCTGTCAGGTCCAGATCCAGCTCGAGCACTCCGTTCTGCGTGAATCCCGCATCCAGCGTGGCCAGTTTTTGCAAGCTCCGCGTAAACAGAATCGCGCCCACAACGAGCATGAGCGACATGGCAATCTGCGATACCACCAGAACGCGCCGCAACCCGAACCGCGCGGGACCGCTCGTGGCCATCCGGCCGCTCGACTTCAGCACCACGCCCGGAGAAACTCGCGTTGCCCGCAACGCCGGAGTCAGTCCAAACAGGACGCAAGTCAGCACGGTGATCCCGGCGGTAAATCCCAGCATCCGCCAATCCATGGCTAGGGCGCTCAACTCGCCCATGCGTTGTTCCTTGCGGAACAATCCCCGCAAACCGCCCGCAAGATTCCGCAGCAAAGACATCGCCGGCCTCCTACGATTCCGCCTCGAGAATTCGCGCAATGGCGGCCGCTTGTCTCGCCCATTCGCGCGTCTCGCCTCTTAGTTGTTTGCGCCCGAGCGCCGTCAGGACGTAATACTTCGCGCGACGGTGGTTCTCCGTGTCCCGCCATTCGCTTTTGAGCCAGCCAGCCCGCTCCAGTCTGCGGAACGCCGGAAACAGCGATCCCGGGTTCACCTGGAAGACGCCCTTGCTGATTTGCTCGATACGCATCGCTATCCCGTAGCCATGCATCGCTTCCAGTTCCAATGTTTTGAGGATCAGCATGTCCAGCGTGCCCTGGACCAGGCCGCTCGGTTTGTGCGCCATGAAACGCGCTCCTCTCGACCGCCAAGGGGAAGATGGCATCGTTACACTAGATTGTCAAGAGGAGCGGATGCGCGGCGCGATTCCATTCGTTCCGCGGTACGATCTGCCTATGGTAGACAGAGTGAAATGGATCGGTCTGATTTCGGATACCCACGGCTTGCTGCGCAGAGAAGCAGTGGAAGCCCTCGAGGGGTCAGAGATGATCATTCACGCGGGGGACGTGGGGAATCCGGAAGTCCTGGAAGCTTTGAGAAAGATCGCGCCAGTTGTGGCGGTCCGCGGAAATGTGGATACGGAGCCGTGGGCGACGGCGTTGCCGGAGACAGCCCTGGCGGAGGCAGGCGCGGCAATGATCTACGTGTTGCACGATGTGAACGCCCTGGATTTGAATCCTGCCGCATCCGGTTTTCAGATCGTCGTCAGTGGCCATTCCCACAAACCGGGGAAGACCGAACGCGATGGCGTGCTGTACATCAATCCGGGAAGCGCCGGACCGCGGAGGTTCCAGTTGCCAGTGACGGTGGCACACCTGAACCTGGGACGAACACCATTCGCGGTGGAGTTCGTGGACCTCGAAAAATCCCGGTAATTCCCATGAGCCCCAATAGGTCAAAACCTGTGAAATCGCTCCGGGAGGCACGAAGCGAGGGGTGTGTTCAAGGCCGCAACTCGCTGGTGGAGACTCAATGTCGTCGAAATCGGCGTCTGTAGCATCATGCAACCCATTGAATTATCTGTACTTAACAAACTAAAGCTGGCCCGGGACAGAATGGAGCTAGGTAGGACGATTCTTAAGCTACGGGAAG
>Ga0209118_1000652_pt1 | contig 18020 bp, 12 predicted proteins | sample BlaSpr_A8_Ref_M1_FD_187988 | JGI IMG/M metagenome (GOLD analysis project Ga0209118, IMG submission 187988) | Forest soil microbial communities from Thunder Bay, Ontario, Canada - Black Spruce, Ontario site 2_A8_Ref_M1 (SPAdes) (version 2) | ecosystem: Environmental > Terrestrial > Soil > Boreal...
CGATCAAGCAGGTAGTGCGACGAGCGGCACATCTGTCGGCGAGCGACGCGCAGGCGCAGCGGCTGCCGGCGCTGGTCGAGGCGCTCGAGTCCGAGGACAGTCAGGAGGGCGTGCTGGCGTTCCGCGAAAAACGCGCCCCGGTCTGGAAGGGGCGTTGATGGCGTATGCGATAACCGACGTGGTGGCGTTATCCGTGCGGGAGCGTCGATCGTGACGAGCAAGCATCCTTCGTTGAAACACATCCGCCTCACTTCGCATCCGGTCGAGGGCGGGCACGGCGCGTTGCCGATCCGATGGGGCCGTGCCGACCCTCGCGAGCGCGGACCGATCGTGGGCAGCACGTACACGCGCAGCCAGCGCAATGTGATCGGCACGCATAGCGGCTCCTATGGCGTCTATCGCGCGCTGGCGGTCGCGGCCGGCGCCTTGCTGCGGGATCATCGCGCGGACCTCACCGACACCATGCCCGCCGATCCGCTCGGACCGTATTCGCAATGGGCGGACCCGAACAGCATCGTGTCGATGGATCCCTTCGGCGCCATCGTGGCGGAAGTGTTCAAGGAGGAGCTCGCCGAGGGCTACGACATCCGCCCGACCATCGCGGTGACCAAGGCGCACATCGACATGCCCGAGGTCCGCCAGGCGACTGCCGCAGGACGCCTGCGCGCCGACGGCCGCATCCTGCTTGCCAACGGTTCGGTTGTCGTGACCAAGGCTGCGATCGAGCCGGTGTGGTGGCTGCCGGGGGTGGCGGAGCGCTTTGGCGTCCCCGAGGCGGACCTGCGTCGCGCGCTGTTCGAGGAAACCGGCGGCATGTACCCGGAGCTCGTCACGCGCGGCGACCTCGAAGTCTTTTTGCCGCCGATCGGAGGCCAGACGGTCTACGTGTTCGGCAATCCGCACGATCTGGCGAATCCGGCGGTCACGCTGACGGCCCGCGTGCACGACGAGTGCAACGGCTCGGACGTCTTCGGTTCCGACATCTGCACCTGCCGGCCGTACCTTACGCATGCGATCGAGGAGTGCATCCGCGGCGCGCAACAGGGCGGCGTCGGTCTCGTCGTGTACTCCCGCAAGGAAGGCCGCGCCCTGGGCGAGGTGACCAAGTTCCTGGTCTACAACGCGCGCAAGCGGCAGAAGGGCGGCGACAGCGCGGACAACTATTTCCTACGCACCGAATGCGTCGCCGGCGTGCAGGACATGCGCTTCCAGGAATTGATGCCGGACGTGCTGCACTGGCTGGGCATTCGGCGAATCCACCGGCTGGTGTCGATGAGCAACCTCAAATACGACGCGATCGTCGGATCGGCCATCGAAGTCGGCGAGCGTGTCAAGCTGCCGGACGAGTTGATCCCGGCCGACGCGCGCGTCGAGATGGATGCCAAGAAGGCGGCAGGCTACTACTGCGACGGCGAGGTTCCCGATCCGCAGCAAATGGCGGCGACGAAGGGCCGCGACTTGTGAGTCTGGCGTTGCGGGAGGAGCCGGCCGCGGCGCTCGGATCGGCGGCGACGATACGCGAGCGGTGCCGTAACATCGCGGCCGCGGCGACGGCCGGAGATTCGCATCATTTCCGCATCGACCGCACGCGCCTGGACCATACGGCGGCGATGGTTGCGGCGGTGACACGCCGTCGCTATCCGGATTTCGACGTGCCCTGCCATAGCCGCTGGCGGCACTTCGAGACCGGTGGTCTCGATCGCAAAGCGGAGCTCGATCGCGCGCTGGCCGGGCGCAGCGCCGCCGACCGCGCGCGTGCCCATATCGACCTGACCGTGGCGAGCGTGCTGTTGGACGCCGGCGCCGGCGCGGCATGGAGTTTTGTCGAAGCCGAATCGGGACAGCGCTTCACGCGCTCGGAAGGGCTCGCCGTCGCGAGCTTCCGTGCATTCATGCGCGGTGCGTTCTCGGCGCGGCAGGACGATCCGCTGCGCGTCGATGCCTCTGCGCTCGCCACGATCGATGCGGAGACGCTGGCGAGCCTGTTCCAGGCCGGGACCGCCAATCCGCTGCTCGGGCTCGACGGCCGTGCGGCGCTGCTGCGCCGTTTGGGCAGCGCGCTCACCACCCAGCGCGACGCGTTCGGCGATACGGCGCGGCCGGGCGCGCTGTTCGATACGCTCACGCGAACGCGCCGCGCAATTTCCGCGTCGACACTCCTCGAGGCGTTGCTGGACGGCCTGGGACCGATATGGCACAGCGGCAGCGCGCTCGACGGCGTGCCTCTCGGCGACGTGTGGCGCCATCCGCACGCAGGCGGCAGCGGCCCTACCGCGGGCTGGGTGCCGTTCCACAAGCTTTCGCAGTGGCTCGCCTATTCGCTGTTCGAACCGTTCGAATGGGCCGGGATCACGGTGACGGAGCGCGAGCAGCTTACGGCGCTGCCCGAATACCGAAACGGCGGACTACTGCTGGATGCCGGCGTGCTGCACCTCGTCGACGCGGCGGATGGCGCACGGACGTGGAACGTAGGTGACGAGCTCGTCGTCGAGTGGCGGGCGCTGACGGTGGCTTTGATCGACGAACTGGCGCCGCGCGTCCGCGCGCACCTCGCCGCACCCGCGCTGCCGCTGGCGTGCATCCTCGAAGGTGGCACGTGGGCGGCCGGACGCGAGCTCGCCGCGGAGCTGCGCGCCGGGAAGCCTCCGCTTTCGATCGACAGCGACGGAACGGTTTTCTGATTTCGATCGGGCTAGACTAAAGAGCAGACGAAAGAGCATGGGAGCAAACAGCATGGCGCATAACGTTCACGTGATCGACCATCCGCTCGTGCAACACAAGCTCACGCTCTTGCGCAAGAAGGAGACCAGTACCACGAGCTTCCGGCGGCTCCTGAATGAAATCGGGTCGCTGATGGCCTACGAGGTCACCCGCGACGTGTCGATGCACGAGGTCATGATCGAGACGCCGCTGGAGACGATGTATTCCAAGCTCATCGACGGCAAGAAGCTCGTGTTCGTGCCGATCCTGCGCGCGGGGACCGGTCTTCTCGACGGCTTCCTGTCGGTCGTTCCCGGCGCGCGCGTCGGGCACGTCGGACTGTATCGCGATCCCAAGTCGCTGGTGGCCGTCGAGTACTACTTCAAGATGCCGGGTGGCATGAAAGAGCGCGACGCGATCGTGCTCGACCCGATGCTCGCGACGGGCAACTCGGCGGTGGCCGCCGTGGAACGGCTGAAGGAGACGAGGCCGCGCAGCATCCGCTTCGTGTGCCTCGTATCCTGCCCGGAGGGGATCGCGACGTTCCAGGCCGCGCATCCGGACGTGCCCGTCTACACAGCAGCGATCGACCGCCAGCTCAACGACCACAGCTACATCGTCCCGGGTTTGGGCGATGCCGGCGACCGTATCTTCGGCACCAAGTGACCGCTACCGGCGATGGCCGATCTTCTCGTTCGTAACGCGACGCTGCCCGACGGCCGCACGGGCTGCGATGTGCTCGTCACCGAGGGTCGTATCGTCGACGTCGCAGCGCGAATTTCCGCCGCCGCGGCGCAGGTTCTGGACGCCGACGGATATCTGCTGTCGCCCCCGTTCGTCGACGCCCATTTCCACATGGACTCGACGCTATCCTACGGCCTGCCGCGCGTAAACCGGAGCGGCACGCTGCTCGAGGGCATCGCGCTATGGGGCGAGCTGAAGCCGCTGCTCACGCAGGAAGCGCTGGTCGAGCGTGCGCTCGCCTATTGCGACTGGGCGGTGGCAAAGGGCCTGCTCGCGATTCGCTCGCATGTCGACATATGCGACCCGCGGCTGCTCGCGGTCGAGGCGCTTCTGCACGTGGGCGAGAAGGTAAAGCCCTACCTCGACCTGCAGCTGGTCGCGTTCCCGCAGGACGGCGTGCTGCGCAGTGCGGGCGCCCTCGATAACCTGAAGCGCGCGCTGGCGATGGGCGTCGAGGTGATCGGCGGCATTCCGCATTTCGAGCGCACGATGGCCGATGGCGCGGAATCGATCCGCATTCTGTGCGAACTGGCGGCGCAGCGAGGGTGTCCGGTGGACATGCACTGCGACGAGACCGACGATCCGCTGTCGCGCCACATCGAAACGCTCGCGTTCCACACCCAGCGGTTGGGGATGCAGGGCCGCGTGGCCGGCTCGCATCTCACGTCGATGCACTCGATGGACAACTATTACGTGTCGAAGCTGATTCCGCTGATCCGCGACGCGGGCGTGCATGCGATCGCCAATCCGCTGATCAACATCACCCTGCAGGGACGGCACGACACGTACCCCAAGCGCCGCGGCATGACCCGGGTGCCGGAGCTCATGGCCGCCGACGTCAACGTCGCGTTCGGCCACGATTGCGTGATGGATCCCTGGTATGCGCTGGGCAGCGGCGACATGCTCGAGGTCGCCGCGATGGGATTGCACGTCGCGCAAATGACCGGCGTGGACGCGATGCGCGCGTGCTTTGCGGCGGTTACCACGAATCCGGCGCGTATCCTCGCTCTCGACGGCTATGGCATCGCGCCCGGCTGCCGCGCGGACTTCGTGCTGCTGCAGGCGCGCGATCCGGTCGAGGCCATTCGCCTGCGCGCTACCCGGCTCAAGGTATTCCGCGCTGGACGATTGATCGCGGAAACCCCGGCTGCCACTGCCGCGCTACATCTCGAGGGACGTCCGAGGACTGTGGACTGGAGCGTGCAGAGGGCGGGCGTATGAGCGCGGGCCCGAAGCGGCATGCAAGCTGCCGAGAACCCGAAAAGCGCAGTGTTGTCGCTACTCCGCGGTCGTGCCCTAGGGTGAGACCCGGATCAGGCCGGCCTGGGGCGCGCCGTTCGCATTGTCTTGGGACACGACCATGATCCCAAGCGGCCTGGTGATACCCCACGCTGCGGTGTTGATCGACACCGGCACCGTTGCCGTTTCGTTCGGCGGCATGCTGACAAACTGCCCGGTCGAGATCGCCGGCGTAAACGCGTTGAACTTGGCCGTCCCGCCCACCTGCTCACCATCGTTGAAGTTGAATGCAAACGCCTGATAGCTGAACCGCGGATTTGTCGGAGACAAGCCCAGTTGCGAGGCCGTGACCGCGAGCAGCAGCGTCGTGTTGTCTGTCGCCACATCGGCGAAGCGGACTGGATTAACGAGGGCATTCGTTCTGGCGTTGACCACGATCGACACCAGTCGGCCGCAAGGCTGCGACGAGATAACACGAGCCACGTCCAAGCCGACCACGAAGAAATCCGTCACGCCGTCGCCGTCGATGTCAATCGCGATGTCCCACTCGAACGCGGCGGCGTTCGAGAAGCGGGGGTACGTGTTGACAGCAAATACCAGGGTGCTGTTGGATCCCGACGGGAAGGCCTGCACGCCGACGGCACGCGTGTCGACGTAGGCAAGCCCTGGTGGCGGGCTGAAGAGCCCCCCAGGCGTAGAAATCGGCCGTACCCGCAATAGTCGCTGGCCCGTTGGAAACGGTGAGCGTTGCGTTCGGTGCCCGCCGGCGTCGTGATCTTCTGCCAGCCGCCGACGACTACATAGCGGTTACCAGAGCAACAACCGATACCGTGACAGCCAGCGGCAGCGAGCGGGCATCATTGCTCCGGGAGTCAATGCAAGGTTGATATGATACTAGTGACGAACGAGCAATGAGCGTTTCAATCCATGCGGGGATGGGCGCGACGCCTTACGAGGGGGGCGTTGCCTTTCGCGTGTGGGCTCCCTTCGCATCGAGCGTGTCCGTCGCGGGGACCTTCAATGGCTGGAGTCCGACAGCGGCGCCGCTCGGGTGGGACGGTGGCGGCTATCGGTCGACCGATGTACCAGGCGCCAACATTGGAGATCAATATAAGTTTATTCTGACCAGCCCGTTTCGGTCAGCAGCGTTCTGGAAGAATGATCCCTACGCGCGCTCACTCACGAATTCGGTCGGCAACTCGATCATCGCCAGGGCGGATTACGGCTGGCAGACTCGCGGCTACTCGACCCCGCCCTGGAACGAGCTTGTCATCTATGAATTGCACGTCGGCAGCTTCCACTTCGACCCGAACAGCAGCAATGGACGCGGCAATTTCGACAGCGTCATCGCCAAGCTGGGGTACCTGCGGGAACTCGGGATCAACGCCATCCAGCTCCTGCCCTCCGACGAGTTCCCCGGCGACATCTCATGGGGCTACAACCCGGCCTACATCTTCGCCATCGAGCAAAGTTATGGCGGGCCCGACGGGCTGTGTCGCCTCGTCGATGCGGCGCACGCGCACGGGATCGCTGTCATCTATGACGTCGTCTATAACCATCTGGGACCCAGCGACCTCGATCTATGGCAGTTCGACGGTTGGAGCGAGAACGGCGGAGGTGGCATCTATTTCTATAACGACTGGCGGCGGCAGACACCCTGGGGCGATACGCGTCCGGATTATGGCCGCGGCGAGGTGCGCCAGTACATCCGCGACAACGCTCTTTGGTGGCTCGATCGGCATGATTGCGACGGCCTGAGGTGGGACGCGACGGGCTGGATACGCAATGTCTGGGGCAGCAACGATGACCACTGCGCCGATCTTGGCGACGGTTGGAGCCTCATGCAGTGGATCAACTCGGAAATTCGCGCTCGTCAACCGTGGAAGATCACCATCGCGGAGGACATGCAGGACAACGCATCGATCACCCGCGCAACCGACGCCGGAGGAGCAGGCTTTGGCGCGCAATGGGGTGCCGGGTTCATGCACGCTGTTCGCGACACGATCATTGCTCGCGATGACGCATCGCGAAACATGTTTGCAATTCGTGACTTCATCAACCAGCGCTATAACGCAGATGCTTTCGGGCGGGTCGTCTATACCGAGTCCCATGATGAAGTCGCGCAGTCGGCGGGGCAGGCTCGCGTACCGGAGTTGATCTGGCCGGGTAATGCCGAGAGCTATTTTTCGCAAAAGCGCTCGACGCTGGGTGCCGCGCTCTTATTTACCGTTCCCGGCATTCCCATGATCTTCATGGGGCAGGAATTCCTGGAGTCGGGCGCCTGGTCGGATGCACGTGAGCTCGATTGGTCGAAGAGCGATCGGTTCGACGGCATCAGGACCTTCTACCGCGACCTGATTCGAATGCGGCGCAATTGGTTCGACACCACGCGGGGACTCAAGGCGCAGCACGTGAACGTCCACCACGTCAACGACGCCGACAAGGTTCTCGCATTTCACCGCTGGGATCAGGGCGGGCCGCGCGATGACGTGGTAGTGGTCGTCAATTTTGCCAATCGTGGCTACGACTCCTACCGGATCGGGCTGCCAGCAGGTGGACTCTGGCGGGTGCGGTTCAACGGCGACTGGCGCGGTTTCGGTTCGCTATTTTCCGACCATCGCAGCGATGATTTCTGGGCGTTACCGCGTGGCTGCGACGATATGCCATGGTCGGGTGATATCGGCATCGGCCCTTACACCGCGATCATACTTTCGCAGGACGCGTGACACGCCCGATGGAGCGCAGGTCGAGCGGCAGGCTAGTCGACATACCCCGTGAGCAGAGACAAGCGCTGCGCGGTCTCGCGCAACATTTCTCTGACCGCCGGTATCGAAGGTGTTTTTTTCTTATCGATGCGCTCTATGTACGGAATGTTGAGCACCGCCATGGCGTTTCCCGAAGTGTCAAGGACTGCAAAGGCGATGTTGGCGACGCCTCGAATCTGTCGGCTTTGAATCTGTGCGTAACCCTTCCTGGCGACGTTTCGCACGACCTTCAGCAACTGCGTTCGATTGACGTCCAGCTCTCCTTCGACCTTCTGGTGCGACGCCATCATGGCGCGGCGTCCGGCCTCATCCTGGAACGCGAGCAGCACGTAGCCCGACGCCGTGTCGGTCAAGCCAACCTGCGCGCCGACCTTGAGACCAAACGCCCAGCGCTCGGGACTGTCGACTTCCGCCACGACCATGACACGCCCTGCGTGGAAGACGGTCAGATGACACGACTGAAGCGAGCGATTGACCAGTTCGCGCATCAGCGGCGCTGCGGCAGCGGTCAGCGACTTGATCGGCTTGTGTCGATGAGCGAGTTCGAACAGCCTCAGCGTCAACGAGTAGCGGTCGCCATCCTGCTGACCGATGTAACCGCGGCGACAGAGCGCATTGAGCGTGCGGAAGAGCTCACTTGACGTACGACCGAGCAAGCGCGCGATCTCGTTCAGCGTGAGGCCATCGATCTCGCGCGCCAGCAACTCGATCACGTCGAGCCCTTTGTCGAGCGCGGGAACGGCATAGCGCGTGTCCAAGCCGCGAGTAGCAACGGGCCTCGTGCGCTTTGCCTTCATCGGTGTCCGGTTGTTCGCATGGAAATCACACAGATCTCGAAAGTGCGCCACTGGAATTGTGCTCCTCCGCGCGTCCACAGAAAAAAGGGAACCCGACGAGGTTCCCTTTCAAGTGGCCATCGGACTAGAGTCGGCGTGTCAGTCGCCTTGTTCATCCTCATTATCTCCAACGACGTGGCGCCGATAGAAGAGCAGGGCGTTCTTGAACATCACCTTGTCGCGTATGGCTTGGCCAAAGGGTGCGAGATACTCCTCGGCCAGGCGAATCTGAGTGGCAAAGCTGCCGCTCGGATCGGTGACGTGACCCAAGGTGCTGACCGGCCAATTGCTTCCCCAAATAAGGCGATCCGCTCCGAAGGCGGTCATCAACACGTCGAAGTGCGCCTTGTAGGCGGCGAGATTCGATGGAGCGAGCCAATGCGAGTTGCCGTCGGTGGTCTGGTACATGTCGTAGAACGACGAGAACTTGATATAGAGGTTCGGGCACAAATCGGCCAACCGCCGCATCGCCAGCTCCCATTCGGGTGTGGGCACCGGGCCCTGAGCGCCGGCCAGGTGATCGATGATAATGCGCAGATTGGGTACGGTCGTGCACAAGGCTTCGACCCTGGGTTTGGGATTGGTGGTGCCTCTGCTGACGATGTCCAGGGTCAGGCCCCGTTGCGCGAGGTCGCGCAGGTTGGCGAGCTGCGCAGCGTCGAGCGTGATTGCGGGAGGGCTCCACAGGAAGCCGCGTATGCCGACGAACCGAGGATCGTGCGAGAGCCGTTCGAGGTTGCTCGCGAAACCGGCCGAGCCGATTTCAAGCTGGCCCACAAAAAACGGAAAAAAGGAATCGTGTCCCAGCAGATTGAGGATCCACTGGTTATCTTCGACCAGAGGGCTCGCTTCGACTACGCCGGATGCCATGATGCCATTGGGGATGGCCAGCTTCTTGTAATCCGCGGGCAAGACATCCCCGTAGATTTCGCTGTTGGCAGGGGGCCAAGGGATTCCGCCCGGACGCGATGCTTGATAGAAGTGGATATGGGTATCGAGGATGGGGTGGGAATGACCGGCGTCCTTCAAGGTTTGCAGCGCGTTCGCGACCTCGTTGCGAAAGCTCGTGTCTGCGGCCGATACCACTGAAACACCTTGCAGCGCGATCCATGCGATCGCGCCGATGCACTGCAGCAATAGTTCTCCTCGAAGCCATTTCATCGTCGTCTCCTCCAAGAGTCGGTGCCGGGTTTATCTGCACCGCCGATCCAGCGGGTCGGCCAAATGCATTTTCATCCACAAAATAATATTTTGTCAACAAAATAACCCATTGACAACCGATGCGACGGGGCCTAAATTCGATGCGCTCGTTTCCGAAGTGATACGAACATTTATAAGGAGGACATCATGGCTTCATCGGAAAAGTCCAAGCATGATCAGAAATCGCTGTCGTCCGGCCTGACTCGTCGCCAGTTCCTTCCGTTGCTCGGTGCGAGCGCGGCCCTCGCCACGGTCGCACCCCGTGCATTGGCCGATGACGATGAGTCGTCGCCATCCCACGCTCAGGCCCGCTTCGTCTACGTAGGCACCTACACGGCTCCCGGCGTCCCGCCCGGAGGAACCCACCCCAGCGTCGCTCTCGGCATCTATGTGTTCAGGCTGGATCCGAGCGATGGTGGGCTGACGCAGCTCCAGATTGTTCCGGCGTCGAACCCATCGTTCGTCGCGCCCGATCCGACGCTGACTCACCTTTACTCCGTCAACGAAGATAGCGCAGGGCGCGTGAGCGCCTATGCCATCAACCCCGCGAACGGAGCGCTGACTTTTCTCAACACGGCGACGGCGAACGGTCAGTTCACCACCCACATCAAGGTTCACCCGTCGGGGCAGTATTTCTACGCGGCCAATTACGGCACCGGCAACTTCCCGGTCTATCGGATCCTCGCCAACGGCTCGATCGGCCCCATGACTGACCTGTTCCAGAGCGTGGGCAACGGCACCGGTCCGAATCCGGCCCGCCAGGAGGGTCCGCACGCGCACCAGATCCTCACTGACGTCGGCGGGAATCATGTTTTCGGCGTCGACCTTGGCGCCGACAAGGTCAACGTGTTGAACCTCAATTTGGGCACGGGTTTGTTCAGCCCCAACACGGTGCCGTTTGCGCCGGTTGCTTCCGGTTCGGGATCGCGACACATGGCCTTCCACCCCAATACCAAGCGCGCGTACGTTCTCGATGAGCTGGTGTCGACGATCACCGTCTTCGATTACGACCCGACGCGCGGGGCGCTGATCTGGAAGCAGACCCTCTCGACCCTACCCGACAACTTCACCGGCACCAACACCACCGCGGAAATCCGCATCCATCCGAGCGGGCGCTTCCTCTACAACACGAACCGCGGTCACAACAGCGTCACCATGTACGAGATCGACTCGCAGACCGGCGAGCTTGACGTCATTGGCTGGGAATCGACGCGCGGGCAGTGGCCGCGCGGGATGAACATCGACCCATCGGGGACGTATCTCTACGCCGCCAATCAGAACACCGATACGATCGCCGTGTTCCGCATCCAGCAGTCGAACGGCAAGCTCAAATTCAGCACGCTCGTTCACACCCCGACGCCGGTCGATGTAGAGTTCGGCGCGCTGGCCTGACGCTTCCGGTCAACAGGGTGCCTGCAAGTCGCATTTTTTAAACTAAAAGGAGGAGTTCATGCGTGCAAGGTACATCGCGGTCACACTGACCGGCCTGTTTGTCGGATTGGTGGCTGTCCAGCCCAGTGGGGCGCGCGTCGTTCAATTGGTCGTTGAACAGCGCACCTCGTTTGTCGGAGGAGCGGACTGGGGCAAGGCCGGCCCCTACGAGATGCTGCGCGGCAGCGCGTATATGGAAGCCGATCCACACAACCCGCAAGACGCGGTGATCGTCGATCTGGAGAACGCGCCGCGCAATGCCAGGGGACTGGTGGAGTTCAGCACCCAGTTCATGATTCTGAAGCCGGTAGAGATGAAGCGAAGCAATCGCAAGATCTTCTACGCCGTCAACAATCGCGGAAATAATCTGGAAGGGCTGTTGACGGCTACGACTGCCAGTCAAGTCTCCGGAACCGACGCCGGCTATGCCATGACCCAGGGCTACGTGGTGGTGGACGCCGGCTGGGAAGGTGACGTGGTTCCGACGCCAACCAAGCTGGTGGCCAATCTGCCACGCGCGCGCAACGCCAACGGCGCTCCGATCACCGGCCCGATGCGCTACGAATATTCAGACCGCGCACAGGGAGGCTTCACTACCAACCTCGAGGGGACCGCGGGATTTCTCTCCTACGAGGCTGCCGACACGAACACCGCACACGCGACGTTCACGGTCGCCGGCTCCGAATACGGGCCGAAGACTGTTATCCCGTCAGACCGCTGGGCCTTCGGACGCTGTCCGACGGGTCAGCCGAGCTTGGTCCCCACCAACGTCGACCTGTGCTACTTCGATGGCTTCGACAACAAGAAGATTTACGAGCTCATCTATCAGGCACAGAACCCGATTGTCATGGGGCTCGGTTTCGCCACCACGCGCGATATCGCTTCGTTCCTGCGCAACGCGACCCACGATGATGCGGGCAATCCCAATCCCGTCGGAGCCGGCATCCGCCGCGCCTACGCGGCAGGCGGTTCGCAGACCGGCGGCTACCTCCGCGACTATATCTATCTGGGGTTCAATGAGGATGAGACGGGGGACAAGGTATTCGACGGCATCATCCCCTGGATAGCGGGCACCGACCGCGTGTTCATTAACGTGCGCTTCGCCGATCCCAATACTTACTCAGAACAGGACCGGCAACACAACTATCTGCAGAGCAGCTATCCTCCCTTCACGTATGCAATTACCACCGATCCGCTATCCGGGATTCGGGATGGGATCATGCATCGCCCACGGACCGACCCGCTGGTGATGCAGGTAGATTCGCAGAGCGAGTTCTGGCAGCTGCACGGATCTCTCAACGTGGTCGACGGTGTCGGCCATCCGGTCGCCATCCCCGACAATGTGCGGCTCTATTTCGTCGGCAACACGGCGCACGCTTTCATTTCCGGCAGCTTCCTGTTCCCGACACCCGGCACGGCGCCGCTGTGCTCCAATGCAACGCCGGGAAGCGGCCTCAACTGGGAAACGCTGAGGGCGACACTCCGCAACATGGACCGCTGGGCGGTCGGCAACGGCCAAGACGACAGCCAAGACAACGGCCAAGGAAACAGCCAAGGAAACGACCAAGGGAATAGCCAAGGGACCGAGCCGCCCAAGAGCAACTATCCAAGTTTGCTCAACGGAACGCTGGTGACGCTCGCTGAGGCCGCGGCGGCTTTCCCCAAGATTCCCAGCGTGAGCTTTCCAACCGTGTACGACACTTACGAACTGTTGGGCTTCGGTCCGTTGTTCGGTTCGCACGGGGGTATCTTGACCCTCCAACCGCCGCTGAACGGGCCCAGCTATGCCATTAGACTGCCGAAGACGGACGGGAACGGCACTGATCTCGCCGGCGTGCATCAGATCGAGTCACGTGTTCCCCTGGGAACAAGCACCGGCTGGAATATCCGCTCACCGGCGCACCGCGGGCCGAACTTGTGCGTCCTCACCGGCTCGTATTTCCCGTTTGCGACCACAAAAGCTGAACGCTTGCAGAGCGGCGATCCACGTCCCTCGCTGCAGGAGCTCTACGGCAGTCATCAGGGTTTCGTGAACGCAGTGGCAAAAGCCGCGGCCGACCTGGTCAAGGAGCGGTTCTTGCTCGAGGTGGATGCGGACGCCGACATCAGCGCTGCACAGGCGAGTACGGTGTTGAACTAGCGTTCAATTCTCGAGGACGGACGGCTGTTATCCATCAGCCGTCCGATCCTCTGGTTTTGTAGCATTGCATGATTCGGTCGCGCGCACGGCATGGAATCAATTCGAAGATTGAAGGAGCCCTTGAATATTCGACATGCATGCTTGGGGGCCGGCATGCGTTCCAGCTCCCACGCGAACCCTATTGAACGTCACGCGCGCGTCGGTCTGGTTCGGACCCCTCGAGTTGCGAAAACCGAACTGGCAGGATCTCCTTCACCGTCACTCTTCCGTGGCTGTCTTTCTCGGCCAGGATAAGCTGCTGAGCATCGGGGAGGCCTGTAGGAATGACCATTTTGCCGCCGGGCTTCAGCTGATCGATCAGCGGTGGGGGAATCAGGTCCGGCGCTGCCGTCACGATCACCTTGTCGAACGGCGCGTGTTCGGCCCAGCCATGATAGCCGTTGCCGATCCTGAGCTCGATGTTGACGTAGCCCAAACGGCCGAGTCGTTGTTTCGCCTGCACTGAGAGCTCTTCGATGACTTCAATGCTGTACACCTTTCGCGCCAGCGCCGCGGCGATTGCCGCCTGATAGCCGAGCCCGGTGCCAATTTCGAGCACCGTGTCGTTCGGTTGGATATCGAGCAAGTCGGTCATCAACGCGACGATAAAAGGCTGCGAGATCGTCTTGTCGAAGCCGATCGGTAGCGGAGAATTGGCGTAGGCATACGCCTGAAGCTCGATGGGCACAAAGGCGTGACGCGGCACCTTGTCCATGGCTTCTATTACCCGCCCGGCAAGGGCTGCTTTGCCGATCCGGGCGCTCACGTAGATCGCCGAGGCGGCAATCTCCGCGATCATATGTTGGCGCAGGGGCGCGAAATCATCTGCGTTCATGGTGGTATTCCTGACCGTAAATGCACCATTGACCTAGCGAATTTCAACGGCACCGCTCACCGTGACGTGAAGCTCTTCGTTCTGCACGGCAAGGTCATTCAATTTCAGCGCGCGCACGACGATTACGTACGGAGCTGTCTTATCCGGAGCCGTCAGGGCCCGAACCGCTTCGAGCAGGTCGATGTGCAACCGTGAGAGCGAATCGGCGCCGATCAGGTTTTGCAAGGCCGCGGCCACCATCGGCTTGTCCGCGCTTTCCAGGCGCACATCTTCCAGGGCAGCTTCCTGCGAGCGCAGGACAGGCCGGGCCGAGAGCATGATCGCGCTGGGTTCTGTTGCCGATTGGCAAACTCCCCCGATCAGTGCGCCGATCCGTCCGGCAAAGTGCGCTCCGACATAAACGCGGCCGTTCTTGAACGATACGGTAGGGTTCTCTAGATACGGATCATTGCAACGGTCAGGCCGGTGCAGGTAATAGCGACCCCGGTCCTTGAAGAGCTGCGCCTTCAGGGCTTTTACGACCACTGATGCGTGCACCACGAGGTCAAGGGCGCGCGCGCTCGGCGCTGCAAGGACGAACGTCGACGCGAAGAGCAGGGTCGATACGCTAAGTTTCGTGAGCAGCCGTGTCACGGGTGATTCCTTCACGATTACGGACATTTGTCCAGGAATGGTGCGCTTTCATTGACGCCAAGTCGATTGCCCCATCGCGTCTGTGCGACGCTCACGCCTATTGCTCCGCCTTCACCCCGGCGGTGGAAATTACCTTCGCCCATTTGGCGATTTCGTCATCGAGGAATTTGCCCGCCTCCTCGGGAGTGCTGCCCACCGGCTCGATGCCGATGGTCTCGAAGCGACCCTTGATGTCGGCGGAGGTCACGGCCTTGACGGTTTCGGCAGCCATCCGGTTGACGATATCTTTCGGCGTGCCGGCGGGGGCGAGGAACAGCACCCAGGTTGAGCCTTCGATCGGCGGGCCCCCGGCCTCGGCTATGGTTGGCACTTCGGCCGCACCGGCTACGCGCTTGGCGGAAAACATGCCCAGTGCCTTGATCTTGCCGCCACGCACCTGCGGCATCAGCGTGCTCGGCACATCGACCAGAATCTGGATGCTGCCACCCATCAGGTCTTGCAGCGCCGGCGCCGTCCCCTTGTATGGCACATGCACCATGTCCACGCCTGCGGTCTGCTTGAACAGCTCGGTGGTCAGGTGCGCCGCCGCACCGACGCCTGAGGAGCCGAAGGAAATCTTGCCGGGGTTGGCCTTGGCATAGGCGATCAATTCCTTGACGTCCTTCGCCGGCAGACTGTTGTTCGCCGTCATGATCAACGGCGCGATGGCCACCAGCGACATCGGAGCGAAGCTTTTCACTGTATCGAATGGCAGCTTGCCGGCATAGAGCGTGGCGTTGGCCGCGTGCGCGGCGATCACAGTGAGGAAGGTGTAACCGTCAGGCGCTGCCTTCGCCGCGAGGTCGGCGCCGAGGATAGAGTTGGCGCCGGGCTTGTTCTCGACGACTATGGTCCAGCCCGTCTGCTCCTGCACCTTTTGCAGGACCATCCGCGTCGCGTTGTCGGTGATGCCGCCGGGAGGATACGGAACGATCCATCGGATCGGCTTGCCTGGCCACGCAGTGCCTTGTGCCTGTATCGCCGTCGAGCCGAGCAAAATGAGCGCACAGAGCGCGAGTCTGAGCAGTTGCATGGTGGTTCCTCCTGGTTGTTGTCCCGGTGTAAGTGTCAGACCGAACCCGGTTCGGCAAAGCTTCTCGCTATGAGCCATCGCCTCACGTTCGAGACGGCCAGGCTTCACCCGGATTTGTCCAGCTCAGGGCGATCGTCACTGCGACGAGGTAGCAGAGAAGGCCGACGGTGAGCGTGACCAGCTGGCCGTGATGAACCGAAATGAGGGGCGCGAGTGACGCGGCGGCGACGGAGGCGAATCCGTTGATCGCCCAGGCCCAGGGTATCCATCGCGGCTGGTCGGCGAACTGCCGCAGAGCCCAGGGAAACGGACGGCCCATGGCCCAGGCGAGCGGAACGATCAGCATGATGACGAGCGTGAGCCGCAGAGTCATCGGTGGTTCGAGCAGAACATCGGTGGCGAGCCACAACGCCGTCGCGGCAATCAGGAAGCCCATTGCGATCACGGCAAACATGCGCAACGCCACACGGCGAGTCCTCGCTTCCGGAGCCATGGCGCTGCCCACGCCGGAGCCGATGAGAAAGATCGCGAACACGATGGACGCCGCAAGCACGGGTGTGCCGGTGAACAGGATTACGCGCTGGAGCACGGCGATCTCGATCAGCAGGTAACCGAGGCCCAGCATGGTGAAGTAACCGGCGACGCTGAGACGCGATAGCGGCGGCAGGATAGCGGGCAGCCGGCCGAGCGGCGCGAGGATCAGCAGGAACGCGAGGACAATAACCAAAGCGACGGTGGCCGCGGAAAAAATGAGCGACCAGTCGAGGTAAGCCATGGCGCGCGGCCCCATGGTCGCGACGAGATGCGGCGCCCGTTCCCACAGTAGCGAGCGCCAGAGATAGGGCCGATCCAGGCGCGCCGAACCGGTGGCGAACCAGGTCGCGTCATCGGGCAGCGCGGCTTCACCGGTCAGGATTGCGCGCGCGGTTGCGAAAAAGATCGGTGTCTCGAGCTTGTGATAGCGATTGAGTTCCTCGTCAGATACATCGGGGAGCCAGTCGAAATCGAATTGCCATTGCTGTGCAAATGCGCGCAGCGCTGTGCTGTCCGCTTTGGTCAGCGGCCGCGGTGCGACGAGCAGCAGATGGGTTTGCAGTCCGCGCAAGGCGGCCACATGCGCCCCCGGTGCCGCGGCGCCGTGCCGTACGAGCGCCTGTTTGATGGTGGCGAGCATGCGTGGCAGATGACGCGGCGGTTGCTGCAGGCGCAGCGGGATGGCGAGCAGCCCATCCGGCGCGAGACGTTGCAGAGCGAGATCTAGGCCTTCCACGGTGAACAGGTATTCTTCCGTGGCGGCATCGCCGCCGTTATAGGCTTGATCCGCCGCGATGAGGTCATAACGCGCCGTGGTAACGGCAAGATGGCGATACGGCTGGTCGGCAATAAAGGTGAAGCGCGGCGATCGTGCGCCGCGTTGGCGTGCGAGATCGAGCACGCGCCGATCCGGCTCAATCCAGGTGATGGTATTGCCCGCACCCGCAAGTACCGGTGATTGCCAGGCGCTGGCGCCAAGCACGAGTGCCGCACCCTGCGGGCGCAGCGCAAAGGGCAGGCCGGCGAGCGAGGCCGGCGCATGCTGCGCGTCGAACGGAAACGCACGGGGCAACGGCACTTCGGCGTCGCTGCCGATGATGGCGACGTCCATTACCGGTACTGACTTTGGCCAAGCAAGGCTCAAGCCCGGCGCGTAACGCAGGCTCTCCGAGCGTAGCAACGTGAGCTGTCCGATCAGCCCGGGTTGCACGGCCAGCACCTGGGCATCGGGCAGGTCCTGCGCGCGCGCAAGTGCCTTGAAGTCGGACACCGAGAGCGCCGGCGGCCGCCAGGTAAATGGCACCGCCAGCAGCAAGGCGATGAGGCATAAGCCTGCGGCCAGTCGTTGCCGTTGCGCGAGCGCGACGCCGGTGCCCACTAACAGGAGCAGCAACGCCACGAGAGCAAGCGCGGCGGCAATCGACCCGAACGTGAGGAGCACGCTGGCCGCGACACTGCCGACACCGGAGCCGACCAGGTTGACGGCGTAAAGCTTGCGGGCGTGGCGCGGCCAGCGGATGAACACTTGACCGATCGCGAGGCCGGCGCCGTAGAACGGCAGGAACGCCACAATGTCTACAAGCAGCAGCTTGCCGAGCTCGCGCGCATCCCAGGCTGCGAATATCGGGCGCAGAGCGACATGCGCCTGCAAGCCGAGCACGATGTACAGGCCGAGCGCGGCCGTCAGCAGGCCACCAAGAAACCAGCCGTCACCCCAGCGCTCCGGTCGAGCGCCGAGCAAGGCGAGCGTGGTGCCGGCGGAGCCGAGTCCCAGCAGCGCGAGCGCAATGGCAAAGCCGGCAAAGTAATGCCAATGGCTGAATTCGAACAGCCGCAGCAGCAGGATTTCGAA
>Ga0209118_1000654_pt1 | contig 17971 bp, 15 predicted proteins | sample BlaSpr_A8_Ref_M1_FD_187988 | JGI IMG/M metagenome (GOLD analysis project Ga0209118, IMG submission 187988) | Forest soil microbial communities from Thunder Bay, Ontario, Canada - Black Spruce, Ontario site 2_A8_Ref_M1 (SPAdes) (version 2) | ecosystem: Environmental > Terrestrial > Soil > Boreal...
TAGTCGAGCACGAGAAGTTCAAGAATGCGGCGCAGCTTTTGTATCAGAAGCAGCAGATTGAAGAGAACGTGTGGTCGAAGCCGGACAAGTCGCTGTACAACGACGAAGGGACCGAGGGCGACCTGGTGGTTTCGCTCGTGGACTTGGTGAAAGTGTTCCAGCAGGTGCTGGAGCGGCGGAAGGAAGTGTCGCGGATCGAGCTGCGGCACGAAGAGTTTACCGTGGCGCAGATGATCGCGGCTCTGCGGGCGCAAATATTGGCGAGTGCGGACAATGCGGTGAACCTGATTCAGTTTTTTGAGGCGTGCCCCTCGCGGCACGCGATGATCGTGGCGTTCCTGGCGGTGCTGGAGATGGTGAAGCTGCAGGCGGTGGCGCTGGTGCAGGAAAAGCAATTTGGGGAGATCGTGGTACGGAAGCATAAGATGTTTGATTTGGTGTTTGATGAGAGCGGGGGGATCAAGCAGATCGATGAGGAATATCGATAGGAAGTGACTGGTGAAGAGAAGAGTAGCGCAGGGATGCTCGGGGCGCTGCGATGAAGGGAAAAAACACCGGTCTAGAGGCCGGCCACTACCAAAAGAAAGAGCCGGCAGGGATGCCGGCGCTACAAGGAAAAACCATATGACGAACGAAGAGAGAAAAGCGGCGTTGGAAGCGATTATTTATGCGGCGGACGAGCCGGCTACGATCGATCAATTGGCGCGCGCGCTGGGAGAGGAAAAGCTGGCGGTGCAGGCTTCGCTGGATGAATTGGTGGCGAGCTATGCGGCGGAAGAGCGCGGGATCGAGGTTCGCGCGGTGGCGGGCGGGTACAAGCTCTATACGAAGCCGCAGCAGCATGACGTGGTGCGGCGGTTTATCAAGAGCCTGCGGCCGCCGCTGCGGCTATCCATGCCGGCGCTGGAGACGCTGGCGGTGATTGCGTATAAGCAGCCGGTGACTTCGCCGGAGATTTCGGAAATTCGCGGCGTGAACACCTCGGGAGTGATCAGTACGCTGCTGGACAAGCACCTGATCACGACGGCGGGGCGGAAGGAAGTGATGGGGCGGCCGATCCTGTACAAGACGTCGAAAGAGTTTTTGATGCGGTTTGGATTGAGCGACCTGGAGGAGCTGCCGAGCTTGAAGGAATTCGAGGCCCTGGCGCGGGAAGCGCTGGGGAGCGATGAGGGATTCGCGCGGGGGGGGGAAGGGTTGACGAACGAGGCGAGCATCGGGGAGCCAGCGGAGGAGAATTCTGCGAGCGCGGTGATGGAAGCGCGGGAGGAGTTATTGGAAGAGACGGCGGCGAACAATGAGGGAATGCCGGAAGCAGGGGGCGGTGAAGCTCAGAAGGCTGCGGCGGCGGGGGAGTGAAGAGGAGAGTTAAACGCAGAGACGCAGAGGGCGCAGAGAGGAAAATCACTCGGAGAAAGCCTGATAGGTATGAGCAGCGATTGGCGAGCCATTCTCCGATTTTCCGTGTTGGGTTTGGCAATCGCCGCAGTCTTTTTTGGAGTTTCTGAAATGGTTCTCGCGCCGGGGAGTTTCGTGGTCCTTGTGTTGGGAGGCGCTACGCTTCTTCTTTGTCCCGGTTCTCTCCTTTTCGTTACCGCCTTTGATATTGAGCCGCAGACAGTGGGCTTCGCAGTCATGTGGTTGATCATTGGGCTGATAAATTGTGCGGTTTACGCAGTAGTTGGAGCCGCGTAAGTCGGATTGCCGAAAAAACGGGAGGGACCTGCTGCGAGCTAAGGCGCGGCGTTGCGAATGCAGAACTGAAGAACGGCCCGCGTCGGAAGGCGGGCCCTATGGGAAGAATGGTGGACTGAAGTCCGCCCCGACATAGTCAAAGACAAGAAAGAGAAAATGCAGGAACGATTGCAGAAGATTATTGCGCGGGCGGGGATTGCTTCGCGGCGGCATGCGGAGCTACTGATCCTGAGCGGACAGGTGCGCGTGAACGGGCACGTGGTGAAGGAATTGGGGACAAAGGCAGACGCGGCTAAGGACCGGATTGAGGCGGCGGGGAGAGTCGTCGAATCTAAGGAGGGGCGGCGCGTGTACATCTTGTTGAACAAGCCGCCGGAAGTAGTGTCAGCGATGGCGGACCCGGAAGGGCGCAAGACGCTGCGAAATTGTTTGCGGGGATTACCCGAGCGCGTGTTTCCGGTAGGAAATCTGGAGTATGCGGCGTCGGGGCTGGTGTTTTTGACGAATGACGGCGACCTGGCGGCGGAGATGCTGAAGAACTGGGCCCACCTGGAACAGATCTATCACGTCAAGGTAAAAGGAATGCTGACGCTGGCGGACCTGGAGCGGTTGGGAAAAGAGATCGGCGTGAGGATGAAAACGGTGCGGCAGCCGGACGCCACGCGCGGGCGCGCGGCGAATTTCTGGTACGAAGTGCGGATGCGGGATTCGAAAAAGGAAGAGCTGCGACGGGTGTTGTTCAAGGAGAAGCACCCGCTGGAGAAGTTGAAGCGGATTGGATTGGGGCCGCTGACGGTGGAGGGAATTCCGCGGGGGAGATATCGGTTGCTCGAGCGGAAGGAAGCGGAGACGTTGCGGAAGGGTGAGAAGGCGGGGAAGGAAGACGGCGGGCGAGATCAAGAAAGAAATCAGAATTTGACACAGAGGCCACAGAGAGCACAGGGGACGCGGAGAAGTGAGAGAAAAACACCGGTCTGAAGACCGGCCCCTACAACCTCGGAGCGGCCCGCCTCGGAAGGTGGGCCCTACGGCCCTCGCGGGAGAATCCACGCACGATGGCTTTGGATAGATTGCAAAAAATCATGGCGGTCAGCGGGATTGCCTCGCGGCGCAAGGCTGAGGAGATCATTGCGGCGGGGCGGGTAACGCTCAATGGGAAAGTGGTGGTGGAACAAGGGACTAAGGCTGATCCGGAGCGGGACTTGATCTGCGTGGATGGGGCGCCGCTGAAGAGGCGGGAGCGGTTGCTGTATTTCCTTCTGCACAAGCCGAAGGGTTACGTGACGACGGTGAACGATCCCGAGGGGCGGCCGACGGTCATGGAGCTGATGAAGAAATGTCCTGAGCGGGTTTATCCGGTGGGGCGACTGGACTACGGGAGCGAAGGATTGCTGCTTATGACGAATGATGGAGCGCTGGCGCAGAAGCTGATGAAAGCCGGTTCGCACGCGCCGAAAACGTATCTGGTGAAAATTAGCGGAAAGCCCGACGAGCGGGCGATCGACCGTTTGCGAGCGGGAATCACGATTGAACTGGAGGATGGGACGCGGGTGAAGACTTCGCCGGCGAAAATACGGCTGGCGGAGGACGGGGCGAATCCCTGGTACGAGGTGATTCTTATCGAAGGGCGGAATCGCCAGATTCGGCGGATGTTTCAGGGCGTGGGATTTCTGGTGGAAAAAATCAAGCGCGTGCAACTGGGACCGCTGGTTCTGGATGTGCCTCCTGGAAAATATCGCGCGCTGACGGTGCGGGAAGTGACGAAATTGAAGAGTCTGTGAGGAAAAAAGAGTGGCCGTTACATTTGGGTGGCCGGATGTTGGCGGCAACGCGTTGTGAGAAGTAGACTAGAAGGGATGACGCGAACGATTGAAGAGCTGATACCGGATTACCTGCGCGGGCTGCCGGTGTACGTTCCGGGAAAACCGATTGAAGAAGTGGAGCGGGAGCTGCAGATTCATGCGGTGAAGCTTGCTTCGAATGAGAACCCGCTGGGGCCTTCGCCGAAAGCGATGGCGGCGGCGCGGGCGGTGCTGGGGGATTCGAACCGGTATCCGGATGGCGGGACGCACTTGCTGCGGAAGGCACTGGCGGGGCGTCGAGGAGTTTCAATCGACGAGATTTTTACCGGGCTGGGATCGAGCGAGATCATTGATCTGGCGTCGCGGGTGCTTTTGCGGGCCGGGCTTCAGGGGCTGACATCGGAAGGAACGTATGCGCCGTTTTCGGTGGCGATTCGCGCGAGCGGAGCGGAGCTGGTGCTGGTGCCGCAGCGAGAGTTTGCATTCGACTTGAAGGCCATGGCAATGGCCATCACGTCGAAAACAGGCGTGATTTATTTGGCGAACCCCAACAATCCGACGGGCAGTGCATTTGGGCGCGAAGAATTTGACGAGTTTCTCGTAAGCGTTCCCGATGGCGTGCTGGTGGTGCTGGATGAAGCGTACATCGACTACGCGATGAGCATGGGCTTGCGGGATGCGGTGGAGGCTTATCGCAAGAGGAAAAATCTTCTGATCCTGCGAACGTTCTCGAAGGTTTATGGATTGGCGGGATTGCGGGTCGGGTATGCCATCGGGCGGCCCGAGCTGCTTTCCGCTATGAATAAATTGAGGACACCATTCAATACGTCGGGAGTGGCGCAGACTGCGGCGCTGGCAGCACTGGATGACCACGAGCACGTGACCCGATGCATCGAAACGAACGCGCGGGAGCGGAAGCGCTTGAGCGAGGGATTGGCGAAGCTGGGATTCCGGCCGGTGCCCAGCGAGGCGAATTTTGTGTTTATTGTGGCGGGTCCGGATGCGAAGGCGATGAGCGATGATCTGCTACAGCTGGGCGTGATCGTGCGGCCGCTGGGGTGGATGGGATTTCCAGAAGCGATCCGCATTTCGGTCGGGACGGCGGAAGAAAATGACAAATGCTTGTCGGCGATGGCGCGGGTGATCTTGAACCGGGCGGGCAAGGGCGAACTCGCCGCGCGATGAGAGTACTTCTCCCGTGTGGCGCGAATGATTTCAAACAGGCCGTCACGCAAGCCGGCGGTGACGCTATTCTCGAACTCCTAAAAAAATACAAGACCATCGCGGTGGTTGGATTGTCTTCGAATCCGATGCGGCCGAGCTTTGGCGTGACGGAATACATGCAGGGCGCGGCCTACCGAATCATTCCCGTGAACCCGAATGAGACGGAAGTGTTGGGCGAGAAAAGTTATGCGCGGCTGGAAGATGTGCCGGAGCAAATAGATATTGTGAACGTGTTCCGGCGCGCGGAGGATGTGCCGCCGGTGGTGGAGAGTGCGATTCGTGTGGGGGCGAAGGTGGTTTGGATGCAGCTGGGAATTGAGAACGAAGAGGCGGCGGAAAGAGCGCGTGCGGCGGGGTTGGTGGTGATCGAGGATGCGTGCATCTTGGTGGAGCATCGGAGGAGAGTTGGAGATCTGAAGCAATAGGCGCATCAGAATTCGGAAGGACGTGGCGGCCCGCGCGGGAATGGTGCACGGGCTCTTTGATTTCAGGGGACCGGAAAAAGATCGAAGAAAAAAGATTTAACACGGAGATCACAGAGGACACAGAGAGCGCAGAGAAGAGGGCGAAGAGGAACGGGAGAATCAGCGCGGGGGGAGGGGGAGGACGAGGAGATTGCGTTTGCCGGTAATGACGACGGCGAGCGAGCGGCCGTCGGGAGAGATGGCGAAATCGCGGAAGCTGAGGCCGTGAAGAATGGAGATCGGCGTGGGCTGCGAGACGGAAATTTCGTGATTCGCGGGAATCGGCGCTAGCGGAGGAAGATCGATCCAGACGAGATCGCCAGACTTTTTTTCGAGGGAGCGCTTGAGAAGGATGCGCGATTCGTCGGGCGACCAGCGAAAGACGCCGAGGCCAATGCGAAGACGGGCCACACGGTTGAGCGAAGTGAGATCGCGAATCTCGAGAGTCTCCTTGTCAATGAAATAGGCCATTCTCTTGCCGCTGGGGGAGACGCTGAGGCCGCCTTCATAGTTCTCCAGCGTGGCCAGCTCTTTGGCATCATCACTGAGGAGGTCAAGACGCTGGAGGCGGGATGGGCCGGTGAAGGCGCGATCCTGTTCCACGGCGATGGCGGAGTTCACTCCGGGCAACCAGGCGATGTCGCGAAAGGTGCGCCCTTCGTAAAAAGAAGGAAGGGTGCCGGTGGCGGGGCGCGTGAATTTCAGGGAGAAGAGCAAGCGGGGTTTCACGGATTCCGAGAGGTAGGCGATGGTGGCGTTATCGGTCAGCCAGGTGGCGTTGGCGGCCTCGGGGATAACGCTGTCGCCTTTGTGGATATGGATTTCCTTGCCGGAGTCATCGAGGAGCAGCGTCTGAATGGAGTCCTCGGTTTTGCCGGTGTCGTCGAGGACGGTGGTAGTGAGAAGTTGCGCAAGGATGAAATGGCCGTTGGGAGACCAGCGGAAGGAGTCGATGAGATAGCTGAAGGACTGATTACCACGCGTGTATTTCTGCCCTTCGAGGAGGCGGCGGCGCTTGCCGTTTGCTTCCTGAAGCCAGATGTCGTCGTGCTCGAGCGCGTCGTACAGTTTTGTTTTGAGTTTGCGATAGACGGAATAGACGATGCGGCCATCGGGGGCGTAAGCGAAGGCGGTAATTTCCTCGTCGATGGATTGGAGCGGCTTGTCGAGATTTTGGGGGAGAGCGGAAGGGATGGCGCAGCAGCCCAAGAGGATGCAGAGCAACGAACACAAAGGGCGGAGCCAGTGCGAGCGGTCAGAGGAGCAGGGACGGGTCATGGTTTGTGCGCAAAATCATTGTACGGGATGTGACGCCGTGTAGGGATTGCAGCAGGGGGGCTGCGCGGGCTTGAACTCCATGAATTCGACGCGGGTGAGGTCGGGATCGTAGATATCGAAAGACCACTTGCCGTCGCGGCCGATTTCGGGCTCGTCGGTGGTTTTGAGGCCGCGAATGCGGAGGCGAGCGACGGCGGGCCTAATTTGTTCGACAGCCAAAGAGAAATGATTTTGGATGCCACGCTCCTTGTGATCGGCGTTGGACGGGATATTAAGCATGTATTCGATCCAGTCGCTGCCATCGGGAACCTGAATCTCCCACCAATCGTCGCCGGCGTCCTTGAAGCCCCCGTGCCAGTACATGCGGAAGCCGAGGAGATCGCTGTAGAAGAGATCTTCGGCTGCGCGGTCCTTTACGATGAATCCGGCATGAAGCATGCGCGTGCTGATTTGTTCGGCAGGGGCAGCGAACACGCCGCGAGGGTGAAGCTGCACGAAGGCGATGGGGTTACCTTCGGGGTCGTGGAGAACGAAATGCGCGACACCACTAATATCTCTGGTAATCGGGCCGACCGCGACGTTATGGACAAGGAGGTAGCTGTGCATCCGGGCAACGTCGGTTGTGGCAAAGGCGATTTCGGCGAGCATGTTTCCGGGAGAGGCAGAGGCCACTTCTGACAACTGAATTTGCTGGTGGTCGTTGACGATGAAACACGGGCGCGCCATGCCCGTGCAGCCTGCGTTGCGTGGTGTCATGCCCAGAATTCGGCTGTAAAAATCAAGCGACTTGGGAAGATCGGTGGAATAGATGCGGACGTGCGCGATTCCAGTGATGGGAGGGCGCGTGGGCCGGTCTTGAGCGGCGAGCGGAAAGGAGATGAGTGTGATGGAGAGCGCAAGAGCGATGCGTTTCATGAGGCTCCTTTGAAAGTTTGGTGCAACGCGCGATTTTATCTTGCGAAGGCGGCCGAAGTGCAAGCTGATCATGGATGTTGTCCGGGGTGCGGCCCAGTGTACTCGGAGCAGCAGGGCTTCTGCGTGGGTGTGAATTCCATGAGTTCGACACGCGTGTCGTCGGGATCGTAGAGGTTAAGCTGCCATTTGCCGTCGCGGCCGATTTTCGGTTGTTCGCTGCCGCTCCAACCGTTCTTGCGAAGTTGCTCTTCCGCGGCGTGGATGTCGGGGACGCCGAGGGCGATGTGGTTCATGACGCCGAGAGTGTGATGGTCTGCGTTGACTGGGACGTTGAGCATGTATTCGATCCAGCCGGTGCCGTCGGGGACTTGCATGTCCACCCAGCTGGTTTCGCCGTCTTTCCTTCCGCCGTGCCAGTAGACGTGGAAGCCGAGGATGTCTTTGTAAAAGTGGTCTTCTGCCACGCGGTCGCGGACAATAATGCCGGCGTGAATCAGTCGATCGCTAACACGCGCCGGGGAAGACATCAGTGAGCCCATCACTCCCCCGGAGAGAGAAATGAAGACTATTTGATGGTTCTCCGAATCCCGAACCCCGATGCACTCTTCTGCTGAGCTGTTGGAGATGATCTTTTCGGATTTGACACCACGCGCCGCGATATAACTGCGCAACTTGTGGACGTCATCGACCCAGAAGCCGATCGCGTCCACCACGTTTGAGCGCGCTGGCCCGCTGGCTGGAAGGATCTCTAACTCTTGAATCGGGTTCAGCAGATAGCAGGTTGCGTCGGCTCTGAAACACCAACTGGACCCGGCTGACAGCTTTAGCAACTCTCCATAGAACTTGCGGGAGTCTTCGATGTTCGTGACGAGCAAACGAACGAAGGCGATCCCGGAGATTTCAGGGCGCTTCGGCGGGGCATAAGTCTCAACCGGAGCGCAAAGCGTCACAAGCATGAAAATCAAGCGAACGTGTCTCATTTTCCTCCCCTAAGAATTCGGAGCAATGCGCGATTTTAGCTTACGGAGTTCGTCGACGCGAAGGCGGAGGCGGGCCTCGAAGCCCTGGTCGGTGGGCTTGTAGTAGGTGCGGCCGGCGAGATTATCGGGGAGGCAGGTCATGTCGGTGACTTTATCATCGAAATTGTGGGCGTACTTGTAGCCTTCGCCGTAGCCGATGTTTTTCATGAGACCGGTGACGGCGTTGCGGAGGTGGAGGGGGACGGGATCAGCTTCCGTTTTGCGGACGTCTTCCAGGACAGCGCCGTAGCCGGTGTAGAGAGCATTTGATTTTGGCGCGAGCGAGAGATAGACGGCGGCTTGAGCGAGGGCGAGATGGCCCTCGGGCGCGCCGAGGAAATCGAAAGCATCCTTGGCGGCTAGCGTGACGGCGAGTGCGGCGGGTTCGGCGAGGCCGATGTCTTCGCTGGCCATGCGGACCATGCGGCGCGCGAGATAGAGAGGATCTTCGCCGGATTCGAGCATGCGCGCGAGCCAGTAGAGCGCGGCGTCGGGATCGGAGTTGCGAACGGATTTGTGCAGCGCGGAGATGAGATTGTAATGTTCCTCGCCGGCCTTGTCGTAGCGGAGGAGTTTTCGCTGCAGCACGTCTTCGAGGAGTTCGGGGGTGATGACGCTTGGGCCTTTTTCATCGGGGTGCGTGCTTCGAACGGCGAGCTCCAGCGTGTTGTAAGCGGCGCGTGCGTCGCCATTCGCGAACGAAGCGATGCGGAAAAGGATGTCGTCCGGAGCTTCGACGGATTCGTTTCCAAAGCCGTGTTCTTTATCGTTCAGGGCGCGGCGGAGAAGTTCAGCGATTTGCGGTGACGTTAAGGGATCGAGGACGTAGACCTTGGTGCGGGAGAGAAGCGGGGAGATCACTTCGAAAGAAGGGTTCTCGGTGGTGGCGCCGATGAAGATGATGTGGCCTGCTTCGACGTGGGGGAGGAAGGCGTCCTGCTGGGCTTTGTTGAAGCGGTGAACCTCGTCGACGAAGACGATGGTGCGATGGCCGGAGCGCGATTTTTGCTCGGCCACGGCCATCACTTCCTTGATCTCCTTGATGCCGGCGAGAACGGCGCTGAAGGAAACGAATTCTGAGCTTGTCAAGCGCGCGATGAGGCGCGCGAGGGTGGTTTTCCCGCAACCCGGCGGTCCCCAGAAGAGCATGGAGCCGAGGTTGTCGTTTTCGATCTGAACGCGAAGCGACTTGCCAGGACCGAGCAGTTTTCCCTGGCCGATGAATTCATCGAGCGTGCGCGGGCGCATGCGCTCTGCGAGCGGCTGGTTGGCAGCGGGCACGTCGGGCTGGGGAGCTGGTAGCGGCAATTTTGAGAAGAGGCTCACGTTTAGTTGGCCGGCTGCGAAGGGGCAAACGATTGGATGCCCGACGCGTCTGCGGAGTTTCTTTGACGAGCGGCTTCGTAAAAAACGACGGCTGCCGCGGCGGCGGCATTCAAGGACTCGATGCCGCTGGCCATGGGAATGCGGATGCGTGCATCGGCGCTGCGTTCGACCTCTTCGGGAAGACCGGCACCCTCGTTGCCGACGAGGAGAGCCACCGGCTGGCACCAATCGACCTCCCAGGGAGCGAGCGGAGCCAGCTCACCGTGACGTGGTTCGTGGACGCTCGAAGCGAGGGTGCGGACGCCCGCGACCTTAAGCTGCGCAAGGAGGATCGAAAGCGATACGCCAGCTAGGATCGGAAGATGTAGGGCAGCGCCGGCGGAGGCACGCAGAGCTTTCGGCGAGAAAGGGTTTGCGGTGCCGCTGATGCCGGAAGCGGCGGTGGCGGCGCCAGTCGCGCCGAAGGCGGCAGCGGTGCGCAGGATGGTCCCGACGTTGCCGGGATCCTGGACGCCCGCCAGGACGACCAGCAGCAAAGCGCAAGCTGAAACAGAAGCGCGGACAAGGTCATCGAAAGTTGTCTCGCGCGGCTTAACGAGAGCTGCGACGCCCTGGGGGTGTTCGGAGTCGGCGAGACCTTCGAAGAGGCGGTCGGTGGTCCGAAGGGTGGGGAAGGCGATTTCCGGCGTGTCGATCAACGGAGCGAGGCGCTCACGGTGGCGTTCGCCGGATTCGCCGAAAAGAACGGCGCGGATCGAGCAACCGGAATGCAAAGCTTCTTCAACTAGACGCACGCCCTCGACGCCGACGAATCCAGCTTCCGTCGGCAGACCTCCGCGCAAAGCCATGCGGAACTCCTTGAGCCAGCGATTGTCGCGGCTAGTCAGGATCGCGGGCTCGCCTGGGGCGCGAGCGTTACGAGCGGTCTTGCCGGGCGTTGCCATCCCCGTGGAGGGTAGCAAATTTTCTGTTGTTCAGGCTAATCCCAGGCCGCACTCGGCGTGGATTCACTCACTCCGAGTCGCGATCCGAGGGTTCTTGAACGCTGGCCAGACCCTGACGACCAGTCCAACGTTGCCAAACAAGAGGAGCGCCAAGCAGGCCACGAGGGCCATGTTCAGGCCTGGATATTTCCGCAGCACGGCGTCCATTTCCAATCCGATGTCTGGGTGTGTGTTGTATAGATGCGGTTGAGAGATTGGAGCCACATAGAACGCCATGACTAAGCTTGCTTCAAAAATAGGCAGCCCTAACCAGAATAGGAACCGTAGGGTCGCCCTTGTCAACGGAAGCTTGCGGCAATCATCCCCTCTTAACCACGCATGCACAATCGCGGCACGCACCAACCAGCGCAGGAATCAACGCACGAGCAAGGGCGCCGGCCTACGTGTCCAGTCTGAGGCCTTCGCCGTCAATCGGGTCGGTTCCAGACAGTGACGCAGTGGCGCCACTCCGGCGTCCCGTCCGTATCTTTACGGACGAGACGTTTATGTTTCCTCGTCGGATGTGGTGAGTTTACTAGTTGTTATCAGGATGGGAGTGGCGATAATTCCAGTATTTCGACTGCTCCCTCTTGCTCGCCCTCGAGAATTCGTGAGAATTTCTGTGGTTTTGGTTAAGGTACTGCCCCCAGGCGCGGTTTTCGTTGTCATCCCAGTTGTGATAGTCCTTGTGTTGTCTATCGTAGATTCGGAGCTGAACGCGGGCCTCTTGAGGTGCAGGAGCGGCCATAATTACCACTGGCGCAACAAGGGCAGCGGTCAGGAATAACGAAGCGATGTATCGATGCGTACGGTGCATGTTGTAGACCTCCAAATTCTGAATGTCCGCTCTCGGAATCGCGGTAGCCATAACTATGCACTAAGAGCTGGCTGACTTATGTCGCATTAAGCACACACGCATCAAATAGTTCCCGAGAAGTATTGTCGTGCAATCGGAGACATCCCCTGCGCCTTTCTGCTTCTCCTCTCACGTTGGTGCCCATTTAGCTACAGGATTGGCTTGCCGGAAACAGACGATCCCACACCCGCGTTTGTCAATTTGCAGCGCGCTTTTGCTGCGGGAGAGGTTCGCCGGCAAGCTCTTATTGCGTGGGTTGAGGGGGGTATGGTAGCGTCGCCCAATTAAGGACAGCGCTGGCGGGGCGCTGCAGGGTGGCGCTACGACTTCGCCAAAGGCCAAAAAATTGTCGGCTGAGCTGCTGCGCGTAAATGCGCAATTCCCGGAGGCGGACCTGCTGCGGTATGCAGCAGATTTTCTGACTCGCGGGGGTGTGATTGCGATTCCCACGGACACCTTCTACGGGCTGGCGGCCGACCCGTTTAATCTCGCCGCGGTGGATGAAATTTACCGGGTGAAAGGGCGCCCGGAAACGAGGGCCCTGCCGATCCTCGTGAATTCGATCGAACAAGCCATTCTGCTCGCGCGCGAAGCTCCGCGGAAATTTTTGCGGCTCGCCCAGGCGTTCTGGCCCGGAGGATTGACGCTGGTGGTGAACGCCGCGCAGCGCATCCCGCTCAAAGTCACCGCAGGCACAGGCCGCATCGCATTGCGCTGGCCGAATAGCACCGTGGTGCGGCGCTTGATCGATGAATTCGAAGGCCCGGTCACGGGAACGAGCGCAAACATTTCCGGGTTTCCGTCTTGCTCAAACGCGGAGCAGGTGATGAAGCAACTCGGGTTGCGGGTGCCACTCGTGCTGGACACGGGAGAAACCGGCGGGACGCTGGCTTCGACGATCGTGGAATTGAACGGAGACACCTGGAGGATCGGCAGAGAAGGGGCGATTCCGGTGGCGGAGATTGAGAAGGCGCTGGAGTAGGACCGAACTTGGAGGCGCGAGGCGGTGCTCGCCAATTAATTTCCGCCCGGATGAAGAGTCGCAAGAAAATTGTAGTTGCCGGTGGAGGGAAGGTCGAGAGTGCCGAGCGAGCGGCGGTGGACGGAAACGACGTCGTTGAACCACATGGGCAAGTAGGGAAGATCTTCCGCGAGAATTTTCTGAACTTCACTGCATAGTTCCTTCCTTTTTCCCTGATTCATCTCCACGCGAATCTGGTCTGTGAGGGCGTCGATGCGTGCGTTGCGATAGTGTCCGCGATTGGCGCCGTCGGGCGGAAAGCGCTTCGACGAGAAGGCGTATTCAAAAAAGTCGGGATCGGTGTTGGCGCCGACCCAGCGCTGGTAGGTGATCTGAAAATTTCCCTTTGCGACGTCGGAGAACAGCGTGGCGAGCTCGAGCGGCCGAAGTTCCAGTTCGATGCCGGCGCGGCGCCATTGCTCTTGAAGCGCCGCGCCGATGAGGCGGGCTTGCTCTTCGGTGGAGCATTTCAAGGTGAGGCGCAGGCGCACGCCGTCCTGCTTGCGAGGGAAGCCGGCAGCGTCGAGAACCTGTTCGGCGCGAGCGGGAGCGTAAAGATACTGCGCGACTTTCGGTTCGGCGGCCCAATGATCCGGAGGCAGCGCCCCCGCGGCAAGCTTCGCCTGCCCCTGAAGGAGATAGCGGATGAGCACTTCGCGGTCGGTCGCAAGTGCAAGCGCTTGGCGAATTTCTCGATGGGACAAGACCGGATCTTCGAGATTGAAACCGAGATAGGTGAAATTCGTGCCGGGGCGGTCGGTCACTGCAAGATCGGGCTGGCGCGCGAGAACGGGAATGATATCCGGGGAGAGAGAGCTCATCTCAAGATCGGCAGAGCCTTTGCGCAGTTCGAGCGCGCGGACGACGCCGTCGGGGACGACGCGAAATCGGACGCGCGTGACCTGTGGCCCATCACGGAAGTATTCGGGATTTCGTTCCAGGGCAACCTCTTCGTCCTGCGACTGCTGAACGAAGCGAAACGGGCCGGAGCCGATCGGGTGGCGGGAAAAATCGGCGCCTGCGTTTGCGGGAACGATGCCAATGGCCGAAGGAATAAGATTCACGCTGAAGGAAGCGTACGCCTGTCTGAGATGAAAGATGACCGTGGCGGCGTCGGGAGTTTCGATGGAGGTGACCATGCGAAGGGCTCCCTGTTTCGGGGATTTATTGGCGAGATTCATGATGAAGTCGAAAGTCGCCTTGACGTCGGCGGAGGTTAGCGCGCGGCCGTCGTGGAAACGAACGCCACGGCGAAGATGGAAGACGTAAGTGAGCGGGTCGGGAGTCGACCAGGATTCGGCAAGATCACCGTGGAAATTCATCTGGTTGTCGCGCTCCAGCAGGCCGCTGAAGAGGAGTCCATCGATGCGCTGGGATTGCGAATCGGTGGCGAAGCGCGGGTCGAGATTGGTGGGGCTGGATTCGATGAGAAAAGTGAGGGACGAAGGATCGGAGTGAGATGAATGTGAACATGAGGCGAGACACAACGAAGCAATGAAGTAAGGAAGTAATGAAGTAATGAGAAAACGGAACCTCGAAAGAGTGCGGTCAGTGCGGCGGAGCATAGGATATTTTACCGAGGATCGCGGGAGCGCGGGCGCCGGTTGCGGACGGTAGGTTCGAGGGGCGCTGGTGAAATGTCTCGTAGGCAAGCAGAGCGAAGGCAAAGGCTTCCTTGGCATCTTCGGGAATGCCGAGACGCGAAGAGAGCAGGACTTCGATACCGGGAAGGGCGGCGGAAAGTTGGGCGAGGATCAGCGGATTGTGCGCGCCACCACCGGAAACGATGAGTTGGTGAATCTTCGTTTTGGGCGTGACGAAACGATTCAGCGCATCCACGACCGAGAGCGCAGTGAAAATTGTCGCCGCCCGGATGAGATCGTTGGGCTTGGCGCGATAGCGTCGGCCGAGGGCGAGGAGTTTTCTTAGGTAGGTGTTGCCGTAGTATTCGCGACCTGTGGATTTGGGAGGTGCGAGCTTCAAATAGGGATCGCGCAAGAGCTCGTCGAGCAGCGCGGGGAGGCTGCGGCCCTGGGATGCGAGCCGGGCGTTCTCGTCGAAACGCAGGTGGCCACGCGCAAAGTGGGCGACGAGGGCGTCGATGAGCATGTTGGCGGGGCCGGTGTCGAAGGCGAAGACTTGTTGCGGCTTGGCCGCACGCGGAAGAACCGTGATGTTGGCGATGCCACCGAGATTGAGCGAAACGCGGCCAAGTTTCGCGTGGCGATACAGAAGATAGTCCACATAGGGAACGAGAGGCGCTCCCTGGCCGCCGAGAGCGATGTCTGCGGGACGAAAATCGCCGACCGTCGTAATGCCGGTGCGCGCGGCAATGATGGCCGGCTCACCGATTTGCAGCGTCGAGGCCGTGGGCCGGCCCAAAAAGTTGACGGGCTTGCCTCGGTGGAAAATCGTCTGGCCGTGACTGCCGATGAGCGCAATTTTCATTGGTGGAATCCTGAACTTGCGGCACGAGGCGATGGCGGCGCCGCCGAAGAGTTCTCCCAGGCGAAAATTCAACTGACTGAGAGCGCCCCCCGTGACGGGGTGCTGTTCGGCGACGCGGAGAATTTCCTTACGAAGCGCGGCAGGAAATTTGATGGAGGTGTGGCCGAGCAGCTTGGTGTTCAGATTCGGCGGCGCGCCAGAGATGCGAGCCAGTGCAACGTCGATTCCATCGGCGGAGGTTCCAGACATCATGCCGAGAACGAGCATGGGTTTTTCGTTCATGAGATTTGTTTTTTCAGTTCGGCGAGGAGATTGAGCGCGTCGAGGGGCTTCAACTGGTCGAGGTCGGCGCCGCGCAGCTTTTCAAGAACTTCGCGATCGAGAGCGGTGAAGAGCACCTGCTGATTGCCGTTCTTGTGCGCGAGGCCGGAGGCGCCAGGAGAGAGCGTCTCGCTGAGTTCGTGTTCGCTCTGCTCATGCCTCTTCAAAACTTCGCGGGCGCGTTCAATCACGCTGCGAGGAAGCCCGGCGAGGCGGGCAACTTCGATGCCATAGCTCTTGTCCGCACTGCCAGGCTCGACGCGGCGCAGGAAAATGATCTCGCTGGGCGTTTCCTTGACGGAGACGTGAACATTTTTGACCGCGGGGAGAAGGTCGCCTAGCTCCGTCAGTTCATGATAGTGCGTGGCGAAGAGGGTGCGCGCGCGGGTGTGCTTCTGGAGGTGTTCGACAACGGCCCATGCGATGGAGAGACCATCGAACGTAGCGGTGCCGCGGCCGACTTCATCGAGAAGGACGAGACTCGCGGGAGTGGCGTGATTCAGGATGGCGGCGACTTCGCTCATTTCGACGAGGAACGTTGAGCGCCCGCGGGCAAGATTGTCGCTGGCGCCGATGCGCGTGAAGATGCGGTCAGTGATCGGCAGCTTCGCCTGTCGTGCGGGAACAAAAGAACCCATCTGCGCCATCAGGACGATCAAGGCGGACTGGCGAAGATAGGTGGACTTGCCGCCCATGTTTGGGCCAGTGATGAGCAGAAGCTGCTGCCGCCCGGGCTCGAAGCAAAGATCGTTGGGAACGAAGCGCTCGCCTTTTTGACGCAGCAGCTCTTCGATCACGGGGTGGCGCCCACCGATGATGAGGAGTTCGCCGGTGGAATTGAATTCGGGGCGGGAATAGCCGCGATCGGCGGCCAGTTTTGCGAACGCGGTGAGGACGTCGAGCTGCGCGACGGCCGCGGCGGTAAGGCGCAGGCGTGCGGCTTTGGCGGCAACGGAAGAGCGTACATCGACAAAGAGCTGGCGCTCGATTTCCAGGATGCGTTCATCGGCGGCCAGGATTTTCCGCTCATATTCCTTCAGCTCGGATGAAGTAAACCGTTCGGCGTTGACCAGCGTTTGCTTGCGCTCGTAGTCCGCCGGGGCGAGATGCAAGTTGGCTTTCGAGATTTCAATGTAGTACCCAAAAATCTGATTGAAGCGAATCTTAAGCGAGCCGATGCCCGTGCGTTTGCGTTCGCGCTCTTCCATAGCGGCGATGATCTGTTTGCTGTGCTGACTGAGGTCGCGAAGTTCATCGAGTTCAGCGTTGTACCCGCTGCGGATCATTCCGGAATCGGTGGCGAGGGCCGGCGGCTCATCGGCGATGGCGCGCTCGAGCCGATCGCGGACGTCGGCGAGTTCGTCGATTTCCTGATGAAGGTCACGAAGGAGTTCGCTGCCTCCCGCGGGAGGTGGCGTAAGGAAATTTTTCAGCACCGGCAGCTGTACCAGTGACTTGCGCAGCGCCACGAGCTCACGAGGAGTCGCAAGACCCAGCGTGATGCGGCTGGTGAGCCGCTCAAGGTCGAGGATGCCTTTGAGTTCCTTGCGGATTTCGCCGCGCACGACGGTTTGTTGGACGAGGTGCGCCACGGCATTGAGACGGGCCTCAATGGCCTCGATGTCGATGAGAGGGCGAAGGAGCCAGGAGCGCAAGAGGCGCGCACCCATGCCGGTCACGGTGGCGTCTAGCACGGCAATCAGAGTGGCAGGGCCAGTCGTGCGGCCGGCTTCTTCGGTGAAGATGGACGTGAGCAGCTCCAGGTTGCGGACAGACACGGGATCGAGTACGAGAGCATGGTGTTGCTCGTAGTAGCGGACGTGGTCGAGATGCCGCAATGCTTCAACGCTTGAGGCACTCACCTTTTCATTGGCGGCCGCAGAGCGGTCACCGCGCGCGGAGTTTTCTCGGAGATAGTGAACGATGGCGCCGGCGGCAGCCCGCGCTTGCGGGTGATCGTCGAGGCCGAAACCAGTGAGTTCGGCAACGCCAAACTGTTCGCGCAGGATGCGCTCGGCGTAGTCGCGCTGAAAAACCCAATCCTCGAGGCGGGATTCCACCCCGCCAACGCCTTCAAGAAGCGATGTCTTTGCCGTTTCGAAAAGCTGTTGCGGCCGGGGAAGCAGAGTTTCCCTCGGGCGGAGCAATTGGAGTTCGTCGCGGAGAGCGTCATCGGCGCGGGCGCCGGAGAATTCGGTGGCCTGAAATTCACCGGTGGAGAGATCGACAAAAGCGAGTCCGATGGGCGAACCCGAGGCATGTTTGGCGACGGAGGCGAGGAAATTATTTTCGCGGGCGTCGAGGAGGGCGACGTCGGTGGCGGTGCCCGGCGTGATGACACGCACTACTTCACGTCGGACAAGTTTCTTGCCTGGGCCGGGCTGCTCCATCTGATCGCAGATCGCGATCTTGAAGCCAGCGCGGATCAGGCGCGCGATGTAGCCTTCGGCGGCGTGGTAGGGAACGCCGCACATGGGAATAGGCTGGCCCTTTTCGCGGTTGCGCGAGGTGAGCGTGATCTGAAGTTCGCGCGCGGCGATGATCGCGTCTTCGTAGAATAGTTCGTAGAAATCGCCCAGGCGGAAGAGCAGCAGGGCGTGCGGGTAGCGCGCCTTGATG
>Ga0209118_1000655_pt1 | contig 17954 bp, 14 predicted proteins | sample BlaSpr_A8_Ref_M1_FD_187988 | JGI IMG/M metagenome (GOLD analysis project Ga0209118, IMG submission 187988) | Forest soil microbial communities from Thunder Bay, Ontario, Canada - Black Spruce, Ontario site 2_A8_Ref_M1 (SPAdes) (version 2) | ecosystem: Environmental > Terrestrial > Soil > Boreal...
CTCGACAGGACGGTGATGTTCACAACCGTCGCGAGTCTCGCAACGTTGCGTGAATGCAACCATGCCTGAGAGTCGGCATTTTCGGAGCGTGAGGCGGCGGCGTTGACGAGCACACATAGGGGCGCCATCCGCGAGCAAATCGCCGCACCCTCATCGATCCGATCCCGACCGTGCTGAGCCGGGTCACTACCGCATGCCCTGTATTTACTTAAGGTGTACGAATTGGGTCGCGGACCACTGCACGTGTCACCACAGAAGAACACCCACTCAAGCAGCCAAACTGCAGCCTTTCTTCGCCAGCTGGGGGTTAGGTTTGCGTCTGGGCCAAACGCTCTAGCGCACCCAACAGCATGCCGCGGTAGATAATCGGGTTCGAGAGGACTCGATCGCCCATCACGATCGCAGCTGGTGGAATCACGTCAGTGACAATCGAAGGGTACCTGACCACGTAGATCCAGAAGTGGGGCACACGCCCTCTGAAGCGCTGGAGTTCGTCCCACAGCGGATCTGGGTGGCCGCTCCGACTCCGGGCAGTCATGACGTGGGACGTTTGAGTGCCAGCGAGCCTCGGCGGGGACGTCGACGTCAACTCGGTGAGCACCGACTCCGGACCGTCCCAAAGCTCCTGCGGTGTCCTTGGTGGGCGGCCTTCTGCGTGAAGGATTTCTCGGCTTGGTGGCCATTCTGGAGACCGCCGCCAGGCCGGCCACGCCATCTCGGCCGCGCAGCTGACGTCTTCGTTGACTGTGCGTTCAAACCAACGCCGCCAAAGCTCAACCGTCATGCCTGCCGCCCGCAGGCGCCCATCTCCGCCCCTGTGCCGGTCGAACGGAGCTACAACGAGACCGTCGGTGAGGAGAGCGTGTACGCAGAAAGCGCTCCCGCCGGTGGCGAGGCCGTACCCCCACAGATTCTCCGGCCATTCGTGCCAGGGAATTGGGTCCGTGGCATAAGTGCGAGCATCCATATTTCGATCAGTATCAGCCTTAGGGCTGAACGCGTTCCCTGCTATTCCCGTTCTTCAGCGGGCGCTGATAACGCCGACTGATTTACCTAGGCTTCGCCGAAGCCCGAACCGCCCAAACGATCAGCGCAACGACCCCAACGATGACCAGCCCGCCGACGAGGGGGACCACCGGAAGGCCGCCTGCAACGACGTTCAATTCATCAACCTCACCCGCCTACGATACTCCCGCAGAGAACATAAACCGGCACAAGAGTTGAGTGCCGGCTACGACGTATTCCTGACGCCGCGCGAGGGCACTCTGGGAGTGCGGCGCGCGGGTGCCGGTCAAGCTCCGCCCGCACCAGTACCGGCTGCCCCGTATTTCCTTAAGGTGTACGAAGTCGGGCCCCCCCTGCGCCGCCAAAGAGAGCGTTGGATCAGCGAGACTCGTTTCGTTGGGGGAGCGGCCGCCGCTCAGAGTTCCCTGCAACCAATGGCGCCAACACGGGTTTAATGGAACGTGAGCGAGAACTACAGATTCTATGCGGCGAAGATGGCGGAGCTAAAAGCGCATCGTTCGGTCAATCGACCATTGCGCGACCAAATCATCGAGCTAATGATGTTCGTGAGAACCTGTGAACTTCGATGGGAATCTCGTCTTCCGACAGAGTGGCTGTGAGGCGAGGGACCACCAGCAGTGTTGAGTTCGCTGGCTGGAGCTGGCCAGAAACATTAACCCTGTTGACGGTGAGTTGCGGCTTGGCAGGAGCTCGCTTGATGAGGCCCGGCACGCAAGCTGCCTATCGACACATCCACCATCGTTGGCGCGCTTTCTGACCGTAGCCTTGACGGTGTGCGGTTCAAAAGGCCCATCTCAGGCGTCCCTACCTCCTCCTCCCCACTCCCTGTAGGACGCCATCCCGACCGTGCTGAGCCAGGTCAACGCCGCCTACCCTGTTATCACTAAAGGTGTACGACCGCGATCTCAGTACGACGCCTATTCAACTACACGTTTCCGAGCTTGTACTCCCAGCCAGGCTGCCACGCGAAATCAGTGTTGATAGCAGCTGTCAGATCTTGGCCTTTGAGGAGGTGGTCGAGCGCCCACTTGGTGGCCGAGTGGCCGATTAGCACGATGCGCATGCGGTCGAAATCGCGAGCGAGATCGTCAAGGAGGTTGCGCGTCCGTTCGACCACATCGCGGTAGCTCTCGCCGCTCGGAAACGGCGTGTCGATGTGGTCGGTCTTTCGGGCACTCAACTCTTTGGCTGAGGTGCCGTTGAGATCGCCGTAGTTGCACTCGCGTAGCCGCGGATCCCGACGGATCGGAATACCAGACCCTGCGAATGCGAGCTCGGCCGTTTCCACCGCCCGGGCGAGATCAGAGGTGAATACGACGTTTACACCGTCATTGCGCCGACGCTCTCCGAGTTCGCGGGCGAGGGCTCGGCCGCGGTCGGAAAGCCGTCCGTGAAGCCAGCCGGTGGCAACGCCACGCTCATTGTCTACCGAGATGGAATGAGTTTCAAAAACGATGGTGACGCCCACTAAGGCTGCCACCGAGCGGATGGCATGCGCAAAACATAGCGCGCGAGAGCACACGGCTCGATCGACTGGCGACCGTGTGCCCCGTTTTCATCGCGTCAAGCGGCTCAGCGTTTACTCCTTGACTCCTCCTCGCTGTGTTGGTGGCTGATCGCGGCGATCTTGTAGATCACCTCGTCTGCAGTGGCGGCAGCTCGTCAACCTCCCGACCTAGCGCGCGAATCAAGCCTCACGGAGGTCGTGGAGCCCACGCCCGGATTCGAACCGGGGACCTTTTCCTTACCAAGTGGCCTTCAGTCCCTGGCGAATACGAGCTGATCTTATCGCTGCCAGTCGATTTTGGCGGACACCATTTAACTCGGGCGCTTCCCATCAACCGTGATTCCCGAGATCTTGGACCCCGGCGGTAAACCCTTCACCTGGCTCCAGAGCTGGCCACAGATATCCAAGTAGACAGCTGCATCCTGAACCTCGAGGTTCTCAACATTGTCCCTGCCACCTAGAAACAACGGCACTTGATAACCGACACACTCCGAGGCGTTGATGACGCGTCCCTTTGCAGACGAACGCCACTCGACGAAGAACTGCTTTGCGAGAGCCTCCTCGGTCTGGTCAATAAGTGTCCCGTCGTGGAAGCTGGCGAACGTCGCCGGTATCACTAGGACATCGCCCGTACCTGGCTCGGCCATCACAACGCCAAGCTCCTGGCCTTGCAGATGTTTCCAACTTAAGGCGAAGTGTCGCCCAAGCCAGTCGAATCCGAATGCCCACACATTGCCTTTCAGAGATGGAAAGGCATCACCCACTTTCTCCGTCCAACGAACGGCACCAGGAAGCGTGTGGACGCGGTACAGGCCTTCGCTAAACGCGCTCCCGGCAAACTCGTCCATGAAGGCGTTCACGTCGGCGAGCTCCGGGACATAAGAGTTCCCGCGAACCTCCTGGGTACGTGACGTCAGTTGAAACGCGGATCGGAACCTATCAAACATCGCTCTTCATATTTGCCTCGATCCCAAACCGAACCCGAAGTGCCCCCTCGCCGTGAAAAGCACCCGACTATCCGTTTTCGCCGATCCAAACTTCGCCAATCCATGTGCCCATATCCGCCCAGTGTTCGTCGGTGTCGCCGTTGTGAGACCAATAGCGAACGGTGCTTCCATCTAGACAGAAGTAGTCGCCGTTGTCGTGACAAAACGGAAGCCATTTACGAGGAACGCCAACCTCCCACGCCTCGCGGGCATTCTGCACGAGGTCCAGGTATCCCATGCCGGGCACAACGACACAGGGCTCTAGGGTCGAAAAGACAACATCGCTTGCCTCAAGCAGGTATCGCTTGTAGTCCGGCGAAAACAAGATTCCCAACTCACGTTCAGCTGAGTTGACCTCGTCCTCTGACGGAAGTCTGAATGGCTTGGGAACCGGTTCGTTTCGCCTGCGAAGCTCGGCGATAGCCTCCCCGATTTCCATGGCAAGCATCATTCTCGCCCGCCCACAGGCGCCGCGACAAGCAGGGTGCGATTTGTTAACGAGTCTGCGGATCGGCGGTGTCGAAAGTCTGCCGGCTACCCGAAAGGCCTCATTCAGGGCGTGCGTTAGGTTCATCCAGCAATCGAGCGCATTCCATCCGTAACACGCGCCAACCCAGTGAAGTCGTCACTTCGGGCGCGACCTTCGGCGGCGTCTCTCGCGCGATCACCTGAATGTCTTCCGCAGTAGGAACCTCATTCATACGTCCGTCAAAAACGTCCCATTGCGCCAAGAGCTTCCTTGTCCAATCGGTCATGCGTGGGTCGTCAGTGAGATGGAACAAACGGTACGGCCGTCCCCGGTCATCGATCATCTGGACAGTGGGGATGTCACCCAGTCGATAGGACTTGACCGCGAGAGTTCGAAGTCGCGCCTGGCGCCCGTTTTGGAGAGTGAGCAAGAAGACATCACCGGCTTGCACCGGACACGGAACACGACCTGGAGGCCGAACTTTGACCGCAGCCTTCTGAGGACCAAGTAGCTGGCCGCGAAGTCTAGCTAGAACGGACCGGCGCTTATTCGCGAACCCGGTTTCGTCCCACATGTGCAGGTCGCCGCCAGCATCGATCAATGCGACCGTACGGTCGCGAACCGCAGGATCGAGGCGCCCAAGCTCCATTTGAGCTGCCGCGAGTCCAGTCCAGAAACAGGTGCCATTATCTGGATCATCCACGGCGTGTGCGAAGCTTCGTAGTACCCTCTGCAGCGCCTCGGCGTCCGGAGTGCCATCTTCGAGGAGCTCTCGGTACTCCCCCCTCACATCGCTGGCGAGGTCGTTGCCGAAAACTCCGGTACTCCACGAACCCATTCGCCCGTAGCCTATCTCGAAGGCAGCTGTTCCACTGCTGATCTGGCCACCGAGTCCGAAGCAAACTCGATCACGTCTCCGAGCGACAACTCCAACGCCTGGCAGAGCGCGCGGAGGGTCCCAAACGTAGGGTGGCGCCGGCTGGCAAAGAGGTCGCATAGCGTTCCCTCGTCCACCTGTACGTGCTCTGCGAGGTCCCGGCGCGTCCAGCCCCGTAATACGCGGGCACGGTCGATCACAACCACGTCGACCTCCCATTGCAAGGTCCCGCGTGTATTCACACCATGCGCTCGGTCTGGCCCAGAACTCCAACCGCTCGACTCAGTCGATCCGCCCTGGAAGGCACGGTGTTACGCGTGCCGTGCATTCCCTCAGGCGCCACTTTGGTTTTTGGCGGTCCTCTGTTAGGGGATCCGGACCGCCTGCGTCGGACCACAGCGCCATTGGCTGGCGCCTGCCGCCGTGCGGAGTCAGCCGCAGCGAGCTGCCCGCCTCCTCGCTTCGGCAACATGTCGATCCGTTTGCGCATCGCGTCACGCGCCTGAATGCGCGCACGCGCGGTAGCCGACATGTGGTGCAGCGCGCGATTGGCGGCCAAGTCGCGGCCTCCCCTCCGATCGACATCGCTGCCCACGCGCCGGATCCACTCCGATAGTTATTCCCGACCGTGAAACTCATGCCAGTCGATGACAACAGGCACCGCAGGGACGTCTCAACCACGTTTTGGGACGTTTCGAAACGTCCCAAGCGTCCCGCAAACGTCCTGAACGTTCAGTGCCCTTGGTCGGCCGGCCTTAGGAGCTGCTCGGTCATTCCCGGTCCGTGAGAGGATCGAGCCTATGTCGTTTTCGATCGGGTGGTCAGCGGTGGTGCCTGGCCATAGCCATCACCTTCTGGAGGTGGACCCCGATCGTGGACATTTGTACGTATCCGATGGTTGGGGCGTTGCCTACGCGAGCCTGAGCCTCCGGATCCTGAACATCGCGGATGGCGCGGAACTGGCCAAGGTTCGGACAAGACATCAGCAAGCTCGGGCAATCACGTTTGTCGGCGGGGACGCCCTCGTGGCTACTGACTCGCGGCTTTTCCAGCTGACGCGCGCGAACCTCGTGGAACAGCGAGCTTGGGATAGCAGAGTTCCAAGATATGCTGACACGCTCGTGCACGAGAACGGCAAACTGTTTATGGCTAACTGGCTCCGGCCGACTGCGGCAATTTTCGACCTCGACGCTGGGCGAACCTCGCGCTTGACTCTTGAACCCGGAGTGCGTGCGGTACTCAGGGGGAGGGAACTTCTCGTTTACGCCTTGGGCAGCGGCGTGCTGCGCAGCCTCGACGTGGGCACCCGTTCGCAGCGAGTCTTAATTAAAGGGGAAACCGGCCGGTCGGTCGCGATGGTCGCCGATCGGTGGCTTGCAGTGCTCAAGGCTGGTTGGAAAACCGACTCGAGCGGAGTCCAACTTCCCGCCCCCACCTCCCGCGAGATCGCCCTATACGACCTCGAAGACGGCACTGTCCGCGCGTTCCCGTTGTCACGGGAAACGGTCGCGATTGAAGGCGCGGCCAACAGTCCACTGCTGTGGCTGTTACAACGCGGCACAGGGCCACGCGAGCTTCCATCAATTGTCGAGCAGGTAGAACTCCCCAGTTTCCGCAGTGTTCAGACAGTCGTGGCCCCTGTCGGTTCCGACGTCGCGCAAGTCATCCCAAACCAATCACTCGCCGTCTTCGTTGTGCCGAACTATCGCGAGAGTCGCGCGACATTGAGCCTTGCCCGCGTGAGTTGAATCGGCGCTCAGTTGTTTTATTGGCGCCGCCATGAAGGCCCCGCAGAACCGCCCGCCTGCCAGACGCCGCCATCGACCACGAGATGGGCAGCCCAATCCAATAGCGGACCGAGGTCTCGCTCGCTGCTCAATCGGACGTAGCGGTTCAGCACCGCATAGTCAGCGTGTCCCATAGCAGCCCGTAGGCGCTCTAGGTTCCAACCTGCCTGGCACGCGACTGTCGCGAATGTGTGCCGGAAGGCGTGGGCGTGGACATGGAACCCGACTCGCTTCTCGAGGCGATCCATCAGCTGATCAATGCCCCACGGCGTGTAGGACAGCCCGCGATCGTTGACCAGGATGGTCGACACCCGGGCTTGGTCGCGGTGGCCCGCCTCATAGCGCTTGATCGCTGCAGCCAGCTTGGGAGTGATCGGCACCCGGCGCGACTTCTTGCCCTTGGCGCCAGCGTCCCAGCGCACGCGGAGCTCCACGCGGCCCCGGTCCAGCGAGTCGAGCATCAGGTCCGGAAGCCCGTCCGGTCCGCGCACCGCCAGGCCGCAGAGCTCGGCAGCTCGCACCCCACTCCCCACAAGCATGCGAACGATCAGCTCCTCCTGCGGCCGCTCGGGATTGCACGCGGCGAGCACGTCGCGCAGCTGCGCGATGTGGAACACCGTGGCTTCCTTCAGCGGCACTCTGGGCGCCTTGAGTCGGCGCATGCGCGGGTCGACGGCGTAGCCCTCGCCTTCGGCCCAACGCAGGAACGTCATCAGCAGCCGGTGTAGGTCGTTGAGCGTCGCCGGCTCCGGCAGACGCCCTCGGTTGGTCGGCCGCTCGGCGACCCAGACCCGGTACTCGCGCACCAGGTCGACGCCGAGCTGCTCGAAACGGCCGACACCTGGATGCTCGTCCTCGAGCCAGCGCAGGAACGGTCTGATCGTCCACTCGTAGTGACGCAGCGTCTTCGGCGAGACCAAGCTTCCCTGTTTGTCGAGCCTGAAGTGCTGGTAGGCGGCCTCGATCGCCGACGTTCGGTGTGGCTCTGACTCCGCCAAACGACCCTGGATGACTCGCACTCTGGTCCGTATGTTGGCCCTCCGTTTGGGCCAGGGACCACAAGCGGACCTTTTATTACGGCAAGTTCCGGTCCGTTTCCCGGTCGTTTCCGGGTGGACGCCCATCGCCTTCCAATAGGCTCGAAACGAATACGAAATCAAGCCTCACAAGGGTCATGGAGCCCACGCCCGGATTCGAACCGGGGACCTTTTCCTTACCAAGGAAATGCTCTGCCACCTGAGCTACGTGGGCAATGCGCCGACCCCCGATTCTATCTGCTGCATACTCGGCGCCAGGATTGTGGCCACGATCGACGATGTTCTCGAACGGACGCGCAGCCGCCTCAAAAGGCTCGAACCTGAAGAGGCTGCGGCGGAGCTCGAACGCGGCGCTCTGCTCGTCGATACGCGGACCGAGACCCAGCGCAGCACGCAGGGGGAGATACCCGGGGCGCTCGTCATCGATCGGACAGTTCTCGAATGGCGGCTCGACCCAACCTCCCCGCATCGCATCGCCCAGGCCGTGGATGAACGGGTTCGGGTGATCGTGATCTGCGCCGAGGGCTACTCATCGAGCCTTGCCGCGGCATCACTCCAGGACCTCGGCCTGCTCAACGCGACCGACGTGGTCGGCGGATTCGACGCCTGGCACGCTGCCGGCCTACCCGTGAAGCGCTAGAGGCGCGGCCTCTAGGTGCCGGACTCCAGGCGACCAGCTTCGGTGAAGATCTCCGCCCGGCCGCGGATCTTGATCGCCGCGGTCAGCTCCGTGAACTGCGCCACCAGGACCTCGCCCGCGTCCAGGCGCTCCGAATGATGCGAACGCGTGTCCTTGCCTCGTGTCAGGCCCATGATCACCACGCCGTCCTCGAGCGCCTTGACGACTATGTAGCGCCCGGTCGCACTCCCCTCGAGCTCCATTCTCTCCCTCGTCCGTTGCCGTTGGTCTGCGCCTTCGGTCGCACCGTTTCCAACCTGGTCGCGGTCTGACCGACCAGCTCGTCGATCTCAGCCGCGAGCGCGGGACCGGCGAGCACATGATAACGATCGGCATTCACGATCACTTCGCGGCTCCCCACGACCACGTGGAACACCACTTCGTCCGCGCCGGGATGACGCGCCAGAACTGCCTCGAGGCGCTCGGCCAGCTCGGCATCGCTGTTCGGGATGCGCACATGAACCAGCTGGCGGCGTGCCACGGGCACGCACTCCGGGTCGTCCCAGAGCCACGCCATGTCGGCGACGACCGACGCCGTCTCAACCTCCTGCTCGATTTCCGGATCGGCCGGTGGGGCGCCGCTGGAGCCGCTGGCGCGCGTGCTGCCTGCCCGCGCGTCCACCTTGCCCTGCACGACGAGCACCTTGTCGGGCTCGAAGAGAAGCCGGGTCTGCTCGAAGACCCGAGGGAACAGCACGACGTCGACCGTCCCGGTCAGGTCTTCCAGTGTGGCGTAGGCCATGATCTGGCCCTTTCGTGTCACGACGCGTCGCACCTCGCGCACCAACCCGGCGACGCGGACCTCCGTGTCCTGCAGCGCGCTGGTCACCTCGACCGCCTGCGTGTCCGAGAGCTTGGCCAGCTCGGCCGAGATGCGGCGCAGCGGGTGGTCGCTCAGGTACAGGCCGAGCAGCTCCTTCTCGAGCCGAAGCTTGTCTTCGCCCGGCATCGGTTTGATGTCGACCGCCAGACCGAAGTTGTTGACCTCCTCGTCGGCTGAGCCGATGAGGTCGTACAAATTGGTCTGGCCTGCTTCGCGGTCCTTGCGATCGCGCTCGGCGCGGTTGATGTAGTGCTCGAGGACGGTCAGGAGCCAGGCGCGCTCGCCCAGCGTGTCGCACGCGCCCGATTGCACCAGCGACTCCAGCACGCGCCGGTTGACGTCCTGGATCGCGGTTGTGCGCTCGCAGAGGTCCTCCAGCGACTTGAAGGGGCCGTCGGCGTCGCGCAGCGCGACGATGCTTTCGACCGCGTGCTGGCCCACGTTCTTGATCGCCGCGAGCCCGAACAAGATCCGCGCATCGCTCATCGAGAAGTCCGCGCGTGAATGGTTGATGTCGGGCGCCACCACGTCAATGCCACGGATGCGACAGTCGACGATCGCCGTGGCCACGCGGTCCGCGCTGCCCTCCATGTGGATGAGCAGCGCGGTCATGTACTCGAGTGGATAGTTCGCCTTCAGATACGCGGTCTGGTAGGCAATCAATCCGTAGGCCGCCGAATGCGCGCGGTTGAAACCGTACTCTGCAAACTTCGCGATACCGTCGAACAACGCGTCGGCGGTCGTCTGCGAGATTCCGCGCTCGACCGCCCCCTCGATGAACTTCGTGCGCTGCTTGGCCATCTTGGGCTTGTCCTTCTTGCCCATGGCAGAGCGAAGGATGTCGGCCTCGCTCATCGAGAACCCGGCCAGCTCGCGAGCGGCCATCATCACCTGCTCCTGGTAGATCATCACGCCGTACGTCTCGCGCAGGATCGGCTCGAGGCGCTCGTGCATGTACTCGATCGTCTCGCGACCCTGCTTGCGGGCGATGAAGGCGGGGATGTTCACCATCGGACCCGGGCGGAAGAGCGCGACGGCCGCCGACACGTCCCCGAAGCTCTGCGGCCTCATGTCCATCAGCATCCGGCGCATGCCCGCACCTTCGAACTGGAACACGCCATGCGTGTCGCCGTTGGCGATCAGCTCGAAGGTCTTGGCGTCATCGATCGGAAGATGCTCGAGGTCGATCTCGATTCCGCGATGCTCTTTGACCAGCCTCATGCACGTGGCCATGATGTCGAGGTTCTGCAAACCGAGGAAGTCGATCTTCAGCAGGCCGATGTCGCCGACGGCTTTCATGTCGTACTGGGTCACCACAGCTTCGCGGCCCGGGCCGTACTGCAGCGGCGCGTAGTGCACGAGCGGCTCCGGCGCGATCACGACGCCGGCGGCGTGGGTGCTCACGTTTCGCGACACGCCCTCCAGCGTGCGTGCGACATCGATGAGGCGCTTCTGCTCTTCATTCGACTCGTACGCCTCGCGAAACTCGGCGACCTCTTTGATCGTGTCGTCGAGAGTCTTCGAGCGGCCCTGCCACACCGGCACGAGCTTGGCCAGGCGGTCGGTGTCGCGCAGCGGGACCTCCAGCACGCGTCCCACGTCGCGGATCGCGGCCTTGGACGCCATCGTCGTGAACGTGATGATCTGGGCCACGCGATCGGCCCCGTACTTCTCCGACACGTAGCGGATGACCTTCTCGCGGCCTTCCACCGAAAAGTCGCAGTCGATGTCCGGCATCGACACGCGGTCGATGTTGAGGAAGCGCTCGAAGATCAGGCCGTGGTGAATCGGGTCGAGGTTCGTGATGCCCAGGCAGTACGAGACGAGGCTGCCCGCCGCGCTTCCGCGTCCCGGCCCGACCACGATGCCCTGCTTGCGCGCGAAGTTGTAGAAGTCCCAAACGATCAGGAAGTACGACGCGTACCCCGTCTGGCTGATGACCGACAGCTCTGTCTCGGCGCGCTCCTTGACCGAGTCGTTCGACTCGCCGTACCGCCATTCCAGGCCATCGAGCACCAGTTTGCGAAGGTACTGGTCTGGCTTCATCCCATCGGGGACGTCGAAGGGCGGCAGCAGGGTCGCGCCCAGCTTCAGCTTGAGATCGACCATATCGGCCACGTCGAGGGTGCTGGCCAGCGCGTCGGGCAGGTCTGCGAACGCGGCTCGCATTTCGTCGGCGGTCTTCAGGTAGTTCTCCTGTGAGGAGAAACGCCAGCGGTTGGGGTCGTTGAACCGTGCCCCGGTCTGGAGACAGAGCAGCACGTCGTGCGCCTCTGAGTCGTGGCGGTGCACGTAGTGCAGGTCGTTGGTCGCGCACAGGCGAAGCCCGAACTCCTTGCCGAAGCCGGTGAGCGCCTCGTTGACCACATCCTGGCGGTCGATACCGTGGCGCTGCACCTCGAGCAGGAACCGTTCCTTGCCGAAGATGTCCCGATACGCGGCGACCGATTCGCGGGCGCCATCGATGTCTCCGTCAGTGATCCGGCTCGCGGCTTCGCCCTGCAGGCAGCCCGAGAGGGCGATCAACCCTTTGCTGTGCTCGGCCAGGATCTCCTTGTCGATGCGGGGCTTGTAGTACATGCCCTCCATCTGGCCGACGGTGCAAAGCTTCATGAGGTTGAGATAGCCGTCGTGGTCGGCCGCAAGGAGCGTCAGGTGGTTGGGGTCGCGATCGACCCTGCCTTCGCGCAGCAGGCGCGAACGAGGCGCGACATAGACCTCGCAGCCGATGATCGGCTTGATCCCAGCGTCTTTGCACGCTTTGTAGAAGTGAATGGCGCCGTACATCACACCGTGGTCGGTGATGGCCAGGGCGGGCATCTCGAGTTTCGCCGCAGTCTCCACCAGCGCATGGATGCGGCTTGCCCCATCGAGCAGCGAATACTCGGTGTGGTTGTGCAGGTGGATGAAGGTGTTTGGGGCGTGCGGCATCGTTTGGATTGGGTGTGGCGGACCCCGGGATAAGTCTAAGGGCGATCTACCTCTACATTCCCTGGTTGGTCCAGGAGTTGAGTTAGCCCCCCGGAGTCGTGGGGCGACCAAAAGGGCACAGATGGCCCTACGTAAGGCGTGGGATCCGATCAAATGGCACAAATGCCGCTTTCTGGCGCGCGAGGCGACCAAGGGGGCGCAAACGGCTTGGGGGCGACACCGGGTTTGCCTTTAGCCGGACCGTAACCCTATGCTTCCGCCCGCGTTGAGAGTGTCGTGCTGTTTCTGAAGCCCCTGCTGGCCTTCACCGTGAGGCAGCTGCAGCCGGGTCGCCTGCGCCTCGCGCTCCTGAAGCTGGGCCACAGCCTGGACGTCTTCTAAACCGCACCGTTATCGTTAGCCCGCCCTTCGGGCCCCCATGCGGCCCAACCTGAGATCGCCGGCTCTGCCCCACCTGGTGATCCTTGCCGTTCCCGCAGCTGCCTTTCTCTACGTCCTGCGGCGCGGGCGGGGCACCATGCACCTAGCCGCGCTGAAGCAGGGCCACGCTTTCGATGTGGTACGTCTGCGGGAACATGTCCACGATCGCGGCTCGCCTGACGCGGTAGCCGCCCCGCACCAGCGCGATCAGGTCGCGCGCGTGCGTTGAGGGCTCGCAGGAGACGTAGACCAGCCGGTCGAGGCCCAGCCTTATCAGCTCCCCGATAGCGGCCGGCTCGCAGCCTGCTCGGGGCGGATCGAGGATCGCCGCCTGGTACAGCCCGAGGCGCACCTTGCGCAACACGGTCTCCACCTTGCCCGGCAGGTAGTCGACTCGAGCGGAGTTGATCCGTGCGTTAAGGCGGCCGAGCTGCACCGCGTTTGGGTTCTCCTCGATCGCGGTCACACCGGCCGCCTCGCGAGCGACGGCCACCGAGAGGGTCCCGATCCCCGCATAGAGGTCGAGCACTCGATCTGCGGCGCCGGAGCCGAGCATCTCCAGAGCGGTCCGGTACAGGACGAGCATCTGGCGGTAGTTGGTCTGAACGAAGGTGTCGCTGCTGACGCGAAACTTCAGCTCCCAGAAGTCGAGCGGCATGGCGTCGTCGAGGACGACCTGGTCGGGCAGCAGCTCCGCAACGCGACGCGCGAACTCGTTTCTCGGCCACAGAGGCTCAGGGCCCCGATGGCGGAGCCGCCAAAGCAAACCACGTCCGTTCGGCTCGGCAGTCAGCAGCAGGTTCTGGAGTCCTTTCAGCTCGAGCTCATCAGCTGCCCTGGCAAACGCCGGCAGCGCTTGCTCGATGCGCAAGTCGTGGATCGGGCACGTCTCGATGGGCAGGACCGAGTGCGAGCGCAGGCGGTGAAAGCCGAAGCGCCATCCTGCAGCGCCGGCAATGGCCTCGAACTCGCCCCGGATCCGGTAGCGCCACGGATCGTCCATGCCGAGCACGGGCGTGTCGGGCGGCAGGCGCAGCCCGGCCCGCGACCACGCCTCCTCCACGACCTGGCGCTTGAGCGCCAACTGGTGCTGGTAGGCCGCATGCTGGAGCTGGCACCCACCACATTCGCCAAAGTACGGGCAGGGCGCGGGCACGCGATGCGGCGAGGCTTCGATCACCCGCGTGGCGGCTGCCACCGCCACTCCTCCCTGCCGGCCGCGCGGCTCGGCCTCGACGACCTCGCCGGGCAGCGCGTAGTTGACGAGCCACACCTTGCCGTCGTCCCTCGCGACGGCCGCACCGCCATGCGCCGGCGCCGTCGGCCGGAGGATCAGCGGCGCCACAACGCCATCGGGTCTCGCGCGGGCTTGAACCCGGCCGCCTCGACCATCTGTGTCGCCACCTTGAAGCCTTCGGCCACCTTGTCCGGCTGGTGCGCGTCGCTTCCGTACTGCACCGCCTGCCCGCCCAGCTCTCGCCACCAACGCACGACGGTGATGTCGGGGCAGAGCGTGTGCCCTCGGGTCGTGTTGACCTCGAGCACCCGTCCGGTGCGTGCGGCGGCCCTGAGCACCGCGCGGATCTCCTGTTCGTAGTCCGCTTCGCGATATGGCGCGGCTCCTTGCAACCAGTACCGCTTCGGGTAGTCGATGTGCGCCAGGGTTTCGAAGGGCAGCCCGCTTTCCAACATGGCCAGGCTCTCGCGGAAGTACTCCCTCACCGCCGCCGGGAAGTCGGTGGCGGCCTTTTCGCGAAACTGGCTCGCGTCGACCAAGACGCCGCCAAGGCGGACGCAGTGGATCGAGCCATGCACCTGGTCGAGCGGGCCGGATGCCAGCACCGCGGCAGTCTCTTCCGGGTACCAGTGCGGCTCACCCAGCTCAACGCCGGTCAGGATGCGCAGGTCTTTGAACTTGACGCGGCAGCGCTCGATCGCGTCGAAGTATCCCGCGATGTCGACCGAGTGCTGTCCTTTGTGTACGAGCGCCCAGTCGGCGTGCTCCGTGAAGGCGATGGCAGGCAGACCGACCTCGATCGCGCGCTCGCAGCTGCGCTCCATGGAGCCGTTGGGGGCGTCCCACGACCACTCGGTGTGGACGTGGAGGTCGGGCGGCAGGGGCATGGTGCTGAGAAGGCTAGCTGCAAACTCCACCTCCCCATCCGGCGCTGGCGCGCCACCTTGCGCGCAAAGCGGCGATCAGGATGGGACTTACTGATTGCCCCGGCGAGCGGGGAAGTGACTTATCTATAGAATGGCCCGCCGTGGGATGGGTGGTGCTTGGTATTTCCTACGCGGTGGGCGCGCCGCTGCTCGGAATTGGCCTTTACATCGCCATCCGCGGCAGCTTCCCGGGCTGGTGGATGGAGTGGATGCTGTGGCCGGTCAAGCACGTGACACCGGGGGTCGCCCGGCTCCAAGGCGCGACCGTGGTCGGGCTCGGATTATCAGCTGTGGCGATCGGATTGAGCATGTGGGTTTCGGAGTTGGCTGGGGGCGTGCTGGTCATCGTGGCGATCGCCGCCTACCTGGTGGGCGCAGGTCTATACGTCTACAGCACATGGCTTTCCCGTCGAGGGCCACAAGAGCAAGAGCTAGCCTAGGAGGCGAAGCATCAGCTCGCTGGCGACCTTCGGGTTGGCTTGCGGCGCTCTCTTTTTGAGATCCGCCATCAGCGCTCCAAGTGCCTGCTTTTTGCCCGCCCGATAGTCCTCCACCGCCCGGCGATTGGCCTCCATCACCGTCTCGACCACCGCCAGTAGCGACGCCTCGTCGCTGACCTGTGCGAACCCGTGCTCGCTCACGATGTCTGACGGCGACCGGCCCGATTCGACCGACTCCATCAACACCTCCCGCCCCTGGTCGCGAGTGATGCTGCCCGACGTGACCAGGTTCACAAGGTCAGCGAGGTGCTCGGCAGTCGGAATCTTGCCCGCCGGGGCCACCTCGCCGATGATCCAGTTGGCGACCGGTTTGGCGTCCGCCCCCGCCGCGACGGCCGCTTCGAAAAGATCGGCCAGGTCGCGATCGGCTGCGATAAGCACCGCGTCGGCCGCGGGCAGGCTGTACTTCGAAATCAAACGGCCGCGGCGGGCCTCGGGCAGCTCCGGCAGCGCCAACCGCAGCTCTTCGATCCATGCGGGATCAATCTCCAGCGGGGGGAGGTCCGGCTCGGGGAAGTAACGGTAGTCCTCGGCGAACTCCTTGCTCCTTTGCGAGAAGGTGCGGCCCTCGGCTTCGGACCACCCGCGCGTCTCCTGCACGACCGTTCCGCCCGACTCGAGCAGCTCGGTCTGGCGGACCACCTCATAAAGGATCGCGCGATGCAGGGCGCGAAACGAGTTGATGTTTTTCAGCTCGGTCTTCACCCCGAGCTCGCCCTGACCCGCGCGGCGGATCGAGATGTTCGGCTCAGCTCGCAGCTGGCCCTTCTCCATCTCAGCCTCGGAAGCGCCGATCGTGCGGAGCAGCGTGCGGAGCGCGACCGCGTAGTCGCGAGCCTCATCGGCCGACCGAAGGTCCGGCTCGCTCACGATTTCCATCAGCGGAGTGCCCGCGCGGTTCAGGTCCACGAACGACTCCAGAGCCTTGTGCAGCTTGTCGCCGGCGTGGATGAGCTTGCCGGTGTCCTCCTCGAGATGGACACGGCGGATCCGCACCCGGCGCCCATCAAGCTCGAGGAATCCGTCCTTGCTCAACGGGAGGTCGTACTGGCTGATCTGGTAGCCCTTCGGAAGGTCGGGATACATGTAGTTCTTGCGGTCGAACTTTGTGTGGCGGGGGATTTCGCAGTTGAGCGAAAGCGCCGTCTTGAGGCAGGCCTCGACGGCCGCCTTGTTGATCACGGGCAGCGTGCCCGGCATGCCCAGGCAGATCTCGCAGACGTTGGAGTTCGGCGGGTCGCCGAGCCGGCCGACGGCGCAGCCACAGAACATCTTGCTTCGCGTGGTCGGCTGCACGTGGACCTCCATCCCGATGACGACTTCCCACGCATCTCTAGGCAAGGGGAGCGACCTCCGCCCTGACCCCACTCGCGACCTCATAAGCGCGTGCGACGCGCAGCGCGACGTCCTCGCGCCACTGGGGCGCAAGCACCTGCAAACCGACCGGCAGAAGCTCGCTGGTCATGCCGCACGGCACGTTGATCCCGGGCAGCCCCGCGAGGTTTGCGCCGAGTGTAAGCACGTCACAGAGGTACATCGACAGCGGGTCCTGCGTCTTGGACCCGATTGGAAATGCGACCGTGGGTGACGTGGCGCTGATGATCGCGTCGCACTTTTCGAAAGCGGCGTCGAAGTCGCGCTTGATCAGCGTCCGGACCTTCTGGGCCTTGAGGTAGTAGGCGTCGTAGTAGCCGCTCGACAGCGCGTAGGTGCCAAGCATCACGCGCCGGCGGACCTCAGTCCCGAAGCCCTTACGCCGAGTCCGTTCGTAAGCCTCGGTTATGTTCTGGGCGTCCTCGGCCGACATCCCGTACCTGGCGCCGTCGAAGCGCGCCAGGTTGGAGGAACACTCAGCCGGCGCGATGATGTAATAGGCCGCGAGCCCGTAATCCGTGTGGGGCAGCGCGACGTCGACGATCTCCGCGCCCGCATCACGCAGCGACTTGATGGCGAGATCGATGGAGGCCTTAACGGCAGGCTCAATGCCCTCGACTTCGTAGTACTCGCGCGGCACCCCGAGCCGCATGCCCTTGACCCCCGAGTCGAAGTCTGGGAGCACGTCGTTGGGACGAGTAGAGGACGTGGCGTCGAGGGGATCATGCCCGGCCATCGCCTCCAGCACGATCGCCGCGTCCTCGACAGAGCGTGTGAACGGACCGATCTGGTCGAGGCTCGATGCGAATGCGATGAGTCCGTAGCGGCTCACCCGGCCGTACGTAGGTTTCATCCCGACGACGCCACACAACGCCGCCGGCTGCCGGATCGAGCCGCCGGTGTCGGTGCCCAGGGCGATCATCGCCTCGCCCGCCGCAACAGCCGCGGCGCTGCCACCTGAGCTTCCGCCGGGCACACGGTCAAGGTCCCACGGGTTGTGAGTCGGGTGATAGCCCGAGTTCTCGGTCGAGCTGCCCATGGCGAACTCGTCGCAGTTGGTGACCCCCAGCATCACGGCCCCGGCGGCAAACAGCCGCGAGACCGCGGTGCCCGTGTACGGCGGCCGGAACCCCTTCAGGATCTGAGACCCGGCCGTCGTCTCCACGCCGCGGACACACAGGACATCTTTCACGGCCATCGGGATGCCGATCAGCGGCCCGAGGTCTCCGCGCGCGATGCGGCGGTCGGCCTCGGCCGCCTGCTGTTCCCAGAGCTCCGGCGTGAAACGCAAGTAGGCCTTGACGCGGTGGTCGAGGCGCTCGATTTGCTCCGCATGCGCGGTGACGAGCTCAGCGGCCGAAAAGGCGCGAAGCCT
>Ga0209118_1000656_pt1 | contig 17947 bp, 15 predicted proteins | sample BlaSpr_A8_Ref_M1_FD_187988 | JGI IMG/M metagenome (GOLD analysis project Ga0209118, IMG submission 187988) | Forest soil microbial communities from Thunder Bay, Ontario, Canada - Black Spruce, Ontario site 2_A8_Ref_M1 (SPAdes) (version 2) | ecosystem: Environmental > Terrestrial > Soil > Boreal...
AGGCGATTTATCTTGACGCTACCGCCAAGCTTGTTCCGAAGTGGCTTCCGCCAAGTCAGATGTTTTGGGCGGTAACGACGAGCGTTTTGTTCGCACTCGCGGCTGTGGCTCTTCTTACGAATCGAATGGCACTTCTCGCGACTCGCCTACTGACAATGATGCTCGTGATCTTTGGGCTACTCGTGTGGGTACCGTTGCTTCTTTCGGATCCCCACAATCATACGAATTGGAGCGAAAACACCGAGACCTTCGCGATTGCCGGAGCAGCATGGGTTCTCGCTGATCTCCTCGGCGAGTATCGGCTTAATGACCATCGCCCGAGATGACGTGAGGGCGCTAGGCCGCCAGCGCTGGACGCCGCAGCCACATCGTCGGCTGCTAGTTAAAGCGGGTCAAAAACCGCACCCCCGCCCAAGCCTGCGATTTCGTTGACGTGTCCCGCGACATGCGCTTAAGATTCTCGTCGCTGAACTGCCTGCACGTGCACTTTTGCTATTCTGGATTTTGGGAGGAGGGCACTATGAATCGAGAACGAGCGCTGAAGGTCCTGCTGGTGTTGGTGGGATTGCTCTTTTCGGCCGGCATCTATCCCGTGGCGATGGACTTATGGCACGGAAATGCTTCCAATCCCGGCGACGATATGATGCTCAGCCTCTACATCACGCTCGGCATTTTCCTGCTGCTCGCAGTGCGTAACCCAGCGGCGCACCGCAGCCTGATCGCCTTTACAGCATGGTCGAGTTTCGCTCACGCTGTGGTTATGTCGGCGATTGGATTCCAGCCCCAGTATGCGAGCGAGCGCGTAGGATTTTGGATTGGCTCGGGTGTGCTCGTCCTCATCGGTGTAGCCTTCATCGCGCTGGCGCGGGCGAAGCAGCCCGTCGAGCGGGCATCCGCAGCGGCTGCGTAGGTGCGGGACAAAAAACGCGCCTGAAAACCGCAGGGATGCGGCACCCGGCGATAGCGAAAGAAATAGTCGAGTCTGAAAAACGGAAGTCCGGCACGCTCGTCACTCGTTACTCGTCATTTCCTCATAAGCGGTGCGCCACCAATTCAAAAGCCTGCCCCACCCGCCCAGCCCCACCTTTTCTGCAGAAACCGCAGAAAGAGTGGGCCACCCGCGATCTTCTCGTAATGTGAAACCATAGTGCGACTTAAACCGTTGCGTCTTTGCCAATCCTCCATCGGTTTTGCAACGTGGCGATTGAACTTGCGCCACTGTTACTGAACGTCGCTTGAGGAGGCCACGTCATAGGCCGCGTTCCGACAGGCCAGATAGGTAACAGGAGCTTGTCCCATTCGCCGTCTCGAATCGTGACTCCTTGCACGCGAGCATTCTCGTGCTCCGGCTCATGGTGAACAGTAACGACTTGAATTACAAGATGACCCATGACGAACGTCGAAACACTGGCCTTAGCTGCTTTCGGCGCGTTCGGAAAATCCAGCCATACAATTGTTCCGTCCGCCGAATAGCCACTCCGCCCATACGCTCCAATCTGGACAACGGTCTTGTCTGGAATCCTTCGGTGTAAACGCAAGGCTTCACACTCGTTTCGCGTGAAGAAGTGTCCGCGATTCTTGGCATTGACCGCATCCAAGACCATTGCTTTCTCCACGGCCCACAGCGCGAGGGATGTTTGTTGTGCTGCGTCCAGAGGCTTAGCAGTGTTCTGCATCAGGCAACCGATTATCGGGATGTTCTCCGACTCTAACGCGCTCATCCAGCCGCCGTTACATGGGATGCAAACGCAGCGAACCTCTACAACCGAATGACTGACGGTCTTCGCTGGCGCTTTGCCCATTTTGATTCGCGTGGGCTGCGTGCCAAGTCGTTGAAGAATCCAATCAGACCACAGGTGCTCTTTGCTATTTGCCTCGTTAGCGCAGAACAAACATTGCTTCGCCATTCCCTCAATCTAACATGTTCGTTGCAATGGTTGGCGGGTGGCCGCGCTTTAACTCTTGGGTGGCCTTCGCTCTTAGCGAAGGCCACCCGGAGATGCCTCAGGCTATTAAAGGATGCGCCACCCGCCACCGCTGCGTTTGGGCACCGAGCCGCATCTAAGCACGAAGAGGAGGAACCGATGCCCGACAGCGCAATAGAGTGCCCATCATGTGAACGAGAGATTCTGCTTCAATGGCCGCAATCGACAGGCTCAGCGCTCTACGACTACCACTGCCCCTACGGCTGCGGCGCCGGGCTTCAGGTCCAAGCAACCCCGCCGATATACATCCATCGACTCGACTCAACAGGAAACTGGGAACCGTTCGAAATCATCGGCGCCAACGCAGTCACCAGCTAAGGCCATTTCAGCATGGCACCGATCCCTTCATCGGGAGAATTGGGAACAGACGGGAGGTTTTCTGATCTTTGTTTGACAAGGGTCGTTTTGCTCATAACGATTGGAGGTTTTCAGATTAAGGCGAACTTCCCGTCTGTCCCCGCTCGTCACACGGTGGATGGGTCTGCGATGAAAAAGCGAAACACACATTGACAGTGGTGTTGTACAATGGGACACTTTCCCACAGGCGGCGGGCAAGCATGAATCGCCTCGACTGCCGACAAGCGAGGTTACAAAATGGCCAAAGTAGACTTCGACGCTCATGTGACAAGGAAGGTGCCGACCCCGGTTAAATTTACAACCCGGGATGGCGAGAAAGTTCGATTTACCGCCGAAAAACCGAAGCGGGTCGAGACGCACGTGCATTTCGAAACCCACGACCGGAAACGGGGATAGCAAAGCTGAAGTTACAACGGGTCAGGGAAGGTTGTTGGAGTGCGTTGTTGGAGCTAGTGGGATTCCGTAACGAAGGCTAGGGGCTGGACACGGACGCGGTACGTCCGTGCCGAACTGTCAGGTATTTCGACGATCCGGGCGGGTGGAAGAGACAATAATCCTTTGAAGCGATCTAAGTCGATCGGGACGACTACATCGGTCGTCCCTTTCTTTTTTGGAGCATGGTGGTGTTTGATCCGCACGCAATGAAGATTCATATTGACGGGAACTGCTGGCAGAATCCTGGCGGTAGCGGAGGACTAGGGGTGCGTGTGAATTATGGGTGCGACATAGACCGCGAGCCAGAAGTTGTCGAGTACCGTGGGTATTTCGAAACGAATAACCAGCGCATGGAGCTGCGAGCTTGCATTTTTGCTCACGAGTGGATTGATAAGAATACGGATGACCTCGGCGCTCGGCGATTCATTATCTTAACGGACTCTTCATACGTTTATAGGGGATATTCCTGGGTGATTGGATGGGCGCAGAATGGATACGCAACGAGTGTCGGACGGCCAATCAAAAATCTTGTCCTCTGGAAAGATCTGATGACTTTGCGGCGGCGGCTTTATCGACGCGCGCGGATCGAAGTAAAGGTTATTCCACGAAGATCAGACGAGGGAGCCAAGGAAGTCGACCGGACAGCGAAGGCGGCCGGGAACCTTCCGAGCTATGTCGATTATGGATTTAAAAAGGGCAAAATTGGGCGCCCAAAGAATAACAGCAAGAAATCGGCGCAGCTTTATCCGGCGGCGGGGCAGACGCCCATTATTAGGCCTTATAAGAGCGATATGGCAAGTCGGGAGATCCAACTGTTCAAATTTGAGGTGTGGGATGACAGCAGAAGACTGTTCTTCGACAAGTTCCAAGCGTATACGGACAATGCGATCGGTAACGAGCTCCACCGGCAGAATGTGTACCAGGTTCGGATGAACGACATCCCGAAGTACCCTCAGATTGTTGAGATTCTGTGGTCGAGAAAGGAAAAGGATTTTGTCGCTCAGTGGATTGCTACACCGTAGGTAGACGGGCGGGTGGCCGCGCCTTAATTCCGAAAAACGCCTTGTGGTTGGGCAGCACTCACTTACCCGCTGCTTGTTGAGAACGCTCTGCCGCCTTCTTCAATCGCGCCAGAGCATCCGTATAGCCAAGGGTATTCCGGGAAGACTTTCCCTGCGGCGCGCGGTGAAGCAGATCCCTCCACTACGCGGCCAGCGCTCGCGTTCGCGAGCGGAGGAAAAAGCCGGCCGCTCCGGTCGGGATGACAGTGGGGTGTGAGTGGGCCGTTGTGTCGGAGCTAAAGCTCCGACCCCCAAAGAAGGGGCAGCCGGCAGAAAGAAAGATGGCGAGGTAAACTCGCCGCTACAAAAGCAAAGCGCACAGCCAGGAATGGCTGTGCCACCAGGCAGGATTCTCGAACTTAGGCGCCGCGCTAGGCGCGGTTATGTCATTCTTCCAGAGCAATGGCGCTGAGGATGGGTTTGCCGCCGAGGGCTCTGCGAAAACCGTACAGGGCGAGGGCGAGGCAGACGAGGAGGGCAAACCAGGACCGGGCCGAGTACCAATGCGAGAAATCAAACGACTGGGAGAACGCAGTCAGGGCCAGGTTGAAGAACTGGGTGACGGCGAATCCCAGCAAGCCGAAGCGGGTCATGGCGATCAGAAGGATCAAAGTTTCGAGAGCGATTGTGGGCAGCTCGAGGTAGAGGTTCAGGCCGGGGAGAAGAGTGATGAAAAGCACGAGTCCCCAAACCGCGATGGCCAGCCAGCGCTTGCGGAAAATTAACTGCGCCAAAACCAGCAGGGACACAAATGATAAAGCAGAAATCAGAGCAACGAACACTACGCCGGCGAACTGGCTAGCGACCTGCGCAGTATTTCCCAAGGGAAAGCGGCCGGGATCGAGCGGGTATCTTCCCGGGATATTCATCCACCCAGGGAGGCCATTGCGGAAGTAGACCACCGCGGCATAGGCGGAGCCGAGAAGGGCGCCAGCCAAGAGGTCGCGCCCGACCAGCGGGTCGCGAAAGCGGCCATCCAAGAGACGCGTCCAGGAGATCAGAAGTTGCGGCGAGCGGCGGCGCAGATAGGGCTCCAGCGCCACGTAAGTGAGCCAGGCATACGCCGCAGCGAACAGGCCGATGGCGACCTGTGCAGTGAAGAAGGAAAATGCAGCGTCGAGTTTCGCGACGGGGTGCCAAGTCAGCAAGGAGCCGAGAGAATTGGCGGCGAAAATGACCACGGCAATCCGCGTGGCGCCCTTGCGGTCGCCGCGGCCCAGCCGAATGTTTCTCCTTGCCAGGAACAATCCGCCGAACAAGAGGGCAAGAAGGAGAAGTGTGAAGGTAGCCGCAGCGATTCGCTGCACGAGGGTTTGGGGACTTTCCTGCATCCGGGCGGGCCGGCTCCACGGGCCGATCAACTGGAAATAAACCGGTTTGCCGTGATAGCTGGCGGCGGTGACGTGGAGAGGCATGCTCTGCTGTTGCGATTCAGTGCCTTCCCAATCGGAGAGCCTGTCAAAGGGAACCGGGGGCAGCCACTTCGGGCCAGCGAGCGAAAAGCGGCTCATATCCAGACCCGCTTCAGCGAAACATGTTGACCAGTTGGGCTCGGCCGTGGAGCCTTGCGAATCGTCTACCTGTGGAGGGACGACGAGAAGCTGCAGGAGATGGCCGTGAGCGTCCATTTCGAGAGTCGCCATCCCGGAAACGTCATGAGGGGGATCCGAACTGGTGATGGTGCCGCTGGGATCGAGCGCCACAAGCGGCTTGGGGCTTGACCTGTACCAGAAATCCATGGGGGCCGGCTCGACGGTCCTGAGTTCGTTGAATCGCCGAGTTGACGGTATGTGCTGCGCGCCATACTGGAGGTAGTCGAGATCGAGAAGAAACCATTGGGTGGAATCCGCGGGAGAATCCGTGTATCCGAGGCGCAGCAAAAAATCACGGGCGCGGTCTTCGAGAACTTCGGGACTCTTCTCGATGGGAGCTCTACTGAGGAGGGTGGTGTAAGGCGTGAGCGCCACAACGGCGGAGATTGCCAGTAGCGCGCCAGCCAGCAGAGTCCAGGCGGTGCGCGGCCGAATGGCGTCTTCATCGCCGGCGGCGGCCACCATCTCCGGCGATGGAGTTTCCCCCGCCGCGAGAGCGGCCGCGAGCGGGTCGCCTCCGGGGAGTGCGGCAGCGACCTGAAGAGCGGACGCCGGGCGCTTCTCCGGATTTTTCTCCAAGCATCGAAGAATGACGCGTTCGACGGCGGGGTCGAGCGCCGGCTCGCGGGAAGAGGTGGGCGAGGACGGAGAACGGGAGGGCGAGCGATGGAGATCTCCGGGAGTGACGGTATCGGTGGCGCGCTTGCCGGTGAAAACTTCGTACAGCACTAACCCGAGCGAGTAGAGATCACTCTTAACTGTGACTTCCAGACCGGCCGTCTGTTCGGGGGCCATGTACGCGGGAGTGCCGGAGCGGATTTCTTCGGCGGCGATATCTTCGGCGAAAGCCGCGAGGCCAAAATCGGTGATGCGCACCTTGCCGCGACCGTCGAGCATGATGTTCGCGGGTTTGAGGTCGCGATGAAGGACGCCGTATTCGTGGGCGGCGGCGAGACCCGCGCAGAGCTGGCGCGCGATCTCGAGGCCCTTGTCGGCGGGCAGCCGGCCAATGCGCCGGAGCAAGGTGGCCAGGTCTTCTCCATCCACGTATTCCATGGTGAAGAAAATTCGGCCGTCTGATTCACCGACATCGAAGACCCGGCAGACGTTGGGATGAGAGATCTGGCGGGCAAGACGCACTTCGGAGTGGAAGCGCTTCAGAGCATCTTCGTTCGCGGAGAGAGAGACAGGAAGGAATTTAAGGGCGACGGTCTGGCCAAGCTTCAGGTCATCGGCGCGGTAAACCTCGCCCATGCCGCCTTTGCCGACAAGCGCGACGATGCGGTAGCGCTGCGAGAGGAGCGTGCCGGGAACGAAACGTTCGCGGGCAGCGGGCGAACGCCGGCGGGAGGCTCCTGAGGGCGGGTCTTGCCTTGGTGTTGGAACGGGAGGCGCGGGAGACAAGGGCGTCGTCGCCATCTCGGTGGGCCCGAAATCAGGATCAAGCGGCGAACCGCAGGAACTGCAGAAGCGGCTAACGTCCGGATTGGCGGTGGAACACGATGGGCAGCGCATGGATGGCAGGGTAGTCTAACACCGTCACTGCAACGCGCGCAGGCTCGCGTTCGGAGCGGGATAAATTCCGCCGATGCGGCAGGCGTTTTTCTGCGGGTTGTGAGAGTCACAAAGCGGAGCCCTTGCGACAGGCGTCTGATTCGGGGAACGGGCGTCACGGGGGCGAGGGATGACAACGTAAGGCATGAAATGAGAAAGCACCAGGTGCGAGTTCTGCGGCTAAGGCAGCGGAAAATGGCTAGGCGCTGAGTTCGCCGCGTTTGGCGAGGGCGGTGATACGGTCGGCAGCGCGGAAAGCAAGCGCTTCGATGGTCATGGTGGGCTGGCCGCGGCCGGAGGTGACGAGGCTGCTGCCGTCGCAGAGAAAAAGATTTTTGACGTCGTGGGCGCGGTGGTCGGGATTGATGACCGAGGTCTTCGGATCGTCGCCCATGCGGCAAGTACCAAGAAGGTGGAAGGCGAAATTGTCTTCTTCGATCGGATCGTGCCACTTTTTCTGAGCACCGGCGGCGTCAAGAAGTTCGAGGGCGCGGTCTTTCTGCCACGTGGCGAGCTTGAGATCGTCGGGATGGTTTTTGTAAGTCATGCGCAGGGCGGGCAAACCCCAGGCGTCCTTGAGTTCCGGATCGAGGGAGAAACTGTTGGCTTCGAGCGGGAGCGAAGTACCGTGGCAACCGATACGCATGGTGCGCGCGAAGTTGTAGCGGATGGCATCCTTAAAGGCTTTGCCCCAGCGTGGCGTACCTGGCGGAAGTCCGCCTGTTGCCCCGTCAACGGGATAGCCACCCATAGCGAAGGTGATTGGAGTGAAATCGAACCGGGCGTCTAGGCCGCCTCCGCCGTAGAATCCGACCTTGTGCGGGTCGAGTTCGTAGAAGTCGTGGAGAACGCGGCTGGCGGTGAAGCCCTTGTAATCGTTCAATGGATGTTCGAACAGTCCAATTGCAGTGGCGTAGCTATTGAGCATCAGATATTTGCCGACGAGGCCGCTGGAGTTCGCGAGACCGTCCGGAAATTGTTTGTTGGCCGAAAGCAAGAGAAGCCGAGGGGTTTCCGCGCCATTCGCGCAAACGACGACGGCTTTGGCTTTTTGCAGATGCGTGTTGCGTTGCTCGTCGAAATAGACAGCGCCGATGGCGCGTCCCGTTGCGTCGGTTTCGATGCGATGGACATAGCTGTTTGGTCGGATTTCGCAGCGGCCGGTGCGCTCGGCCACGCGGATGACGGATGCGAGTGAGCTTGATTTTGCGCCCACTTCGCAGCCGAAGGCCAGGCAGAAACCGCAATTGGCACAAGCACCGCGGCCGGGGCGCGGCTGCGAGAGAATGGCCATCGGTGTGGGAAAGGGATGCCAGCCGAGCTTGCGCGCGGCACGTTCGAAGATGACGCCAGAAGATTTCACCGGCAAGGGCGGCATGGGATACGGCTTCGATCGCGGCGGATCGAACGGGCTGGCGCCGGCAAGACCTGATATGCCAACTTCCCATTCCACCTTCGTGTAGTACGGTTCCAGATCCGCGTAGGTGATGGGCCAATCAGCGAAACCTGTTCCGGGAATCGCGCCTATCTTGCTGCGCTCGATGAAATCGATTTCATGGAAGCGCCAAAAGTTGGCCGTGAAGTGGACGCTGGTGCCCCCGACGCAACGCCCGTAGACGAGAGCGCGCTGGTGTTTGGCCTTTTCGTTCGGCGTCTTGCGGAAGGTGTTTGGCTGCAGTTTGGGGTGATTCGTGAGCAGGTCTTCGTGGAGGACTTTGATTTCGTCGTGCGTGAAATCGGATTCGGAGAGGTAAGGGCCCTGCTCGAGAACGACGACGCGAAAACCGTTGGTCGAGAGCTCCTTGGCGAGAATGCCGCCGGCGGCGCCGGAACCGATGATGACGAAATCCACTTCTTCGGAGGTTTTATACTTGGGCTGGTCGGGCCTCATTTTTTGTCAGCGTCCTTAGCCGGAGGCTGCCAGCCGGGATAGTCCTTGTCGTAGTAGCCGAAGGGCGGTTGGAACATGTGTTCGCGCTCGCGGCCGATGACCTTCCAACCAACGCCATCGCGATTGCCGCCGGCATCGGGATCGATCAGGAAGCCGGCGATGGTGTGCTGGCGAAGCGTTTCGAAAAAGGTCTGCGCGTCCGGGCGGGGGCGGAACGGGCGGGGTGACGCGAAGGTGTGCTGGTCAAGAGAGAGCAAAACCTCGTCCTGTTGTTCGGGGGTGGCGGAGGAAAATTTCTCAACCGCTGGGAAAAGTTCGCGCACCTTGGCCTGCAATTCGGGCAGGCCTGCTTTGTAAATTTTCCGGTCTTCGATGGCAAACGTGGTCAAGGCACGATCGATGAAGTAGACGACCCCGGCTTCTCGGGCGCCAGGCATATCGTCGGTGGGGATAATGCGGGAGCTGATGGCGTCAATCTCGGTGGCTTGCTCGGGAGAGAAAAATTCAAATTTGGACGGGGTAGCCGACTGCGCTGAGCGACGGGCGTGGTCCGCGGCGGCGACGACCGCGGGCCAATGGGTCGCGAGCCAAGCACTGGATAAACCCGTAAGGCTGTGTGAGAGAAACCGTCGGCGAGAAAGTGCATTGTCCATGCGGGCGCGTCTTCGTGCTGTTGAGGAACTGTACTTTGGCGGGCAAACAGGGTCAAGAAAAAAAGGCTGCTGGAAGAGAAATAAAGAACGAGAGTTTGCGGTGCCGCGCGGGGCTAGTGTAGGATTCCGCAGAAACACTGCGCACAATGAAGTTTGCGTGATTAAAACGAACGAATGGCAACGCTGACAGGAGCAATCGGAACAGGGAGCAAGTGGCTGCTCGACAAGATCGTCGGAGCGCTGGCGGCCACGGGTGTCAATCCAAATTTCCTGACGTTTCTCGGGCTGCTGGTAAATTTCGGGGCGGCGGCCAACTTCGCGGTGGGAAATTTCCGGACTGGCGCGCTGATTATTTTCTTTGCCGGCTTCCTGGACATGCTCGACGGGCAGGTGGCGCGGCGGCAGAACCGGGTGACGGCATTCGGGGCATTTTACGATTCGACGCTTGACCGCTACGCGGACATGGCGCTGTACATGGGGTTGCTGGTGTATTACTCGGTGAGCGGACGCACGCAGTACGTGGTGCTTGCGGCGGTCGCGACCGCGGGCTCTGTGATGGTGAGCTACACGCGGGCGCGCGCAGAGTCGCTGATTCCGCAGTGTAAGGTTGGCTTCATGGAACGGCCCGAGCGGCTGGTGCTGCTGATCATCGGCGGATTATTTACGCGGATGGGGCCGGTGCTCTGGGTGATCGCGGTGGTGTCCACGATCACAGTGATCCACCGGATTGCGTACACGTGGCAGGAAACGCGTGCGGGGCGCACGCTTCCGGGAATCAAGCTCAGTCTGTAACACCTGCCTTCAGATCCGATTCCTCCAGCTTTGCAAATTCCGAATTCGTCGAAGAATCCAACGGTGCACTAATTATCGCGCGGACGCGATCGCGCAGGGCGGGCACATCGTCTTTGGTGAGGCCGGTGGTGTCGATGGTGTCGTGGAGATAGACGGTAACCGTGGCGGGCCAAAGCATCCAGCGGCCGGTGCGGTGATGCTGGAACGAGCCGACGAGGCTGACGGGGACAATTGGAACGCCGAGCTGCTGGGCGACGCGGAAGCCGCCGTCCTGAAATTTATCGACGCGGCCGTCGCGTGTGCGCTTCGCTTCGGGAAAAATAATCAGACTGGCGCCGCCGTTGACGGCGTCCTGCGTCAGGCGCCACATGCGCTTCAGGTCAGAGGGGCGACGGATATCCGGAACAGGCACGTTGCCGAAACGCTTCATCAACCACCCATAAGCCGGAATTTTAAAGTGAGATTCGAGTTCCCAGCCGCGCACATACTGCGGAATGGCGCAGTACAAAATAAAGGGATCGAAGAGATTGACGTGATTGACCATAAAGAAGCTGGTGCGCTGGGGGTCGAAACCGGGAGAGCGATGAACTTTGACGCGGACGCCGGAAAAATAGGCGATGCGGCGGCAAAAACTCCTCTGGAGCCAGTCGTGCTTGCGGGGATCCAAGAAGATGCCGAGGAGCACGAGAGCCGGCGCAACAAAGAAGAAATGGAGGATGCTGACGATCCAGAGAAACGCGCTGCGCAGGGCGAGAAGGTCACGCTTCATAGGTAGAGATCCACGGCAGCGGGAAGAATATCGAGGGAGCGGATCTCCAGCGTGGCAATTTCGCCGTCGATCATGACATCAACCGGTTCGCCCACATTGAATTCAACGTGGCGGACGGCGCGGTGCGAAGCGAGCGGGTGAGCGATATGCGTGCCGTCGTAGAGCTTTGGCAGAGTACGGAGCAAACCCAGGCGGCCGATCGGACCCCAGCGCACAAATTCGATGAGGCCGTCGGAAGGATCGGCGTGCGGGGCGATGAGCATGGTGCCGCCGGTGAATTTGCTGTTGTTGAAGGCAAGAAAGAGGCAGCGGCGTTCGTCCCAGGTTTCATCGGCGTCGCAGCGGAGAGCGAAGGAGCGGCGGCGCAACTGAGCGAGGCGAACGAAGACACCGAGCAGGTAACCGAAATGGCCGAGCCCCTTGAAGGCGCGATTGGTCAGCGCAGCCACATCAGCAGTGAATCCCACACTGAGGAGATTGAACGAGTAAATCTCTCCGCCGGCATGGGTGAGGCGAAGAAGATCAACGGGACGGGTGCGGCCTTCGAGAATCGCTTGCATGGAAAATTCGGCGGCGTCGCTGGAGAAATCTCGGAGAAACGAATTTCCAGTGCCGAGCGGCAAGAGGCCAAGAGAAATGCGCTTGGTAATGTGACGGCCCACGAAAACACCGTTGAGAATTTCGTGAGCGGTGCCGTCGCCGCCGATGGCGAGAAAGCGGCGATAGCCCTGGTCATAGGCTTCGCGCGCGAGCTCGACAGCATGACCGGGCTCTGTAGATGCAATTACATCAACCTGCAATTCTTTTTCACGCAGGCGCGCGATTGCAGGGCCGGCAAGTTTGACGGAACGGCCGCGGCCGGCCGCCGGATTGACGATAGCGAAAAAACGTTCCTTCACGTGCGCACGAAAGGTCGAATCATCGAGTGCTTCACAGCTTCAAAGCGGCAAGATCATAGTCTTGCGGTCCAGCTGCGCGAGGCGCTCCGCAAGCGCATTCCGTTTGATCTTCGTCGAGGCTGTACGGGGAAAATCCTCGTCGAAGAGGACGACCCCGTGAATACGTTTGTAGTTTAGCAGGCGAAGGTTGCGTGCGGTGAGTTCGCGACGAAGATCTTCATCGTAGTTCCGGCCCGGCTCGAGATGCAGCGCGAGAACAAGTTGCTCGCCAGCCAGGGAACGCTGCGGCCAAATATAGTTTGCGGCAAAGATACAGAATTCCTTGACGGGAAGACCTTCGAAGATGGTTTCAATGTCCTCGGGATAGACATTCTTTCCTTCTGCGGTAACGATCATATTTTTCTTGCGGCCGAAGAGCTGCAAGTGGCCCGTGGGATCGAGTTTGCCGAGGTCGCCGGTCATGAGCCAGCCGTCAACGATGGTTTCGGCGGTGAGTCCGGGGTCATCGAGGTAGCCGGACATTACGGTTTTACTGCGGACGGCGACTTCGCCGATTCCGTCCGCGCCCGGATTCACGATGCGCACTTCCGTGCCGGCGAGCGGCTTGCCAACCGTATCTGTGCGCGGCGCACGTGGATCGTTGACCGAGACTGCGGTGCCCGCTTCGGTAAGACCGTAGGAGTTTGCTACGGGAATGCCCAAATCAAGAAAAAACTGGAGCGTCGCCGGTTCGATGAACGCGCTCCCCACGCCGAACGCGCGAAATTCACCTCCAAAAGCGTTGTGCACCTGGCCGAGCAGCCTGCGGCTGAGCCAGACTCTGGGGCGAGCACGCGTCAGCGCTCGATTTACGCGGATGAGCGCATTCAGCGCGGCACGTTTGCCCTTTGGCAGAGCTGCGAATTTCGCTTCCAGCCCCTTCTGTAGATTTTTCAGAATGAGCGGCACGAGCATCATGTAAGAAATCTTGTAGCGGGTGAACGCATCGCGCACGAACTCCGGCCGCAGAGTGCGCAGATGGACCACCGTGGCACCGGAAGTGAACGGCAGAAGGAAGCCCATCATGAAATCAACCACGTGGTTGGTCGGAAGAATGCTGAGGTACCGAATCCCCGGCTCAAACGCGATCACCTGCGTGATTGCATGGCCCTGCTCGAGATAATTCTCGTGTGTCGTCATGCAGCCCTTGGGGCGGCCGCCGGTACCCGAGGAATAGACGATGGAAGCGATGTCGGTACGGTGGCGGGGAACGAACGTAGGCTCCCCGGGGCGCTGGAAATCTTCCCAGTGCTGCGCGCCGTGCAACGGTGCGTTAGAAGGAGTTTCCGTAACCAGGATGGTCTTGAGATTGGTTGCATCGCTGCGAGCCGCTGCGGCTGCAAGCTGCCGCCAGATGGGGTACTCGCTGATGAGAGTTCCGGCGCTGGAATGCTTGAGGAGCTGCCACAGCTCGTCGGGCGTGAGCTTGTAATCCAGGGGCACGAGCACTCCGCCGCAATACAAAATGGCGTACGCGGAGATCAGCCACTTGGATTGATTGGTCATGATGATCGCAGCACGATCGCCGGCTTTGAAGCCAGCGTCCTGCAGCGCCTTAGCCAGCGGAGAGGCGCGATCACGAAAAGCGCGGTAGGTAAGGCGTTCTTTCTCCCGCTCGCGATCGGATTCGATCAGGCAGACCTCATTCGCGAATTGTCCGAGCGCATCCTTCAGCGCAGCGCCCATCGATTGGTACTTAGCAAGGTCGAGCATTACAGGCGGGACTGAATGCGTTCAGCCAGGGTCTTGAAGTCACTGACGCCCTGGACTTCGTAGTCGGGCAGCTCGATTGCGAAATGATTCTCGAGACGGCTGAGAAGCTCGAGTGCCTGGAGACTGTCGATGCCGAGCTTTTTGAAGAAATCGTCGCCGGGCGCGAGCGAGCCAGCAGGCACATTAAAGTGCTTCGAAGCCAGGTCGAGAACTTCTTGCGTGGTTTGTTCGAGAGAGCGCATACGGAGACCAATTTAGCATTTTTCGCGAGCGGAAAGAAAACGCGGGAGGGCCGAGCAAAATCGAGCGATGGCCTGCGCCAGGTTATGGCAGGTAGGGCATGGGGCCGGAGTCCTCGACGAATTTCTTGAGGGCGGCCATGACAGCGGGGCGGGCGAAGAGCTCGCAGAAAAGATCTATCTCCCGGCGGAGCTCTTCGTGCGGAATGGGCTTGATGAATTTTTTTGCCGCGGCGCGGGTGGCGGAATTAAATTTGGTAATTTGCCCGGCGGTAGCGCGGGCGATGCGGAGAGCTTCGCCTTCCGCGGCGAGCTGGGCAACCAGACCGACGGCGTGGGCACGGGCGGCGTTGACGCTGCGGCCGGTCAGGAGCAGATCGCGGACGAAAGCGTTGCCCAGGTCGCGTTTGAGACGGGGAATGCCGCCCCAGCCGGGAATAAGACCCAGGCGAAGCTCGGGAAAAGCGAAGCGCGCCATTTTGTCGGCCACGATGATGTCACAGACCAGGGCCAGCTCGAAGCCGCCTCCGAAACAGACGCCATGGACTGCGGCAATGGTGACGAAAGGCGCGGCGTCAATCGTGTTGAGCACCGCGTGGATGCGCTCGAGAAAATCTCGCGTACGAGTGAGGCGCTCTTTTTCGGAGAGAGGGGCGGCCGTGCGATAGAGCTCGCGCAGGTCAGCGCCTGCAGAAAAACCATGCTTGCGGGCGCTGGAAATTATGCACACCGCTGTTTCCGGCGCAAGCACGCCGAAGGCGGCAACGAATCGTTCCAGCTCGGCGAGTGTGGCCGTGCCGATTTCGTTGGCGGGCTCGTGGTCGAGAGTGAGTTCAATGATTCCCTCTCGCCATTCCCAGCGTAGCGTCTTGCCGGTGAAGGATTTCATGATGATGGAATCCTATCGTACATGGCATCGATCTCTGCGGCATAACGCTCATTGATGGCGTCACGGCGGAGCTTGCCGTTGGCAGTGAGGAGGCCGTTTTCCGGAGTGAAGGGATAGTGAATGACATGGAAATTCCGGATCTGGCGGTAATGCGGGAGATCCGGATTGACGGCACCCAGTGCAGATTGCACAGCGGCAGGCTCGACGCCACCGGTAACCAGTGCGCAAAGGTAGCCACGCCCGTTTCCGACGAGAACGACCTGTTGCGCTCCGGGAAGAAGCTGGGCAATTTTTTCTTCGAGAGGCTCGGGTGCGATGTTGTGGCCAGAGTTGAGGATGATGAGGTTCTTGATGCGGCCGATGATGCGCCAGTTACCTCGGACATTGACTTCCCCCTGATCCCCGGTGTGCAACCATCCATCCGCGAGAACGCGTGCGGTTTCTTCGGGACGATTCCAATAACCGTGAAAAATGTGCGCGCCGCGCACGAGGATTTCTTCGTTGTCGCCGATTTTCATTTCTATCCCGGCGATGGCGGAACCCACGCAACCCGGCTCAACGGGACGCCGCGGATCGTCCAGGGTGCAGATCCCCGTAGTTTCCGTGAGGCCGTAGCCCTGCAGCACCGGAATGCCGAGCATTAGAAAAAACTGCTGCGTTTCGGGGGCAAGTGGAGCGGAGCCGCAGATGAGGACGCGAAGATGCGGGCCGAAACGCCCCCTGATCTTGCGGAAGATGAGGTTGCGCCCGAGTGTGAGCCAGAGAGCATCGGTGGCGCGGCCGCGGCCGACGTGTTGCCGTTGCCAGGCGTCGCGTGCTTTCGCAAAAAGGGCGCGAATCAGCGGGTTGCGCTTTGAGAGAGCATCTTCAACGCCGCGCCGAACGCGCTCGAGAAGCGTGGGCACATTAAGGAAGTAGTTCGGAGCCGCGAGGCGGATTTCGTCGGCAAGGCGGCTAAGGTCGGTCGAGAGCGTGAGAACGCTTTCTCGGGAGAGGCAGGAGAGAACCAGGATCCAGGAGGCGGCAAAATTAAAGGGGAGATAGTGAAAAACGCGGTCGGGCTCGCGGGAGGTGACGAGCAGCTGGCCCATGAGCTGATCCAGCCGCTCGTTTGTGCAAGCCAGCATGTGCGTCAGATTGCCGATGTTAAGGCAGACGCCCTTGGATTCGCCTGAAGTGCCGGAGGTGTAGATGATGGTGACAATGTCGGTATTGCTGCGGGGATTCGGCACATCCGGAAGTGGCGGCTGAGGAGCGGGCTTAGACAAGACTTCTTCGAAGAGAATGCCAGGCGGCATAGGTGAGCCGCCTGCAGGCCAAGCCCGCAAAAGGGATTCACCGAGTGAAGCGTCGCCGACAAACACGAAGCGTGGGTGGCAATCCTGCAGCATGGCGACGAGGTCGGCCGGAGCCTGGCGCGAATAAAGCGGCACGACAATGATTCCTTCAGCTATGAGGGCGAGATCAACAGCGATCCAGCGCATGGAGTTGGGTGCAAACAGGGCACAGCGGTCGCCAGGGCGGAGTCCGGCTCCGCGCAGGTAGCTGCGAACGAGCTGGACCTGGTCGAGCAATTCCCTTCCTGTGAAGCTAACGAAATGTTCACCGCGAATTTCGCGGAGGACCACACGGCCAGCTGAACGCTGCAGTTGAGAAAAAATTTTCTCAAGAAAATTGGGCATGAGAGCTCAGGTGCGAGCCGCTAACGCGGCGGGAGCAGAGTCATACCTCTCGACCAGTTCGCGCAGGTTAGCGCTGAGCGGCGGGAGGTAATCTTCCCAGAAGAGAACGCCGGAGCGCAGTGGAAATTCCGGATACTGGCGGCGAACGGCGTCTTCAAGGAAAGTGCCCATGCGCGCCATAACTTTCAGATTGCGGACAACCGTTTTGGCGATGCCGTCGCGGACAGAGTCAGCTTCCGTGTAGAGGGTTTCCATCGTCTTGAGCAATTTCGTTTCAAGCTCGGGATCCTCGACGGCCAGAAGGAGGTGTTGATGGCCGCGCTCGACCATGAGATTGCGGATACGCTCGTCCATGGTGACTCCGGCGGAAGCCACTAGGCCGGGCATGCAGGTAACAATTCCGTGGTAACGGGAGGAAACCATGAGGGAACTTTGGCGAAGGATGCTCACGAGCTGGAACATGTCGTAGTCATCGGCGGCAAAGACGGGAATGCCGGAAAGCAGTGCGGCAACATCGTGACAAGCGCGGACGTCGAGGCGCTCCATGTTCACGAGAACAGGAAACACCCGGCGTCGTTCGCGAAAGGCCGCCGTAGCCTTGGCAAAGGCAGAGATATAGCGTTTGTATTTCGCGTCCACATCCGCGCCGGAGGCGTGGAAATAGACGGTGCGGTATTGGCTGTCCTTGAACGCGCCGGTAGTGATGCGGGCGAGATATTTGGCTATGGATGCCTTCACCGGCCACCAGAAAGGATGAATCGGGCAGAGGACCAGCACCGGGGTTTTCTCGTCCCAGCCAGCCTCGCGGAGCACCCTTCGGCCATACTCGGGCGGATGCGGTTCAAAGGTCCATGCCGTGTCGGTGCCGAGTTCGGTGGAAATACCCAGCCGCGCCAGAACGGCCTGTGATTCCGGATTGCGAGTAATGATCAGGGAATCGTGAACAAACCGCGCGCACATACTCTCGATGAGCGGGTCCATGTAGCCGGCTTCCCCGCCATAGCCGAGAGAGAGTTTGTTTTCCGCCGCGGCGATGCCCAGTGAGCCGATCGTCATAGTCGTCAAGGCATTCGCGAATTTGCTTTTGAACATCGAGCCTTCGCAGGCGATGACGCCGTGATTCCGCCGCACCTCGCGAAAGAGGAACGGCGGGTAGACGTCGGGAAGATGCACCTGGCGCGTACCCTCGAAGTAGCCGCGGGAGCGATCAAAGTTTTGCGTCATCACGCTGAAATCGACGTTGCCGGTTCCGAGCACATGGCGCGCCTGACGAAGCGTTTCTTGGACGCGCACGTCCGCGCCGGTATTGCGCGTGCCGTTGTAAGTGGCAAAGAGCAGCTTGAGTTTCTCGCCGGGAGCCCAGCGACGACCGCGGCCGAAGACCGCGCCGACCCGGG